>Ga0315282_10009885_pt1 | contig 15086 bp, 14 predicted proteins | sample YL17G07_20_MG_FD_203693 | JGI IMG/M metagenome (GOLD analysis project Ga0315282, IMG submission 203693) | Sediment microbial communities from Yellowstone Lake, YNP, Wyoming, USA - YL17G07_20 | ecosystem: Environmental > Aquatic > Freshwater > Lake > Sediment | place: USA: Wyoming | collected... | reverse complement strand
GATGAAATCCCTGGAAGGAAAACTTTATGACTACAGATTTAAAATCAGGGGAGTCATTCAACCTCCCGAGGATATCGTCATCGCCGCGATCGATGAAAGAAGCCTTGAAAAGCTCGGAAGATGGCCCTGGAGTAGAGATAAGCAAGCACAGTTAGTAAAGAGATTGACTGAGGAGAGAGCTGAAATCATTGTCTTCGACATTTTTCCCTTCGAACAGGAAAAGAACGATCTTATGCTCGGCCAGGCTATCAGGCAAGCAGGAAATGTCATCATACCCATTGTCTTTGAAATGGATAGACCGAGCCCTCTTCCGAAAAGCGAATCTCTGATGAATTCAGCTTTCAGCTCCGTCATTCATCCCGAAAGATTTCAAAAATATAGTCCCATCACCAGAAAGAGAGTCCTCATCCCTGTCCCCGAAATCTTACGAGAGACCATGGCACTGGGACACATCAATATGTTTGCGGATGATGACGGTACTTTGAGATGGGAGGCCATGGTGGTCGAATGTGATGGCTATCTCTTTCCTTCCATCGACCTTCAGGCAGCGGCGATCTATCTTGGAATTCCCCGCGAAAGGGTAATCTTGAATGCGACTGAAGAAATTAAGCTCGGGGACAAAAGGACGATTCCAACGGATCGATACGGCCGGAGTCTCATTTATTATTACGGCCCATGGCAGACATTTAAATATCTTTCCATCTCCGATATATTAGAAGGCCGGATAAAGCCCGGCGAGCTCCGGGGCAAGATCGTCGTCGTCGGTGCCACGGCAGCAGGAATCTATGATTTGAGGGTAACACCCTTTTCAGCCGTCATGCCGGGTGTGGAAAAGCATGCGAATGTCATCTCCGCGATCATCGAAAATAGGTTCTTGAAGCAGGCACCTTTCCGCATGGACCTAATCTTCCTTCTGATCTCAGGATTTCTCTTTTCTTTTCTGGTCACAAGATTTAAGTCGGTCGGAACCACTCTGACTGCGGGACTATTTCTACTCTTTGTATTGAGCTTGGGATATTTGCTCTTTGTTCATCAGGGCCTTTGGATCCGTGTCGGATATCCGTCCATTAATATCCTCCTCATTTTCATCAGTATGATGACCTACAACTACGCCTTTGAGGAGAGAGCGGCAAGAAAAATCAGGGCCATGTTCTCAAACTACGCTACAGAAAGAGTGGTCGATGAATTGATCGCCAATCCAAAAATGGCCAAGTTAGGTGGCGAAAGAAGGGAGATGACAATCCTCTTTTCAGATGTCGTCGGATTTACTTCATTTTCAGAAAAGCACACGCCCGAAGAGGTGGTTGCCATCCTGAACGAGTATCTTGGGGCGATGACTGATGTTATTTTCAGATGGGAGGGAACCCTTGATAAATTCGTGGGGGATGCCATTGTCGCCTTCTGGGGTGCACCGATGAGACAGGAAAACCACGCGGAGCTCGGCGTGAGATGTGCATTGCATATGGTGAAAAGGCTTGAGGAACTCCAGCAGAAATGGCAGGCAGAAGGAAAACCTGTTCTCGATGCCGGGATAGGCCTCAATACCGGAGAGGTGCTCGTCGGGAACGTCGGGGCAGAAGGAAAAAAAATGGATTACACGGTCATTGGAGACCACGTCAACCTTGGCGCAAGGGTAGAATCACTGACCAGAAAGTTTCAGACTCACCTTTTAATTACCGAATTCACCCTTGAAAAGATAAGAGGCCCTGTCACAGAGGGTCATATCGGTCATCTCTCTCTCAGCGGAAAGGAACGCGTTGCGGTGAAAGGCAAGGAGAAGATGGTGGGAATCTACGAAGTCCATTCCTTAGAAAATGGATCGGACTCCGAAATTCATGAATTGAGGGAAAAGGAGCCTAAATCTTAAAGCGCATGGCGACCATGCCCTTTAACGGATTCACCTCTTTCGTCAGTCTTTCCCAATCCCACTGGGGCTCGGGGCAGGTTCCTTGGGTCGGGGTTGAAGTAGCCCGGGATAAATATCTGTCACCGGAGGCTGCACATCGATTCCCGGACCGGGGGGTGTCGTCGTAATAATAAAGTCCATCAGATTAAGGGTTGACTCATCGATCATCCCGAGCATTTCGAATTTTTTCTTTTCCTCTTCTGTAGCATTTCTGGGGGGAAGAGGGGGACTGTCTTCACAGGCTCGGGTGATCTGACCGGCGTGAACCTCTACCACCTTATCAGGGAACTTTGGATTGAAAACATAAACCGTTCCTTCCGATGCCAAAATGACAGCACAATTATCACCTTGAGCTACCGCATACCTCGTGCTCCGAACCCCTGTCACGGCACACGGGGTATGGATTTCGAACTTATGGGCCGATGGGGAGGCAGAAATGCGTTTTGCATTTTTCTGAAGAACAATCGCCTCAACCTTTCCCCTCTGAACTTGGAGGATCTCCGAGCTTCTATTCTCTTCAGCCAGGTATTCACTCACGTCGACCCTGCTCCGCTGAGAAATCTTGATCGTGTTACCATCAACAAAGATGATCTCCGCCTTTGAATTACTCTTTGTCCTGATCACATCCTTTACGAATACGGGATCTCCTGCCTTTACGGAAACCGCGGGCATGGCACCTCCCCTCAAGACATCTACGCTCCCCTCGATTTGAGAAAATTTTCCAATAGGTTCCGCCGCCATGGCCAGTAGAAGAAGAATCACTGTACAACATAGCATCGTCAACAAGAGACCGATCATGAAAGCAACCCTTTTCTTTCCACGTTTCCTGGACATAGCCCTCTCCTTAAAAAGTATACTGTGCGCCTATCGTGTATTCATTCCGTTTATAGTCATAAACAGGGATATTTGAATCCGCCCTCGTGTGGGAATACAGCAAATTGAGACTAAAGCCTTTGAAAATCTCGTACACGATACCACCCGAGCCGAAATAGGTCTTGTCTCTTCGTTTGACCCCGAACAGCGTGTGGGTATGGTCGAAATGTTGCAGGAAGACATCTCCCGAAAAGGTCAAGCTCAACTTGCTCACCACAGGCACGAGAAGCCCCAGGCTGATCCTGCTCCCTGTATTTTCCCAGTTTCTCCCTTCCGCTTCATCCCTGGAAAACTCATATTTCAAATTAAATATTCCCTTCCCCCCCGAAAAAGAATAGATGTAACCAGGGGAGAGGAGATATATATTTGCGTCTCGATCCTCATTTTCATTGACTGGAGATTTGAGCATCTCCCTCCTTGCATATTGAACGGAAAATTGTCCGATATGATTCGGAAGGAACATGAAGCTCACTGTCGGCTTGGCCACGGCCACGGCCATATACTGACGGTCATCTAACCACACATGGCTATAGGCCACCGGGAGGGTAATGGCCCCGTTGGGGAATTGATACCCGGGGGTTAAAGAGACCGTTTGATAAAGGAAATCAGCTTTGTGCTGGGGAAAATGGGTGTCTGCATAGAAATAATACTGAGCGTTGAAAAACCATGGTTCACTCAAGAGCGGGGTAAAACCGAATCCCAATGTTGTGATCACGCTGCTATCCCTTTGCCCGGTGATGACAACACCGGGAATGGTGGTGGAAGGCTTCAGAACGACATTATCATCATACCGATAGGAAATCCCAGCCGTGGCCCACCAGGGCTTATAGGTCTTTAGTCCTCTCGTAAAGACATCTTCGTATTCCTTCGCGAAATCGGCTGCCTCAGATGCGGGATTGATAGATATGACCGCGTTCAGACTCTCTTTTGCCTGCGCAAATCTCCTCTGTTTTGCATAGATCATTGCCATCTGGAGGTCGCATGCCTGCCTCAACGAAGGGTCTATCTCCTTAGCTCTCTTAAAGGCACCGATCGCTTCGGCACTTTTGCCTTCCTTTAAAAGGACGAGCCCGTTTAAAAATGTGATGCGGCCGAGCGCTATCCCTTGTCTCTCCGCCTTCGCGATCCAATCTTTCGCCTCATGGAGTTGATTTCGATTGTAAAGAACCCTCACCAATTCTGGATAGGCATCTTCTACCGGGGGACCGAGACGGATCGCATCGGTGAGCTGCTTGGCAGACTCTCTGTAATTCCCCATCTGCTTATAAGTGAGCCCTAAATAATAAGCAGCCATGGAAGACGCGGGCTGTTGTTCCCGTGCCTTGATCAAAAATTCAAGGGCTTCTTCATAGTTTTCGGCCTTAAATTCTGCGATGCCCCTCTCCAGGAAATTCTCCGCCGCATTGAGATTTCCTGCAAGTCCAGAAGAAATGAACATCATAAAAAGCAGACAAATGACGGCCTTTCTCATCAATGCCCCCTCGTAGAAAAGTTCTTAAATTCCTAAAAGATAAAGCCTGGCATGAGATTGTCTGTAAGAAATTGTGTCCTCGCGATAGGGTGGGAATGGGCGACGACATGGGTCAGACTTCCCGTATCAAATGACGTTGTGCCACTCGATCAAGGGCTTTCACTTTTTACTTTGAGTCGTTTTTTCTTCGAACTCCTTCCAGAATTTCTCTTCGGGCTTTTTCCAGTGTTGTCCCCATCGCTCATTAAAAAATCCTTCCATTTTTTCCAACAGGCGTCTCCACCCAGGAAGATTTTCATACCTGAGCACATCTTCCAGAAAAGGAACGATTTCCCCTAACTTTTCCTTGGGAAGGTAGGCCCGGGCTCCCAATTCATACGAGCGCTTCAGGGCATCAGGGGTGAGGGCATGAGCGGTCAGCATGACAACAGGAAAATTCCGGGTCACAGCCAATTCCAGAAGGTCGAATCCACGAACTCCCATGATGTCGAGGATGACCACATCATAGGTCAAAAGGATCATCCTCTCGACAGCTTGTTCATAGGTACTGGCCTTGTCAAACCTGCTATCCGGACAGACTTCCTTGATCTCGTCTTCCAGAATTGCCAGGACGTCCGGCTCGTCATCCACAGCCAGTATCGCCTTTCCATTTAAAATGGATTTTGCCATGCCCCCCCTCCTTCCAATAGTGAATGAATGCCTCGCACAGTCTGCCAATCGTCGGGTGAATTGGTCAATAGGACCTTAACCTATTCAGCCCGCGCTCCGCAATCTGCATTCGGCATCCGAAATATTTATTCCCACTTGTGCCACTCTTGCCACAACAAACCTGTCTTCTTCTCCCAGTCCGATTCAAATTTGCTGTCAAAGAACCCCTTCAATTTTTCTAAGAGCCGTTTCCAGCCGGGGAGATATTCATACTTGAGCACATCCTCCAGGAAGGGAACCACTTCTCCAAGTTTTTCCTTGGGGAGGTAGGCCCGGGCCTTCATTTCGAAGGAACGTTTTAGGGCTTCAGGATTAAGGGCATGGGCCGTCAGCATGGCCACCCTAAAATTCCTTTTCACAGCCAAATCCAATAGGTCGAATCCACGGACGCCCATGATATCGAGGATGACGACGTCGTAGGTTTGGGATTGTAACTTCTTGGCTGCTTCCTCGTAAGTGGTGGCCGTTTCGAATTTACATTGCGGAGCGGCTCCTTTAATCTCCTCCTCTAAGGTAGCCAAAACATCTGGCTCATCGTCAACCGCAAGTACTGACTTCCCGTTCAGAATGGAATCTGCCATAATCCACCTCCATGTTCGTTTGGACTCGTTGATAATGCCGTGTCCTCGATGACACGGTTTACGAAAATGCTGCAGAATACCCCGCCCTGTGGGCGGGGAGCTTCACTTCCCGTAAGCAAGAGTTTTTTTATCAAACGCCTTCCAGAACTTTCCCAAGTCATGAGGCATCGCCCTTGTCCCGACGGGATGAAGGAGGGTTCGGAGGAATTCTGACCGTAAACCGTGACCCGACCCCCTCTTGACTTTCTAAACTGATTCCTCCCCCCATTGCCTCCACCAAGGTCTTGACGCCTGTGAGGCCGAGGCCAAGTCCCGGCACGTGGGCGCGTTGACCGTCATTCAAACGTACAAAACGTTCAAAGATTGCCTCCTGATCCGCGAGGGGGATACCCACCCCATCATCTTCGACCAAAACGACCAGATCTGTTTCCCCGCTGATCATCACCCCCATCCGCTCCTTGCGGTATTTAAGAGCATTCGTGATCAGATTTCTCAAGATCTGCCGTATTTTCTTTTGATCGTGGCAGAAAGCAGAGTTGCAGTACTTGCCCGTGATCTCGACATAAATCCCGTACTCTCTAAGGCAATTTCTGAACTCCTCTGGACTTTGGGCCAGGCAGAGCTTTTCCACCGCATGAGGCGTATGCATCTCCAGCGCATCGAACAGCGAGTCCTGAACCGCCTTTTCAATCAAGAATAAATCTCTTTGAAACAGCCCTTCTTCTGAGCGAAGAATCTCGACCATCTCCTGGAGCAGATTCTGGGCCTTCTCAACATTCCTCTGAACACGCTCCAGGACGCGTTTTTGAGATTCTGAAAGGGGTCCGTATCGGTCCGCCTTGTGCAAAAGATTGACCGTGCTCGTGGAAGCGATGGCCAGCGGTCCTGCGAGGTCGTGGATAAGAAGATCAAACAGACGCTCTTTTTCGCTGGGCGCTGCGTGTTCCGAGCCCTCGCCCTTTTCCTTTTCCTTGATCGTTTTCTTAAATTGAAACCGTTTCAACAGGTTTTCCTCCAGCTATAGGAAAAGAGATGCAAAAGGTACTTCCACCTGAATTTAAACAATCGTCGCGGGTTTTGCAGTGAGGACACTCCGAAATCTTCCCTGAACAGAGATCTCGGTCCGTGGGAAGATGGATGCATCGTCGGCTCGCCAACGAAATATCAAAACTGAAGCGCTGCCCGTAGGTCTTGATGCGAAGGAGGTCGAGTCCCTTGCCCCCAGCGCCAAAGTCATAAGGCTTTTTAGAAGTATAGAGTTCCGTGTCGAGGGTATGAAATAAACCATCGAAGAGGTGTTTCTGGTTCTCTTTGGTTATCCCGACACCAAAATCCATCACCTTGATTTGCAGCCATTGGCCTTTCTGTTCCAAAACAATCCGGATGATCCCTCCATCAGGAGTATTCTCAACGGCATTCTTTACGAGCCCGGTGATGGCTTCTTCGAGGATTCGCGGATCCGTCATCAGGGTAAGATCCTTCCCTCCATCCAGGTTGATCTCAACATCCCGGTGCCGGGCTTCATGTTTTACACTCTCCAACATACGCCCTACAAAAGGATAAAGATCGATGGCTCCCCGGGAAATGGAATGTCCGACGTCGAGTTCTTCAGGTCGAGGCATTTTCTCTATCTCCAGGTGAGACCGGATAATCTGATCTGTCTCGTGTTGAATCGCGGAGAGACGATCCAGGTTTTTCTCGAGAGACTCAAAAAGTTCTTCCTTGACGACGGAAGGAGTTTGTGCCTCGGTTTTTCGCTTCAAAATCCTGACATTTCCCTGAATCACGGCAAGAGGGGTCCTCAGTTCATGCGAGAGATGATCCAGGGCTCTACTTTTCGCCTTGCTCACTTGCTCAAGCTCTTTCCGCGATTGTTCCATGGCGTCAATTCTGGCTTTTTGAAGCTGTGCCATCTCGATGAAAACCGAAGCATTGTTTCCGAAAGTCTCGAGAAAAGTCTCGTCTTCTTTAGTAAAAATTCCCTCCCTCTTGTTAAGGAGTTGGATGACTCCCAATCTCAAACCTGCCCGGGTATAAAGGGGCATGCAAAGGACGCTTCTTGTGTGGTAACCGGTCTTCGAATCCACTTCTCTGTTGAACCGTTCGTCCGTGTAAGCATCTTCCAAATTGACAGCCCCACCAGTCTGGAAACAATATCCTGCGAATCCAACACTCGACGGAATTCTGATGACCTTGCCTTCCATTCCCATCGCGACGGTTGACCAGAGTTCATCCGTACCGGGATCATGGACGAAAATGCTACAGCGGTCTGCCTCCATGACCTCGCATGCCTTTTGCGAAATTTGCAAAAGCATATCGTTGAGCCGTAGATCCAGGCCGATCAGTTGACCCAACTCGAGCAAGGAATGAAGTTTCCGGGCCTTCTCTTGCTCGGCGTGGTACCGGGCCTTATCCTCGCTCCGTCGTAAGGTCTTCCTCCGATCGCCTTTTCGCCGATCTTTGAAAGGGATGTTGTTTTGCGTAGATCCTTGCATGGATATAACTTCGTTCGTATTTTAACTTACCTATAGGAAAAACGCCCTTATCTGTCAAGTAAAAAATAAGAGATCTTTGAGAAACAGCCTTTCACTTTCTCGACGGACCATTGATTCTCCGCAACTGAGGGATTGCATGTGTCACAATGTATTGTTAAAATTATTATCGACTATGCAGGCCTTATGGTAACGTCGTATTTTAGGAACTACTGTCTGAATCTTCGAAAAAGCATTGGCGAAACGTCACAGAAAGCGGGATGACAAAATATGAAAACGCGCTATTTCAACCTCATTTTAGGTCTGATGCTAATTATTTTCCTCCCCGCGCAGCCCAGCACGGCCCAACCCTCCGATGAGGTGAGGAGCCTCAGAAAAGAGATTGAAGAGCTTAAGGAAGGCCAGAAGGCAATCCAAAAAGATCTTCAGGAGATTAAGAATCTCTTGCAGGCGCAAGGCCTCTTGCCGGAAGAACCGAAAAACCTTTTTATCAATATTGCGGGTAAACCTTTCAAAGGGGATAAAGATGCGAGGCTGACGCTCATCGAGTTCTCAGAATACCAGTGACCCTATTGCGCTCGCCACTTCCGTGAGACGTGGCCACACATCGAAAGAGAATATGTTCTGCCAGACAAGTTGAAATATATCTTCTTCGATTTTCCTCTGGAGTCAATTCATAAGCAGGCTTTCAAGGCAGCCGAGGCAAGCCGGTGTGCAGGAGAACAAGAAAAATACTGGGAGATGCGCGATCAGCTCTTCGCTCATTCCACGGCATTAGAGATTGCGGATTTGGTTCGTCACGCCACGGCTCTTAATCTGGACCCGCTGAAATTTCAGGAATGTATGAATAGTGGAAAGTATGTGAATGAAATCCGGAAGGACATGTCTGAAGGGCAAGGGGTTGGAGTAAGGGGGACACCTACCTTTTATGTAGGGATCTCAGGGCAGGAGCCTTTTAAAGTCCACGTCCTTAAAGTGATAAGGGGAGCAAGACCTTACATCGAATTCAAACAAGCCTTTGACAGTCTCTTAACCCCGCAGAAATAAGTTGATCACGGAAAACGAAAAAGGGGTTACAGCCAATGCCGCAACCCCTTGATATGATTTGGTAGCGGGGGCTAGATTTGAACTAGCGACCTTCGGGTTATGAGCCCGACGAGCTACCGGACTGCTCCACCCCGCGATTAACTACATTCTAAATCGATTTGTGAGAATCTGTCAAGTTCTTCGAGATCTTTTAAGAACGGATGGATTGACAAGCCCCTTCCTCTCACTTAGAATACGCTCGATACGGGCCTTATCAAATTGTGTCATGTGGTCAAAAGCGTGATGAGAAAAACCGCCTCCATTTATATTCTTAAAGAGATCCTGCCTATTTTTTTGATCGGCTTGATGGTTTTCACAGTTATCCTCCTCATGGATAAAATTCTTAAACTGATAGAACTGGTCGTGAACCGGGGAGGAAGCCTATCTCATATTTTGATGCTCTTTGTATTCATCTCTCCATCTTTCCTCACCATCACTATCCCGATAGCCGTTCTCCTTGCGACCCTTCTCACCTTTGGAAGGCTATCCAGTGATAGTGAGGTCACTGCCTTCAAGGCATCTGGAATGAGTTTATACCAGCTTTTCGTTCCTATTTCTATTTTTGCCCTCGGTACCTTTCTTCTTGCGAGCTTTCTGGTCTTCTATGGACTCCCCTGGGGAAACCGGGGTTTTAAGGCCACCCTCTTCCTCCTCGCGCGATCCAAGGTAGACATCGACATCAAGGAACGTATATTTAGCGACGCTTTCAGTGGTCTGGTCGTCTATGTGGACCGGGTGCCCATTCAAGGAAGCCGGATGGAAGGCGTTTTAATCTACGACGAAAGAGAAAAAGGGAAGTCCAATACCATTATCGCCAAGGAAGGTTTTCTTGTTAACAATCCCAAGGAACAGGAGATTATTTTAAGGCTGAATAGTGGGGATATCCATCGATATGAACCTAAACTTCAGACCTTTCAAAAAATCAAATTCGACACCTACGATCTGAAATTGGAATTGGCCAAAACGTTCCTGGCAATAGAAAAAAAACTCAAAGATAGGGAAATGTCAATCGATGATATTCGAGAAAAGATGGAAGAAACAAAGAAAATCGGTGGAGACACGATCCCTTTCGAGGTGGAGATCCATAAACGTTACGCCATTCCTTTCACATGTATCATTTTCGCCCTCATCGGAGTTCCTCTTGGAATTCAACCCCGTCGCTCAGGAAGGTCCTACGGCTTCATTCTCAGCCTTCTCATCCTCTTAGCCTACTATGTCTCCCTCACAGCTTCGGAGATCCTCGCTATGAGAAAAACAATGCCGCCGCCCTTAGCAGCCTGGACTCCCAATCTTCTCTTCAGTGGTCTCGGCATCTATCTCTTCGTTAAGGCCGCCAATGAATCTCCTTCAAAACCAATCGTCTGGTTGGCCGAGGCGCTCGATTTCATTCAACAGAAGTGGAAAGGGCTCATTGAAGATGTTTGAAAGCCATCGTGTCCTTTATCGATATATCATACGGGAATACCTGAAGATCTTCAGCTTAAGCCTGAGCAGTTTGATCCTCATCTATGTCGTCGTCATCTTCTTCCAGAAGATGAATTTCTTCCAAAGAAATCATGCCCCCTTCTATTTGATGTTCGAATACGTCCTTTATAAGATTCCGGAGGCAACCTTCCAATGGACGATCCCCTACGCGGTTCTGCTCACCACCCTTCTCACCTTCGGCACACTCTCCCGTCACAGCGAGATCACTGCCTTTAAAGCAGGAGGGATCAGCCTCTATCGCATTACCCTTCCTCTGATTCTTATCGTCCTCCTCATTAGCTTTTTTTCCTTCCTCGGAAACGATTACCTCGTCCCCTTCACCAACCAGAAAACGCGATACCTCCTCGATGTGAAAGTGCGGAAAGAACCTCCTACCGGTTTTTTCAAAAACTACAAGATCTGGTACCGCAGCGATCGCCGTATCATTAACATTCAATTGCTTGACGCCGCGAAAAAAGCCCTCAAAGGGCTTACCCTCTACGAATTCGATGACCAGTTTCGATGTATTCAACGGGTCGACGCAAGTGAAGCAAAATGGGTCAATGGTAAGTGGCGATTCTATGAGGGAGCAATCAGAGATTTCGATCAGAGCGGTTCAGTCCGGATGACCCCTTTCAAAGAGATGCTTTTCCCCTTGAAGGAGGATTGGGAGTCTTTCCGAAAATCCGCAGCGGATTCAGCTGAGATGAGTTATACCGAGCTTCGGACTTATATTCAAAAGATCCAGGCCGCCGGGTACGATTCAACCCGATACCTGGTTGACCTCTATGCTAAAATTTCCTATCCCCTTTTAAATTTGATCATGATCCTGATCGGAGTCCCTTTTGCCCTCAAGACCGGCCGGTCAGGAGGAGTTGCGTTGAGCATTGGAGTCAGCGTGATGATTGGATTTGCCTACGGAATCACTTTTTATATCTTTCTCTCCTTTGGAAAATCAGGAGTCCTATCCCCCCTTCTTGCCTCCTGGATCCCCACGGTCCTCTTCGGTTTGGCTGGCATCTTTACCTTGATGAGCATCAGACAATAAATCATAAGCACCAAATTCCCTGCCTCCCGGCAGGCAGGCACCAATCAAAGTCATTGAGTCATTGGGTCAATAAGTTATTGAATGACTTAATTACTCAGTGACTTAATGACTAAGAAGAATTTGGGATTTGTAATCTGGAATTTGGGATTTCTGATTTAGATTACGGATTGGTCAGGATATTCAGGAAGGAATTGATCTCCTTAAATGTGTCGGTTAGGAAAAGAATGCCGATGCCGATCAGGAAAAGACCGCTGACGATGTTGATCACCCTCATATATCGTTTGATTCTATCAAAAGCAGAAAGGAACGAATTAAAAGCCAGGGAGGAAAGAAAAAATGGAATTCCCAAACCTACCGAATAGTACGTCAAGAGCAGGATTCCCGTCGTAAAATTTTTCGTTGTGCTGGCATAGATGAGAATGGTGGAGAGAATGGGGCCGATACAAGGGGTCCACCCTGCTGCAAACACAATACCCACAAGAAATGAACCCGCATACCCCAAGGGCTTCTTCCTCATCTCAAATCTTTTTTCCACCTGCAAAAAAGGAATATTGATGACCCCGGTGAAGTGGATACCCAGGAGGATGATGAGCACCCCTCCCCCCTTCATAATCCAGTCTTGATATTGAGCCAATAACTGTCCTAAGTAAGTGGCCGACGCGCCCATCAGGATAAAAACTAATGAAAATCCTATGATGAAGAACAGGGAATGAAAGACCGTGGCCCACCTCAGCTTCGCCTTCGCTTCAAGATCGGTGAGTTCTTTGAAGGAAACCCCTGTGATGTAAGTGATGTAAGAGGGAACCAGCGGCAGGACACAGGGTGAGACGAAAGAGAGAAGTCCCGCGGAAAAAGCGATCATTCCGGAAATCTGTTGTGGCTGGTTCATGTCTACGTAGACTCATTATACGCCATCTTTCGATAAATAAAAACATTTTTTCTTGCCCTCCAATTCTTACCCAGCCTTTCTCTTCATAAGGAATCTACCGGTCATGGCAAAAAAACTGGAGGAGGGCAAACCCTTCAATCCCGTTGACAACTTATCGAGTTGATGATAATTGTTTAAACACCTTCGGCCTCACCCTCCCGATGGGGACCGGGGAGGGTCAGGGGAGGACCTTGAAAAGGTACAGGTAAGGTGCGTTTTTAAAATTTTGAGACGGAGGAGATTATGGCAATTTTAGAAATCAGTGTCGTACCCATCGGCACGGGTGATACAAGCCTCAGTGCCTACGTAGCGGATTGTCTTCGGGTTTTGAAAAAAGAAAAGGTTCGTTACGAACTTTCGCCCATGGGAACAAACATCGAGGGTAACCTTAAAGACCTGATCCGGATTGCCCTCAAAATGCACCGGGTCCCTTTTAAAAAAGGTGCCCGGCGTGTCGTGACCACGTTGAAGATTGACGATCGCAGAGATAAGAAGGGTACTCTCGAAGGAAAAAAGAAGGCAGTCCAAAGTAAGTTGGCAGGAAAGAGTTAAAAGTTACGAGTTTCAAGTTACGAATGACCAATTCCAAATTGAGAATCGGGTTGACTTTCTTTTTCTCTTCGTCATACTGAAGACACTTTGACAGCACAGGAGGTTTGGTATGAAGATCAAATGGTACGGACACGCAGCTTTCTTGATCACATCCGATCAGGGGACTAAGATCATTATTGACCCTTACGAACCCGGGGCCTTCGGCGGACAACTCTCTTACGGGAAGATTAACGACCAGGCAGACATCGTGATCACCAGCCATGACCACGCCGATCACAACTATACCAAGGATCTTCCCGGAACTCCTCAGGTCGTGAAAGGAAGCGGTCCCAAAACAATAAAAGGAATTCCGACGAAAGGCATCCCAACGTACCACGATCCTTCTAAAGGAAGTGAACGAGGTGCCAACACCATCTTCACACTTAAGGTCGATCATATCCAACTCTGTCATCTCGGAGACCTGGGTCATCTCCTGAGTGATAAAGAACTGGCTGAAATCGGTCCGGTCGACATTCTTCTGATCCCTGTAGGTGGCTTTTTCACCATTGATCCAAAAGAAGCCACCCGAGTCACCGAGCAAATAAAGCCCAAGATCGCCATCCCCATGCATTTCAAGACAGAGAAATGCGGATTTCCTATCTCACCGGTGGAAGATTTTCTAAAAGGAAAAACAAACGCAAAACGGCCGAAGGTCAATGAAGCCGCTTTCGATAAATCGACCCTTCCCCGACAGATGGAGATACTGGTTTTGGAACATGCCCTATGAACCCTCCCGCCACCCTCCCCCTGCCTACCGGCAGGCCCCGAACCTAACATGGTACAGGGCAGGCAGGCTCTCCCCCATTTGGGGGAAAGGATGAAGGTGACGGGGCATGCGTTATCAACTCGCAGTTAAATTATTTATGCGGGCATCAATAGCTCTTATGATAAAATTGTGCGCAAACCGGTAATAAAGTTATTCTTCGGCATCCGGTAATGCTGGGTTAGGTTTTCTAATGGGATGAAGGCATGGAAGGATATCGTCTCAATCGTTTAATCACTCAGGAACAGATCGCTTCCATCGTTCAAGGTTTGGCGGACCAAATCTCAAAGGACTATAACGGAAGGGAATTGGTGTTGGTCTGTATCCTAAAAGGGGCCTTCGTGTTTCTCTCCGACTTGATGCGTCACCTCCGGATCCCCGTTCAGGTCGATTTTGTTCGGCTTGCCAGCTATGGGTCCGGGATGAAAACCTGTGGCAAAATTGAGATTACCAAAGACATCGAGATTTCCCTTGAAAAAAAGGATGTTCTCATCATCGAAGATATCATCGACAGCGGTCGAACGCTCCAGTTCCTAAGAGACCGCCTGACACTCCTGAATCCTCGCTCGATCAAGGTATGTGCCCTTTTGGATAAGAAAACCCGCAGAGAGGTGGAGATGGAGGCGGACTACCTTGGAACCGAAGTGGATGACCTCTTTATCGTGGGTTACGGGATAGACTTCAATGAGCACTATCGTCACTTACCTGAAATTTATTATGTTACTCCCATCGATCATTCGAAGGAATAGTGGATGGAAGTTCATCCTCGCCCTCCTTTTTCTGCTCTCCTTGCAAGGCCTTTCCTTTGCCCAGCCACCGCCCGATGATTCGGTTCTCTTCAGAGAAGGAGAGATCCTTCTATCGAAAGGCGACACGGAAAAGGCACTTTGGCGTTTTAAGAGGTTGCTCACCGAATTTCCAAAAAGCCCGCTTCTCAATGAAGCCAAATTCAGGTTGGGGATCTGTTATACCCAGCTCAAAAGACCTCAAGATGCCATTCGGATCCTCAACGAGCTTATCCCCACCTTTCTCTCCCCATCCAGAATGGTTCAGGTCTTCAGTCTACTGGGAGACAACTACCTCGAGTTAAAGGATCGTCTCACAGCCCTCCAGTGGTACGGGAAAGGTCTTCTCGTTCCCAATCAACCCAATGAGGAGTTAAGGAGGAAGGTGAA
>Ga0315282_10009883_pt1 | contig 15087 bp, 11 predicted proteins | sample YL17G07_20_MG_FD_203693 | JGI IMG/M metagenome (GOLD analysis project Ga0315282, IMG submission 203693) | Sediment microbial communities from Yellowstone Lake, YNP, Wyoming, USA - YL17G07_20 | ecosystem: Environmental > Aquatic > Freshwater > Lake > Sediment | place: USA: Wyoming | collected... | reverse complement strand
CGGGGCTTCGACGCCGGGATTACTCCCGACACCGCCCGGTCCGCTACCTGCTGAACGAGCAATTCGCAAGGCAACCTCCTTTCAGGTTACAAGGTCCGCCAGGCTTTTCCTGACGCTCCAGAGACGCGGAGACACAGAGATCCGAGAGCAACAACAGCCGTTCGTACCCAGCGTCCCCGCGCCTCCGCGCGAGACATAATTCCTTGAATTCCAGCCAAGATGCACGCCCTACGGGACTGCTGACAAAACGAGGCCAAGATGGCCTCGCGACGCAAGGGCGCTCGCGCTCTCGCCACGGTACCCACTGAATGAAGGCGGGGGCGATGAATCGACTTTGCGGACGATGGGCGGTTTTTGGCAACACTTTGGGGCCTTTGCGCGTTATGTTTTCGGATGCCGATGCGGCTGGAATGAGATGAATGAGCGATGTGAACGGCGGACAGGCGAGTTTCGCGGGTTACGGCCGGCAGGAAGGAGCAGAGCCGGCCGGGAGCGGCCTGTTCCGGGCGTTCGTGCGGGAGCAGGAGCGGCTGCGGCGAATTGCCGCCGGGATGGGCCTGGCCGGAGCGGATATCGACGATGTCCTGCAGGACGTGTCGGTCCAGGTGCTCAAGCAGCCGGACCGATTCGAGCGCGAAGAGGTGATGGCCGCATGGCTGATCCGGACGACCGTCAATCGGTGCGTGACGGAGCACCGGAGCCGGTTCCGCCGCAAGGCCGGCAGGATTCTCCAGCGGCGGCCGGAACTCGAACGGGCCTTGACAGACGGGACCGCCGATGCGACGGACCATGCGGCGGCGGCCGAGGAGCTGGAAATCATGCGCGAAACGATGGCCGAGCTGGACCCGTCGCTGCTGGAGCTGCTCGTTCTGCGGTACTTCTGCGGGCTGGACTCGAACGCGATCAGCCGGACCCTGGGCCTCAATGCCTCCACAGCACGGTGCCGGCTGCGCGACGCCCGGCTGATCCTGGCCCGAAAACTGATGCAACGAGGTGTTGAGCCGTGACAGATAGACTATGTGACAAATTCCGGGACCTGCTCGTGGATTATGCGGATGGCGAGTTGTCCTCGCAGGATTCGCAGGCGGTAGCCGAGCATCTGGCCGGGTGCCGCGAGTGCCGCCAGATTGTGAAAGGTCTCGAACGATCTCTCGATCTGGCCAAGGTGATCTGGCTCGACAATCTCGAAGCCGGCGGGTCAGAGGCTGCGGCGAGTAAACGCGTCATTCACCGGCTTCGCCGGCTCGCGATTGCGGCGGCGGTTCTTGTCGCTGTGGGCGGCACATTGTTTCTGTGCACACTCCACAAATCTCCGCCGCCGACGGTCACGTATGCCCAGATCGAGCAGCAGGTCACGCGGGCGGCCGCCGCCGCCAGGCTGCTGGCCGCCATACAGGTTCTTGCCAAGTGCGAGGACACCGAATCCATCGTCGAGCAGCAGGCCCGGTACATTCTGAGCCGCTACGGCGACACCGCCGCTGCGTCGGAACTGAAAGCCACGATGCCTTCCATCCTGAAAGGAGCCAATTATGATTAGTCGCACCAGGATTCAACTCGTATCGCTTCTGGCCCTCGGCGTGATGTGCCAGATCGCGCTCGGCCGTGAGCCGAATGATGCCAACCAGCCGCTGCGATTCGAAACCAGCTCCATGCGATTGGAGTTGCCCGGGCCTCTGCAGATCAAGCCCCAGGATCGACAGCCGACCTATGCGGCCGGGATCGCGCCGGAGGGCTCGGCGGACTTCTTCGCCTGGCCGAAGAGCTACCGCGTCAGGGCGTTTCGCGAGGTTGCGCTCGCCGACAAGGATCTCTCCCTTCAACAGAAGGAATTCCTGGAAGATACCAACGGATTGCTGGACTTCGCCGAGCGATCGTACACGGTCCTGTATCCGAAGGACGACCCGAACCACCCGCAGGCCCTGCTCTACGCGATGACCCTGCCGGACGCCAAGCGCATGGCGCAACTGTACGTGCAGTTCGCCCGGCGGGAGTACAAGGATGGCCTCGATGAGACGCAGGGCTATGCCTTGAGGCGATCGGGGGAAATCACAGACGCCGAGAAGCGAATCCCCGAGCTCGAAAAGTCGCTGGAGAACACGCGCAAATCGCTGGAGGAGGTCAGGGGCAACATTCCCTACCGCAGCGATCAGGAGGCCTCGGAGGCGATTGGCGAGCTCGACCGGATGCTCAGCACCGCGCAGATCGAGATGGCCGGCATCCGGGCTCGAATCGAAGTCATTCAAGGCTATCAGCGGGAGAAGCAACAGGTGGAGGGCGTCGCCTCCAAGCTGGAGATCATGTTCATCGAGGAGGCGGTCGCCATGCGGGGGGCCGAGGCGAAGAGACAGATGGCGATGGAGCTTCGCGCGCGGGCCAGCCGATACATCGACTTGAGCCAGTCCCTCCGAACCATGGAAAAGGAAAAGAACGACCTCGCAGACAATCTTGAGAATTGGCGACGAGACTTGCCGCTGGTCCGGGAAAGACTTGCCAACATACGACAGGAGGAGCCGAAGGTCCGCGGCAACAGAGTGTTCATCTATCCCGTGGGGCAAGCGCCGCCCCGGCCCCGCACGTACAGAAGCACCCAGCCTTGATGGCAGGCCTGAGTACCATGAGACGCGAGGATTTGACGATGAATCTTGAAAACACTATGAATGTCGCGTGGTCGCTGATCCGGGCTGTTCTTCTGAGTTCTCCGGTACTGGCCGTGACGGAGAACCCGCCTCAAAGCGGCCCCGCGCCTCGTGAACGCGCTCAAGGGACACCCGTCACTCGCTCGTATACCGTGGACAAGAAAGTCTCCGATTTCCCGGCATCGCGGGACCTGTCCACGCCGGAGGCGGCCTACGCCACCATCATGCGGGACTTCATGGCTACGGGAGCCAGCGATGCGGAGTGGTCGGAGATTTCCACCTGGAAATCGCAGAAGACGGATCGGAGATCGGTACCGCCCGAACGTGCAAGCGAGTACCTTGACGCCCGCATCCAGGAAGTGATCATCTACCGTGACCGCCTGGCGCTGGTTCTCGCGAAGATGACCGAGCATGGCGAGGTCGGCTACGACCCGCGTCTGCTGTTCCTCCACAACGGCCGCTGGCTGAATTCCGGACAAGATCCCCTGATGCCGACGATAGAAGAAGCACGGTACTGGTTCGCGCAGAAGTGCGAGACAGCCTACGAATACAATCAGAAGGAATTGGGAGAGGCGGTCGAGCCCCGGTGGAACAGGCCGCCGGTTGCCGATCCCGAAGCTTATCTGAAGCCCTATGTCGAGTTCCTCATGCAGCAGGGACACGAGCCGCATGCCTTCCTGATGGAGGTGTTGAAAAAGTACTCGTTGGTGATCATGGGCGAAGTCCACAACCGCCCCACCTATTGGGCATTCAACAGCGACCTGGTGCGTGATCCCGCGTTCGCCCAGGCGGTGGGAACGATTTACATGGAGCTGCCCTCCAATCACCAACAGAACATCGACGCCTTTCTCGCAGGCGACACCTGCCGGAAAGAATTGGTCATCCAGATGCTGCGCGATTACTTTGAATTGGGATGGCCGTGCAAGCCGACCCTGGAGTTCTTCGTCGCCGCGTGGGAAGTCAATCAGAAGCTGCCGGCCGACAAGAAGCTTCGGATTCGTCTCGTGGATATGCAGCGGCCCTGGGAGAAGATTCAAAAGCGGGAGGACTGGCGGGCCTACGATGTCAATCGTGACCTGTTCATGGCTCAAAATATCCTGGCAGACCGCCGGACCTGCCCCGACAAGAGAAATGGATTCTTCATCGTGGGCATGGGACATACTATGAAGGGACTCCGTTGCGCCGATCAAACGACGGCCTGGCACTCCGCGGGCTGGCAGTTGAAGCAATCGCTTGGCGATCAACTGTTTACCGTCTTTCAGCATGCCCCTGCTATGACCAACCGCGGTGAGACAAGCGGCCGACTGGCCCTGGGACTGATCGACTCCGCATTTGCGAAACTCAACGATCGGCCGGTGGCTTTCACCCTTCAAGAGGGCCCGTTTGGGAAGCTCCCGTTTGATGGCATGCCGGACAAGGACGCATACGGCACGTTCGCCGACGGGTATGATGCATACCTGTATCTGACGCCGCTGGAGGACGAGATCCTGTCCCCGCTGATCGAGGGGTTCTATTCGCAGGAGTTCATGCCGGAGATCGACCGCCGATACCGGCTCATGTACGGAGAACCGCTATTTCCCGACATCAGTCCGCCGACACCCAAGCGAGTCACGGAGACGCGCGCGGCATATTGGGGCCAGCCGCAAAGCTGGGTCCGGGACCTGGGACCCGAAAACGCTTGGCACTACGGCGACCAGTGGCAGACCGTGATCGCCCGCGAACGCCACCTCAATGTCACCCGCCAGGACTTGATGACGGAACTCGACAAGATTTATCGGGCAATCAGGGAGATCGCTCCGGAAAAAGAGCCATGGTGGGAGAAGACGTTTGACATTGACTATCTGACGATGACGAACTGGCCTGCGATGTTCAAGTGGTGGTGCGATGTCATCAAGGAGCACCCGCTGGAGTCCGTGGAATACGGCGAATTGACCCGGAATGGGGAAGACCTGCCGCAGATCAAAGTCACGACCAGGCTTCGGGGCGACATCACGTTCTCCAAGGTGTTCACCTTCAAGTACTTGCCGCTGCGGCAACAATGGCAGACTCAATTCGGCCTCGACCTGCATTTAGACCCGCAGTGGAAGGACCTCCCGGGAGCAAAAGTGGCGCCAAAGCCACTGACGTGAGAGCCTCCACGGGTGCGGTCGGAAGATGGTGGCGATCAGCGCGCCTTCCGTAGGGCGAGCATCCCCGCTCGCCTATCCTGAGAATTCGCACATGGTAAGCCTGCCGTGCGAGGACGTGCGGCGAAAGGGGCGAGCGGGGACGCTCGCCCTACCATGGGCCCTGAACCCGCCACCGCGTGGACCCCACCCGCCTCCGCCGGGAGAGGCTTTGAGCCTTGACGGGGGGCCCTGGGCAGGCGTAGAATTCTCTCAGGCGACAAAAGGATGAAAGTGCGTTCGCCGTAAGGAGAGATCTATGCCTACCCGTCGTGAGTTTGTCGGCAGTGTGTTGGCCGGCGCGGCTGCGCTGGCGATGACAGAGACTTTCGCCCCCCGCCGCGTGCTGGGGGCCAACGACCGCATTCGCGTCGGCCTGATCGGCGCGGGCGGCCGGGGTCAGGAGATTTTCAAGACCGCGCTGCAATGCCCGAATACGGAAGCGGCCGCCGTGGCGGATGTCTACACGCGCCGCCTGGACGAGGTGAAGAAATTCGCGCCGCAGATCAAGACCTACCAGGATTTCCGCAAGCTGCTGGACGATAAGAGCGTCGACGCCGTACTGATCGCGACGCCCCAGCACCAGCACGTCCTGAACTTCGTCCCGGCTATCCAGGCGGGCAAGGACATCTACCAGGAAAAGACGATGGCATTCAACCCGGACCACGCCAAGCGGATGCGCAAGGCGTTCCAGGGCTCCGGCCGGGTGGTCCAGATCGGCATTCAATCCACCAGCAGCGGCGCCGTTGCCCGCGCGCGGGAGTTCCTCACGCCGGAGCAGATGGGGACAATCACCGCGATCCACACGCACCACTACCGCAACTCCCCCTACGGCGGCTGGAAGCGAGCGATCCCCGCCGACTGCGACGAGCAGCACGTGGACTGGCCCGGCTTCCAGGGCGAGGCCAAGCCCCATCCCTTCGAGGCCAACCGCGTCATCAACTGGCGGTTCTATTGGGACTACGCCGGCGGAAACGTCTACGAGAACATGGTCCATCAGGTGGGCTTCTGGTACAAGGTCATGGGCCTCAAGATCCCGACCAGCGTCACGATGACCGGCGGCAATTACCTGTCGCCGGAGATGGAGTGTCCCGACACGATGGATGTGTCGATGAGCCAGCCGGAAAAGCTCCTCTTCACCTGGAATTCCATGTTCGGCAACAACTACTTCGGCGAAGGCAACGACCTGGTCCTCGGCAACAAGGGTACGATCCTGCGCGACGACCGCGACCAGGTCCGCTACGAATCCCAGGACCGACGCGCGGCCAAACCCGCCGAGGAGGCGGCCGGCGCAAAGAAGGCCACAGACATCGTAGGCGGCGGCGACGCGACGCTGGCCCACATGCAGAATTTCTTCGATTGCATGCGCACGCGCAAGGAGCCGAATTGCCCCTTCGACATCGGCTTCCGCTCCGCCATCGCCTGCTACATGGCGATAACCTCCTACCGCCAAACCCGAACCATCCGCTGGGATGAAAAAGCCGAAGAAATCGTCTGACCGGAGGTCGCGCCTGACCACGATTGCGCCGACAGTCGTAGTACGCCGTCCACGCCAAAATGCTGGGCGATCTTGCCAGCCCGGTCCGTACCCTGCAGGACTGACGCGGGAATTCCTGGCAAGATGGACGAAAGCCACCCACCAGATTGGGATGGTCGGAGTAGTAGGGTGTGCCATGCACACCATTCCGCCGGCCCTGATTTCGGCGTTTACTCGCTTTGCTGTTGCAGGAGTCTTTCGAGAAGCTCAATAGCGCTCTTCACCAGCGGATAGACTTTCGCTTGATCTTCGCAGGTCAAGATCCAGTCGTCCTTATCCGGTTGGCGCGTATTCGCACAGCCATCTGTCTTTTTCAGGATGTCGTCTCGGAGTTTGTCCCGGGCCTGCTCCCAATCGCCTTCGTCGATCATCGTTAGTGCAGCATTTATCTTGTTGATAAGGGCGTTGCCCAAGTTCGTATTGGCCAAACTCTCCGGGTTAAGAGCGGCAATTGTTTCACGAGCTTGCTCAAGGACTTCTTCTGGAGTCGACTCATCCGCACGTAAGGCAAGCGAATGACCCGCGCCAGCAGCGATGGCCACAAAGCCGTCCTTGGGTGAAGGGATATTGCATTGGCCATCGTCGTTGCTTCCCCAGGCGACGATGGAGCCATCCTGCTTCAACCCGAGCGAATGATGCCCGTTAGCAGCGATGGCGATAAAGCCGCTATTTGGCGAAGGGATATCGCACTGGCCGTAGTCATTCCATCCCCAGGCGACGATGGAGCCATCCTGCTTCAACCCGAGCGAATGATGCCCGTTAGCAGCGATGGCGATAAAGCCGCTATTTGGCGAAGGGATATCGCACTGGCCGCTCGAGTTGCTTCCTCAGGCGACGATGGAGTCATCAGCGAAGGTGGTCTGGGCGCAAAAGGTGGCTATCACACACACCATTACTGCCAACACGCTTGCCTTTTTCATTTTTCTCTCCTCCTCAAAAATGCATTATGGTTTTAGCACATTTTCTGCGCACAACAAACCAGTGGACAGTCAACCTATTTTCTCCTTCTCCCGTCTTATTTTTCTCTGGGCTCTCGGACTTCTGCGCCCATCCCACTTATTTCGGCCTCGGCACATCTGTCCGGCCCACATCGGGCTCCAACCGATTCGTCGCAGCTTCATCAGGGGTGCTTCTCTGGGGATTATTATGGCGGACGCGTATGGAGGATGCAAGAAAAAACCAGTTTTCAGTTGCCGGTTTTCACCTTTTCTCTGTGCCCTCGGGCTCTCTGCGACAGAGGTCTTCTTCGCAAGAAGCGCGGATTCCTGCCTTCGCAGGAATGACAGCGAGCAGGGTGCGCTTTGCAGACTCCTGGCGTCCCCGTCTCCCGCCTCCTCCGCTGTTTAGGTTATTTCGGACCGTGTTTCACGGGACGATACTCCAGGCCAAGCTCGTGGAACAGGAAAGCGTAGTAATCGACGCTCTCCTCGATTTGGCCGCTCAGGGGCGTATCCAGGCCGTGACCTGTGGACGAGCTGGTTCGCAGCAAGATGGGCCGATGGGAGGAAGTTGCCGCTTGCAGACGCGCGGCCATCTTCCGGGAGTGCATGGGATCGACGCGAGGATCGTTCGCGCCGGTCAGGAAGAGAACGGACGGGTATGCAGTCCCCGCCTTGACGTGGTGATAGGGAGAGTATGCGTACATGGTGCGGAACTGGTCCGGATCTTTTACCGTGCCGTATTCCGGGACGTTGAATTGCCCGTTGGGCGCCAGCTCCACGCGGAGCATGTCATAAATCCCGACGAAGGAGACCACGGCTCGACAGAGATTCGGATGCTGTGTGATCATCGCACCCATCAGCAGACCGCCATTACTGCCGCCGATAATGGCCATCTTCTCAGGGTTCGTGTAGCCGGCGTCGATCACGTATTGCATGGCGGCGGCAAAGTCATCGAAGACATTCTGTTTGTTCGTGAGCATGCCTGAGCGGTGCCATTGCTCGCCGTACTCCCCGCCACCGCGAAGATTCGCTTCCGCGAAAACACCCCCCTGCTCAATCCAGACACGATCCAGACCGAGGAAAGACGGCGCTATACTGATTCCGTATCCGCCATATCCGGTAAGTAACAGCGGGTGCGAGCCGTCCAGCTTCATGCCTTTACGACGGATAATGTTGATGGGGACCCGCGTGCCGTCTTTCGACCGCGCATATTCGCGCACCACCTCGCAATCGGAGAAGTCCACCGGCGCCGCCATCGCCAACGCGGTCTTGGTCGTCGCCGCCTTGTCAGGGGAGAATCGGTACCAGGCGGGAGCATCCACATATGACGTATTGCTGTAGAGAACATCGTCGCCGTCCAGTGGGACGATCTGCTCTATGCTGGAGATCGGCAGAACCTTTGGACCGGGCAGGGGACGTCCATCGTAGTCGAAAACACGGACTTCGGAAGGGCCGCCGAGCTGATAGGCGACATACAGGAGCTTTTGGGTCGCAGCAATCGGCTGTCGGCAGGAAAAGCCGGGGAAATCGGAGATGATCGTGTCGGCGCCCTCCGGAACGACAACTTGCGCCTCCTGGAGGGAGGGCTTCGCGGAGGACAGGCGCAGTATCTTGCCCCGGGGCGCGCTGGCGCGGGAGATGAGGAACAGCGTATCGTTGGCGCCGAACGTGGCCTGAACGACCTGGTCATTGTAATCGGTGACTTGCGTCCACGTGCCGTCCGTCATGCGCACGTAATGAGCGAAGCGGCCGCCGTCGCCGTACTGGACCGAGGCCAGAATGCGGCTGGAACGAGGATCTGCCTCGAGCTTGATTTCCGCAATGCGGGGAAAGTCCTTGCCGATCTCGTACCTGTCCTCGCCGGGCGAAGTGCCCACTCGATGGAACCAAACCTGGAGGTAGAAGTCCATGTCTTCAGGCGAACGCTCGCCTTGGCGCGGGTAACGAGTATAGTAGAGACCCGATCCATCGGCCGTCCAGGCAGCATCGCCGCCGGCGGTTCCCCCGTTGACCCGTGCAATCGGCTCCCCTATCTCCTTGCCAGCCACCGTCTCATAGATGTGGAGGTCGCCGCTCTCAGAGCCGCCGACCGAGAGGGAGGCTGCCACAAGCCGGCCGTCAGGGGATGCGACGTACCAGTCCATCGCGGTGGCGCCGCTGGCGTCGATCTTGTTCAAGTCGACAATAACGCGCTCGGACTGCGGCTCATCCGCCGACCGCATGGCTACCAGCAACGGCTGCTGCAACGGCGGCTGACGCTTCATGGCAAAGAGCGTGCCGCTCCGCCAGGAGAGAGAATAGTAGCTGATAGACCTGGCCGTCAGAATCTCGGTGACGCGAGTTCGCAGCTCGCCCACGTGGGGCAAACGATCCAACACGCTGCGGGCATAAGCGTTCTGCCGGTCGCTCCACGATTGCACCCGCGTATCGCTCCAGTCTTCCAGCCAGCGATACGGGTCGGCAACCTGAACGCCGTAATAGGCATTTGTGACAGGGATAGCCGGAGTCTGTGGCGGCCTGGGAGCGGCACAGCCGCCCGCGATCAGCAGCAGACAGAGAACCGATCTTACGTAGCCTCGCATGAGCATTTCCCTTTCAACAGGGACTTCCAAACATATTCCAATCACTCGGGCCTCGCCGTACGTGTCCGACCCATGCAGGGCCCAACCAATTCATCGCAGCTTCATCAGAAGTGTTTCTCTGGGAGTCATTATGGCCGAACGCGCGCAGAGGAGGCAAGAAGAAAGAACGAGGTCTCCGTTGCCCGTCTTCAGTTCTCTGGAAGAATTCTCTTGTTCCGGATCAGGAGGATGCCGGTTTGAGCTTTGAGGGCGATGGGACTTTGCAGGGGCTTGCCCAGGACATCGACGCACTCGCCTTCGAAGGAGTATTCCGCTGGGGCTGGGCCGGGGTTCACCACAACCGTGGCGTTTGCGAAACTGCGTTTCCAGAGGTCGCGGATCGTCTGCACTTCCTCTTGCGGCGGGCCGAGGTCCAGGTCGAATTCCCTGTACCAGAAGTGCGGGATCTCCGAGTCGCCTTCCTTGCAGGTCCAGCAGATTTCGCGCTCGGGACTGGCCACCAGCAGGTAGGTGAAGTAGCTCAGCAGGGTCAGGTCGGAATTGCCGCCGAAGCTTGACGCCGTCGCGGAGTTCAGGAACGTCATCTTGCCCGGCGGGGTTTGACGCGCGCGATCTAAATAGACCACGATCATCTCCTTTCCGAGGAAGCCGCTGCGATGGGCCCGGTGAAACACGAAGATTTCCGCCTCTGCTCCGCCGGCGATTTGCCGCACTTGCGTGAAGAACCCCGGATTGAAGCCCTCGCTCGTCGGATTCAGCACCACTGGCTCGACGTTCGGAATGATCGGCACTTTCACGCGCGGCGCCACATATTTCAGGAACGCAAGCTGGGCCTCCTGCCACGCTTTGTCCGTCGCATACTTCGCCTGCGGCCGGCCGCCCCCCGCCCACGATGCGGCGGTGCTCAAGTGTCCCGTCAGGAATTCATCAAGGATCACCGCGTCCCATTGTCCCCCGCTTTTCTCGATTGCCGCGTTCAGCTTCTCCGCGAAGAACGCCTGCCACTGCTCGTTCCCCGGGTCGGCCCAGAACTTGGCGCTCCACGATTTCCCCTCCACCAGCCTGCCCTGCCCATCCTTCAGCAGCCAGTCGGCGTGATTCTGCAAGATCCAGGCCGTATTCTCCTCGTCCACGCTCCCCGCATCGTGCAGCTTTGCGGCCCTCGTCAGGCTGCCGGCAAAATACATCAGCACCTTGGCCCTCGGATTGGCTCGCTTGATCACGGGGATGCGATGGTTTGCAGGAGCGTTGAGATAGAAGACATCGTAGTGTGTCGCGAGTCTCTCGATCTCCTCCTGTGCCGGCTCGAAATTCGTGAATCCCATCGTCCGATGCTTTCCGGCCCGCGTGAATGGTGGACGCGCCGCCGGATATGTGCTCAGCTTCGCTTCGAGAATGTCTCGCAGCGGTTTCTCCCTCTGTTCCCCGCTCGGATTGCGGAACGCATATTGCCACGACACGCCCGGCGGCCGTGGCAGTTCAGTAATCGTCGGTATCGTCCGCGCCCCTGCCACCGGCCGCGTCATGCTACGAATCCCCCACCATCGCACCCCCGCCTTCCCGCCCAGCGTAAGTGCCACAATCACCAACGTCGCGATCTCCAGCCACTTGATTTTCTTCCGCAAACGCATGGACACCGCCCTCTGCAAGTCGCAGGACACCTGATGACCCGACGATGGTCGCTGATTCCTTCAACCGACGGAACGTACCTGTCAATAGTACCCGACAAGACGCTGCCGCACATGCAGAATCTCCACATATCGGACGTGAGCGCGGCGTGCACTGATTTTTTATCCAACGCGACGGGTTTCGACGACAAAAGGCGGTAACGAAAATGCGTCTGGCGCCGTCTTATGAGTGACGACATTTTGTTGCCGGAGCGTGGTTCTCGAAGGGACACGGGCAGAGTCAGGCCGGGCGATTAGAACGTCCTGCAAGACCTGAATCTCCCGTGCGGCCCGACAGGCGAGAGAAAGGAGAGTTGCGATGCGCATTCTTCTGATCAATCCGCCTCATCCGTCCGCGGCCACCGGCCGGCCATCCGTATCGACCACGTGGCCCGTCAATACGCTCGCGGGCTCCAGGACCAGTAGGCAATGCTGCCCGGCCTTCGTCACCTGCCCGTACGCCAGCCGAATTGTCTGATCCCGAAAGGGAAACAATACGTCCCACGCACAAGCATATCCGGCTTTCCTCGCCACCACGAAGAAATGAACGTCGCAGTGCTTGGCGGTGTCAGCCTCGAACTGAAACCGGCCGGCCGAATCGGTCTTCGTGATTGGCGAGATGACCCGAGCCTCCTCATCCAGCTCAAGCCGACCTCGCGGGTGGGTTTCGCATACGGCCACTTCTGCACCACCCACGGGTCGGGCCCTGCTGTCCATCACCTGGCCCGTGATTGTCACGGCGTAGATCGGCTGACCCTCGATGAAGACGCAGAATACAATGCATACAATCGTTCTCCTCGTGCTGTGCATAACTCCCCTTTCGCCTTTGATATGAATTGTAGCCGTGCGGCAAGGGGATTCAAAAGGAAAAAGCCACATCGACGCCACGGAATCTATCGCATCAGGACACTTCGCGCATTTTGGCGTCGAACGGCGTGCGGCGTCTCCGGATTTTGTTCAATCATTGATTTCATCCTGGCGCACGTGCAGCGTGCATCGGGCGAGGTTGAAATGATCTCCGCGGTCAAAGATGCACCACAACGTTTTGCCGTCGGGACTCATCCAGGGGGCGGGAAACGAGTGCACAAAAGCCGGCCGCTGCTTCTCGGCGGGCGAGTACGTCCACATCGGGAAATCCCCGCCATAAGCCACTGTCCGCCAAGGCCCCCAAAGCTGCGTGCTCTCATAAGCGCCCCAGTCGCCGACGTCGTCGTGGGTCGTCACGCTCAGCAGGTATCGCCTCGTCCCCGGATGATATACGCACGTCGTGCCCCAGCCGATTCCCGCCGGATTGTGGAAAACGCTCGTCCGGTCCTCCAGCCTGTGAGACCACCGCGGAGCCTCGACGGTCCCGGAGAAATACTCATACTCATCGAGGTCCTCGATTCGGTCCTGCCTGACGCGAAAGAGATATAACTGGTTGTCCCTTACCCGACAGGGATCATTGTCGGAAAACCCGTACACGTGGCCATCTGCCTTGGATGTCTGATCCGGCCCATACTGGACCAGGCCGGGAAAGGCGAACACCTTGTGTGATCGCGGGAACAGCCGTCCCCGGTCCTCCCAGGACATGCCTTTGTCGGACGACCTCCACAGCCGGCATTGGTTCCAGGTGTCTTGCTCACTGACGTAAAGGTAGAGCAGTCCCCCAACGCCGATCAGGGTGCCCTTGCCGAGGGTGGGCGGCTGGCTTGATGCCGGGGCCAGGCCGCCCCAGAGGTTCACGCCTTTCCAATCGGGCGGCACCCCAGTGATCATGGCCACGCCGATGGAAGCCCGGCCCTCGCTGTCGGTCCCTCCGAATCCTCCGCCGTCCCCCCAGGTTGCGTAGACCGTCCCCTGCGCGTCGCAGGTGCAGGCCCAGATGTCGCTGCCGGGCGCTTTTCGTTCGAGGGTGTCCGGATGGAATTCGATGCCCGTCAAAACCTGACTTCGCGGATAAGGCGGATCAGCACCAGCCGCACAGGCGACTACACCCGCGAACAGGAACACAACGACCGACCAGTATCTCATACTCGTTTCCTGCTGTTGGTGACGATCATCTATTCCCTCGACAAGGCCACCGATGCACGCTTCAGTTCCTTCGGCCATGGTCTCACGTCAGGGTCCAACGTATCACAGCTTCGGCTGCGAGGCCGGCGGCGGGGACGCGGGAATCGGCGGCGGGGTGTAGCGCGGCAGCGTGCCGGCGAGCATCTGTTTGACGAAGACGCCGAAATCGGGCGTGGGGGTGTAGTTCCAGTCGGAGATCAGTGTCGGGCCGGCCTGGGGATGGAAGTCCCACGCGGTCCAGGCCCAGTGGTGGTCCTGGAGGGCCTGCATGACGTGCAGGAGCCAGTCGTCGCCGGCGGATTCAGCAGGGCTGGGACGCCCGAACCTGCGGGCCCTGCGATTGGGTCCGCCGGAGCCGCCGAACTCGCTGACGATCACCGGGAATTTCGCCGTGGCCTGCTCCATTCGCGCGATCCAGACCTCGACGCCGTGACCCTTGTTGTCGTACGCGTGATTGGCATAGATCACGCCGTTGCCGGTTGGGTCTTTGAGCTGCCGGCCTGCGAGGATGCCGTCGAAGTCGTACGCCCAGTTGAGGCCGCCTGCAATGACGACGTTCTTGGCGCCCGCGGCGCGCACCGCGTCCAGGATCTTCTGCATGCCCACGGCCTGGAAGGTTTTGGGCTCGCCTCCTCGCCGGCCGCCGGGCTTGTCGGTGACCGAGCCGCCGTCGAGCCAGATGTCCCACGTAACATCGTGCGGCTCATTGTACAGGTCGTAGAGGACGGCCGGATGGTTCGCATAGACCGGGGCGAGGTCCTTCCAGAATGCCAGGCTGTTTTCGTCGGGCATCGAATGCTGGCCGATGTTGGCGCCCCATTCGCCCACGTCCGACCAGTGCAGGTCTAGGATGATGTAGCAGCCCTTCGAGGCGCACAGGTCCACGACTTCTTTCACAAGCGCGCGATAGGCCTTGCCCTCGTCCTTCTGCTCGGGGGCTTTGCCGAACCAGCGGTCCTGCGCCAGCGGCAGGCGAATGTGATTGACGTGCCAGTCGTCGATCGCCGTTTTCGCGGACTGGAGAATATGTCCCTGGCCGTCACTAGTCCACTCCATACTGGCGCAGTTGACGCCGCGAAGGATCACCGGCTCGCCCTCGCTGTTGAGCACCTGCGCCCCGATCACCTTGAGAGGCAGAGGCATCGACGAGGATGTCCCACCGCTCGCGGAGCCCGCAGAAACCGCTCCGCCGAGAATAAGCACAACACCCACGGCCGTCATCATCAACCGCATCACAGTAATTGCTCCTTTCACATTCATGCACGCCCGACGGCATCGTCAGGCGCGTTTGTAGTGACGCCGTGAGGCGTTTCAGCAGCATAGGCGCAAGCGCCCGTGATTCTGGATCACGGGCAAGATGCCCTGCTACGTGATGCCCTTACGGGCACACTGATATGGAACGACCTTTGTCAATGGGTTTTCTTCGATTCTTCATTCCTATTTCTTTTGAAGGCGGCCTTGGGTACAGGCGGCTTCGACGACGAATCAGTCTGATATGCGTGGATTA
>Ga0315282_10009882_pt1 | contig 15089 bp, 12 predicted proteins | sample YL17G07_20_MG_FD_203693 | JGI IMG/M metagenome (GOLD analysis project Ga0315282, IMG submission 203693) | Sediment microbial communities from Yellowstone Lake, YNP, Wyoming, USA - YL17G07_20 | ecosystem: Environmental > Aquatic > Freshwater > Lake > Sediment | place: USA: Wyoming | collected... | reverse complement strand
AAGCTCCGAATAGTGGCGAGAACAGTCTTCTTAGATGAGACTCGCCCCTCGAGCTGTCGAAGATACTGATCGATGTAGTCAACGATAATATATCTGTCGTCGCCGACTGCTACCTTCTGGAAGGCCAGAAGACCCTCGGGGGAGGTGTCAAATCCTGATCCCTGAGTCTCCAGCCAGCCGAGAAAGGCCTTCAGCCGTCCCTCATAGCTTAACTGGGTGGGGGTTTTCTTCGTGTCCTTCCCAGACTTGGCGAACTTCCCGAGCCAGAACTGGATCGGTTCTTTGCTTATCATGTTGACCGCTTAATGTGTGTGTGCGTTAATACTTAACATTATTGTATAAGAGCATCATCATGCACTTCTCCCCAACGGCGAGTATCTCACCGTGGCGCCCCTTCACGGTCTCAAGGTTCGGAGCGTCCTTTCGGTTCACTAGATTCATGGGTCTATGGTCGCCTCTAGCTTGATTTAACTCCTCGTGGGGTGCGTCCGGTTTTTACCCATCCCCTTCCCCTCACACTCGTATGTCTCTCAAGGTGGGAAGGATCTCCGGAGTGGAAATCAGGCTACACTACACCTGGTTCCTCATATTCGTCCTCGTAGCCTGGTCCCTCGCCTACGGGTACCTCCCCTTCGAGTACCCCGGACAGAGCAACGTCTTCTATTGGGCGATCGGCTTCGTCGCCTCAGCTGTGCTTTTCCTGTCAGTCCTGATCCACGAGGTCGCCCACACCCTCGTCGCGCAGAGGTATAAGATAGCAGTCAACAGCATAACCCTCTACTTCCTAGGAGGGGTCTCGGAGACTGCGGAGGAAGCCCACACCCCTGGGGCAGAGCTGAGGATGGCGGCTGCTGGGCCGCTTATGAGTATTGTCCTCGGCGTCGTCTTCCTGGGGCTTTGGGGCATCGGTCCCCTAATACCTCTTGGAGCTATAGCCGTCTTCCAGTACTCCAGCTACATTAACTTCCTTCTCGCGGGTTTCAACCTGATACCTGCCTTCCCGATGGACGGGGGGAGGGTGCTCCGTGCAATCGTTTGGGGTAGGAGGAAGGACGTACTCTCCTCCACACGCACAGTTACCTCGGTCTCCACCGCAATCAGCTTTGGTTTCATAGCCCTCGGCTTCTACGACCTATTCTTCTTCGGAGGTCTTGAGGGTCTATGGCTCGTCATCATAGGCTTCTTCATCAACAGCAGCGCCCAAGCTAGCATGAACGAGACGAGGGTTGGGCAAGCCCTCGCGGGAGTCACCATCGGTGACATAATGACCAAGGAGGTTTTCACCGTCGAGCCGGGGTACTCGGTCCAACAACTGAGAGACTACGCCTTCGTTGCGCGGAAGCACCACGGTTTCCCCGTCGTTTCAGGCGGGGAGCTCGTCGGCATAGTCACCGAGGAGGACGTCAGGAGGGTGAAGCCGGAACGTTGGGACGAGGTGAGGGTCCAGGACGTTATGGTGCCCGCCGGGAAGCTGGTCACGGCGAGGCCGGGAGACGCCGCCCTCGACGCACTCATCAAAATGTCGAAGGCGAAAATAGGGAGACTACCCGTCATCGACGAAGGCGGCAAACTCGTGGGCATCGTGACCCGGAGCGACTTCACAGGCGTGATAGAGAGAAAGATGAGCTTCAGAAAGTGAGGCGAGTGGCACAGTGAGATTCGTGGGATTCGCGGGGAGCCTTCGGGCGGACTCCTACAACAGGTCCCTCCTAAGGACAGCAGCGAAGCTCCTCCCAGAAGGGGTGGAGATGGAAATCTTCGACCTCGAGGGTATACCCCCCTTCAACGAGGACCACCTCAGGGACATGCCGGAGCGAGTGAAGGCATTAAAGGCAATAATCAAGGGTGCTGACGCCCTGCTGATCGTGACCCCCGAGTACAACTACTCGGTTCCAGGTGTCCTCAAGAACGCCATAGACTGGGCGTCCCGCCCGCCGGTGGACAACGTCTTCGCTGGGAAGCCCGTGGCGGTCATGAGCGCGAGCACGGGGATGATCGGAGGCGCCAGGGCACAGTACCACCTCAGGCAGAGCTTCGTCTTCCTCGACATGCATCCGGTCAACAAGCCGGAGGTGGTCGTCACCTTCGCGGCGAAGAAGTTCGACGAACGTGGGAATCTATTGGACGAGGAGACGAGGGAGAGGGTGAGGGCTCTTCTGACCGCCCTAAGGGACTGGACGATGAGGCTGGAGGCTAAGCCTTCCTAAGAGCTCTCCCCGGTAACCTCCCCGTGTGCTTGCCTCTGTCGATGACGAAGACGCCGTTGCAGATGACGTAGGGGATCCCTGAGGCGTAGCGGTGTGGGTCCGTGAAGGTTGCCTCGTCCTTGACCTTCTCCGGGTCGAAGACAACGACGTTAGCCCTATACCCCTCCCTAAGTAAGCCGTAGCCCTTGAGTCCGAGGCGCTGGGCGGGGGCAGAGGTCATCTTCCTCACGGCCTCCTCGAGACTGAGGACCCTTTCCTCGCGGACATATTTCGCAAGCACCCTTGGGAAGGTCCCGTAGTAGCGGGGATGTGGCTTCCCCCTTCCTAGGGTACCCCTCGGGCTAATGGCGGAGCCGTCGCTGCCGAACATCCCCACGGGGCTGCGCATGACCCTGGCGACGTCCTCCTCGCTCATCCCAAACATAACGCAAGGGACCTGGGTCTCCTCTGCTATGAGGAGGTCGTAGGCCGCGTCGACAGGAGACTTCCCCTGCTCCTTGGCTATGTCCGCCATCGTCCTCCCATTGTAGCTGGGGTTGTTCTTCGCGTAGACTACGAGGATGCCGTCCCAGTCCCTCTCGATGCGCTGCTCCCTTGTCATCCTCTCCCTCGTAACCGGGTCCTTGAGGCGCTCGAGGAGCTTCGCCGCACCCCCTTCATGAGCCCAATGGGGGAGGATAGAAGTGAGTCCAGTGCTGGAGGCGACGTAGGGGTACTGGTCGAAGGTGACGTCGACACCCCTCGCCCTTGCCCCCTCGACGAGTTTGAGAGACTCGGCCGTCATCCCCCAGGCTTTTTTCCCAGACGCCTTGAAGTGGGCGATCTCAACGGGGCACCCCGACCTCTCCCCTATCTCTATCGCTTCCTGGACCGCGGGGAGGAGGCTGTAGCTCTCCTCGCCCCTGATATGGCTCGCGTAGATACCCCCATGCTTCGCTGAGACCTTCGCAAGCTCCACGATCTCATCCGTCTTCGCGTAGACGCTAGGAGGGTAGATGAGGCCGGTGCTGAACCCATGTGCACCATCGGCCATCGCCTGGTCGACGAGCTTCCTCATCTTGCGCAGCTCAGTGTCGGAGGGGAGCCTGTCCTCGAATCCCATGACGTTCTGGCGAACCGTCCCATGCCCAACGAGGGCAGCGACGTTGAACCCGGCTCCTGCACCGTCGATCCGGTCGAGGTAGTCCTTCATCTCAACCCAGTCGAACTCGAAGTCGTCGGGGAGGTTACCCCTCCCGTACCTCTCACGGTACGCCTTGAGCTCAGGAAGCATTGGTGCGGCCGACGTTCCGCAGTTACCGACAACCTCCGTCGTGACACCCTGATAGACCTTTGACTCCACCCTCGGGTCGACGAGGACGGGAATGTCGCTGTGGCTGTGGATGTCCATGAAACCAGGGGCGACAAAGAGCCCCTTCACAGGGACGCGCCTGCTGGCTTGAGCACCCTTCAGGTCCCCCACTGCCTCGACCCGATCCCCCACCAAGCCCAAGTCTGCCCTGAACCAGGGGTTGCCAGAACCGTCCACGACGCGTCCACCCTCTAGTAGAATGTCAAACCTCAACCCAAGTCACAAAATAAACCAAGCCTCAGTCGATAAATGATTTAGCACGCCGCTTAACTAAGTGTTATTTTATAATACCAGTAAGCGGAGGTTTTTTCCGCTGCTGATATAAAAGAACAATGAAGGTTGTGTAGGCCCTGGTTAGCTCAGCCGGCTCCATCGTCTCAGAGGCCGTAATAAGGGTCCTGCTCGTCGACGACGAGCGCAGCCAGTACGAGTTGATGGGTCTCTACCTCCCCGCAGCTGACGAGGGGATCCGGATTGATTACACACAAACCCCAAGGGAGGCGATAGTCCTCCTCGCTCAGGGAGGATACGAGTGCATAGTATCCGACTACGCCATGCCCGAGATGGACGGGATACGATTATGCTCCCAGGTGAGGACGTTTAGCGAAATCCCCTTCATCCTCTACACCGCGAGGGGAAGCGAGGAGGTCGCCGAGGAGGCGTTCAGGGTAGGCGTCGACGACTACGTAAGGAAAGACGAGTCCACGAGCCACTATGTTCTCCTCGCGAGAAGGATCAGGCACGCAGTCGAGAAAAAGCGGTCGGAAAACCTCTACAAGGCTGGGATAGAGGAGAACCGGGACGGTTTCGCGATCATACAGGACAACGTCTTCAAGTACGCGAACCCTGCAATGGCGGAGATTCTCGGCGTTGACTACCCACACGACCTTGTTAACAGGAGCATCCTGAGCTGGCTCGTCGAGGTGGACCGTGAGTCCTTCTCAGAGCGGAGGCGGGGAAGGAGGGGCGACTATCCGCCCGGAGTCTACCAGTACTCAATAAGCCGAAGTGATGGCTCTGTTCGGAGGCTGGAGGCCTTCTTCAGCCCGATAAGCTACATGGGGAGGCCAGCGAGCCTCGTCTTCAACCGGGATGTGACCGAATGGAGCGCCCTTCAGGACACACTTAGGGCGAGCGAGGAGAAGTATAGGGCACTCGTTGCCCCAAGCATGGTGGGCATCCTCACAGCTGACGAAGAACGCATCGTCGACGGGAACGATGCCTTCCTCAAACTCGTTGGCTACACTCGCACCGACCTGAAGAGGAAGAGACTCTTCTGGCGGAGGATGACTCCTCCGGAATACGCTACCATAGACAATGTGGCACTCTCAGACATCCTCGAGAAAGGGATCTGCGTTCCCTACGAGAAGGAGTACATCAGGAAGGACGGATCCAGGATACCCGTACTCATAAGTGGCTCCATCATAAGGAGAAACCCCTTTCTCTGCGTTTACACAGTCCTTGACCTCGCTGAGAAAAAGGGCGCCGAGGCTGAACTGCGCGAGGCATACGACAAAATAAGAGCGGCATCGAGGGAACTGGAAGCAGCGAACGAGAAACTTCACCGACTCGAACGTGGTCCTCAACCAGACGAACGCATAACTTGAATGGCTCAAGGCCGCCTCAACGAGAACCACAACGAGCTAACGGAGCCAAACGACGACCTCCAGTACCTAGCCGGGAACATCAGCATCTCAATAAGCGTCGTTGGGGAGGACATGCGGCTGAGAATATGGAGCTTATCTCCGAGCCGCTGTAACCCACAAAAGCGAATGGCTTCGGCCTCATCTTCGTCGTAGGGCAGTGGAAGCCCACGGCTGCACGATCGACTTTAGCTCAAACGGGTATAAGGGGACCATCTTCACCCTAACCCTGAAGGAACTGCCCCCCTCGTCGGAGGAGAGAGGCCGGCCTTAGAGTCTCGCTTTAAGGACCTTCCCCAGCGCCTGAATTCCCGCCACTATATCCTCCTCGGTTGGGAGACTGTAGTTGAGGCGGATGTAGTTGTGGACGGGCCTCGAGAAGAATAGACTGCCGGGGACGTAAGCGACCCCGGCCTTGACAGCGTCATCCAGGGTGGCGTCGGTGTCGAAGCTGCGGGGCATCTTCACCCAGAGGAACAACCCGCCCTTCGGCTCATTCCACTTCGCCTGCCTGGGGAAGCTCCCCTCCATCGCCTCCAGCATAACGTCCCTCTTCTTCCGGTAGACGCGTGTCACCTTCGGTATCTGGGCAGCGACCTCGCCACGCCTGAAGAGCTCTGCGGCAGCGTACTGGCTGAGCCCGTCGTTGCAGATGCTGATGTTTCCCTTCGCCTCCATCATGTGGGCCGTGAAGTCGGGGTTCGCCGTTATCCATCCTATCCGCATCCCGGGGCTTACCATCTTGCTGAATGTGCTCGTGTACATGACACGGCCGGACTTGTCCAGCCCTGCGAGGGGGGTCGGCATAGGCCCCTCGAAGCTGATGTAGCCGTAAGGGTTATCCTCGAAGATGATGAGGTCATGCTCCTCCGCCAGCTCCAGGACCCTCTTCCTCTTCTCCAATGTCATCAGGCTGCTGTCCGGGTTCTGGTAACTCGGGATTATGTAAAGCATCTTCGCCCTACGGCCCGCGGCTTTTAGTCCTTTGAGCTTCTTCTCCAACGCCTCGGTGTCCATCCCGTCGAAGTCGATGGGGACGTCGACGAAGCGAGGATACGCCTGCCTGAAGGACGAGAGGGCCTGTAGGTACGTAGGGGCTCCGAGGACGATGGGGTCCCCCTTGTCTATGAAACAGTGGGTGACGAGGTCGATCGCCTCCTGGCTCCCAGTTGTAACGATGATCTCGCTGCCTGGGTCTGCCTTTATGCCGTGCCCCGCCATGAAGACGGAGAGCTCCTTGAGGAGGGATGGCATTCCAGCCGTTGCGCCGTACTGGAGCATCTCCGCCCACGCCTGGGGGGTCGCCTCCTCGAAGATCGTCTTCACCTCCCTCCACGGGAGGCTGGGGGTGTCGTAGCTCCCGCCCGTGAACCTGATCATCCTCTTTCCCGGAATGGGGAGGAGGATCTTGTTAAGGAGACTTGGGGCAAATGTCATCCCGAGCTTTGAGTAGAACCTCTCGGTGTTCATCAAGGCGATCGGAGAGGCTTCGCCCGACGTCCTATTTACCTTTACTAATCGGTGCGGCCCGGCGGGCAAGAAAGAGTACGTTTAAACGCAAGTTACGACGGGCAATTCCCGATAAGGCGAACCAATACGTCCACGGAAGAAGGGAGGGAAGAGCTGACCGAGGGCCAGGTCCTAGGCGCCGTCACCATCTCCCACACCTCCCAGCACTTCTTCCAGGGCGCCGGGATCCTCCAGCAGAGCATGATCGACGCCCTCAGGCTCGACTACACCCAGATCGGGATAATGAACGGCCTTCTCAACGTCTTCGGTGTCCTCCCCATACTCTACAGCGTCCTGAGCCGCAGATGGTCGAGGAGGCTCCTCCTCGGGGGGTCGAACATGCTGATGGGCCTAGGCTGCATCCTGACTGGGGCAGCAGATAGGTTCGTCTTCGTCCTTGGGGGGGCCTCCGCCTCCGGTATAGGCCAGGCGGGCGTCCACCCGATGAGCTCCTCAATAATCACAGATAAATACAGGGCGAAGAGGATCGGGGCGGCCCTCTCAGTCTTCTTCGGTATCGGCTACGTGGGAAACATCGTCAGCCCCCTCCTGCTCTCCTGGGTCGCCTCCCTCTACGGCTACCGGGCCGCTTACTACCTGCTAGGGCTGATACCCATCGCCACGGGGGCGCTCATCCTCGTGTCGCTAAGGAGGGAACCCGCGGCGGGCCTCTCCGTCGCGGAGCGGAAGAACCGAAACCTGAGGAGGGACATCGTCTCCTCCCTCAGGGTGCCCGGCGTCGTCGCGGTCCTCGTAGCGTACGGATTCGTCTCGGCTGGCACTGGCCTCGGGGTCCTCAGCACCTGGGTTCCCCTCTTCCTCAGAAGCCCAAAAGGGCTCAACGAGCCGATCCTGGCAGCTGGGATAGTGAGCGCCCTAGGCACAATCGGCGGGGTTGTGGGGACCATATACCTGGGCAGGGTAGCAGAGAAACGGGGGTACCTCAGGGTCACCATGTTCTCGCTGGCGGTAACGACGTCGATGATCCTCTGCCTGAGCCTCTACACTAGCTTCAGCCTCCTCATCATCCCGAACCTCTTCCTCCTCTCCTTCACGACCTTCTCCCTCACCTCCCTCATGCAAGCCCACCTGATGAGCGTCGCAGGCCCCAGCGAGAGGGACATCCTCTCCGGCCTCTTCTTCGCCGTCGGAGCGGGTGTCAGCGCGATCTGGTCCACGCTCCTCGGCTTCCTCATTGACAGGTACACCTTCAGCGTCGTATGGCTGACGATGGGGGCCTCAGGCATACTCGCACTCTTCCTCCTACTCTACGCCTACCGCCGCTCCCGCCCGCGCCCAGCCACCAGGTAGCCCCCATGGGACAGCTAACCCGAATCGTAAATACTGCTCCCAGCCATTTCGGAACGACTTATATCCGTAATCATGGAAGCTTCAAGGAGCCGAGGATGGTTGCGCCCGGGAGGAGCCGGCCTGAAACCCATCCCCGACCGTTGCTGAGGGAAAAACCATGGTAGATGAGATTAGGCTCCACGGCCAGGGCGGCCAAGGGGTCGTCGCGGCCGGGGAGCTAATAGCGATAGCGGCCTCGTACGAGGGAAAGTTCTGCAGAGCCTTCCCTATGTACGGGTCCGCGAGGAGAGGCGCCCCCGTCCTCGCCTTCGCCCAGATAGGGGACGAGTCCGAGGCTACTCGGTCCATGATTTACAACCCGGGGTACGTGATCGTGCTCGACCCGCCCATGCCGGAGACGACGGACGTGACGACCGGGATGGTGCCCGGAGGCACCGTCGTTTACAATACCCCGAAGCGCGCCGATGAGGTGAGGAAGCTCTTCAAGGCAAAGCTTGGTAGGCTCGCCGTTGTCGACGCCACGGGGATTGCTCAAAGGGTCATCGGGCGACCCATCCCAAACACGGTAATCCTCGGCGCCTTCGCGAAGGCCACCGGACTTCTCAAAGAGGAGTCGATCGAGAAAGCAATCGACAAGAGGTTCCCCTCCAAGCTTGCCTCGACGAACAAGGGGGCGGCGAAGATGGGGTACGAGACGGTGGAGGTGAAGGACCTCCGAGGTGAGCAGTGATGAGCCAGGATAAGAAGGACATAAAGGGTTTCGCGGTCGCGGAAACGGGTACGCGTGGCGGCATGTACGTAGGCAACTGGCGTGTCGAGACGCCATCGATAGACAAGGAGAAGTGCACGGGCTGTATGCTCTGCCTAATGTACTGTCCGGAGGGCGCCATAAGGGCAGACGAGACCGGTAAGCCCGAGATCGACATGAGGTTCTGCAAGGGCTGTGGGGTCTGCGCGAACGAGTGCCCCACGAAGGGGATGGTCATGAGGAAGGAGGCCGCCTAGAGATGCCGGAATTCGACGTTATGCAGGGCAACAAGGCGCTCGCGGTGGGCGTCAAGCTCGCGAGGGTCGAGGTGATCCCCTCGTACCCCATCACCCCACAGACCACGATAATGGAGTACCTCGCCGACATGGTCGCGAACGGGGAGCTGGACGCGGAGTACATCCACTCCGACGGCGAACACAGCTGCATGGCGATGGCGGTCGGCGCCGCCCTCGTCGGAGCCCGCGTCTTCACAGCCTCCTGCAGCCAGGGCCTCGCATACATGCATGAGTGCATCGCCCAGGCAGTCAACTACCGCACTCCCCTCCTGCTCGGGGTCGCAGACAGGACCCTCGGCTGGTACTGGAGCCTCGGCCCCGATTACAGCGATATCATGCCCGAGCTGAACCTCGGCTGGCTCGTCAACTTCGCGGAGACCAACCAGGAGGTCCTCGACATGACCCTCCAGCTCTACAAGGTCGCGGAGGACTACCGCGTTCTCCTACCAGCAATGATGAGCCTCGACGGCTTCTATCTCAGCTACAGCCAGGAGAGGGTCTGGATGCCCGAGCAGGAGGTGGTGGACAAGTGGTTACCACCCTACAAGGCACCCTACCCGATCGACCCCACGATTAGCGACAAGTTCCCGACCGCGAGCATCCCGCCGGTTCTGCACACGACCTACAGGCGCATCTACGAGGAGCTGCTGCAGGACAGCCGCGTCGTCATCAACGAGGTCGACGGGAGCTTCGGGAAGACGTTTGGTCGGAGCTACGGCGGCCTCGTAGAGGAGTACCGGACCGAGGGCGCTGAGGCCTTGTTAGTTACTATGGGAAGCATGACGACCGCCTCGAGGCGCGCTGTTGACAAGCTCAGGAACGAGGGGGAGAAGATTGGCCTCGTCAAGCTGCGCTTCATGAGGCCCTTCCCGGACCTGGAGTTAAGGGAGATCGCCGGGAAGGTCAAGGCGATCGGAGTCGTCGACAGGATGGTCCTCCACGGCACTAGGGGCGGCGGCGCCTTCCAGGACTTGAAGGGAGCCCTCTACAACAGTGGCGTGAAGATACCTCTCCAGGGCTTTGTCACGGGTATGGGCGGGGAGGACATCCCCATCGAGGACATGTACGCAATGGGCAAGAAGGTCCTCCAGGCAGTAAAAGCGAAGCGCGTTGACAAGGAAGTCGAGTTTGTCGAACACAAGTTCCAGGCGATGGCAAAGCCCCAGGAGGTCGAGTGGGAAGAGCCCATCTACCCGGGAAGTGAGGGGTGCGCCGGCTGCGGCGCCTCAATCATTGTCCGCCACCTCCTCAAGGTCCTCGGCAAGAACACGATAGTCGTCAACCCTCCGAACTGCAGCGGCGTAAACTACGGGAGTGTAGTGCGGGTTCCGTGGATGCTCGCGAACTTCGCCGCGGGAGCCGCCTACGAGACGGGTATCTACCGCGCCCTCAAGAAGAAGGGGAAGGCGGACAAGGTCTACGTCACCAGCTACGCGGGCGACGGCGGGACCGCCGACATCGGCATCCAGTCCCTCAGCGGCGCCGCGGAGCGCGGCGAGAGCATGATCTGGCTCTGCTACGACAACGAGGCGTATATGAACACCGGGATCCAGCGCAGCGGCTCGACGCCCAAGTTCAGCGCCACGACCACGACGCCGGTGGGCACCCTCTGGCGCGGAAAGCAGGTCCCCAGGAAGAACCTGGAGATGATCATGGCCGCCCATCGTATACCCTACATCGCGACGGCGAGCCTCAGCTACATCCCGGACCTGGAGCGCAAGATAAAGAAGGCGGCGGAGATCACACGCGCTGGGAAGGGCCTCGCCTTCCTCCACGTCCAGCAGCCCTGTGCCACTGGCTGGTACTTCCCGAGCGAGAAGACAGTCGAGATCGGAAGGCTCGCGGTGCAAACAGGCTCCTGGCCCGTCATGGAGATCGAGGACGGCGCCTTCAAACTGAACATAAAGCCCAAGGAGCTCCGCCCCGTCGCCGAGTACCTCAAGCCCCAAGGGAGGTTCCGACACCTCAACGAGGCAGAGATGGAGATCATCCAGTCAGAGGTCCAAGCCGGGTGGAGCGCCCTCCTCGAGCTGGAGAAGGTCGGAAGGTTCCCAGGCTACTGACCCCGCAGGTGTTTTAACCCCCCTGCGTTTCCTTTTCCCACGATCGGATTTGCCTAGGAAGATCACGGTTGAGGACGTCGAGGCCCTGGCTGTAGGGGGCACCATCCTGGGAGGAGGCGGCGGAGGCCACGCCGAGACCGGCCTCGAGGCCGGGAGACTCGCCATGGAACTCGGTGGGGTCGAGCTCTGGGCCCCTGAGGAGACACCCAAGGACTGGAACGTGATAACAATCGCGGCCCTCGGCGCGCCAACCGAGAGGGGCGAGACTAAGCCGCGCCACTACATCCACGCGGTCCAGATGCTCAGGAACGCGGGGGTCAAGTTCGACGGCGTAATAGCGGCAGAGAACGGGGGCCACAACAGCTTCGGAGGATGGATACCCGCAGCGGCCCTCGGCCTCCCCGTAGTCGACATCCCGGGCGATGGGCGCGCCCACCCTACGAGCCTGATGGGAAGCATGGGGATTCACAGGATCAAAGGATACCGCTCTGTGAAGGCCGGTGCTACCCCCCTCTCTGAGATGCTAGTCTGGGGTAGCATGGAGCGGACCAGCTCCATGATCCGCTTCATGGCCGGGGACACCCACAGCATGGTCGCCATGGCCAGGGACCCAATCTCCGTCGAGTGGTGCCTCTCCCACGGGGCGCCAGGCGCCATCCAGCAGGCCATCGACCTCGGCAAGGCATACCTCAAAGCGAAGAAGGGTGACGCCGCGGTCAAGGCCGCTGTCAAGTTCCTCGGCGGCGAGGTGCTGGATAGGGGTAAAATAATTGAGAAGAAACTGGAGGCAAAAGGCGGCTTCGACGTGGGCGTCATGAAGGTGAAGGGCGACAAGAGTACGTGGGAACTAGGTTTCGTCAATGAGTACATGCTCCTCGACGGCGACGGGAAGAGGTACGCCACTTTCCCAGATCTTATCACCACTTTCGACGGCGAGGGGATCCCCATCAACAGCGCGATGCTCAGAGAGGGTGACAGCGTCTACGTTGTCAACGTCCCCAAGGAGAAGATCAAGGTCGGCGACGGGAACAGGTACGTTGAGAACATCGAGCCGGTCGAGAGAGCGATAGGCAGGCCGATGGTCAAGTACCTGAGGGGATACCTCAAGGAATAGGTAGTTTTTTCGTTCATGAGGCTCCCAACCGGGCCCAATTCCATTGTTTAGGCCCACGGAAGGCTGGATGTAACGAGCGGCTTCCTCACCGACTTCGCGGACGAGACGGTCCCCATGATACCCGCGATGAGGAACCTCCACATCATAAGGCAGTGAGCCTGTGTAGTGGATAGGACCCCCAGACGGGAAACCTGCCATAGGCGCCCTAGAGGACGGTATCTAGGTTAACTACGGCTACTGCGAGTATGGAATTACTCTAGCCCCTGTGGTGGGTGAGCTACCCACGAAGGAGATCAACAGTGGGGAGAGGAGTCCCCTCCTCAAAGCTTACGACCCGAACAGGTTCGGCTAGAATCCCTCTAAGGGATGATGCTGAAGTCCTCCTTCATAGTGTTGAGGACTAGGTGGGTTTTCGTCCTCACCACGTGGGGGATCGTTAAGACCCCCTTAGTGAAGTCGCTCAGTTCCTTCCGCGTCCGGAACTTCCCAACGACCATTATGTCCGCATCCCCCGTGACGTTGTAGACAGCCGTCGCCTGGTTCAGTTTCGCGATCTCAACCCCTACGTCGAGCATCTTTCCCTCTGAGATCGTTATCTCAGTGATCGCAGTCAGCTCGTAGCCGAGCTTCTCGTAGTCGAGGACGGCAGAGTAGCGACGTATGATCCCTGACTCCTCCATGTCTTTGAGTCGAGATGCGACAGTACCCGAGGAGACCCCTATCCTCCTCGCGATCTCCCTGATCGACTGGCGCGAATCACGGAGCGCCTCCGTAAGGACCCTGGCCGATACGTCGTCGGACATGGGCTCTACCTGTGCGAATGTCCTCCTTCCAGCGGTTAAGGCCTCCGTTTGGAGAGAAAGAGACGGGCAGAGTGCCAATCAGAAGAAGTTAATTACCATGATAGCGACGCCAAGGACGATTAGCACTTTAATTGCCTTCTCGTTGAACCTCGACGCCTCATCCATCTTATTCTGGTCGACGAGCCTAACACCTGTCAGGACCTACGCCGGTTTCTTTAGTGTGGTCTCAGCAAGTGCTGGCAGGAAGCCGAGGCTGTAAGAATGAGCAACGCTAAAGCGAGGGGGATGAAAGGTGCTCTACTGTCCATAACCACATCTCCGGGCTTAATGGACGCAGAGGTTGCTCCTCTCTACAATAAGCTTTTTCCACGTATCGGGTTGGTTGGGTTTTTATTAGATCTCTCCAAAGGTTCCCACGGGTCTTCTTGGGGGAGGGGGATGAGAAGGGTCTGCCGAGGGAGGCCAAGAACCCTGCTGCTAAGCCTGGGAGCGTGGCGCACTGGGTCACCCACGCGAGGAGAAGGGGCCTCGGCATGTACGCATGGGCCCTGCACCGAGTGACCGCGGTACTTGTGATAGTCCTCGCCTTGCTCCATGTCCTCGCCAACGAGTTTGGCTACATAATTCCTGGTGGTAGGTTTGTTACCGTGGACCTGCTCTTGTTCTTCGGCTCCTATCATCTCCTCAACGGCGTGAGAGTGATTCTCATTGAAGCATCTGGATGGGCGGCGAGGAATGAGGAGAGGCTCTTTATGGCGGTGGCGGTGCTTACCCTCGCCTTCGTCTTCTGGTGGGCCGTGGCAGTTGGGCTTTAGAGGGACTATAATTGTGGCTCGATGTCCTCGTCGTTGGAGGCGGGATCGCAGGCCTCAGAGCCGCCATAGAAGCTAAGCAGTTGGGGGCAGACGTGGCCGTACTGAGTATGGTATATCCGTTAAGGTCCCACTCGGTAGCGGCACAGGGCGGTGTCAACGCAGCTCTGGGTAATGCCGACCCAAGCGACAGCGTCAGTGGGCACGCCTTCGACACCGTTAAGGGTGCTGACTACCTTGCGGACCAGGACGTGGTTCAAGCGCTCTGCGAATATGCACCTGAGAGTGTGCTCGAGCTAGACTCCTGGGGCTGCCCATTCAGCAGGACACCAGACGGCAGGATAGCTCAGCGCCCCTTCGGCGGGGCGGACTTCCCCCGGACCTGCTACGCCGCGGATAAGACGGGTCACGCCATCACCCACACGGTCTTCCAGCAGGTTATGCGGCTAGGCATACCAATCTACAGTGAGAAGACCGCAATCAGGCTCGCCGTAGAGGGCGGGCGGGTAGTGGGTGTAGCTGCCATGGACACCTCTTCTGGGGATGTCGAGTCCTATTCAGCAAGGTCTGTGGTTCTTGCGACTGGTGGCGCTGGAAGGATATACTCGCGGACCACCAACTCCCATCATAGCACCGGCTTCGGAGCGGCGATGGCCTACTGGGCGGGAGCGCCCTTGGAGGACATGGAGTTCATCCAGTTCCATCCGACTACACTTTGGGGAACCAACATCCTGATCACGGAGGCCGCGAGGGGTGAGGGTGGTATCCTCCTCAACGCGAGGGGGGAGCGGTTCATGGAGCGGTACGCCCCTGGAAAGATGGAGCTCGCTCCAAGAGACATCGTGGCCCGCGCCATGTGGACAGAGATACTCGAGGGGAGAGGCTTCGATGGTGGTTACCTCCACCTCGACATCTCCAAACTGGGGAAGGACAGGATCATGGAAAGGCTCCCGCAAATCCACGATCTGGCTTTGAGTTTTGCTGGAGTCGACGCAACGGTCGACCCAATACCAGTCCAGCCTGGGCAGCACTACACGATGGGAGGAATAGAGGTAGACATCTCCGGTAGGACAAGGGTCCCAGGCCTTTTAGCCGCAGGGGAGTGTGCTTGCGCGAGCGTCCATGGAGCTAACCGCCTTGGTGGTAACTCTCTTCTTGACTGCCTCGTATTCGGCACGAGGGCAGGTGCCTCAGCGGCGGCTGACGCCATAAAAGGTCCTAAAGGATTAGGT
>Ga0315282_10009881_pt1 | contig 15089 bp, 9 predicted proteins | sample YL17G07_20_MG_FD_203693 | JGI IMG/M metagenome (GOLD analysis project Ga0315282, IMG submission 203693) | Sediment microbial communities from Yellowstone Lake, YNP, Wyoming, USA - YL17G07_20 | ecosystem: Environmental > Aquatic > Freshwater > Lake > Sediment | place: USA: Wyoming | collected... | reverse complement strand
GCCCTATGCCCCGGGCACGCTCAGGGCTGTCGGACTGCGCGCCGACAGGCCCGTGGCCGAGCATGTTCTGCGCACGGCTGGGCCGGCCGCGCGGATCCGCCTTGCCCCCGACCGCAAAGATGTTCGTGCCGACGGACAGGACCTGGTCTTCTTCGACGTCGAGGTCATTGACCAGGAAGGCGAGCTCCGCCCCGACGCCGCCAACGAAATCCGGTTCACGATCAGCGGTCCCGGTGTCATTGCCGGCGTCGGCAACAGCGACATGACCAGTTGCGAGCCGTACCAGGGCGACCGGCGCAGCGTGTTCCAGGGCCGCGCGCAGGTGGTTGTCCGCACCAGGAAGGGCGCGGCCGGCAGGATCCGCCTGAAAGCGGAGTCGCCGGGACTCAAGGGCGCCGAGGCGTCGGTCCGAAGCCGCGTCTAGGGCCAGACTCCCCAAACGATTCTGAAGGGAGGCCGCCACCTTGCCATGTATTCGAGCGTTGTGTTCGAGGTCTTCCTGGACGGCGAGTTGGCCGCGGGGAGCCCAGTGATGCACATTTCGTAAGCGCCTTGGCGGTTCGACGTGCCCATTCCTCCCGGAACGCGCATGATCAGCTTGGCCGTCGCTGACGCCGGCAGCCGCAGCCCCTATGATCTCGCGAACTGGGCCGAGGCGGAATTCCTCGTGAAGAATGAGCGGAAACCATAATCGAGCACACTTTCCGGGTTGAAGGGAAAAGACACATGAACGAGCACATCGTTTATGCGGGAGTATTGCTGGCGGCATGGTCGGCGCTTTGCATTCCGTCACTCGCGCCGGCCGCGGAGGCGCCGCCTCCCGGCAAGCTCACCAGCGCGGCGGAGGAAAAACGCTTGCAGGGGCGGTACGCCAACTACCGCGAGGTGGACCCCGGCTATCGCCACGCGGGCGAGGCGGCACTGGATCGCTGGATGGATTGGAAATGGGGCCTGCGCATCCATTGGGGTCTTTATTGCATGTTCGATGGCCAGGAATCGTGGATCATCAACGACCACATCAAGGATAAGGAATGGCAGCGCAACTACTACGTTTCCTACCAGCAGTTCAACCCAACAGGGTTCGACGCCGACGAGTGGATGCAGGTCATGAAGCGCGCCGGGATGAAATACTTCTCGTTCACCAGCAAACACCACGAAGGCTTCTGCATGTGGCCGACCAAGACCCTGCAGAAAGGTTTCCGCAAAACGGACGACGGCAGATACGAGGATGTCATGGACCACTACAGCATAGCGGAGACGCCGTACAAGAAGGACGTTGTCGGCGCTCTGATAAAGGCGGGCCGCGCGCATCGCCTCGGCGTCAGCCTTTACTACTCGCACATTGACTGGCATGACTGGGACTTCGGCTGGGACAACCGCAACTTCTCGTACGATCCCAAGCTCACCAAGGAATCCGACCCCAAACGCTGGGCGGCCTTCATCCAGAAGGAGCGCGACCAGATCACCGAGTTGCTGACCTCGTATGGCCCGCTTGACACGCTCTGTCTGGACGGCGGTTGGCCCTCGGCGGCTCAGAAGGATGCCAACGAAGTCGCCAAACTGACCCGCGCGCTTCAGCCCAACATCATGCTCCGAAACCGCGGCATCGGCGACTACGGCGACTACGAGACGCCCGAGGCCACGATCCCCGAGAATCCCAACGACATCAAGCGTCCCTGGCAGGTCATCTACCCCTGCGGCACCGGGTTCTCCTACAAAAAGCACGACACCTACAAGTCGAAGGAGTGGGTGCTCGAAAGCCTGATAGACATTTGCTCCAAGGGTGGCAACTTCCAGGTGGGCTTTGGTCCTGATCCCAATGGCAAATGGCCGCAGGAAATGATTGAGCGGGTCTCCTACGTCGGGGACTGGCTGAAAGTGAACGGCGAGGCCATATTCGCCACCCGGCCTTATGTTCGCTACCGTGAGGGGCGTGACCTTCGCTTTACCCGCACCAAAGACAAGAAGTACCTCTACGTCATTAGCTTGCAATGGCCGGGCGAGACGCTTGCGACGAAGCTCGTCCGTGCCAAGCCGGGAACCGCGATCCGCATGCTCGGCGTTGATCAGGACCTGAAATGGACCCAGAACCAGGAACAAGGGCTGATCATCCGGATTCCCGCCGCACTGGCCGAAAAGAAGCCGTGTGCCCAGGCGTACGCGTTCAAGATCGAAGCGGAATGGCCCGCTGACGATGCGCCATTTCTCAGGGCCTCAGTTGTTCCCAGTGTTCAGCCTGGTCCGCCCGGCCGACAGGTGAAGGTGGCGACCATCCCGATTGGTTTTGGCGGCAACCGCGACCAGAAGGTCAAACTGGCCATTGAACACCTGGAAACCGCGGGCCAGAACAACGTGGATATCGCCTGCCTGCCCGAGGAGTTCGCGGGAACCGACGCCGAGACGATTCCCGGCCCCACGACAAAAGCAATCGCTGAACAGGCCAAGAAGCATCGCATGTACGTCGTTTGCCCGGTCCGCGAACAGGCGGCTGACGGCAGACAATACAACACGGCGGTCCTCCTCGATCGCCAGGGCGACATCGCCGGGTATTACCGCAAAGTGTTCGTCTTCTGGGGCGAAGGACTCAACCTCAGCGAAGAGAGTGTCAAGGTGTTTGATACCGACTTTGGACGACTTGCCATCCTGACCTGCTTTGACGCCAACTTCGACGAGGTCTGGCAGGAGGCCGCCCGCAAGGGTGCGGAGCTGGTCTTGTGGCCCAGCGCATACGGCGGCGGCCGGGTGCTGAACGGCTATGCCATGATTCACAACTACTACATCGCCGCCGTCGGCCAGGGCAACATGATTGACATGTTCGGCAACACGATCGAGAACGTAGAGAAGCCCCGGCCCCAGCAGTTCATCGCCACGCTCGATCTGGACCTGACCATCGTCCACACAGACTTTACCGGAGACAAAATCGCCAAGCTCCTTCAGGAACACCAGGGCGAGATCGAGCGGGTGCCGGGCATCGGCGACGTGGAGGGCTGGTATGTGCTCCGGGCGACCAAACCAGGTGTGCGGGCGCGCGACTTGTGCAAACAGTATCAGATTGAAACCCTTCGCGAGTACCGTCTGCGCAGCCGCGAGCAAATCAACGAACGAAGGGAAAAGGGGGAGAAAGTCTGAGGACCACACACAGGGGAAATCCAAAGAGCGCGACTGAGTTTTTGGCGTTTTGTCGGCGGCTCTGCTTTTCATTGCGGGCATGTAGGCCACGCCGATTACCGCCGCCGCGGAGCGGGGCGCCGAGGCTTTCATCCGAAGCCGCGTCTAGGACCAGAATCTCCAAACGATTCCGAAAGGAGAATGGCATGATAAGGAACATCACGAAGTGGACGGTGGCGGGACTAATGGCTGGAAGCCTGTTCCTCATTGTGAACGCGGGGGAGCCGATCTGCATGGCGTCCGGCGACTCGGGCGCCAATGCGGAAATGGCCCGGCTGCGGAATGACCGCGTGGGCGTGGCCTTTGACCTGGCCCGCGGGACGTATGACCTGGTGGACGTGGTGTCCGGGCAGGCCGTCGTCAAGGGCGCGCACGCCGAAGTCGCCGAATGGGTTTCCAGCGACGCCGCATACGCCCGGACTGCGAAGACGGGCCGCGTCTCCGACGAACTCGGGAAAGGCCGCAGCCTCACGATCGAGTGCGCCGCCGCCGGCAAGCCATCGCTGCTCCTGGAGTTCCGGGTGTACGATGGCAATGAACCCTTCACCCTCCTGCGCGGCGGCTGGAAGAACACGGGCCGCGAGCCCCTGTGCGTGAAAGAGTTTCGCCCGCTGGCCGGCGGCTCGGTGTTTCCCGGCGGCGCCTGGAGCGACGTCCGCACCCTCACGTCCAACTCCGGCTGCAACGATCCCAGGGTCCTGCGTTCCGCCTACGCGAGCAGCGCCAACAACCTGCTGCTGACGGTCCGGCGGGACGGTGTGCGGCGTTCGCTGGTGCTGGGAGCGCTGAAGACGGCCGACTTTACCAAGTGGATGCACACTTCGCCGGAAAGCGGACTAGGTGTGCGCGGGCTGGCGCTGCGCCAAGCCTTGCCCAAGAGCCGGCTCGCGGCCTATCTGGATTGCGGTGAACGGACCCCCAACGCGCAGTCCCACGGTCCGGCGATCCAACTCGTCCAGGGATCGGCCTATGATTTCCCGAATCCATTCCCGCAGGGAAGCGGTGGCGAGCCGCTTGCCTCCGTGGTGTTTCACGAACGGGCCGTGACTTTTGACGCCGCCGGACTCAATCCCGCCAAGCAGTATGTTCTTGGGTTCTCGTGGTGGGATGCCAATGCCGATGGACGTAAAGGAAGCATCATCGTGACCGGCGCGGACGGCAAGCCCCGCATTCTGGCGGAGAAACTGCCGTTGCCGTCCCAAACCGGCCCGAAGGAATACGCGCTCGTCATGCCCAGGGAGGCCGTCGCCGCCGGAGCATTCAGACTCGCCTTCACCAACGAGGCCCCGGTTCCCAACATCGTCGTGAGCGAAGTCTGGCTATGGGAAACCGAAGCGGAGCAGGCCGTTCCACAGGAATGGTTGGCGGGGCATACCGTTTCCGCGCCGGAGGAATCGAGCCCCAAAGATATGGCGGCAAAGGCCACACTCGAGGCCAGCGACCCGGTCGGCAAACGGGTGGATGCGGGCGAAACCTACCTGCCCGAGGATAGCTTCTACGTGGATTTCCTGACGCCGGACCCGTTCGAGGCCCTTGAGAAATACGCCTGGCGCTTGCGACTTGCCATGCACTCAAAACCGAACCCATACGATTTCCCGACCGTTTGCGCCTGGTATGCCGGCGTCTGGAAAACCCCTGGCGCACAGGACCATCCCGACAAGAGCACCTACAAGATCAATACGACGTCAGGCTCCGTCGAGGAGGCGGCCGAGATCGGGAAGACCGGCTTCCTGAACTACTCGCGCGCCGCGGTACGCCTCGTCCCCGACAACTACACCCCGAACAACCCCCAGGGCTGGTGGGACGATGAACACTGGCGGATTCACGGCCTCTACACCGCCCCCTACGAAACCTCCGCGAAATTCGGAAAGGGCATGCGCGACAACGGCTGCCTGGCCTTTACCTACATTCAGGCTCTGCAGCTCAGCCAGGATTTCCGGGAGTCCCACCGCGAGTATCTCCGCGGCAAGGATCTCAATGCCGCCCTCGACTACTCGCAACCCGCCGTCCAGGAATACATCCGCTCCCGTTTCGCCGCCCTGCGCGGCAATATAGACGGCTTTATGGTGGATTACTGCGACGAGTTCTGGCAACGCGAATGCTCAGGAGGGAAATATGCCGATCCCAAGATGACCGCTACCGCCTTCTACCGGATGCTCTTCACCAAACTTCGTGAGGGAATCGGCCCGGACGCCCGCATCCACGAGCGCAGTTTGGGCCAGCCGAACAATGACCTGACGCTCGACCTCACCGACTCGCAGCGCACCGAGGGGGACACCGACAAGATCTCGCCGGCGATGGTCACCCGCAGCGGCCTGCGCTGGTACAAGAACCGCGTCGTGCGCAACTACGACATGGACTCCAAGGAGCTCAACAGCTCCTGGAGAATTGACGGCTGGAATGGCTCCGACCAGGATGGACGCCGCATGATGCTGACGATGGCCTACGTCGCCGCCAGCCGCCTGCTCCTGGCCAACTCCTTCCGCGATCTGTCCAAGGAGACCCTCCGCGACCTCACCCGCACCTTTCCCTATCCCACCGAGCCCAGGAGCGCGCGCCCCGTGGACGCCTTTGTCCACGAGGGATATCCGCGTGTCTATGACTTCGCCGTCACGCCGGACTGGCGCCAGCTCACGCTCTTCAACAACACCCTGCCGACCCGAACAGAGACGATCTCCGTTCCCCTCGCCGGTGAGCAGGCCTCCGGCGCGCTCGGGCTCGACCCGGTGAAGGAGTATTACGTCTATGACTTCTGGAACGACCGGTTTTCCGGCCGAATCAAGGGCTCGGACTCTCTTGTGCAGGAACTCCGTCCCGGCGAGGCCCGCATGCTCGCCATCCACGCCGTCGAGCCGAACCCCCAGTTCCTGGCCACGGACCGCCACGTGATGCAGGGATACCTCGATCTAATAGAGCGCCCCGTGTGGAGCGGCGCGCGGAAGACGCTCTCCGGCGTCTCGCGTGTGGTGTCCCGCGACCCCTACCGCATCATCCTGGCCACAAACGGGTTCCGGATCGCGTCCGCCTCGGCCCAGGGCGCGGCCGCGAAGACGCGGATACTCGACGCCGCCGGCGGGTTGGCGGTCCTGACCCTGGAATCGCCCAGGAATGCGGACGCCTCGTGGATCGTGAAGTTTGAGTGAACATCCCACTCGGGCGGCAAGGATCAAAACCAGAATCGGCCCCCGGGAACGCCGAGCCCCAGCTCGGCTCCCGGACCGCCGGCGCCGAATCCAAACTTGGCATGAACCAGCAATGCCGAGCTGGGGCTCGGCGTTCCCAGGAGCACAGAAGGTTGTAGCTCCGCCAAGATGAGCCCGTGAATTCTTCATACGCAGTTTTCCTTGCTTTTCGTAAGCGGATTGGTTTATCCTTTTCCTAGGCGGTTTACGGCTTCGGAATCGGGGGACGCCATACTTAATATCACCCCTCTTGAAAAAAGGGCCTCCTCAAAAGAATTCGTGGGTGAATTTGGACTCGGGTAGATTGCCGAGCGCATGATACAACGCCACTTGCAGCATTTTGAACGTCTGAAATCCATACGTTTTCCTGGTGCTGGTTTCACTTCGTTGTTCTGTCCCTCCCCCATGCCGAGGAAAAGGCCCCTCACCCTTCCCTCTCCCCCAGGAGAGAGGGAAAAGAAGGCCGATCTCTCAGGTAAGGGCGGTGTATGACCAGAAAGCAATGGGGAAAAGAATTCCCTCTCCTAGGGGAGAGAGGGAAGGGTGAGGGGCCTTCTTTCAAACACGTGTCTTGGTTGAAAAGCGAAAAACTCATCCTTGTTTTACCCACAGATTCTTTGGAAGACCCAAAAAAGGGACAGGTCTTTCATTTTACTTCACATCGGAAAACTCGGCATCACTCACACCGTCTTGCTCTGTAAGCCCCAGCGCCTTCCGGGCCTTCCGCAGATACACGTCCCGTACCTGCTTGCCATGTTCAAGCGGTATGACGTAAATCCGAGATTTACTTCCGATCTTCCGAAACATCTTCCAGTGGGATCCTCCACCCTTCGGCGCGCGAAACGTGACTCCATAACGAATGAAGTACGCTTGAAACTGCTTCCAAGGGATTGAACCGCCCATTGAGGACCTCATGTGAGAACGGGTGTCAAATCGTAGTTCTTAATCCGGTGGCGGTATGACCACAATTGCTCCGGCGGGATTTCGACGGGGGATTTTGCGCGGGGCGTTTCCACCATGAGAGCCATCACGCGGTAGGTTTTCTGGTCTGGATTGTTGCGATCTTCTTCCTCGGCCCAATTAAAGAGCTGGGCTTTGCCCTTTGTTTCCGCATAAGCCTCAAGGTAAGTACCCACCATGGCGCGCAGTTTTCGAAACGCCTTTTCCCGCGTTTTCCCTATTCCCACAAGATCGAACTGCAGGGCCGTGGCGTGCCATTCCCCCTCAACTTCGCGGTATGACACGCTGACCGTCCCACGGACGGCCATCAACACAATACGTTCCGACATCGGTCGCTCCCCCTTTCCATCTTTCACCCTATTATCCGCACATCATCCTCTACTTTGCAAAGAAAAAAGCGATGCCGCGACTATACTTCCGAGGACACCACACTTATATCCCCTCGGAATTCGCTATTTCGCATCCTGGCCAGGACTGCGAAGATTGCTTCGCAACGAGCTACCTGTCCCCGTTTTCAGAAGGCACGCCGGGTCCGGAGAATCCGCTCCCTTACCTGCTCCCCTTCTTGTAGTCGGGGCATTCCACGGCGTTGGGCCGCTCGGGCCGGCGGCAGGCGTTGCGATGGTCGTACCGGCAAGTGTCGCACAACAACACCGGCTCCATTTGAAGAACCCGGCGGATGGAGCGGATGATTTTTCTCCACATTTGGCTTTGCCTATAAGGACATGAAGCACCCAAAGGACATCAAGGACATCAGGGACATCAAGGACGTCAAGGACGCCCAAAACACCCGCAAGTTTTCTCCCGCTCGTCTTACATCTTCGCGAGACATCCTTTTCCTGTGTGTTTCTTCACTGCCATCTCTTTCCCTCTGTGTGATTCCTGCCTCAGTATTCGCGGATCATTGTGGCCCAGTATTCTTGGATCATTGCGCACGCTCCGCCGCCTTTGCGGGGCCGTAGCCGTTGGGGTGCTGGAGCTTCCATTTCCACGCGGTTTCGATGATCCGGCGAAGGTCGGTGATCTGCGGATGCCAGTGGAGTTCCTCGCGGATGCGGTCGGAGGAAGCCACGAGCCTTGCCGGGTCGCCGGGCCGGCGCGGGGCGTCTATGGTCGCGATCTTGCGGCAGGTGATTTCTTCGGCGGCCTGCGCCACCTCGAGCACCGAGAAGCCGTGCCCGTTGCCGAGGTTGTACACGGTCGTCGCGGCGCCCTTCGCAAGGGCTTCGAGTGCCCGGATGTGGGCGTCGGCCAGGTCGGCCACGTGGATGTAATCGCGGATGCAGGTGCCGTCGGGCGTCGGGTAATCGCGGCCGAAAACGCCCAGGGCCTCCCGCTTCCCGAGCGCGACCTCAAGCACGATCGGGATCAGGTGCGTTTCGGGGTTGTGCTCCTCGCCACAGGTCTCGGTGGCGCCGCAGGCGTTGAAGTAGCGCAGGGAGATGGAGCGCAGGCCGTGGGCTTCGGAGCAATCCCGCAGGATCGTTTCGAACATCGCCTTGGTGCGGCCATACGGGTTGGTGGGGCACCGGCTCGCGTCCTCGGTGATGGGAACGGTCTGGGGTTCCCCGAACACCGCGGCCGACGAGGAGAAGATGAACTGCTTGACGTCGCAGCGCAGCATCGCGCCCAGAAGGTTCACGCCGTTCTGGACGTTGTTTTGGTAATACATCAGCGGCTCGCGGACCGACTCGGCCACGAGCGAGTGCGCGCAGAAGTGCATCACGCTTTCCACTTTGTGCTCGCGGAAAGTCTTCTCGAGGAGCTGGGTGTCGGCCAGGTCGCCCTTGACGAACGGTATGTGGGCCGGGACGGCCTCGGCGTGCCCCCGCGAGAGGTTGTCGTAGATCACCACCTTGTGTCCGGCGCGGCTGAGCCGCTCCACCGTGACGCTTCCGATGTACCCTGCGCCTCCCGCAACTAGGACTGACATGATGATTTCCTTTCCTTACGGTTCGTAGTGCAGGCTTCAGCCTGTTAGGGAACCGGCGGGGGAACGTGATTGAAGTGAATCGTTATCACGCGCGTATCCCCCGGGGGGTTTCCCATTTCCTGGAGAAAACTCTGCAATATATTGTTTCTTTGCGCCGTCTCGGCCGCTTTCGTGCCGCCGAATTCCGAGCACAGGTTCACTAAGTCCGACCGGTCCCTGGAACTCAACACGACGTGGATGGTCTCGCGAAGAGATTCAATCCCTAGCGGGAGCGGCCCGATTCTGTGCGATTCCTTTGCACTGGGAAAATTGTAATTCTTGTCCGCGGCCAACGGGTTCTTCACCGGGTTGCCCGCTTCATCCGTTCCCGCTCCAGGGAACAGGTAGCCCAGAAAGGGCTCCCTGGAGCTTGAGAACAGATAGAAATAAGCCTTGCTCGAGAAACGGATATCGCAGAACTTGATTTGCCAGTTCGACTGAATATCGCCGAGATCCAGCGGTTTCTCCAAATCCTTCAGATTCCCATAGGGGCGGACGAGGCCGGGGGAAGTCTCAAAGTCCACGTATCCCGCCATGAGGCGCGGGGCCTCCAGAGCGGGCGTGGGTTGAGGGCTTGCGATGGGAGCCGGGGTTGGGACCACCCGCGGGGTCGGCGCGGGTGTGACGGCGGGCGTGGCAACCGGCGTTTTGCCGGGCTCCGTTTGGCGCGCCGCTCCCCCGTGGGACAGGAACGCGGCCAGCAGGAGCAATGGTCCCACACAGAAGGACGAAGAGTAAAGAATCAGGCGCTTGAGCCAGAGCGGCGTGCCCCGCGCAGGCGGAGCACCGGATCGCGACAGAGCTGCCGCGGACGGTTGGACTGAGCTCCCGCCGGGAACCGTGCGGCGGGCGGGTTGCGTGGTGGATGGAGCTGCCGTGGATTTCGCCGCCGAAGGATCCACGCAGCCTATCCGGGTCCAGGTGGGGAGATGGCTTTCGAGCGGCATGACCGAATCGGCCCAAGCCAACACCTCCCCTATGTTCGCGATGCCTTTTAGCCGGGCCTTCAGCTGGGAATCGAGCGTGCCCAGTTCGCCGGAATCGCGAAGTCCGTCGAGATTCTCTTGGGGGAGAAAGACGGACGTGCCGGGCGGAAGAGCGTCGTCCGCCGCCAGGACCTTTTCCAGGATGCCGTCCACTCTCCCGACGCGGGCGTCCGCCGAAGATTCGGAGATCACGCCCGTCGCCGCCACGACCAGGTTTTCGTGTTTCTCCCCGCTTTCCTTCTCGATGACGGCGGTGAGGAACTTAATGAGGAACGCGAGGCCCGCGCTGTCGCCGCTCGCGGGCGTCCGCGACGGCGGATCGAGGTTGAAACTGGCGGAGTAGCGGAGCTGGGCGGGATCGTAGCCGCGCCGGATCAGGAGGGAGTACACCGCCTTGACCGCGCGCTCGGCGCTGGTGCGCACCGCGGCGTCCTCCGCGCCGACGACCGTGGCCTTGGCAGGATCGCCGCCCCGGTCGGGTGCGCGGAGTTCGAGGATCACCTCGCTCGCGGTTCCGTCGGAATAGAGGGTGTGGACGCGCACGGTTCGGACCTCAAGGATTTTTTCCCGCCTCGGCTTGGTGGAGAGAGCGTGAATCCTTTCCAGCACCCTGAAGTATGAGGGAATCCGGTGAAGACTGCAAGAGAATCGTGGGCGGAGCTTTGGGTGAGGGCGCATCTTGACTCCGCTGCCAAATCGCCCCCGCCGACTCTAGAGTCGGTGGAGCGATGATTCTGCTCCAGAATCGGGCGTATTATTGATCCACGCCCCCGCCGACTTCACGTCGGTGGAGCGATGATTTTGCTCCAGAATCGGGCCTATTATTCATCCGCGCCCCCGCCGACTCTAGAGTCGGTGGAGCGATGATTGAACCCCGTCGCTTCTCGCCATGAGTTTTCCGGCGCCTCAGTCCATTCCGCGGCTCCCTTTCCCGCGCCCTGCTCTATCCTGGCGAAAAGAGAAAGCCCCGGCTCCCGCTGAAACCGGGACAACCGGGGCGCTTGCGCGCTCTGGATATGCGAGAGGCCGCCCGCCGCCGCGCACGATCAAGAAAACCGTTCTCCCGCTCCTTGCGCGGCCGGGAACGTGGAAGCAGCCGGAAGGAAATTTCCTAGTCGGCTTTGCCGGAGCGGAGGGCGTTGACCTTCCGCATCAGGCGGGATTCCTGGCGCGCCGCCTTGTTCTTGTGGATGATGCCTTTTTTGGCGGTGCGTCCGATCAGGCGCAGAGCCGTCGGCAGGCTGGCGTCCACGGCCGCCTTGTCCTCGCCCTCGAGAGCCGTCCGAACCTTCTTAAGAGCCGACCGAAGGGCCGATCTGGCCGTGCGGTTCCGGGCGGTATCCCGCTTATTCGTTTTCACTCGTTTCTTCGCCGATTTTACGTTTGGCATAAGCCGTCTTCACCTCCTCGTGTCTCGGGCGCCCACAACCGCCCCCTCCGCCCTCTGTTCGCTGGGCAGACCCCGACTTCTACCGGAAACCGGCGGGTTCGTCAAGCCCAAAATGCCCCCCAAACACGGTTCATTGAAAGAGAATCTGCAGGTCTCTGGGGCCGACAAGCGTTTCCCGCAACACTTTCCGCGCTTTCTCGCCGATCTCCCGCGCAACCGTCTGGTACAGGAAGGATTGGTTCAGGTTGGCTTGGGCGGGGCTGCCGTAATCAGGTTTTTCGACGTAAAGCATGCCAAGAGAGTTCTTCCCTTCGACCAACGGTGGGAAACGCACCCCCGCGGCTATCCACCCCGACAGGCTCTTCTTCACGTTCTCCATTGCGGGGCGGACTTCGCCGGGCAGATCGGAGACAGGTTGACTTGTATTCCAGGTTTCCACCGTCACCGACCCGTCCGCCACTCCCCGGATCAGCTCCTCCTCCAGCAGTTTCGGGATCAGCGTCACCGGGTCGGCCTGCGTCACGGGCCACCTTTGAGCCAGATCGGTGAGCGTCGTCGAGGAATACTGGTCCCGCAGGTTCAGCATCGCGCCGCGGATTTGGTCCATCTTGCGTCTCCAGTTCGCTTCTCCCATCTCGCCGGGTTCGGGCGACTGGACCCGGATCAGGTAGCCGGCTGGCTCGATCTCCTTGGCAAAAACCCCCGGGTATGCCTGCACGTACTCGCGCACCTGGGCCCGCGTGAGAATGAGATACGGCTGGATCAGCTGCCCCGCGCGTTTGTCGCTTTTCCACATCGCCTTGGCCAGTTTGACCGCGGGAAGGAGGCGCACGTCCGCGTCCCATCCGCGCCGCTCGTTGTCCTGGGCTATCAGCTCGTTTGTCTCCGTCTCCAGAAGGGTTCTCACCAGAGCGGTTTCATCGGTGTCGAACGTGGGGCGAATCAGATCCGGGAACAAGTCCCAAACCGTATCCGTATCCAGCCGGAACCCGCGGACCTTGAGCACCGGAGCCCAAGGGTTGAGCAGGCGGACCAGGCGGGAGCGGTTGATGGAGAATCGGGAGGTGCGGAGATTCTGGACTTCTTCCCTGAGGACCAGGGCGAGTTGCCCGGCAAATGCAAGCTCGTGAATCCGATCCATCACGGCGCGAAAAGGAAGCACACCGGGGGGCGCGGTGGATTGTCCCTGAAGCAGATACACCCCGTCGGGCCCGTCGAACACCTTGCTGAAGTTGCCATCGGGCAGGCCGAAAGCCTCTTCCTCGAACTTCGGGAAGAAGGTCCCTTTCAGGAACTCCGGAGTGAGGCCGCCCTCCCCGGCGTTGGAGGCCTTGGAGTGTTTGCGCGCCGCTTGCTCAAACGAGATCTCCTGGGTCAGTACCTGGTTGTGGATGCGGTCCATCTGGCTGCGCGCGTCGCGCCAGCGTTGTTCGAGGCTGATCGTGCTGGCGGGGTCCGCGGACACGGGCAGGAAAATGTACCGGACGCGCGCGGTCGGGGAGGAGGGGAAGTCGCTGGAATGATCGTTGTAGTACTTCAGCATGTCCTCCAGCGCCACAAGGACCCGGGGCGCAACCTGCCGGTCCGTCCAGATCATGCGGTGCACGGGGTGAAGAAGCATGCGCAGACGGATCTGGTCGAGGCCGGTCACCGGCTCCGAATCGGGGACCTGCGAGGCCAGAGCGAGGGTGAAAGCCCAATCCTGAACGGCTTCCACGAGGCGCGAGCGAAGAGCGGCGCGCTTCTTCTCGTCCTTTTCGCTCACATACGGCTTGTACAAATCCGGGTTCTTCTCGCCCCGCATCAGCAGGAAGAGATAAAGGTCTCTTTCGCAGAGGTCTCCCCAGGAACTCCGCGCCAGCGGATTGCCCGGATTGGCGCAATAGACAAAGGGTTCCCGAGGCTTGATGGGGCTTTGGGCCGCGAGGCAAAGCCGGGAGGCCGGCAGCAGGCACAGGAGCGCCAGAAGCGCCGAAAGGGGGAGAAGGCGCGGGAACCGCCCGAGTCCGCCGATGAAACGGGCGGCGTGCGGGGGGGCAAGCCGCCCGCGCGCCTGAGTGGTGGGCTGGGCGGCAAGCCGGCCGCATGCCGAGGCGGTGGGCCGGGCGGTTGGGCGCGAGTCGGAAGGGAGCGTTTGGCCGGGCATAGGTTCTCTGTTTTCTGGGAATCGGGAGCGGCGGAGACGCCGCCTCCGTCCCTTCCCGAAATAAACAGAACCAGCCGCGCTTTGCAAGGTAAAAGCCTACTCGCCCTGGAACCGCATCTGCCGCCCGCACCGGCTCAGGGCCAGGATGATCAGGGGATGCCCCGCCGGGGGCCTCGAAACCAGTCCTCTGATTCCGTATTGACGAGCGTGTATTTCATGCGAGGTTTTTCTTGCTTTCCGTGAATGGATTGGTTTATCCTTCCGAAAGATGGCAAAAGGGTGACGCTGAGGAGGCATATCATGTCTCGCATTCCGGGTTGGACGAATGTCTCATCGCTGGCGCTGAGGTTTGTGCTGTTTGCCGGGGTTGCCGTCTGCGCGCAACTCGCCGGACCGGCGTGGGCCGGGGTGATCTACGTCAAGGCAGACGCCACCGGGCCCAAGACCGGCCATTCGTGGGCCGACGCCTACACCGACCTGCAAGCGGCGCTGGCGGCGGCGGTGTGGTATGACGAGATCTGGGTCGCCCAGGGGATCTACAAACCGACCACCGGAACCGATCGGGCCGTTTCCTTCGTGTTGAAGTCGGGTGTGGGCCTCTACGGCGGCTTTGCAGGAGCCGAGACCGAGCGGGGACAGCGCAATTGGGAGGCCAACGCAACGATCCTCAGCGGCGACATCGGCGCGGCAGGTGATGCCACGGACAACTCCTACCACGTGGTGGTCGGCGCGGATCTCGCCGTCCTGAACGGGTTCACGATTACGGGGGGGAACCGCGGCGGGATGTATAACTACCAGAGTTCGCCGACCGTGACCAACTGCACGTTCAGCAGCAATACGGCAACCAGCAGCGGCGGCGGGATGTATAACTACAACAGTTCGCCGACCGTGATCAACTGCACGTTCAGCGGCAATACGGCAGGCTCCGGCGGCGGGATGTATAACGGCAACGGCAGTTCGCCGACCGTGACCAACTGCACGTTCAGCGGCAATACGGCAGGCTACTACGGCGGCGGGATGTATAACTCAAGCGGTTCTTCGCCGACCGTGACCAACTGCACGTTCAGCGGCAATACGGTAGGCGACAACTACGGCGGCGGGATGTATAACGTATACAGTTCGCCGACCATCACCAACTGCACGTTCAGCGGCAATAAGGCAGTCTACGGCGGCGGCGGCGGGATGTATAACATATACAGTTCGCCGACCATCACCAACTGCACGTTCAGCGGCAATACGGCAGGCTACTACGGCGGCGGGATGTATAACGAAAACTGTTCTCCGA
>Ga0315282_10009879_pt1 | contig 15092 bp, 14 predicted proteins | sample YL17G07_20_MG_FD_203693 | JGI IMG/M metagenome (GOLD analysis project Ga0315282, IMG submission 203693) | Sediment microbial communities from Yellowstone Lake, YNP, Wyoming, USA - YL17G07_20 | ecosystem: Environmental > Aquatic > Freshwater > Lake > Sediment | place: USA: Wyoming | collected... | reverse complement strand
CAAAAAGGTGGAGATGTTATCTGCATCTATGTGGCAGTTGGTCAGAGAAGACCGGCTGTTGTTAATACGGTTCAGAAACTTGAACAAATGGGTGCAATGGCACATACAATCGTTGTAGTTGCAACAGCGAGTGAGCCTGCACCAATGCAATATATAGCCCCATATGCGGGGTGTGCCATGGGTGAATATTTCAGGGACTCAGGTAGACATGCCTTTATCGGTTATGACGACCTTACCAAACAGGCACAGTCATACAGGCAGCTTTCCCTGATCCTGAGACGTCCTCCTTCACGCGAGGCATATCCTGGTGACGTTTTCTACCTCCATTCAAGGCTTCTCGAAAGAGCGGCAAAAATGAGTGACGCAATGGGCGGCGGTTCACTTACGGCAATACCTGTCATAGAGACACAGGCCGGTGACGTCTCTGGATATATACCTACAAATGTTATCTCAATTACGGACGGTCAGATATATCTTGAGCCGGAACTCTTTTACGGTGGTGTTAGACCGGCTGTTAATGCAGGTCTTTCTGTCAGCCGTGTTGGAGGCGCAGCACAGATAAAGGCTATGAAACAGATTGCAGGAATGCTCAGGCTTGACCTTGCACAGTACAGGGAGCTCGCAGCATTTGCACAATTTGCTTCTGATCTTGACAAGGCAACCCGTGACCAGATCGAAAGGGGCAGAAGGATGATTGAGCTCCTGAAACAGGACCAATATGTGCCAATGCCTGTTGATGACCAGATAATGGTTATATTTGCGGGAACCCAGGGCTTTCTCGATGACCTGCCTGTTGAGGCAATAAGATCCTTTGAGGATGGGTTCCTTAGATATATAAGGGCGGAAAAGCAGGATCTAAAGAAGCAGATAATGGAAAAGAAGGTAGTAGATGATGACATTAAAGCAAAGATAACCGAGGCAGTCACAGCATTCAAAAAGTCTTTTCAGGCATAATAAGCAGGGATAGGAGAAGATAGATGCCAACTTTAAGGGATATAAGAAAAAGATTAAAGGCGATCCAGAATACAAAAAAGATTACGGCAGCTATGAAAATGGTGGCTGCTTCAAAGCTGAGGAAGGTTCAGGACAGGATGCTGAACTTCAGGCCTTATGCTATAAAAATGGATTCTGTCCTGTCTGACCTCGCTAAGGGGACGGAGAGAGAAATCCACCCCCTCCTTGCCATGAGACCAAGGAAGACTGTAGAGGTTATTGTTCTCACTTCTGACAGGGGCCTCTGCGGAGCTTTTAATACAAATATCCTTAGGGCTTCAGCCAAATACATTGATAGTCTTAAAAAAGAAGGTATGGAAATAAGTCTTAGTACAGTCGGAAGAAAAGCACGTGATTACTTCCGCAGGAGAAATGTAACAATAAGAAAATCATGGACCGGTCTCTCTGGAAAAATAAGCTATTTACCTGCCCAGGAGATTGCAGGCGAACTCATAGAAAGTTATAAAAATGAGACTATAGATGAGGTTATTCTTATTTATAACGAATTTAAGTCACTTATTCATCAGAAGGTCTCTATTATGAAGCTCCTCCCGGTTGGTTCGCTGGAACCGGAAGAAGGCCAGGCCAAGGAGCCTCTTACAAGTGGTGAGCTCCTATTTGAACCTTCAAAAGAAGCGATATTTGAAACACTGTTACCAAAACATATTGAAATCCAGGTTTATAGAGGGGTACTTGAATCACAGGCTGCTGAAGAGGCCGCAAGGATGGCTGCTATGGAAAATGCAACGAAAAACTGCGGAGAACTTATAGATAAAGTTACACTACTGGCTAATAAGGTGCGACAGGCAGGTATCACAAAAGAGCTGATGGATATTGTCGGTGGTGTTGAGGCACTGAAATGACAATCCGTCGCTGTGTTCATTATCCATGGCACGAATCACAAATAGAAGATATGAAATATTAAGGGGGTATAGGTTATGAATGAAGGTAAAATATCACAGGTAATAGGTGCGGTAGTAGATGTTGAATTTGAAAAACAATTACCAAGAATCCGCGACGCTATGAAGATAGACGAGGCAGGAGATCCATCAAAGGGGATACCGGAGATTCATGTTACATTGGAGGCAGCTATTCACCTTGGTGAGAATAAGGTAAGGACCATAGCTATGGGAGCAACAGATGGTCTTGTAAGAGGTATGAAGGTAGTGGATACCGGGCAGCCAATAACCGTGCCTGTTGGTAGTGATGCATTAGGAAGGCTAATTAATGTCATAGGTGAGCCTATTGATGAGCTGGGGCCAATACAGGCAAAAGAAAGATGGCCCATACACAGACTCGCACCTGAGTTTGTTGACCAGGAAGCTACTACTCAGGTATTCGAGACAGGTGTTAAGGTTTTTGACCTTCTTGTGCCGTTTGTCAGGGGCGGTAAGATGGGGATGTTCGGAGGCGCAGGAGTTGGTAAGACTGTTATTATAATGGAAATGATACATAACATCGCTATGGTTCACGGCGGTGTGTCAGTGTTTGCAGGTGTCGGTGAGAGGACAAGGGAAGGCAATGACCTTTATCTCGAGATGAAGCATTCAGGTGTTTTACCAAAGGCAGCCCTTATCTATGGCCAGATGAATGAGCCTCCCGGAGCAAGGGCAAATGTTGGTCTAAGCGCCCTTACAGTAGCAGAATACTTCAGGGATCAGGGACAGGACGTTCTCTTATTCATTGATAATATCTTTAGATATACACTCGCCTGGGCTGAGGTTTCGGCACTGCTTGGAAGAATGCCATCAGCTGTTGGTTATCAGCCTACGCTCGGAACCGACATGGGTGCACTTCAGGAGAGAATTACAACCACAAAGAAGGGTGCTATTACATCCATGCAGGCTATATATGTCCCTGCAGATGACCTCACTGACCCTGCTGTTGCAACAGCATTTACACATCTGGACGGGACGGTTGTTCTTTCGAGACAGATTTCAGAGCTCGGTATATACCCTGCGGTTGACCCTCTGGATTCCACATCGAGGATACTTGACCCAAATGTTCTCGGGGAAGAGCACTATAAGGTAGCGAGAAGTGTTCAGGTTGTATTACAGAGATATAAAGAGCTTCAGGATATCATTGCAATCCTCGGTATAGAGGAACTCTCAGAGGATGATAAACTTATAGTTGCAAGGGCAAGAAAGCTCCAGAGATTTCTGAGCCAGCCTTTCCATGTTGCAGAGACATTCACAGGTAATGCCGGGAAATATGTCAAAACAGCGGATACTATAAAGGGCTTCAAGGCAATAGCAGAAGGAAAATATGATGATATGCCTGAACAGGCATTCTATATGGTTGGGCCGATAGAGGAGGTTGAAGAGAAGGGTAAGAAGCTCGGCTGGAGCAGACAGATATAGAACCGAAGGGAGAAAAGATAAAGTGGAGAATAAGCTAATACTTGAAATCGTAACCCCTCATGGCCTTGTGTTAAGCGAAGAGGTTGACGAAGTAGTATGTACCGGAAGCGAAGGTGAGTTTGGTGTACTTCCAGGTCACGTGCCTTTTTTTACAACCCTTAAAATAGGGATGCTCGCTTATAAAAAAGGAACTGCAACGAAATATGTCTTTGTAAACTGGGGCTATGCTGAGGTCGGGCCGGATAAAGTTCTGGTGCTCGCTGACAGTGCAGAAAAATCTGATGAGATAGATGTTGAAAGGGCAAAAACTGCAATGAAGAGGGCAGAAGAAAGACTCAAGAAGGCAGAAGAGATAGATTTTGCAAGAGCAACATCATCCCTTGAAAGGTCAGTCTCAAGAGTACAGGTAGCAGAAAAAAGATCTTAGGATAATTTTAAAGTTTAAAGGTATCTCACAAAAAGGCCATGCGAAAATGCATGGCCTTTTTATTTAGACTTATCAAATTGATAATTAATCATTAATTATGTTATAAAAATGGTGTATTATTAATTAAGGAGAACCCGGATACATGCAAAAAGAGAATGTCCTTATAATTGATGATGAGGAATTCATACTGCAACTTTCCAGAGATATATTGATAAAGAGTCACTATAATGTAAAGACCGCCTCGGACGGAAAAGAAGGGATAAACCTCCTTGAAAGTGATAAGTTTGACCTAATATTGACAGATATAAAGATGCCTAATATCAACGGCCTGGATGTTATCAGGCATGTAAGGGTGACCAATAAAGAGATACCGATTATTGTTATCACAGGACATGGTACGCTTGATATTGCTATAGATTCTTTGAGATTAGGGGCTCAGGGGTTTATCTTGAAGCCTTTTACCCCTGCAGAGCTCAGGAATGCTGTTTCTGAGGCATTAGAAAAAACAAGATTGCTTAGTGAAAATATAAGGATGCGTACACTGATGCCGCTTTTTGAGGTTAGTAAAGAGATAATAGGCGAGGTCGACCCTAAAAGACTGCTTAAATTAATAGTGGACATTGCTGTTAAAGAAACACGGGCAGATAAAGTATGTCTTGCATTAATAGATGATGCGACAGGCAAGTTGAATGTGAAGGAATTTTATGGGTTGTCACCTAATTTTGTTAAAGACTTTGAAAATATATATAGTGCGAACATAGCAGAGCTTATTTTTAAAGATAAAAAACCTTTCCTTATTACTCCTGGGGTTAGACTACCTCATGAATTTGAGAAGGTGAGAGAGATTGAGGGTGTGTCTTCTGGTGTTTATGTACCACTAACAATCAGGGGTAATATTATCGGTCTCCTCTGCATAGGCAGAACAGGTACTGAACCCCCATTTACCCCATCCGAAGTCGAACTTGTTTCAGTCCTGAGCGGCCAGGCCGCCGCTGCAATAGAGAATGCGCGTCTCTATGAAAAGCTCGAACAGTCTTATCTTTCTGTGATGGTTGCCCTATCATGCGTAGTTGAGGCAAGGGATTTGTATACAGACAAGCATATGAAAGATATTGCAGAATACTCTGTTGAGATTGCGAACAAATTAGGGCTTTCTGATAATGATATTGAAAACATCAGAAAAGCAGCCCTTTTGCATGATATAGGGAAGATATCTGTGCCTGACCATATTCTCATGAAGCCGGGTAAACTTTCTGAAGAGGAAATGGAGGTTATTAAAAAACATCCTGCAAACGGCGCTAAGATAATCGAGCCGGTTGAACCACTGAAACATGCAACAAAGATAATAAAGCACCACCAGGAGTGTTACAACGGCACAGGTTATCCTGAAGGTCTTCGAGGGAAAGACATTCCCCTTGGTGCAAGGATAATAGCTGTAGCAGATGCGTTTGGCGCAATGACAACTAACAGGCCATATAGGAGAGCGCTATCCATAGGCGATGCTGTAAAAGAATTGAAAAAATGTGCTGGGACACAATTCGACCCCCATCTTGTGGAGATATTTATCTCTATCCTTGAGGGAAAAGGCATCCTGAATGAACGTCTTTAAACATCCCTTGGACTGGTATGGATGCCACGCTTGACAGCATCCGGGATATAAGATTATACCAGCCAAGAATAGGATACCGTTTTTCTGTAGATTCCCTGCTGCTTTATGATTTTGTGAATCTCAAAAGGGTGAATAGTGCTGCTGACCTCGGTGCCGGATCAGGTATTGTCGGAATCTTACTTGCAAAGAAATATCCTGATGCAAATATTACCCTATTTGAGCTTCAGGACAGCCTTGTCAGATTAGCAGAAGAAAATGTTGTCCAGAACTGGCTTGAAGACAGGATTAAGGTAATAAGATGTGATTTGAGAACACTTCCCGCTTTATCTTTTGAGCCTCATGATTATGACCTTGTTGTATCGAACCCGCCTTTCAGGAGGCTTAAGAGTGGTCTTTTAAATGTTGAGGAAGAAAAAGCCATTGCAAGACATGAGGTAAAGTTAAGCCTCCATGAACTAATCGATGCGGCATCATATCTTCTAAGGGTAAAAGGCAGGTTCTGCATAATTTATCACCCGTATAGACTTTTAGAACTTATGGATATCTTAAAAAAAAGAGATCTCGAACCAAAGAGATTGAGATTTGTTCATTCAAATATAACATCGGAAGCAAAGATGATTTTGCTGGAGGCCATTAAAAGGGGGAAAGGGGGCATTAAGGTAGAAAAGCCACTTTATATCTATAAACAGGACGGCAGCTATACAGATGAGTTGAAAGGGATATACAACCCAGAATCCAAAGTGAAGATATAAGTTGTTTATTAATTGATTTAGATAATTTATATGACTATATAATAGCTTTGGTGTATAATAACCAAAAATTCTATAAAGGAGGAGATATATGGTAGTATTGAGATTTTTAGGTATTTTAATTCTTGTGCTTGCCCTGCCTGCATTTGCATTTGCAGCAGGTGGTCATGATGGTCTTAACTGTACTGGTTGCCATGGTATTCACAATGCAAAGGGTGAGATAATATTTGCTGTTGCACCAAACACGAAGGCAATCAGTCCAGCGACAAAAAAGCCTTTTACAGGAACAACTGCCCTTTGTCTTGGCTGTCATGAAACCATAGAAAAAGGCGGCCTCGGAATCCTTGCAGTCTCAGCTTCTCACAGCCACCCATACGGAATTGTCCCAAATACAAAGGTTGCCAATGTACCTGCAGTCTTCTTAAGGGATGGGAAATTAGAGTGTGTTGGTTGTCATGACCCTCATCCATCGTGCTTAAACTATAAATATCTGAGGGTTGATACAGCAAAAGGCGCAAAGATGCAGAATTTCTGTGCAATGTGCCATCCGTCAAAGGCAGACCCCAAGGTTCTAAAGGATATGAAGATATTCGATAGCATGGATGAAAGGAAATATTCTCCAGCCCAATCAGAACCACAGGCTCCAGCAGCACCCAGGAAAAAATAAGTTAAACGATGACTAAAAGGAAGAGGCTCGATACGAGCCTCTTCCTTAGATTGGACTAATCTTAAATATTTGTGGAGCTACTGAAGGATTTCCTTTCATATCTATCAGTGGAGAAAGGGCTCTCAAAAAATACTGTAGAGTCCTATCTCCTTGACCTCAGGAAATTTCAGGATTTTCTATCATCGAAGAATAAAGAATTTGTTTCGTTTTCAAGAGTTGATATAATTGATTTTATTGAAAGCCTCAGGGGTGAAGGTTATTCCATATCAAGTATATGCAGGTTTATATCTTCAATCAGGGGTTTATGTAAATACCTCATTATCGAGAATGTTATAAAGGATGACCCATCAGAAAACCTTCAAACACCAAAGAGATGGGAAAGACTTCCCAAAGCACTTAGCATTTCTGAGGTTAAATCCTTCCTTGAAGTAAACTCGTCGCCGAAGCCGTCCGGGCCAATCACAATAAGGGACTATGTAATGTTTGAACTGCTGTATTCTTCAGGATTGCGTGTCACTGAACTGGTATCCCTTAAACTCGAAGATATTAATTTAGAGGCAGGGTTTTTACGGGTCTTAGGAAAGGGGTCAAAAGAACGGGTTGTGCCTGTAAATATTAGGGCAATGGAAAGGGTAAAAAGATATATAATCCAGCAAAGGCCGGAGATTCTGAAGAAGAGACGGTCTTCTTATCTTTTCGTTACAAGGAGGGGAGGTCCGATGACAAGACAGCGTTTCTGGCAAACGATTAAGACCTTAGGAAGGAGAGTCGGAATTGAGCTTTCACCGCATACAATGAGACACTCCTTTGCAACGCATCTGCTTGAAGGCGGGGCTGACCTCCGATCATTACAGAAGATGCTCGGCCACTCTGACATATCAACAACCCAGATTTATACAAAGGTAACAACCGAGAGGTTAAAAAAAGTTTTTACAAAACACCATCCAAGGGCCTGAAAAATTTATTAATACAAACGTAATAATTTATGATACCCCTCTCCCATCCCTCCCCCTCAAGGGGGGAGGGTTAGGGTGGGGGTGATGTAACTTCATTTAATGCGTTTATATTAGTTTATTTAGTTAATTTGGTTTCTAAAGTTAGGTTGCAACTAACCAGAAAAATGTGTAAACTGTGTAAACTAAATAGACTCTGATGCGGAGGTGACAAATGCCTGATATATTAACCTTTGATAAGCTTTATAGATTTTGTGACCCTGATATCTTTACCTTCAATACAACGGAAGATCTGCCGGACTTTAAAGAAACCATAGGCCAGGAGAGGGCTTTGCATGCCCTTGATTTTGGCTTGAGCCTTGAAAGCACCGGATTTAATATATTCATTCTCGGTGAGCATGGCACAGGCAAGATGACCACAGTAAGATCGTTCCTGTCACAGAAGGCTATGAACGAACCTGTACCCCAGGATTGGGGCTATGTTTACAATTTTAAGGACTCTGATGTATCGGTGGCTATCTCTCTCGATCCCGGGAGCGCAGTAATATTCCAGAAAGATATGGAAGAACTTATAAAGACACTGAAGGCTGAAATTCCAAAGGTCTTTGAATCAAAGGAGTATGAGAAACAAAAGAACAAGATAATAGAGGAGCCTCAGAAACAACAGAAAGACATTTTTCCCAGCCTTGAAGAAGAGGCTCAGGAAAAAGGGTTTTCAGTTCGGAAGACAGTCAGCGGACTGATAATCATACCAGTAAAGAAGACAGGAGAACCGCTAACAGAGGATGAGTACGAATTACTCGATGAGAATACAAGAAAAAAGATAGATGAGATAGGAAAGACTCTTCAAGAGAAGCTTAATGATGTAGTGCGCATAGCGCGCGAAAGTGAAAAGATGGTTAAGGAATCAATTGGGAGGCTCGAGAAGGAAGCTGCCCTCTCTTCTGTAGGCCATCTCATTGATGAATTAAAAAACAAATATAAAGATCATGAGAAGATTACCGCATATCTCGAGGATGTGAAAGAAGACATCCTCGAACACCTTGATGACTTTAAGGCTCAGGAAGAACAGGCCCCTCCACTGCCATTTATGAAGCTCCCCAAAACAGAGCCCATATTCACGAGGTACACCGTAAACGTCCTTGTTAATAACAAGGATTGCAAAGGTGCGCCATGTATATTTGAAAGTAACCCGACTTATTTCAATCTCTTCGGAAGGATTGAGCATAAGTTTCAATACGGGATTGCATTAACAGATTTTTCAATGATAAAAGCCGGCTCATTGCATAAGGCGAATGGCGGTTATATTGTAATCAATGCGCTTGATCTCTTGAGGAACATCTTTGCTTACGATTCACTGAAACGTGCTATCAGGAATAAAGAGATAAAGATAGAGGATGTCTGGGAGCAGTACAGGCTGATTTCGACAACAACCCTCAAGCCGGAGGCTATACTACTCGATGTCAAGGTTATACTTGTGGGGAACCCGTATCTCTATTATCTCCTTTACAACCTCGATGAAGAGTACAGAGAACTCTTTAAGGTTAAGGCTGATTTTGACAGCAGGATGGATAGAACAGAGGGAAATATTAATAAATATGCCTCTTTTGTAACTACCTTGTGCAGGGAAGAAAACCTTCTTCCCTTTGACAGGGCAGGCGTTGCAAAGGTAGTTGAGTTTGGTTCAAGGCTTGCAGAGCATCAGAATAAATTATCTTCAAGGTTCAGCGATATAGCTGACATCCTTAGGGAGGCAAGCTACTGGGCATCAAAATCCAATAGCAATATTGTTAGCGATGGGCATGTCTATAAGGCTATGGATGAAAGGATATTCAGGACAAACAGGATTGAAGAACGCTTAAGAGAGATGATCCTGGAGGGGACCATAATTGTTGATACAAAAGGAGAGAAGGTAGGGCAGATTAACGGTCTTGCGGTGATTGACTTGGGAGACTACAGTTTTGGCAAACCCTCAAGGATAACAGCAAAGACATATGCAGGAAAGGCAGGTGTTGTTAATATAGAAAGAGAAACAAAGATGAGTGGTAAGATACATGAAAAGGCTATATTAATAATCACAAACTATCTTGGAAGCAGATATGCCCAAAAAAAACCAATTAGTCTGTCTGCATCCATTACATTCGAACAGTTATACGATACGGTTGAAGGTGATAGCGCTTCATGTGCTGAGCTTTATGCACTTCTTAGCAGTCTCTCAGGGATTCCGTTGAAACAAAGTGTAGCAATTACAGGCTCGATGGACCAGAATGGCGAGGTTCAACCTGTTGGCGGTATAAATGAAAAGATTGAAGGCTTTTTTGACCTTTGCAGGTTAACGGGGTTTAATGGCACCCAGGGTGTGATAATGCCAACAAGGAATATCAAAAACCTGATGCTGAAAAAGGATGTGGTTGAAGCTGTAAAAGAGGGGAAGTTTTTTATCTATCCGATCCAGAGAGTTGACGAGGGCCTGGAGATTATTACAGGCATGCAGGTCGGCGAACTCAGGGATGATGGAACATACCCGGAAGGTACTATTAATTACCTTGTAGCAAAACGTCTTGCGGAAATATCAGAGGCCCTCGAGAAGAAAAAGGAAAAGGAAGAAGAAAAAGAGGAAAAAGAAAAAGATAAATGAAAAAAGCGGTATGGCTGATCGAAGCCGGTTTATTTATTATTCTGTCCATACCGGTAGCAATCCTGCCACTTAAATGGTCAATGAAGGCCGGGGAAATACTCGGCCTTCTGGTTTTTTATTTATGGGGAAGCAGGAGAAGAATCGCTATCGAGAATATCAAAGAGTCATTAGTCAAGGGTCAGGAGTCAAATCCCCCCTTACCCCCCTTTACTAAAGGGGGGCGTGGGGGGATTAATTATTCAGCGGAGGGTATTGCAAGGGAAACCTTTAAGAATTTGGGAAAGTCTTTTGCAGAAGTCATAAAAATCTATTATGGTTTCGGCAAAAAGATAATAGATTCTGTAGATATTGAGGGCATCGAAAACTTTAATCAGGCTAAATCAAAAGGTAAAGGGATTTTATCCTTAACCGGCCACTGTGGAAACTGGGAGCTAATGGCAATTGCCACATCTGCAAAGCTTTCAGGTATCACTATCGTAGCAAGACCAATTAACAACCCCTATATTAATAAATTTGTTGAAAGTATAAGGCAGAAATATGGCAATAGCGTAATATATAAGCAAAAGGCATTGAAACCCATAATTCAAGCACTTAAAAATAATGACTCTGTAGGCATATTGATGGATCAAGCTGTAATAGCTAATGAAGGATATGTGATAGATTTCCTCGGCAGGGGCGCATGGACGACAAAGATGCCCGCCCTTCTTGCAAGAAAGACTGGAGCAGCTGTTCTCCCTGCGTTCATACACAGAACGGACGGCCGACACAAGATAAAGATTTATCCACAAGTAGAATTGTCAGGTGATAATGATAAGGAAAATGCAGTAAAGGAAGATACTAAAAAGTTTTCACGATATATTGAAGAATATATAAAAGAGCATCCTGCAGAGTGGCTCTGGATTCACAGAAGGTGGAAAAGGGTCAACTCAAATCAATAAATCCGGGATTTGCATTTTCATTAAAAAATAGTAGGCATATGTGCATTAAAATCTCTTGAAGATGGTTAACCGCTTCACCTACAATGCCGCAAAACTGATAATAGATGAAAAATGAAGAATTGCAGTTGAAATATTGATACTGTGGCAGTTAAGCCGTAGCCCCGTTGGGGCGTATCGGTCTTGAATCCTTGGTTAGGGCGCGATGTACTGTTCATGAAGTGCTTCGAACGCCATTTGGAGTTCTCCGACACGGGCACTCAGAGTAGTGTTGTTGCCCTCATAGTTATACCGCCATTTCTCAAATGCATTGGCGGATTCGTTCAGTAAGGCAGATAGGGTGCCCGTCAGTCCCACTCCCTTGAGGGATTCGTGAGCCTTGAGGCGGTTCGCATAGAACCGTTCCGCGGCTGTTTGTGTTGCGGTCGAAAGCCCCGAAAACAGCTTGCCAAGATGGTGTGTATGGGGTGGACTTTGGCTGCTCTTTCCATTAAGCGCCTTGAGCAGCACCTCTATTGAAAAAGCGTGCAGCACGACCGATGCGGACGTGTGCCCCAAGAGTTGAACAACACTCTCTATAGTTTTTTTGTCTTGGGACTGTCCCTTCGGAACCGCGCTCAGTAACCATTCGCTGCTCTTGTGAAGAAGAATCGCTGCCGAATGGAAACCGTTGGCGGTCCGAGCCGCTGAATCGTGGTTAACGCGAGTCTTGTTCGTCATGGTTGCGCCCTAACAATTTATTGAGTAGATCTTGATAACATCCCTTTTCGGATGTTATCCAAGTTTACCAAGTAATTTCCAGTGTTTCTGTTCATCTCCGGCAATATTATCATACTGCGGTGATTTGTTGCACAATAAAAAAGGGTTTCTATTTGGATATCATGACTATTGGGATGGTAATCAGAAGCTGGATATCCCCTTCTTATGAATTTATGCTGCTCAATAATATCAAAAGAAATATACACTTTTGAACGTTGGACAGGCGGTGCATATTCCAGGAAGAAGGTGTGGATGAAGTCGCTTTAACCCACTTATGGATCATAGCCTTTCCAGTTTATGATAAATTATATCAAGAACGACTTTGGGAATTAACCGAAGCGTGATAAAGTTTAAGAAATGAATATCAGGGAGATAAAGGCGAAGAGTATCCTGTCTAAGTCTCAAGTCTATGATTATGCTTTAAACCCTTATGTCGGCTGCCAGCACGGTTGTGTCTACTGCTATGCCAAATTCATGAAAAGGTTTACAGGTCACAGGGAAAGGTGGGGGGAATTTGTCGATGTAAAAATAAATGCCCCTGAGCTTTTAGCCCATGAGGTGAAGAGAAAAAAGGTGGGGAGGGTTTGGATAAGCGGGGTATGCGATCCTTATCAACCTTTGGAAAAGAGATATATGATCACGAAGAGATGTCTTGACATCCTCGTAGAAAACGGCTGGCCTTTCACAGTTCAGACCAAATCCTCTCTTGTCCTAAGGGACATTGAGACACTGAAGAGAGCAAACAATATTGAGGTCGGGTTCACCATAACCACGGCGGATGAGAGGATTAGGAGGATCTTTGAACCAGGGGCGCCACCCTTAAGGGAGAGGATTGAGGCATTGGCGAATCTTCACTCGGAAAAGATTAGAACCTTTGTCATGGTAGCACCGATCCTTTTAGGTGCCGAGGGGCTGGTTAACGCGCTTAAGGGTAAGGTGGAGTATGTGATTCTTGACAGGCTGAACTATCACTATGCAGACTGGGCATACAAGAGATACGGGCTGCAGTGGGCCATGGAAGACAGTTTTTTCTCGCAAAAAGGAGAGGAGCTGAGGATGGCATTCGAAAGGGAGGGGATACCCTGTCAGATAGTATTTTAAATTGCTTTTTACAATTCCGAAACCGTTTTTTTCTGACTTGCCTTCTGAGGCGAGATGTTCCTTCGTGTTATTTACACCTGATCATAGGTGATCACGGTGCGACTTTGACCAACTCTTTTCCTGCCTCATACGCTTCTTTCAATGCTGTTGGGTGCTTGAGTATTGCACCTTTCGCGTCAATACCCGAAAAGCCCAGAGTCTTATGTTCAGGAACATTGATTGTTCTGAAGAATGCCTTTGCTGTTTTTTCCGCACATTCCAATCCGATTGTGCCGATTTTGTCTTTCATCCCTGCGACGAGCAGCAGCAGGCCCTTTCTTCCATACGGACCGGACGGGACGGGTTTCTTGAGTAAATATTTTTCGCACCAGAAGCATTGGCATCTATCGATCATTATCTTTGTCTGAGCGCTCACACTAAAGAAAAAGACAGGCGAGGCAAGAATAATCCTGTCAGATGTCCTTATTGCATCATAGATTTGAACCATATCATCTTCGTTGACGCATATACCTGTATCATCACATCCCCCACAGTTCTGACAGGGCAGAATATTCATAAGATTCAGGTTAAAGACATGGACAGTGAATCCTGATTCCTCGATCCCTCTAATCGCTTCTCTCAGGAGAAGCTCTGTATTGCCGTTTTCCCTCGGGCTTCCGAGAAAAGCGATTATCTTCATGATTACTCAACCCTTTTGAACATCTTTTTCAGGGCACCACATATAGGGCATTTATCAGGTGGCTCTCCTTCAACAGTGTTTCCACAGACCTGACAGACATAGTAATCAACCTCAGGGTTTTTACCGAGATTTTCAAGCGCCTTTTTATAAAGCTCTGCGTGAATCTTTTCAACAGCATTTGCGTAATTGAATGTCATCTCAGCCCTTTTGTTACCCTCGGCTTTTGCATCTTCAATCATTTGCGGATACATGATTTGGAACTCGTAAGTTTCACCACCTATGGCTGTGCCGAGATTCTCTTTTGTGCTCTTAATACCGTCAAATGCCCTGAGGTGATTTATAGCATGAACTGTCTCTGCCTCAGCAGCAGCCCTGAAAAGTTTGGCTATCTGCTTATAACCGTCTTCCTCTGCCTTTTTTGCAAATGCAAGATATTTTCTGTTTGCCTGAGATTCTCCAGCAAATGCATCCTGAAGATTTTTTTCAGTTTTTGACATAAGTTGCCTCCTTTTAATCTATTACAATCCTTTCCAGTTCCTTTGTATCTATCTGCAGCTCCTTTTCAAGAAGCTTTGGAGTCAATCCAGTTTGATGAACTACCTCTTTCACATACTTTTCATACGACATGCTCTCTTCCCAGCATCTGTAAAAATGGTCTTTTAAAATCACTGCAAGACCCTCAGAAGGGATTCTGTAGCCCTTTCTCGTAGCTTCTTTTTCCCCCGTGCTTTCAGGGATACCGATCACCACTACCCTATCATCCACGATTATATAGCGAATATTATTTGCAGTAGCACATATACTATATCTTACCTCAGCCCCAGCCTTTGTATAAAGATACCCTATATGCAGTCTATCGTGGAATTTTGGTAAAAGGTATTTGACTTTTATTCCTTCTTTTTTTAATTTCTCAAGATTATGGATAATATACTGTACCCTTTTTCTATCGTCTTCTGCAGGGAGCCTTCCGGTGATAATGCCGATGACCTCATCTTTTGCATCTGTCATCGAATCCGTTACAGAAAGAAAATACTCCTGTCTTGTAAGTATCTTTGTTACCTTTCCTACTTCCAGCAAAAGGTTTTTTCTGCCTCTCCCTTCCCTGATACTGTAAAGGAGAAGTATGATAGTGGCTAAAAGCAGTACTGATTCAAGTATAAGAAGAAGTGGTTCAATAGTCATATTTTAAAGTCTTTTGATTTCTATTTGTAAAAATAAGTGT
>Ga0315282_10009878_pt1 | contig 15092 bp, 10 predicted proteins | sample YL17G07_20_MG_FD_203693 | JGI IMG/M metagenome (GOLD analysis project Ga0315282, IMG submission 203693) | Sediment microbial communities from Yellowstone Lake, YNP, Wyoming, USA - YL17G07_20 | ecosystem: Environmental > Aquatic > Freshwater > Lake > Sediment | place: USA: Wyoming | collected... | reverse complement strand
GGCAATGTACTACTATGTCGATGACTCGCGTGGCCTCAAATCGCTCAGCGAACATGCGGCCGAGGTGACCGTCGTGGGTCCGGCGTGCTTTTGGGTGGATACAGAGGGCGTGGTGCACGGGGAGATGCCGCGGAGCTTGGCGGCAGCCGCGCAGCAGGTGCGGCTGCCGGTGATGCCACTGCTCACCAATCTGGGCTTCGACCGGCCCACCGCCAGCGCCGTGTTGCGAAATCCCAAGATCCAGGAGCGGGCGGTGACCTATCTGGCCTACCTGGCTAAACGTGACAACTACGTGGGCTGGCAGTTGGACCTCGAGTTCATCGACCCCGCGGACAAGCCCCTCTACACAAGGTTCGTCCAGCGGGCCGCGGCGCGGCTGCATCGTGACGGGCGACTGCTGAGTATCGCCGTGGTGCCGCGCTTCTCGGACAATTTTCCCGACACCCGCGCGGTGGAGTTTCGCACCGGCGAGTGGGGCGCCCCCTACGACTTCCGCGCCATCGGTCAAGTAGTGGATTTCATGGTCCTCATGACCTATGACCATCACGGCAGTTCAACGCCCCCCGGCCCCGTCGCCGGACACGCCTGGATGAAACAAGCGCTCGACTATGCCGCGCACCGCGTGCCGCGCCAGAAGCTGCTGCTGGGCATTCCCTTCTACGGCCGGGAATGGGTGGAGACCGCCTCCGGCACCTTATCCCGCTCGATGACGTATGGCGACATCCGCCCCCTCCTGGCGCGGCCCGGCCTCGAGGTGCAGTGGGACACGCGCTGGCGTGCGCCGTGGTTCCAATATCGCGAGGGGCCGGAGCTACATACGGTCTGGTTCGACGACAGTCGAAGCTACAAGGAGAAACTGCAGCTCATGCGGGAGTACAACTTGAGAGGCTTCGCTGCCTGGCGACTAGGGACTGAGGATCCGCAGTTCTGGCCCGTGGCGGCCGCCGCCAAAAAGCCGGGCGGCACGGGGCCACGTGGCCCTAGGAAATCAGCGGGGCGCCCGAGTTCGGGGGGCATAGCCTCGCGTTTGAAGTAGCGGCGGGTTTACCCCGCCAATCAATGGCGGCATGATGCTGTCTCTACACCGCGAGTCCTAGGAAGGACATATGCGCAGTCGATTCCTATTGATGACGGTTTTCCTCGGTTTCGCCGCGTGGGCAGCGGCAGCCCGCCGGCCTGGACACACATGGGTGGTGATCGCCAGCGTGCCACTTGACGCGCGCATCACCCGCCAGGTCGAGGAACTCAGCGCTCGGGACCAGGCTCTGGTCCATTTCGTCTCCAGCCCGCGCGCGGCGGCTCGCTTCCGCATTCCTGCCGGTGGCCTAACGCTTGAGCTGCGCGAAGAGAAGGACCTGGATGTTTTCGTCGAGAATCTGAAGCGGCAATGTGCTGAACGAGCCACGGGGCTTACGGCCGAGCTCGCGCGTGAAGGCTACCAGATTGCCGTTACCTACCCGCGTGCTGCCGTCCCGGAAGGCATTCGCATCACCGCCGCCCAACCCGAGGGTTTCCACCAGGCGTTGCGGCGCGTCCCGGACATCCTGGCTCTTCCGCCTTCAGACCTGCCCACCGCTTTGATTCCCGCTCCGAAGTCTCTCCGGCAAACCAAGTCAGCCCGCGCGGTAACGGTCGAACTGGCGGATTTCCCTTCGTTCCCGGAACGCGGCATCGTGGAGGGCTTCTACGGCACTCCGTGGAGCCATCAAGATCGCCTCGAAATGCTGCGGTTCGAAGGGGATCACGGCATGAACGTTTATTACTACGCGCCCAAGGACGACCTGTACCATCGCAAGCTTTGGCAAGAGCCCTACCCGCCAGAGCAGATGCAGCGGCTGGGGGAGCTGGTCTCTACCGCCCGCGCCAACTTCGTTGACTTTTGTTTTGCCATCAGCCCCGGCCTGTCCATGGTCTATTCGAGCGAGGAGGATTTCTCCAAGCTGACGGCGAAGCTCGCCAGCGTGGGCAAGCTCGGAGTTTCCTGCTTCGCACTTTTCCTCGACGACGTCCCGCCAGAGCTGCAGAGCCCGCAAGACCGGGAGCGTTTCCACACCCTGGCGCAGGCGCACGCGTCTCTGATTAACAGGCTTGGGGGGCATTTGAAATCGCAATCGAAGGACAACCGGCTGGTGGTCACGCCCACAACCTATACAAACGAGTGGGGGAGCCGCGACTACATTCGAGAGCTGGGCAGTGCCGTGAACGAAGATGTTGCCCTCGTGTGGACCGGGCCCGAGGTCGCATCCCCTGCCATCACCGTGGCCCAAGCCCGCGAATGGGGCGACTTGCTGCGCCGGAAGCCGCTCGTCTGGGACAACTTCCCGGTGAACGACGGCCGCCCCTGGCGGATGCACCTGGGGCCGCTGCGCGGCCGCGACGCCAACTTGCCGGAAGCAATTCGCGGCCTTTTCTCGAATCCCATGAACCAGCCGCGGGCTTCCATGCTTCCCCTTGAGACTGTTGCTGATTATCTCTGGAACCCCGCCGCCTACGACCCTGGGCGCTCGCTCCAGAAGGCCGTCACGGCCCAGTACGGCGGCGAAGCACCCCGCCTCCTGGCGGTTTGGTTGAAGACCTACGGCGACTACTGGTGGGATGAGAATGTCTTTACCCCGCTGTTTGTCGAAAGGCGCTACACGATCGACCTGCCCGAGATCGAGCGGCGGATCGCCGAGCTTGAGTCGTTGCTCCAACCCCTGCGGACCCGGGGCCGTTTTCAGCGGCTGGTGGGAGAACTCTCACCGCTGCTCGCCGAGACTCGCGAGCGACTGGCTAAAGTGACCGCTGACCCCGCGTTTCGGCGCTTGCCCGACGGGAAACTCCAGTGGCGCGAGGACTACGACCTGCTTTCCGCGCCGCGCCTCGCGCAGGTCCCGCAACTCGACGGAGATTTCGCCAAGTGGCAGGCCGGGCCGCTGTACGTCCTCAACAAGGAATCCCAGATCCTTGCGGGCGCGCAACACTGGAAGGGGCCGGAGTACATCTCGGCCCGCGTGGCGCTTGGCTGGGACCAGAATTACCTTTACGTGGGAGTTGACGTCACCGACCCGGAGCTTTACCAGCCCTTCAGCGGTCGAACCATTAGTCAAGGGGATGTCTTCACCCTGACGCTGGAAACTGCCTTCCGAAAGAACTTCAACAGCACCCGCGCCGCCGGCAATGAGTATTTATTGCTCTTCAGTCCAGGGAATTTTGCCGGGGTCGGACCGAGCGTCTTTTCGGAAGAAGACTACTTGCCGCCTCGGCCCCAGCCGCGTGACTACAACCGGGAAATCAAGACTGTGTGGAAGAAGTCCGCCCAAGGGTTTTCCGGAGACATCGCCATTCCATCCTCCTACTTCGACGCCGGCAGATTTTCGGGGGGCTACGAAATCGGGTTGAGTTTTGGGACGCAGAAGGTGCTGCCTTCGCTGCCCGGCAAGGTGGGAGGTGAGGAAACCCGCAGGCGCATTGTTTTCAGCTCGAAGACCGATCGACTTTTCCCAGCGGATTTTGACAACCCGTCGAGCTATCAGCGGCTAGTCCTGACTGGTTCGCCCAGCCAGTGAGATCAACCGCCCCCGCGCGCTCAGCGCCGGCATCAAAAACACACTGTGCCCCGCCGACACGCAACCTGTCGCGAACGGATCCATGTACGGTGGGAGCATTACTTCTTCTGGAGAGCCGGCAGTAGGTACTGCGCCACGTAGAACTCGTAGGCCTTTCTCACCGCGTCCGTGATGGGCGCGGTGGCTGGCGGTCGCTCACCGTCGGACCGGAGATAGGTGTCGCCGGGGCCTCCGAAGGGGCCCGGGTCGGTCTTCATGAATTTCTCCTGATCCGAAAGGCCAAATTCGTAGAATTCTTTCGGAGTGTAGACCTTCATTTGCTCGGGGGCGATCTTTCCCACACTGCGCACGTAAAGGCTCAGCCTGGCAAAGCCCCGATTCTTGTCGTAATCGGCTCGCAGAACGTGCTGGAGTTCCTCGCCGGGATTGCCGGGGTCCTTATAGACATCAGCGATGACGTAGAAATCCGTCAGCTTTCCACTGTGCGCGGTGTCCAGAAGCTGAAAGAGGCGGTAAGTCGAATCGTTGGCGTCCACAGGCGAGGCTTTCTCTTTCGCAAGCAGCACCGGCGCGCTCCCTCCGCAGAGGCCCGCCACGAGCAGCATCGCCACCATCCAGGCAGATGCTGGAAATCCTCTCTTCATGTCCCCTCCTCAGGCGAATTGGCTAGGCCAAGAACATTGGGAACCAAGAATTGTCGTCTGAAATCTCGGCGGGAAGTATAGCACTCCTTCAGACCGACGGAAACAAGCATATGCCGCCACGGAAAAGGCCGATGCGCGCTACCCTACCTTCCTCCTACTGGTACAACAGGTACTTCGCCCGCATCTTGCGGAACTGCTCGAGCGCCTCGGACGACCGCAGGACAATCGAGCGGGGGTCCTCACCCTTTTTGGTGGCTTCGAGCACCCAGCGTGCGCCGACGAGGGCCAGCGTCTTGTCGATCTGGAAGTGCTGCGGGAAGAGTTGATAGAGCGCTGCGGCAAGCTCGACTCCCAGCGCGGGTGAGTCAAGCGCTTGCCGGTCGAGCAGCACGATGCTGACCCCACGGCAACGCTGGCCCGCGAAGGGGCCACGGCGCGGCGTGAAATCCACAGGCAGGAAGCGGACCCCCTGGATCTTGCGCTCGTTCAGGTGGGCCGCGAGTTTCTGAGCGTCGATCCACGGCGCGCCCAAAAGCTCAAAGGGGGTGTCCGTTCCGCGCCCGACGCTGACGTTGGCACCCTCGACCATCGCCACGCCCGGGTACAGAGTAGCCTCTGTCAGAGTGCGGAGGTTGGGTGATGGTCCCACCCACGGCAAGCCCGTCTCGTCGAACCAGTCCGTCCGCATCCAATCCTGCATCTTGATGACATGCAGCCTCGCTCCTATGTCCTTCTCCTGGTTGAACATCTCTGCGAGTTCCCCCACCGTCATGCCGTGTCGGACGGGCAAGGGGAAATAGGCGACAAAGGAGGTCAGATCCTTGTCGAGCACCGGACCCTCGACTGAGAATCCATTGATGGGGTTCGGCCGATCCAGAACATAAACGGCTATTCCCTTCTTGGCCGCGGCTTCCAGCGTATAGCCCAGCGTCGTAACGTAGGTACAGAAGCGGACGCCGGCGTCCTGGATATCGAAAACGAGTGCATCCAGGCCCTCAAGCATCTCATCGGTAGGCCGCGTCGCCACCCCGTACAGGCTGTAGACGGGCAGGCGAGTCGTCTCGTCCCTACCTGAAGCCACGGGCGCGCCCTCGGCCGCCGTACCGGCAAAGCCGTGCTCGGGGCCAAAGATAACCTTGAGTGTCACGCCTGGCGCGTGGTGCAGGAGGTCGGTGGTTCGGCGTCCCTCTGCGTCGCGCCCGGAATGGTTGGTGATGAGCCCCACACGCATCCCGGCGAGAGGCGCGAAGTTCTGCGCTGCCAGCACATCGATTCCCGTCTTGACCTTGCCATTGCGGACGCCCTGAACGCGATAACTCCTCATCAACTCAAAATAGCCGGTCAACGACCGCCGGCTGGCCAGGACTTGTTCGGCGGAAGCAGGTCCCAGCGCTGCCGCCACCACCGTCGCGACGCGAACCCGCAATCCAATGACCTCGCCCTTTCCATCGGGATGGACACGGTTTGTCAGGAGGATGACGTAGGTCTTCGATACCGGGTCAATCCAGAGCGAGGTGCCGGTCCAACCCGTGTGCCCATAGGAACCCACTGGAAAGAGCTCACCCCGGTTCGAGGCGAAGGGGGAGTCAATGTCCCAGCCGAGTCCACGCTGGCTCATCGCATTGGGAGGTGTCTGCGGCGTGGTCATCTTCTCGACGGTGAGAGGACTCAGCACGCGGACTCCGCCGTATGTGCCGCCGTTCAGGAGCATCTGCGCAAAGATTGCCAGGTCGTCGGCAGTAGAGAAAAGCCCGGCGTGGCCGGCAACGCCGCCCATGTTGTAAGCCGTCGGGTCGTGGACTTCCCCCCAGAGCATCTTCCCTGTTTCCCCATACTGGTACTGGGTGGGTGCAATACGGTCACGAAGCGACGCCGGAGGATTGAAGCCGGTGTCCTCCATCCCCAAGGGCTTGAAGACATGCTCTGCGCAATAGACGTCCAGCGGTTGGCCGGAGAGCCGTCGAACGATCTCACCCAGGGTCTCGAAGTTGATGTCACTGTAAATGAAGCGCGTGCCGGGTGGCGCAATGGGCTGCTCGTCAATGATCATCTTCAAGGAGGTCTCATAGCCGGACCATTCCGGCTTCAGGTCGAGGTCGGGCCGTAGCCCCGAGTAGTGAGTCAGGAGTTCCCGCACCGTGATGACATCTTTGCCGTGCGCCTTGAACTCCGGCCAATACCCGACAACCGGGTCGTCCAATCGGATTTTGCCCTGTTCCACGAGCTGCATCACGGCCGTCGTAGTGGCGATCACCTTCGTCAGGGAGGCCAGGTCGAACACGGTGTCAACCGTCATCGGCAACTTGGCCGGCACTATGGCCCGGTTCCCAAAGGCCCGCCGATATACCACCTTGCCGTCCTGTCCCACCAAAACAACCGCGCCTGGACACTGCCCCGCGCGGATTGCTTCCTGGATGACAGTGGCTAAAGGGGCCAGTTGCTCCTCGCTCAGGCCGGGCGCAGTCCGGGGCGCCGCCTGTACGCGTGCGATTGTGCTGTATGGTCTTCCCAGCATGCACGAGAGCAAGATAAGAACAGAAACGGCTGCCCGCTTCACCACGTTTTGCCTCGCCGCAGGGTTTGTCTTTCAGTTCGAAAGGCTTCTGCTATATACTCGCACGCTTCTTCTGTCAACGAGCGTTTCAAAGAAATCACGAGGTTCGGCGCCCTGTGAAACTCACTTTCCTCGATTGGTCGGTGGTTGCCGCATATTTCCTCATCAATCTGCTGATTGGGCTTTACTACCGCAGGAAGGCCAGCGCGAGCACGGGCGACTTCTTTGTCTCGGGCCGCGAGGTGACCTGGTGGCTGGCAGGCACGTCGATGGTGGCTACCACTTTTGCCGCGGACACGCCGCTGGCCGTGACCGGCCTGGTAGCTCGACAAGGGATTGCAGGTAACTGGCTTTGGTGGAGCTTCCTGCTTAGTGGCATGATGACGGTCTTCTTCTTCGCGCGCTTTTGGCGGCGCGCGGAGACCACTACCGACGCGGAGTTCGTCGAGTTGCGGTACGCCGGCAAGCCCGCGGCCTTCCTGCGCGGCTTCCGCTCCCTCTATTTCGGCATCTTGATGAACTGCCTGGTGGTGGGCTGGGTCAATCTGGCCATGGAAAAAATCCTCATGACGGCGCTCGGGGTTTCCAAGACCTGGGCGGTGATGATCTGTCTGGCCGTGATGGCACTCACAGGCTTTTACACTACGATCTCCGGCCTCTGGGGTGTGCTCTGGACAGATGTAGTCCAATTCGTCCTCAAGATGGGGATGGTGATTGTGCTGGCTTATTACGCGATTCGCGCGGTGGGCGGAATGGAAGCACTGAAGATAAAGCTCGCCGCCGTTGACGCGGCACGCGGCGCCGCCCAGGGCGGCTCCGGCTCGATTCTCTCCTTCGTCCCGGACCTCGGTTCTCCCTGGATGCCGCTCCTGACCTTCTGCGTGTACATCGGCGTGAGCTGGTGGGCCAACTGGTATCCGGGCGCCGAGCCGGGCGGCGGCGGCTATGTGGCGCAGCGCATATTCTGCGCCAAGGACGAGAAGCACTCCCTGTGGGCAACGCTGTGGTTCAACATCGCCCACTACGCGTTGCGCCCCTGGCCCTGGATCTTGACGGCGCTGGTGTCGGTAGCCCTCTATCCGAACCTGGCCGACCCCGAGATCGGCTACGTAAAGGTCTGGGTGGATTACCTTCCCGCCGCGTTCCGAGGCTTCATGCTGGCAGCGTTCGCGGCGGCCTACATGTCCACGATTGCCACCCAACTGAATTGGGGCTCGTCCTATGTGGTCAACGATTTCTACCGCCGGTTCCTGGTGCGCCACCGCGACGAGCGTCACTACGTGACCATGGCCAAGGTGGCCACAGCTCTCCTGGCCGTGCTGGGCGCCGCCGTCTCACTCGTCATGCACTCGGTCTCCGGAGCCTGGGAGTTCCTGCTGGGCATCGGCGCCGGCACGGGGGCGGTTTACCTGCTGCGCTGGTACTGGTGGCGCATCAACGCCTGGTCGGAAGTGTCAGCCATGGGCGCAGCAGCGGCTATGACCATCTTGCTCCACACGAAGATCCGCCTCGCGGGGACGGAACCGATCGTCTTTGCGAAATCGATTCTCATCACTGTAGCGGTGACTTCCGCGGTTTGGCTTACGGTCACTTTCCTCACCAAACCCGAGCCCGACTCTAAGCTCCTGGAATTCTACCGCCGCATCAGGCCCGGCGTTCTCGGCTGGAAGCACATCGCCGCGCTGGCACCCGAAATCCCTCCCACCCACGAGGGCTGGTATAATCTACTCGACTGGGTGCTCGGCTGTTTGATGGTCTATATGACCTTGTTCGGCATCGGGAAGTTGCTGCTCGGCTCGACCAGCGTCGGACTTCTCTTCCTGGCCATCTCCGGGCTCTCGGGTTACGCGATCTATTGGGACTTCTCGCGGCGCGGCTGGGAGGCGCTGGCAGGCAAGTAGCAGCACCCCCCCTTACGCTAGTGTTGAGCCTTCAGCGGTCAGCAGTCAGCTCTCAGCGCCACAATCCATGGGGGACGGCTGATAGCTGAGTGCCAAGGGTTGCTACATTGCGACGACGGCACGAACGCATCACCGAAAAAGAAAACCCGGTTTCGGCTTCCTTGGACACCAAGCCGACGCGGGAAATCCTGCGCATCATCAATCGTGAAGACCACCGAGTAGCGCCGGCGGTCGCCAAGGTGCTTCCGCAGCTCGCACGGGCCGTAGACTTAACGGTGAAAGCCTTGACCGAAGGCGGCCGGCTGATTTACCTGGGCGCGGGCACCAGCGGGCGTCTGGGCGTGCTCGATGCGGCCGAGTGCATTCCCACCTTCGGAACCGATCGCTTGGTGGGCGTCATGGCTGGGGCGCCGGAAGCCATGTTCCGGCCGACCGAGGTATCTGAAGACAATCCTCGGCAGGCGGTCCGCGACCTGCGCCGCATCAAGCTGCAGCGGCGGGACGTGCTGGTAGGGATATCCGCGAGCGGCCGGACGCCGTATACTCTAGGAGGGGTGCGGTACGCGCGGCGGCTGGGGGCAAAGACCATTGCGGTAACCTCAAACCCGGAAGCGCCCCTGGCGCGGTTGGCGAACGTCGCGATTGTCTCGGTGGTCGGCCCCGAGGTAATTGCAGGCTCAACCCGCATGAAGGCCGGCACGGCGCAGAAGCTGGTCCTCAACCTGCTCTCGACCGCCAGCATGGTTCGCCTGGGCCGCGTCCTCTCGAACTGGATGATCAACGTCCAGTTGAAGAACCGGAAATTGCGCGCGCGCGCGAAAGCCATCCTCGCCAAGGCAGCCGGCGTCAGCCCTGCCAGAGCGGCGAAGGCAATTCGGGAATCGGAAGAGCAATTGCCGGTGGCACTCCTGATGCTGTGGAAGGACGTTTCGAAGGAACAGGCCCTGCGCTTGCTAGGTGAAGGGCCCAACACAGCCAGCGTGTTGCGCGCCGCCTGGGCCGCGAGAAGGCGAGCCGTGGGCCGAAGTGAAACCCCTGCCGGAGGCGGGCAGTCATAATGACGCGGAGGGACGCATGAAGGCCACCAAAGCCATCCTTGCCGGAATGATCTATACGCCGACGGAGGAGATCGAAAACGGCGTCATTCTCATCGAAGGCCACCGCGTTGTCAAGGTGGGCCCCAGGGAACGGGTCAAGATTCCTGCCGGCTCGACCGTCATTGACAACCAGGACCGGCTCATTGTGCCGGGATTTATCGACATGCACATTCACGGCGCCGCGGGGCACGACCTGATGGAGGCCACCCCGGAGGCTGTCTCGGCGGTGTCAACCTACCTGGCCCGCCACGGCACTACGTCCTACCTGGCGACCACGGTCACTGCCAGCCTCGAGCGCACGCTGCACGCGGCCCGCGGCTTAGGGGAAATTATCCGGGCCTCGCACGGCGGCTCCGACAAGATCCCAGGAGCGCAACCGCTGGGAATCCACTTTGAGGGACCATTCCTCAACGCCAAGAAGCGCGGCGCGCACCCGGTCTCGCAGCTCCGGAAGCCCTCGGTGGAGATTATGGAGCGCATTCTCGATGCGGCTGAAAACACAGCGCGTATCTTCACGTTGGCCCCCGAACTGGAAGGCGCACTGACCGTGCTCGAGTACGTGCGGAGTCGCGGGCTGCGTATCGGCATCGGGCACTCGAACGCCACCCACGAGGAGGCGGAGCGCGCCATTGCCGCCGGGGCCACCCATGCGGTCCACATGTACAATGCCATGCGCCCCTTCCTGCACCGCGATTCCGGCATCATCGGCGCGGTCTTGACGGACAATCGCGTGACCGCCGAGCTGATCTGCGACGGCGTCCACGTCGAGATCCCCGCTATCCAGTTGCTGGTGAAAGCCAAAGGGATTGAGCGGATCATTCTGGTGAGCGACAGTTCGAGCGGGGCCGGCATGCCCGACGGCAACTACCGCTTGGGTAACTTTACGGTGCACATGGCCGGCGGCGTCTGCCGAACCGTCGAAGGAAACCTGGCCGGCAGCACCATCACTCTGGACGCGGCGCTGCGGAACCTCGCGAATTTCACCGGCCTCAGCTACCGGGAGTGTCTCCCTTGCGTCACCCTCAACCCGGCGCGCATCCTGGGCCTGGAAAAACAGAAGGGCGTGATCGCGCCGGAAGCCGATGCGGACCTCGCCATCCTCGATCGAAACCATTACGTGACCCAAACCTACGTGCGAGGGCGCCCGGTACTCTGAGGATTGACCCACTGAGTCAATGAACCGATGGATAAGTTTCTGATTGTAGGCGGCAGACCCCTGGAAGGGCGCGTGACGGCCAGCGGCGCGAAGAACGCGGCGCTGCCGGCGATGGCCGCATCCCTGCTGACCGACCAACTCGTCACCCTCCGGAATGTGCCGCGGGTCCGCGACATCATCACCTTGCGTAGTCTGCTCGACGAAATGGGGGTGGACTCTTCCATCACGCACGAGGAGCGCGGCAACCGGCTGGAGATTCACGCCCGCAAGCTGCTCAATCCTGTGGCCCCCTATGAACTGGTCAAGCAGATGCGGGCGTCGGTCCTGGTTCTGGGGCCCCTGCTGGCGCGTTTCGGGCATGCCCGCGTTTCACTCCCCGGAGGTTGCGCCATCGGCGCGCGCCCCATCAACTTACACCTCAAGGGGCTTGAGAGGCTGGGCGCCGCAATCAAGATTGAGCACGGTTACATCGAAGCCCGCGCTGACAGCCTGAAAGGCGCTCCTTTCTGCTTCGACACCATCAGCGTCACCGGCACCGAGAACTTGATGATGGCCGCCGCACTGGCCGAGGGGGAAACGCTGCTCGAAAACGCCGCGCGCGAGCCGGAGGTCGAAGACCTCGGCAACCTGCTAAATGAAATGGGCGCGTCGATCGAGGGCGCGGGAACCGACACGATTCGCGTCCGCGGCGTGGCGCGCCTGCACGGCGCGGATCACACGATCATTCCCGATCGGATCGAGGTCGGCACGTTCCTGGTGGCCGCTGCCCTCACCCGTGGCCACCTCATCCTGGATGAAGTCGAACCCAACCACCTCGGCGCCGTCATTGCCAAGCTGTCGGAAGCGGGTGTCCAGGTGCGCGAGCGCGCTCCGTGCCAACTGGAAGTAGAAAGTACGGAAACGCTTTACGCCGCGGACGTGACCACCCACGAGTACCCGGGCTTTGCCACGGACATGCAGGCTCAATACCTGGCCCTGATGACCCAGGCCGAAGGCTCTTCAGTGATTACGGAGACGATCTTTGAGAACCGCTTCTTGCACGCCCTTGAACTTACGCGCATGGGGGCGGATATCACCATGGACGGTCGGCGCGCGGTGGTACGCGGCCGAACACCCCTCAGCGGAGCCAAGGTGCAAGCCTCCGACTTGCGTGCCAGCGCTTCCCTGGTTCTGGCCGGCCTCGCCGCCGAAGGCGAGACGCTCGTTGACCGTGTCTATCACATCGACCGGGGTTACGAGCGCATCGAGGAGAAGCTCACCAAAATAGGCGCCAGAATCCGCCGTATCTCTGAGTCCAACTGATTGAGACATGCAGCAATTCAATCAGGGCGGACGTGGGCGTCGGAGCTAAACGCTCTCCCTTCGAATCAATGGTGAGATACATCCCTTGTTCCGCGGCGCAGGTCTCAAAACATGGCGAGACGGATGCTTCCGAGTACCACGGCGAGGACGCCGAGGGAGATGAAGACGTACTTGTAGTCCCGCTCCAGCCCGAAGGCCACACCGGCCACAATAATGCGAAGGATCGGGGTGACAAGCAGGAGAAGAATGCCCAGTTCGGCGACGGCAGCGACGTCGAGACGGATCACTCGCGGGAAGAGCGTCCTGAATGATCCGAGATGCCCACCGGGGCCGAAGCTCGCCGGGGCGCGCAGGAAAACAAGGATCAACCCCAGCGCCATCACCAGGGTTGAAATCAGCGACCCATACCGCAAAATGGCGGCAATGGCACTTCGGGCCTTTTCTTCGGTGAGATCGTGCATCGAAACCCTATGAACCGTTCGCCTGCAATCACGGCAGCCTACGCTCCGCGTCGCGCGCTAGCGAGCAAATCCGCCGTGAAAAGACTTCCAGATCATGATCACGGCAAAGTAGAACATGATGAAAGAAAACAGCACAATCAGCCACCGGCTCGGCGTCCGCCGCAGCAGCCGGGCCCCGAGGGCGGCGCCGAGGTAAACGCCGACCGCCGCAGGGGCCGTGATGAGCGGCCACACATCGCCGCGCGCATAGTAGATGAAGGCGCTCGCCGCTGCGGTTACCCCAATCATGAGATTGGAGGTTGCCGTGGCCACCTTGAAAGGCACGCCCATCCCCAGGTACATCAACGGCACCTTGATGACGCCGCCGCCCACACCCAGCATCCCTGAGAGCATTCCCGCTGCGCCCGACCCGCAAAGACCCAGGGGCAAGCGCTTCACCTCGTAGGGCTCCACTCCGCCCGGGTCCACGGCTTCTGCTTGGAGGCTTCGGCGGGCCATCGTCGAGCCCGCGTAGGTCAGGAAAGCGGCAAAAAGCATGGCCAACGCCTCTCGGCTCAGCCTCGCGGCCACGAGCGAGCCGGTCACCGCCCCGAGCGTGGTGGTCAGCTCCAGCGTCATCCCCAGGCGAATGTCACTCAGGTAGTGCTCCACGTAGCTGGCCGCTGCGCCACTGGAGGTCGCGATCACGCAGCACAGACTCGTCCCGATAGCCTGATGGATGGGAACCCCAAAGAGCAGCGTCAGGACCGGCGTAAGGATGAGTCCACCACCAATGCCCGTCAGCGAGCCGACTCCTCCCGCCACGGCGCCCAGAACCACCAGTCCACAAAGTTGCAGCCAGGTCAGCTCCACACCCATCCCGCCCGCTTAGCTTCCATGTAGAGGTACAGACATCCTTCGGCCACTGCAAGTATCCGATCTCGGCACGCAGTCCAGATTTCTAGGGGAGACACTAGCAGAAAAAGAGGGAAACTTTTAAGGGAAAATTCGGGGAAGCGAGACCCGATAGGGTGCTTCCCTTCTGTGAAGGATGGTCACAGCAGACGCCGAAGAACACAAAACGGGCGGCGTCAAGGCATTCCTTGACCGCCGCCCGTCTTCAAATCTAGTCTTGCGCGACCCGCTTACGGGCAGGTACTGCCCGCGGGCGGTGTGTACGGACTGGCCTCGCCTATGTCTACCGCAAGGGTGTTCAGCGCGCAGCCCGCGCTGTTCGCGGTCTCCTGCGCCGCTTCGGCCGCCGCTGTCGCCGCCTTCGCCGCTGTAGTCGCTGCAACCGCATTCGCGCCCGCGGTCGTCGCGGCGTCCTTCGCGTCTCCCGCCCGGGAGATCGCTACGCCTGACAAAACCGAGGAGGTTCCCCCGGCCGCAACCGAGGTAAGCTGCAACGCGGTCGAGGTGCTCATCCCCGCGTGGCCAGCAGCGCCACCGGCCGCCGCGCCGCCTTGCGGGCTCCGCGCCAGCACGGTGATCGTCTTCCCCTTCACTACCTCCACCGCCGGCCCGTTCCCTTCTACCCGCAGCTTGCCCTCCTTTGCCGTCACCACTACCGCGCCGTTCAACAGCGCTACCTCGCCGAGCGTCTTGTACCCTGCCGCCGGCACAACCGAGACCTCGCCGGCCTTCACCCGCAGACCGACCCCGTCGGCCGTGTACAGCGAGACGTTCCCTTGCCCCAGCAGCACCGTCACCTCGCCCGTCTCCCGCAGGAACGACGCCACTGTTTCTCGCCCAAATACCAGCCGGCTCCCCTGCCCGACCGCCACCACGGCCGCACCATCCTTCACCGTCAGGCTGTCGCCGCTGAAAACCGTCGTGTTGGGCAAGAGCGCCTGCCCACCAATCGTCGCATTCATGCTCCCAGCCACCGAGCCGACTATCGCCGACCCCGCAAAGGCCGAGACTGACGCGGCCATCGCCACCAGCAGCACGAATAGAGATACACGCGCAATCGACTTTTTCGCCACCATAGTTTTGACTCCTTCCCGTTTTAAGCCGGGCGCTTGTCAGGCCCGGGCTGTGGGTGCCTTGATTAGGTCTCTCTAGCTTTAGAACAGACGGGATACTACAAGACGCCTCCCCCCTTGTCAAGTCTTTTTTTAGGAAAAAGTCGGCCCACATCTCGGCGTCGCCTAACTATCTAGACAACGCCCGCCGGGGGGTCATTTCCCCTGTTCTCTTTCTTTGTCCTCTGGTTTTGCGGGCCCCAATGGCCTCTGTCACAACCACCAGCAGAGACCGACCGCTCGCACGCAAGAAGGAATCGTGCTAGGCGACAACCGCAACAAATCAGTGAGGATGTGTCCCCTGTTTGGGCCCTCGATCCCTCCCTCGAATTCAGGCTGGCCGCCGGCCACGACAATGACATGGCTGGCGGCGAAAACCTCTCCGAGAGAGCCCGCGAGCAGCCGCGGTATCGTGGCTGTCGA
>Ga0315282_10009877_pt1 | contig 15093 bp, 9 predicted proteins | sample YL17G07_20_MG_FD_203693 | JGI IMG/M metagenome (GOLD analysis project Ga0315282, IMG submission 203693) | Sediment microbial communities from Yellowstone Lake, YNP, Wyoming, USA - YL17G07_20 | ecosystem: Environmental > Aquatic > Freshwater > Lake > Sediment | place: USA: Wyoming | collected... | reverse complement strand
CGCGTATCGCCGGAAGGGCGCCGGCTTCGTGCTCTACAGTTGGGGCGAGGATCTGGACGACGACGGCGGGCGGTTGAGTGCCCCGGGGCGCTACCCGCCCGACGGGGACATGGTGTGGGAATACCGTCGCTAGGTCATCCAGAGCAGGGGTGGCGCCCGGTGGGTGCCGCAGGCCGTCGCGTCGAGCGCGCCGATCAGCCGCCTCGGCCCGCCGCGAGCGCGTCGATCTCGTCCAACCGGAACCGCACGCTGACGACGAACGGCGGCTCGCCCTCGATCCAGTGGCCGTAGGTGGTGGCGACGAACGTGCCATCGGGCAGGACCTCGACCCCGGGATAGGCGCAGTCGCGAGCCTTGTGGTTCTTCATGAGCCGGACGCGGTACTGCCCCTCTCGCGCATTGGCGATGTCCTCGTATGTGCCGACCCAGCCGGCCCAGTCGCCCCAGGTGGGGCTTTCGTGCGTGGTGTCGCGGAAGGAGATGAAGAGGCGGCCGTCGGGCGCGTACTTGCCGGTGTGGCGGTCGCCGGTGAGGGCGCCGGGAAGCTCGCGCGGCTCGCTCCACGTCTCGCCTTCATCATCGCTGAAGATGACGAACGAGTTGTGGCGGCGGCTGTTCTCGCGCAGGAGCACGGCGAGCTGTGCGCGGTCGGGAGAGCGAACGAGGCCAGGCTCGCAGAGGTGCGCGTCGGGATGGTGGGCGATGGGAACCGGCTGCTCCCAGGTCAGGCCGCCATCGGTCGAGATCGTCTTGTAGACAATGAAGACCGGCGGATCCTGCGCCTGCCCGTCAGCCCGGAGGAAGCGCCCGTCATCATGGAACAGCGCCATGTAGCTGCCGCTTCTCAGGCGCTCGACGGACGCCATGGTGACGACGCCGCCGAAGTCGCCGATGGGGGCGAGCGGCGTCCACGTCAAGCCGTCATCCTCCGACACCGACATGCGGATGGGATAGAGGCCCGAGAAGACGATCAATCGCTTCGTGCCGTCGCGCGGGTCAATGACGCGGTGGATCGTCGGCGTTTCCAGTGACGTCGCCCAGTTGTCCGGGACCGGGAGCCGCTCGCTCCAGGTGAGCCCGCCGTCGGCGCTGCGCTTCAGGTGCATCGCGCCCCGGCCGTGCCCCGCCGGATAGACCGTGATAATCGTCTTGCCATCCTCCAGCAGCGCGGTCGTGGGATGGCCGAGGTACTGGCCCGGTTCGCGATCGACGACGACCTGGCGGTAGGTTTGGTCGGCGAGGTCAACGAGTGGGATGGTGTACCCGCGCGGCATGGGATTGTGAGTGGGAGGTGAGTTGGTCATTTGCGTACGTTTCTGGCCTGATATGGTGACCCCCAAGGCTGGTAGCTTAGCAGCCCTGTGATGAAGTCGAATCCATTCTCCTCGAGAAGCATTTTGTCGCCTGGCGAGGCGACTGTAGGGCGGGGACGCCCTTCGCTGCACTCAGGGCAGGCTCTGTCCCCGCCGAAAAAACGCCCGCCGGCGGGCCTGGGCCCCTCGACCCTTCGAGTTCCCTCAGGGCAGGCTTTGCTTCCCTCGACTCCGCTCGGGATAAACGGGATAAACAGGCCCGCCCTACATAGCTTCCACATAAGACGGAACGCGCAGGCGCTCTTATCACAGGCCTGTCAGGTCCATACTATGCGCAACGAGGGTGAAACGCTCACCCACGAGGTGATGTCGTCCCGGTGACCAACCCGCTGCCCGTCATTCTCCGTCGTATCCGATGCTCTTCCAGATTTTGCGCGCGTAGCGCAGGCCTTGCTCGGTGGGCTCGATGTCGCCAAGGACGCTGGGCCATGGTTGGCCGGGGCGGCGTTGCGCCGGGTCGGGCGACCAGTCGTCATGCGCATATCTGCGGCGCACGGAGGTCTTGCGGAAGTCGGGCACCTCGAGCGTGCTCGAATCTTGCAGCGCCGAACGGTAAGCGAGGATGCCGACGATGGACATCGCGACGCCGCGGTACACGTCGAGATAGGGCTGCTCGCCGGTGCGGATGGCGCGCGCGAAATGGTAGTTCATGAAGAAGTCGCCGCCGCCGTGGCCGGCCTTGAGCGCCCGCGCGTGGTGCGCCGGGAAGCGGGGGAGATAGGTGCGATCGACGGGCTTGGCGCCCTTTTCGTGATAGCGCTCGATGCGCAGGCGAACCATGTTGGTGTCGCCGTGGCGCACGTTCTCCATCTGGCCGCGGCTGCCGTGGATGCGCACCCAGACGCCGTGCCCGCGCAGCCCGACCTGGAGCAGCTTCACCACCGCGCCGTTATCCATGCGCAGCGCGATCATGGAGGCGGCGTCGTTGCGGCGCACGGTGAGCGGACGCACGGGGTCATCCGCCGCGATGGGCATGACGAAGCCATTGACCTTGACCGGCCAGGTATCGGTGATGAACATGACGGGCGCCAGCGAATGGGTGCAGTAGTAGGTTGCCGGGATCCAGTTGCGCCAGTGGTTGACGCCGGGGGAGATGCGGTTGATGAAATCGGCATCTCCGGGATGAACGTATTCGCCTTCGCCATACATGAATGTGCCGATCCTGCCGGAGTGGTAGATGCGGCGCATCTCCTGGTTGAAGAGCATGTAGGGGTAGTTCTCGGCGAACATGTAAATCCTGCCGCTTTTCTCGACCGCTTCGATGAGGGCGACGCCTTCGGCCAGAGTGAAGCAGGCCGAGGTCTCGGACATGACGTGCTTGCCCGCCTGCAAGGCCTTGATCGCGAAGGGGGCGTGCTGGTGGAAGTAGTTGGCGAGGATGACGGCGTCGATGTCGTGCTCGAGGAACTCGTCATAGTCGGTGTAGGTGGCGACGCCGAGCTCGCGGCCCAACGAGATCAGGCGTTCCTCCCATGTATCGCAGAGCGCGACGAGCTTCATGCCGAGGTGCGGCCCGGCGCCGCGGGCGAACCCGCTGCCGCGTCCGACGCCGACAACGCCGACGTTGATGGTCTTACGCCTGTCCGTTCCGGCCATGGTGTCTCCCTCTTGAGGATGGGCGCGCCTCGCCGCGGGTGGGAGAGCGTTGCAGGATTGCGGCGGAGGCCAAAGGGGGGATTCAGGGATGCTGATGCGGAATCCTCTAACCGGGATTATGCATATGGAGCGTACGGCACTCACCCTGCGGGTGAATGCCTGGATCGGGCGCGGCCTCTGTGCGGCGCACGGCGCCGCTCCGGAGCGCGGCTACGCCGCGCTAAAGGCCGCGTTTCGCGGGGTCAGCCCCTCGACTTCCCCTCTGGGACCCTGAAGGGCCCCATTCGGGGTCCTGAAGGGCGCTCGGGATAAACGACCCCGCGCCCAATGCCTGGGTGCCGGCACCTTATGCATAATCTGGGTCTGACCGGGGTTATCCATACGTCCCGGCGCGTCGTCGGGACGACCGCTGCGTCGACGACGCGTGATCCCGGTTCATCGGGATACCGGCACGACGTCCACGATCGGAACTCCTCGCGGACAATCCGGGGGTAGGAGATTCGGTGCGCCGGTCAGAATGGTGTTGATACGGAGGATCGACCATGCGACTCGTAATCTGCCTCATCATCGGAATCTTCATGCTGGCAATCGCTGCGCCTGCGATGGCGGCGGTGAAGGGTGAGTACCTCGACGTTCAAGGATGGGCTGAGCCCAACACGCCCGCGGAGCACAACAAGCTCGGCGTCCTGCGCTACTCGCCCGAGGGGAAGGCGGCGGCCGCGGCGGTCATCCTGATCCCCGGCAACGGCGGCGGCGCGCCGTCATTCGACATCATCGGGCGCTGGCTGGCGGAGAACGCCGCGGTCGAGGTGTGGGCGATCGACCGGCGTTCGAACCATCTCGAGGACCACACCGGCACCGACATGGCGCTCAAAGATGGCGACTTGATGGGTGGGGGCGCGTACTACATGGGCGGCCAGTTCAAGCGACTGAAGGCGGCGGATGTGCCGTTCGTGAAGAACTGGGGGCTGGCGACGCATCTCAACGACATCGGCGAGGTCGTGAAGCAGATCCAGGGGCGCGGGATCAAGGACATCTTCCTGGGCGGGCATTCGCTGGGCGCGATGATGACGCAGACGTACGGAGCATACGAATTGCCCGACGGCCAGGCCGCGTACAAGGGCCTGCGCGGGTTGATCCTGTTCGACGGGTCGGTATGGGCGGGGCGCGGCGGCGCGGAGGTTGAAAAGCGTATCGCGGATGTGAGCAAGCAGATCGACGCGGGAGAGCTGTGGCCGAAGGAGTTCCCGCAGGTGGGAGTCATCAGCGAGTTCATCACCATCGCGGCGAGCCGCGACCCGGTGGGATTGAGCATGCTGGCGCCATTCGTGACGCAGCAGACCGGGGTCGATTCGCCGATGACGAACATCGCGCTGTTTGGGGTGGCGATGGACACGGACTACAAGTTCCACGCGTTGTCGCGGTGCGGGAAGCTGGCGGAGGCGGACCCGAAAAAGTCCGGGGAAGCGCTGGATTGGATTCCGTATGACAAGTGCGGCGAAGTGACGGATGCGGTCGCATTGTCAAAGGCGCTGGTCGTTGGGCGCGGCACGGCGGAATGGTACCAGCCGCTGGCGCTGGTGCGTGACATGGGCAAGGCGGTGAAGGCGGGGCTCGATCTTCCCGAGATGGGGCTGAAGCATGAGAAGGAGATGGATCTGCCGGTGATCGGGTTCCTGGCGAACGCGAAGAGCTACGATTTCGCGGAGGGAATGAAGGCATACGCGGCATCGATCAAGGGCAAGGCGGAGATTCACGCGATCGATCCGCCGGGGACCTACGCGCACCTCGATCCGATCGTCGCGGCGGACGCGGACAAGCGCGTGTTCACGCCGCTCAAGGAGTGGATGGGGAAGGTGCTGGCGGCGAAGTAGCGGCGGGCCTCTCTCGATCCGTCGCACGCATCCATAGGGCGGCGTTATGCGTGACCCGCGCCGCCTCTGATAGCGCTTATGCGCGCTTGCTCTCTTCGATCATCCGGGAGAAGGCGCTGCCGGTCTCAAACGCCTTCTTGAGGAACTCCGTCTCGTCCTCGATCCCCGATCGCCGCACCGACACCTCCATGCTCACGCACCTGGTGTAGGCGGATGCCGCCATGATGCGCGCGAGCCGCGGCCAATCCACCGTCCCCATGTACAGCAGTTGGTGCTGGTCGCCGGTGCCGTCGTTGTCGTGGAGGTGCACCGAGATCAGGCGGTCCTTGAGCGATTCGAGATGGTCTAACCCCGCGGCGGCGCCGATGTTGCCATGACCGCAATCGTAGCAGAGGCCGAGGTATTGGGGATCGTACTCGGCGAGGAGCTTGGCAATCGCCTCGAAGCTTCCGTTCTCGATTGCGACGCGGACGTTGCGCTCGCGGGCGAAGGGCTCGAGCTCATCGAGAGAACGCCGGATGGTGACCGACGCCGGATCGTGCGGCACGTGCATAATGACGACATCGGCTGAGAGTTCGGCGGTCATCTCGATCCGATTCCTGACCAACTCGACGCCGGAGAGCCGTTGGTATTCCTGCGGCGACGCCCAGTCCTTTTCGCCCCCCGCCGAGCCGTGCAGGTCGAGCAGTTGCAGCCCGTACTCGGCGAGCCACTTTCGGATTTGCTCGATCTCCCACTTCGAGTACAGGAAGTCCGTATTCCATTGATGGCACCAGTGGATGTGCGAGAATCCGGTCTCGGCGATGTGCTTGAGATACGGCGACGGGTCGCCGGTGTCTTTGGCGTAGTCGGTGGTGATGGAAAGCACAGGATAGCCTCCGTCCGGGCAGATAGGCGTTGATTCTGTCTCGCCGGAGGGGGGTTCCTGCAAGCGGGGCTGGTTGATCGTGAAGTGGGAGGGTGACACAGGTGGGCGTATGCCATGCGCCCCTACGCGTTCGCGGCGAGGCAAGACCGTAACCGGCGCGCGGTTCAGCGCGCGTCGAGGGCGATGAGGGCGGCGAGATCGGCGACGCTGACCTTGCGGCGGAGGTGACGCGAGGCGGCGGGGCCATATCCGCGTGCAGGATCGTGCGACGCCCCACTGAAAGTAAACACACCCAGGCCCGGAGCGCCGGAAGAAAGCGGATGACGATCAGGATGAGAGCAGTGCATGTGATGGGGATGATCGCCCTTCTGGTAGTGATATCGGTAGGAGGGACAGCAATGGCTAAGGCGACCAAGGCACCGCGGGCGGCCGCACGCGCGGCGGTGAAGCCGGCGCTCGAAGCGTTTGAGTTGCGGCACGTGCGCCTGCTGGAGGGCCCGGCGCTGCGGGCGCAGGAGGCGAACCGGCGCTACCTGCATGAGTTGGATTCGGACCGCCTGCTCTATACTTTTCGCCTCAACGCCGGGCTGGCGACACCCGGGCAGCCGCTGGGTGGGTGGGAGGCGCCGACGGTCGAGGTGCGCGGCCACTTCCTCGGGCACTACTTGTCGGCCTGCGCGATGATGTACGCGAGCACGGGCGATAAGCAACTGAAGGCCAAGGCCGACGCCATTGTCGCCGAGCTGGCGAAATGCCAGCAGGCGCTCGGCGGCGAGTACCTGGCGGCGTTTCCCGAGGCGTTCTGGGATCGCCTCGAGAGCATGCAGAACCCGCCCTGGGCGCCGTACTACGTCATCCACAAGATCATGGCGGGGCTGTTCGACATGTACGCGTACTGCGGCAATGAGCAGGCGCTGGATGTCTTGAAGCGCATGGCGGCGTACTTCGGCAGGCGCGTTGACCGGCTGTCGGTGTGGCAGATGGACCAGGTGCTGGGCGTTGAGTTCGGCGGCATGTCGGAGGTGCTGCACAATCTCTACGCGGTGACCGGCGATCCGCAGCATCTGCGGCTGGCTCATGCTTTCGACCGCGCATCATTCCTTGGCCCGCTGGCGCTGGAGCACGACAACCTGACGCGCATTCACGCCAACACGCACATCCCGGAGATCTGCGGGGCCGCCCGGCGCTACGAGTTGACCGGTGATGAGCGCTATCGCACCGCGGCCCTCTACTTCTGGGATCGCGTGGTCAACGCGCGATCGTATGCCACAGGGGGCAGCAATCGCGCGGAGCATTGGGGCGAGCCGGGCCAGTTGGCGCGCACGCTGGGGACGGACAACGAGGAGTCGTGCACGACGTACAACATGCTGAAGGTGACGCGCTACTTGATTCGCTGGACCGGCGATCCCGCGTGTGCCGATTACTACGAGCGGGCGTACCTCAACGGCATCCTCGGGACGCAGGATCCCGAGACAGGGATGCTGATCTACTTCATGCCGCTGGGGACGGGTTTCGCCAAGCAGTTCGGCACACCGTATGACAGCTTCTGGTGCTGCTATGGCACGGGGATCGAATCGTTCGCCAAGCTCGGAGACAGCATTTACTTTCACGACCGCGATGGGATCTACGTAAACCTGTTCATTCCTTCAGCGGTGGAGTGGCCTGAGAAGGGCGTGCGCATCGAGCAGGTGACGCGGTTCCCGGAGGAGGATCGCGCCGCGTTCGTGTTTCACACCAAGCGGCCGGCGTCGCTCGCGCTGCATGTCCATGTGCCGTACTGGGCGGCGCATGGAGTCAAGGTGACGGTGAACGGCGAACCCGCGGAGGTTCGCGCTAGACCGACCTCGTACCTCAGCATCAAGCGCATGTGGCGCGACGGCGACCGGGTTGAAGCGCGGATGCCGATGAGCCTGCACGCGCAGCGGATGCCCGATGATCCGGAGATGGCGGCGATCATGTACGGGCCGCTGGTGCTCGCGGGGCTCAGCGACAGCGACCGGTACTTCCTGGCTGACATGGAGGACCTCGAGGCGTGGATCAAGCCGGTGCCGGGCGCGGCGTTGACGTTTCGCACGGTGGGCCAACCCACGGACGTGACGTTGATTCCGCTGAACCGGGTGATGCAAGAGCGGTACGGCGTGTACTGGGTCATCACCAAAGAGGGCAGCGCGCGGCATCGGGAGATCCTCGCCGCCGAGGAGGCGCGACGGCAGCGCGAGGCGCGGATCGTTGACCGGGTGATACCGGGCGATGCCGCGAACGAGACGGCGCACAACCTGCAGGGCAAGGACACGGCCTCGGGTCCGTTGGGCGGAAAGTCGTGGCGGCATGCGACGAGCGGCGGGTGGTGGAGTTGGGACCTGAAGGTGCTGCCCGATGCGCCGATGACCCTCGCGTGCACGTATTGGGGCGATGATGTGCCGCCGCGGACGTTTGACGTGGTGGTTGACGGGCGCGTGATCGCGACCCAGTCGCTGAACCGGAGCAAGCCGGGCGAGTTCTTCGATGTCGAGTACGCGATCCCGCCGGAGATGACGCGCGGCAAGGAAAAGGTGACGGTGCGGTTCGCGCCCCACGAGGGGAACCTCGCGGGCGGGGTGTTTGAGTGTGTGGTGTTGAGGTAGCGGCCGGCGATCATGTGGCACAGCCGCCCTCGGCTGTGAACTAGGGCGCAGCGCCCCTGCGAAACTCGGAACGGACGGGTCGGGATGGAACCCGACCCCTACGGCCCAGCGGCACATCAGGAGACGGGAGGTCACGGTGAGTTTGGGACTATGGGCGGTGATAGTCGGGCCTCTGGTGCTGGCGCTGGCGGCCACGGCGGCGGCGGACGTGCCGCGGCCAGAGCATCCGCAGCCGCAGTGCGTGCGCGATGTGTGGATGAACCTCAACGGGCCGTGGGAATTCGAGTTTGATGATGCGGATGTCGGGATCAAGGAGAACTGGGTAGAGCGCGGCGCGTTCAGCGGGCGCATCGTCGTGCCGTTCCCCTTCCAGGCGCGCCTCAGCGGCATCGGGGACACGGGCTTCCATCACGTCATGTGGTACCGCCGAACGTTCGAGGCGCCGCCTGAGTTCGCGGGCAAGCGTGCGCTGCTGCATTTCGGCGCAGTGGACTACGAGGCGCGCATATGGCTCAACGGGCGCGAGATCGGAAGCCACCGCGGCGGGCACGTGCCCTTCACCTTCGAGATCACCGATCGCCTGACTTCGGGCGCTAACACTCTGGTCATACGCGCGGTGGACACCGAATCGCGCGCGCAGCCGCGCGGCAAGCAGAGCTGGAAGCTGCAATCGAGCGGCATCCGCTACACCCGCACCTCGGGTATCTGGCAGACGGTGTGGATCGAGGGCGTCGCGCAGACTTACATCAAGTCCTTCCGCATGACGCCGAGCGTTGACGCCGAGACGGTCGATCTGGAGTTCGAGGTTGACGGGCCGGCGCGGGAGTGGACGATCGAGGCGGTTGTGTCTTTCGGCGGCGCGCAGGTTGCCTCGCTCACGACCAAACCGGGCCAGACACGCGTGTCGGTCGCCATTCCCGAACCGCGGCTGTGGTCGCCGGAGGAGCCGAATCTCTACGACATCGCATTCACGCTGCGCGCCGGCGACGAAATCCTCGACCGCGTGCGCTCATATTTCGGCATGCGCAAGGTATCGGTCGCCGGCAACCGATTGCTGCTGAACGACCGGCCCTGCTTCCAGCGCCTGGTTCTCGACCAGGGCTACTGGCCCGACGGCATCTTGACCGCGCCGTCGGATGAGGCGCTGCGTTATGACATCGAGATGGCGAAGCGGTTCGGGTTCAACGGCGCGCGCAAGCACCAGAAAGTCGAGGATCCGCGCTGGCTGTACTGGGCCGACCGGCTCGGCTTTTTGCTGTGGGGCGAGATGGCCAATGCCTACGAGTTCACACCCGCGAGTTGCGAGATGTTCGAGGCGGAATGGCCGGAGGCGGTCAGGCGCGACTACAACCATCCCTGCGTCGTCGCGTGGACGCCGTTCAATGAAAGCTGGGGCATCGAGGGCGTCGAGAACGGCGTCGAGCAGCAGCGATTCGTGGAGCGCATCTATAACCTGACCAAGGGCATCGACCCCTACCGGCCGATCTGCGACAACAGCGGGTGGATGCACACGCTCACCGACATCGCCGATCTCCACGATTACGTCGAGCAAGGCGACGGGTTCCGCGAGCATTGGGCGGAATTCAAGCGCCAGCACCATCGCGGCGGCCTGCCGTACGTGTTCTTCGTGAACGGGAAGAGCTACATGGGGCAGCCGATCGTCGTCAGCGAATATGGCGGCATCACCCTACGCGGATTCGAGGCGCCGGAGGGGTCCGAGCGCGTCGGGTACGGCACCCACATGGAGGACGAGCAGGCGTTCCTCGCGCGCTACCGGGACATTACGTCGGCGATCCAGGATGTCGAGGAGATTCAAGGGTTCTGCTACACCCAACTCACCGACATCGAGCAGGAAGTAAACGGCGTGATGACGTACGATAGGAAGCCGAAGGTAGCGCCGGAGAAGATCGCGGAAATCAACCTGCGGCGGAGGTGAGGGCGCCCGCTCGCCGCCTTTCTGGGTGTCCGTCGGTCTGCCTTGGAAGCCACGCGGTCAGGCGCTCTCCAGGGGCGCGGCTTCCCGCCTCCGGCGGACAAGCGCTGAAGTTCGCTCGCCGCAGGTGAGCCGCGGAGACTTCGCGGGGTCAGGCGACCCCGCGCCCAAGTCGGCCGGGGCCAGACTCGTCGCGTCAGGTCAGAAATCCGGCCTGCCCTTGCCGACCTTCACCAGCGCGGCGCCGTGGGCGGGAACTTGCGCCGTGAAGGAGCCGCCGAACATGCCGAGGTCCTTTTGCTGCCACAGGTCGCGCACGGGATGACGGCCGCGCAAGCCCAGGTCCGACCATCGCGCGACGACTTCAGTCCGCTTCGGCCCGCGGTTGAAGAGGCCGACCGCGATGGTGCCGTCCCACAATGGCCGCGACCACACCTCGGTCCAATCGGTTCTCGCGCCGCGCCGCGCCTGCTTGCCCAGCGGATCCTGGTTGACGTCGATCACCTCGTCATTGGTCAGCAGGTCGAGCGTGAACGTGTCGAGGCGCGAGAGGTCGCACCCCAGCAGCATCGGCGCCGCAAGCATGCTCCACAGCGTGACGTGAGTGATCTGCTCGTTCGGGGTGAGCGCGGTGGGCAGCGGATTCTCGCTGCGCCCCATCTTGCCGACCACCATCATGTCGGGGTCATTCCAATGACCCGGGCCCGCCCACTGCGCGAGACTGTCCTGCCCGAAGCCGATGCCCGCGACCATCGTCCACTTGTCCGGCAGGTCGGTGTTGGTGCGCCACAGGTTGCCGCCGACCTCCGGCCCCCAGACGCACACCGCGTTGAACCCGTACTGGCAGATGCTGTACACGATGTCGCGTCCGCACTTGTCGAGCGCCGCGCGCATCACGCGGTACGGCTTCTGCACCTCGGGCCAGTCGTCGTCCTTGACTATATCCCCGTATGAGCACCAGTCGTACTTGAGGTAATCAACGCCCCATTTCGCGAACGTCTTCGCGTCCTGCTCCTCATGGCCGTAGCATGCCGGGTAGCCGAGGCACGTCGTCCGCCCGGGCGATGAGTAGACGCCGAACTTGAGGCCCTTGGCATGGACGTAATCGCCCAGCGCCTTCATGTCGGGAAAGCGGCTGTTGCCGGTCAACTCGCCGTTGGCATCGCGCTCCCCCGACCATGTGTCATCAATGTTGGTGTACTGATAGCCGTGGGCGGCGAGGCCGCTGCGGACCATCCAATCCGCCGCCTCGCGCACCTTCCTGTCAGTGACCATCGGGCCCCAGATATTCCAGGAGCTCCAGCCCATGGGCGGGGTCAGCGCGAGCTTGTGCTCGCCGCCGACAATGGTCAACGTGCGCCTTGCTGAGCCGCGCGGGCCTTTCACCTCCAGTTCGACTGCTGTAGTGCCCGGCTGCTGGAGTGCGCCGGTGATAATCCCGGTTCGCGAATCCACGCTGAGCCCGGCGGGCAGGTTTCGTATGGAGAATTCGAGCGGCGCCTCACCCGTCGCGGGAATCAGGAAGAGGAAGGGCCGGCCGGGAGTGGCGCCGATGATTCGCGGGCCGTGGATCGCGGGCGCCGGAGAGGTGTCCGAGGCGATTGGCGGAGCCGGCTCGTTGGCTGCGTTGGCGACGGCCGGCCGGAACCTGGCCCCCGGCGCCAGTTCGAGCATCGCGCCCGCCCAGTTGGCGAAATCGTCGTCCGCGCCGTCGCCGGCATCGGTGATGACGAGGGTCATATATCGCGCGCCGGTCACGTCAACTGAGAGGAGCCGCGGCTGATCTATGCCGCGGATGACGCCGGTGTCGAGCACCTTGCGGCCGTCGAGCCAGACCTCATAGGTCACCGAGCCGTAGCCGGAGGACGAATCATCGAGCCCGGCCATGGTGACGAAGCGCGTCGCCGCGCGCTTGAGGTCAATCATCAGCTCGCTGTGCGCGCGGGTGCCGATGCCGTGCTGATAGGTCTCGCCGCGAAGGATCAACGGCCCGCCGAGGTAGGCCAGTCTCGCGTGCGGTTCCTTGCCGTCCACGTAGATCACATAGCCGCCGGTGACGATGTCCCTGACGCCGAGGCTGTCAAGCCACATCGCGTTGGGCGGCGGGTCTGATCCCTGAAGCGCTTTGGCATCGAACGCGTTCGCCGGGCGGGACATGGCGAGCATTGCAGCGAGCAGCGACACGGCCAGAGTCCAGCGGAGCTTACTTAACGTTCTCATCACTTCGTCACCAGCCAACCACGATTTCGAGCTTGCCGGATGGGGTCGGAATCGAGACCAGCTTCCCAAGCTCCGGCCGCGGGACCGGCAGCGTTTCACCGACCGACTCGAATGCCGCCGGGCCGCCGTTCACCTCCGCCGTTCGGGGCGCCGACTTCGCGCGAAGCACCAGCGCGCCCGATTGAGTCGCCTCGATGCGCACGTGGAGCAGGTTCTTCTGGGCATCATATTCGGCGCCGAGCAGCCGCGCCGGTTCCCATCGCACCAGATACGCCGGGGCCTTGCGGCCGAGGAACAATGCGATGGCCTCACCCGCCTCGGATCCGTAGCCCGACTTCGCGAGCGCGTTATCGAAATCGGCAGTGAGCTCGGATTGCTCGGGCCAGGCGCCGCAGAAGTCGCACCAGGCGCGCATCGCGACATGGCTGTAAAGCCGGCCCGGGTTGACGCGCGGCTCGTACCAGTTGATCTCGGGGCGAGCGTAGAAATCGCGCTCCCAGGTGCGGAAGAACCCGGCCCCGGCGCCGGCCAGGTAGTAGCGATAGATCTCCGCTTGCTGGCCGCACCAGGAGAACAGCATCGCGAGGTGGTCCTTGACGACCGCATCATCGACCAGCAGGCTGCGCTCAGGGCCGTCTTCTTCGAGGCCGGTGGTGATGAGCTTAGGCTCTCTGTTATCCGGGTCGAGGTACCTGGGGAGCGTGAAACGCAAGAGCGTCACCGGCGCGATCTTCGCCTGGAGGTAAGCCGCGCGCTCCGCCTGCGCGACACTCCCCGCGATCTCGGACATGCGCTGGAGGCCGAAGATGCCGGCGAGGGCGATGGTATCCATGTCGATGCCTGAATACCGCACGTCGCTGCGGCACGAGGTCTGCGGCGCCGCCCAGTCGTTGAAAAGCTCGAACTGCCGTTCCGCGTCCCACATCCGAGGCATCAGGTCCCGGATCAGGCCCCAGTCGCCGCTGAACTTCGCGTAGACGTACGTGCCATAGAGCGCGGAACCGAGCGCCGAGTTCTCGTCAACCGCGGATAGGTTGTTGGGATTCTCCGATCCCCAGCCGCCGCCGTAGTACTGCAACCCGGTGCAGGTGTCGCGGCGGAGGTGCCAGTTCGACTGCGCCCAACTCCGACGGACGATATCGTCAGCGACGGCGATCAGGCCGCGCTTCGCTTCGTCGTCCAGCAGGTTGTAGGCGCCCAAGGGGGCGGCGATGCCGGGCGTCCACACCGGCCCCCAGGCGTTCACGGTCGGAGGGCTTTTCGCCAGGCCCTCGGCGAAGGTCTTGATCGCTGCCGCCTCCGCATCGCGGACCTCGGGTCGCTCGTCTGTGCGCGGGAATGACGCATACTCGTTCGTCCACATCGGGAGGCGATAGCGTGCGACGCTGCCCGGATATGTCCGGTACGGGCCGAAGCGGGTGAGGATGCCGCTATCCGTTGCCTTGGGGAATGCCGGCCAGCCAAGGGCCTTCTCGCTCCAGACGTAGAGTGGCGGAACCGGGGCGTAGTCAGCGGCCTGCCATTTCGGGTCGCCCCAGCGGCGGTAGGAGAACTCGTTGCGAATGCGCATCCATCCCGCGTCACGTGCGTACCACTCGCGGCACTTGACGGGATAAGTATGCAGCAGGCGCGTCAATTGTCGCGCGCGCTTCGCCACCGCGTCCGGCCGCCAGTTCTTCCCTGCGACATCCTTGAGCAATCCGTCAAATGCGGTGCTGACGCCGATCGTGCCCAATTCGCCGCGGGCGCCGATCTTCAGCCCTCCGGCCCACCAGCGCAGGGACACCGGCCGTTCGAAGGTGAGGAGCACTCCCACCGCCTTGTCGCCCCAGAAGTAGAGGTTGTCGTCATATTCGGCCGCATCGACGCGAGGATACAGCACCACCGCCCAGGGCTCTGCAGGGCGCGGCAGATTGACCGGTTCCCACCACTTCGCATCCTTGATGACCTCGATCTGGCCGCCGCGTCCGGGAATCAAGAGTGCCAACGGGGCGCGGCCCGCCATGGTCATCTCTTGTATGAGCTCCGTCTCCCAGATCGCGACCGCCTTCGCGCCTTCGCGCGCCTGAAGAGTGAGGCGCGGCGCGTTGGTCCGCATCAGAAAGCCCGGCGCGAGAACACTGGAAATGTACGCGAGCCGACGGCCGCCCGCGTAGACCCGGTCCCAGACCTGATGCGTCCAGTCGGTCTGCACCTTCTCGGCCACGGGCTCGTCGTCGGCGCCGGGGACGACCCAGTCGAACCACTGGCGCGGCTCGCCGGTGTAGAACCAATTCTGGTACACCGTCTCCGTCAGCAGGCCGTTGAAGGTGGAATTGGCGAAGCGCCCCGCGCTGGTGGCCGACATGCCCTCGGTCCACAGCACGTTGTCGATGCGGCGAGTCTCGATGGGCTGGGCGGGCAGCGGCTTCCATGAAGAGAGGCCCGCCGCGTGGACGAGGCCAAGGCTGACTGCCAACACGAGGATCGAGGCCAGCGCAGCGACACGCCATGCGCTGGTTTGGGGGACGTTTTCGACTGCGGCGGACGCCATGCCAGGGAGCCCTCCGAACGCAGACTGGACAGTGGTATTCTGGCATTTCGGCGCGGCGGGTCGGGACACCTC
>Ga0315282_10009876_pt1 | contig 15094 bp, 14 predicted proteins | sample YL17G07_20_MG_FD_203693 | JGI IMG/M metagenome (GOLD analysis project Ga0315282, IMG submission 203693) | Sediment microbial communities from Yellowstone Lake, YNP, Wyoming, USA - YL17G07_20 | ecosystem: Environmental > Aquatic > Freshwater > Lake > Sediment | place: USA: Wyoming | collected... | reverse complement strand
CAAGCGGGGCGGGCAATTCTGGTCGCGCCGCTGGGATGAAGGTCTCTTGGAACTGAAATCCCGGCAACTGTCAGGCCGTTGGCACGAACTCTGGCCTCATCTTTGCCAACCAAACTGACGTGCACCCTGTAGTTACAATGATGATTTCCGTGTAGGAACAACTCTCAGGGCGTGTCTTGAAATCGTTGCATCTGAGGCGCAACGCCCACCCCGTCTCGGTCATTGCGAGGAGCGGCCACGCCGCGACGAAGTAATGACGGGAAAGGCTCTACGCAGTATTAAGGCACACTCTCACTCCGAGAAACCTCTTTCTCCTCCGCGGCAGGATTTGCGGCCTCCGCCTCCATTCCCGGGGACTCCGAAAAGTGGCGGCACAAGCCGAAGCAGACGCCTGATTCAGAAAAGAACCCGGTTCTGACCGGATAAGATGAGTTTCTGGGGCTTCACCGAGCGGGACGGGCCTTTTCTTCGAGTTCCCGCCGCAACTGCTCGTACTTGGCTTTTTCTTCGGGCCCCTCGGCATACTTGAGGGCCTCGTCAATCTGTTGTTTTGCCGCGGCGAAATTGCCGGCGTCACGTTCGATTTCGGCGAGCATGAAGTGGCAACGCGAATTGGGGGGATAGATGTTCACGGCCTCGGTCAGAAGGCGCCGCGCCTCGTCGGGGCGGTTGTTCTTTCGCTCGAAATCGGCGAAATCGGCGCGGATGGACGCGGACTCGCGGTTGTCGAGAACACACTTGAGCGCCGCTTCATATTGCCGGCGGGCAGCCGCCACGTTGCCCACGCTGCGTTCCAAATCGGCGAGCAGCTGGTAGTAGCGGGCATTGGGATACAGCTCGATGGCCTCGGTCAGGAGCCGTCGCGCCTCATCGGGGCGGTTGTTCTTCTGTTCGAGGAGGGCAAAGTCGGCGCGAATGGCCGCCGAATAGGGATTCAAGACAACGGCCTTCTGGAACGCCTCGCGCGCTTCGGCTGGTCGTCCCCGGTCGCGATAGTAGCAAGCCAGCCACTGGTGATACCGCGCGTTTTGCGGCTGATAGCGTATGGCTTTGAGGGCTTGCCGGTAGGCGTGGGCCTCAGCGTTGGGCCCCACACCATACTCTAGCAGCTCCTTGGCGCTGGTTTCGGCGGCGTCGGCGAGCATGGGGCGAAGAAGAACCGGATTGACCAGAACGACTCCCAGCACCAGCGGGACAGCGACGATGGCCAGCGGGCCGAAAGGCGGTCGCGGGGGTGGCGGCGAGCCGGCATGGGTTTGCGCCGGAGCGGCCTTCCCCGACCGCCGCGTAGCCGACTCAGAAGTCGGCCCCGCCGCCACTCCGGCTCCTGCCATGATGCCCATGAGCAGACACCAATCGAGATAGGTCTCACGGAACGTCCAGGTGATTTCGAAAAGGTTGTTGAGAACGAAGGCCGCCGCCGCGACCAGAAAGACCGCCATTGCCGTCTTCGGCAGACCGGGACCGAGGCGGCGCCACCATCGAATTCCGCCCGTGAACACTTCGGCGATCCATCCCACCCACAGAAAAAGTCCCACCAGGCCCAGTTCGATCCACAGATGGAGCGCGATGTTGTGCGGATAGCGCGTCTCGCGGGCCAACGGCTGCTTGTATTTCGGATAGAGGATGGCGTAGGAGCCAAGCCCCCGGCCCCACCAGGGCTGGCCGCCGAGCATGGCCCAACCGCTTTGCAGATAGTAGAGGCGCTGGGCCACTCCCGGCGAGCTCCAGAACCGCTCGAAAAAGCTGTAGCGGGCGCGCGGAAGCGTCTCGGTGGATTGATTGGCGGGACTCGGCAGTGCGTGGTCGTGTGTGGCGAAAGCGACCACGACGGAAGCGACGCAAAGCCCCGCGACGATGGCCAGAACGGGCCATTGTTTCCTGATGGTTTCGCGGCCCAGCACGAGCGCCCCGACGACGGTCGCAAAGAGCACGGTCAGCATTCCTCCGCGCGAGGCCGAAAGAAGAACGACATACCAGATCAGGCCGAGGACGATCAGCGCGGCCGCCTTGGCCAATCGGTCGCGCCAGATCACCGCCCCGGCAATGGCCAGCGGTACGACCATCGAAAGAAAACCCGCCAGCGCGTTGGGATTGCCGAAACGCGAGCTGACTCGCTTCGCCCGAAGAGCATCGAGCAAGGCCCATTCCTGCGAGGTGAGGTTGGCGAAGCTGCGTCCCCGCGCTTTGAGCTCTTGTTGCAGATCGTAAAGCTGCTGATCGTAACGAATGGAGTACTCATAAAGCGCCCACAAGGCCAAGGCCGCCGCCAGAATCAGAAAAAAAGCGATCGTGCTGGTGAGAAACAGGGAGTGATGGGCCGGACCGGTGTCGTTGCGAGGCCGTCGCGCGGAGGAGTTGCGGCCTTCGCTTTCGCCTGCGGTCGCCGGCTCATAGATGGAGAACGAGTCAACGCCTCGGCTGGTGGCCGCAAGGATGAGGGCGATGGGAAAGATCAGGCATCCTTCCAGCAGCGTTCCCAGCAACGGAATGCCTTCGCTGGGAACGAGCGCCCGCGACGTCCGCCACCACGCCCAAAGGACCAGTACGCACGGCAGGAGCAGGGGAGCGAACGTGCGCGCGGTCAGCCACGGCGAACGGGCCACGACGAGCGCCGCCGCCACCAACAAAATGATCAGCCCGACCGACGGTGCAAGGCCGTTGAGCGGATAGGCCCCCTGCGGGAAAACGTGCAGATAAGCCAGAACAATCGCCAGCGCCAGAGTGGTCAAGACCCAGATCAGCCGCAAGGGGTCTATCGAGGGCAGGGGCCGGATGTCTGTTGCAGCGGAGGCTTTGTTGGAATCCTCCGAACGTGGCCTTCTCAATTCACCGCTCCGCCGAGTGGCAGCCCAGGCTCTTTGCTCACGGTGCACGGGCCGGCAAGCCTGCGCCACCATAAGAACTCTTGGCAGGCAGTTTGATGATGCGCTTCGCAGGCCGCAATCGAAAAATCGGGTTCAGGAGATTTCAGGCCAGGAAATTTTCAAAGTCCCATCGCAATGAAAAAGAGGACGCCTGATCAGGCAAGCAGCGCGATTTTGGCCGGAAGAACGAAGCGGGGCCAAGATGGGGAGTGCGGTCAGCTTCCTACCACTTTGCTTTCCAGGACCACGTTCGCCGATAGCCCGGATTTCTCACCGGTCTATAGAGTCTTCAACAGCGTGTAGCCGCCGACGTAAGGAGGCGGAGGCCATCGGAGTCCAGCCGGCCGGCCTCTTTCCGCCTCCTTACGTCGGCGGCTACAATTCCTGGTGAGAAATGCAAGCTAACTGGACTCCACATTTCCGGCAAACCTCGCTTGTCGGTAGGGGACAGCATCTTGCCTTCGTTGCCACGACCTTCAGGATTTTCTCGATCTCAGGCACACCGACAAAAGAGACGAAGGAACACCGAGGTTTGAGAAATTCTGTGTGGCGAGGCCATCTGCGCTTACGTCTCGGCGGCGGGCGGAAGCAGGCCGAGGGTGGCCAGGGCCTGTCGCAGCTTTTCGCGGTTGGCCGCGGACATGCGAACCAGCGGCAAGCGGATGTTTTCCTCGATCAATCCCATCATGGCCAGCGCCGCCTTGACGGGAATGGGGTTGGTCTCGAGGAAATTCGCGTTCATCAGCGGCAGCAACTCGTAGAAAATCTCCCGTGCCGGCTCGAATTCGTTCTGCATGGCCACGTGGACCATTTCGGTGAACCGATCCGGGACTTCGTTGGCTACCACCGAGATCACCCCGTCGCCGCCCATGGCGATCATGGCCAACGTGGCCGAGTCGTCGCCCGACAGAACGCGGAAGCCGTCGGGCCGCCCGCGCAGCACTTCGGCCGTGAAGTCCAGATCCTTGGTCGCGTCCTTGACTCCCTGCACGTAGGGACACATCGTGGCCAGCTTCAGCAAGGTGTCGGCGTTGATCCTGGTTCCCGCGCGCGACGGGATATTGTAAACGATCATGGGGATCTCGGCGCGTTCGGCGATGGCACAATAGTGGCGGATGAGCCCTTCCTGGGTCGGGCGATTATAGTAAGGGACTTCCGAGAGGCTGGCGTCGGCGCCCGCGTCGCGGGCAAACCGCGCCATTTCGACCGCCTGACGGGTGTCGTTGCTCCCGCTGCCGGCGATCACCTGGACGCGCCCGGCCACCAACTCGACCACCCGTTCGATGACCCGCTTGTGCTCGTCCACGGTGAGGGTGGATTTCTCGCCCGTGGTGCCGCACGGCACGATGCCATCCACGCCGCCTTCGACGACATATTCCACCATCCGCGCCAACCGGGCGTCATCCACCACGTCGTCCCCGGCAAACGGTGTGACCAACGCGACGAAACAGCCCGCCAGCGGCCCGGTGTCCAGTTCTATGCTCATGATTTCTCCGCTCCCCGTAAGTGCAAAGATGAAGGATGAATTATGAATGATGAACGCAATGAGAAGGCAGAACGAATGATCACCTCACGGGTAGATTCGTCTTTACCCTTCATCGTTCATCGTTCGGCCTTCACCGTTCATAATTCATCGTTCATCCTTTGTCGCTATGACTCATGACTCGCGCATTTGGTTTTGTGCACCGAGGCGATAAATCCACGCATGCACTAACAGCCAGCAGTGGCCCAGCAGGATCAGCTTGACCATCACATTGTCAATGGACCCGCCCCACTGCCAGGCCACGTTCCAGCTCAGCAGGCGCGCGAAACGCCCCTCAGAGGTGAACAGGATGACGCCGACCGCGGCCGACGCGATGGCGCTGATCAGCACCATGCCCGCCGCCGCGTCTTTCGACCGTCGAACCGCAGGGTTGTAGTTCGGCGAAACGACGTCGCACAGGTTCTCGATGGACGTGTTGATCAGCTCGCAGGCCAGCACCAGCGCCACGCAAAGCAGCACAATGATGTTCTCGGTCCGGGTGAAACTCAGCAACTGGGTCGCAAGCAGAGTCGGGATGGCGATGATACAGTGGACGACCATGTTGCGTTGCGTGGCCACCACTTGCAGGATGCCGAAATAGGCAAAAACAAACGATTTGAAGAACGCGCGGACCCGCGGGGAGGGAGCGGGGAACGCATCAAAAGAACGCAAAGCGGCCCTGCTCTCGGGGCAATCGTCACGTCTCGACGATGCCGCTCCGGCTCCCAGCGGCGGGCTGGACGAACGGCTGTCGCTCGTGTTTGTCCCGGCTTCCATGCTCTTACCCCTCATGGCGAATAGACCTGATCCGAGGTCGGGGGCGCAAGTCAAAAATCAGGCTTCGGCGCCGGTGCATTTCGCGATTGCCGCAACCAGCGGAACCATATCGTTCGGCAGGGGGGCTTCGAGCTCGATGAGCTCGCCGCTCCGGGGATGAACAAATCGCAGCCGGCAGGCGTGGAGAAACTGGCGCGAGGCGGCCACGGCCAGGGTCCTCAGGCGAGGCGGGAGACTGGCCTCCGCATCCGACAACTTCTTGCCATGATAGCCATACTGCTTGTCGCCGACCACGGGATGGCCGATGTGGGAGAGGTGAACGCGGATTTGGTGGGTGCGGCCGGTCTCGAGCGAGAGTTCCACGACCGCCAGCCCGCCGGCGCCCGCCAGGGTGCGATAGTGCGTCACGGCGTGGCGCCCTCCCGCGGTCAGAACGGCCATGCGTTTGCGATCGGTGGGATGGCGGCCGATCGCGGCCGTGATCGTGCCCGACGGCGGTTGGGGCGCGCCCCAAACCACGGCCCGATAGGTCCGCTTCATGGTGCGATGGGCGATCTGGGCGGTGAGCTGACGATGCGCCAGGTCGTTTTTGGCGACGACCATCAGGCCGCTGGTCAGCTTGTCGAGACGGTGGACGATCCCCGGCCGCTCGACACCTCCGATGATCGAAAGTCCCCGGCAATGATACAGGAGGGCATTGACCAGGGTTCCCTCCCGATTGCCGGCGGCCGGGTGAACGACCATGCCCGGCGGCTTGTTGAGAACCAGTACGGCCTCGTCCTCGAACACGATGTCCAGCGCGATGGATTGGGGCTGGGGAATGGCGGGAACGGGGGCGGGGACCTCTATCTCCACTTGGTCGCCCGCGCGGACCGGGGCGCTACATTTGATTTGAGCGCAGCCGTTGATTCGCACGTGGCCGTTGCGAACGAGACGCTGAACGGCCGAGCGCGAGAAGTCCCCCAGATGCTCGGCCAGCCACTGGTCGAGACGGCGCCCGGCGTCGGCCGGCGAAACGGCGAAAAGCTCGTGTCGCGCTTCACCGCTCATGGCCTGGGGTCCCTCAGAGGACGTTTGGCCGGCAATCCGGGCCGGCGGGGAAATTCCGACGGGGTGGATTCGACTTTTTCCACGATGACCACGGTATGTTTTCCCCCCGGACGGTCCGGCCCGACGGTAAGGACCTGTCGGGCGACTCCGCCCAACTGGCCCACCGTAGAACAGACGTCTTCGATTTCGTTGACCACGTCGGGGCCTTTCTGGGCAAGCAGTTTGCCCCCCAGGCACAGAAAAGGCAGCGCCAATTCGCACACGGTCGCCAACGCGCCCACCCCGCGCGCCGTGGCCCAGTCGGCCTTCTCGCGCCATGCGGAATTGTGGGCCATGCGTTCGGCTCGATCGTTCGCCACCGTGACGCCTTTCAGGTCCAGTGCGGCCGCCAACTGTTCCAGCGCGCGAGCTTTCTTGGACACCGATTCAATGCAGAGCACAGTGAGGTCGGCGCGCACAATCGCCAGAGGCAGGGCCGGAAAACCGCCGCCCGACCCGACATCCACCAGCAACGGGTGGTCGCCCGACTCAGTTTTGCCCCTCTCCCGAATGAACGGAATCAACGTCAGCGAATCGAGAATGTGCTCGGTGACCAGCGTGGGCAGATCGCGGCCGCCCGTCAGGTTGATCACTCGATTCTTCTCCAGAACTTGTCGCCCGAGCGCCAGCAGCCGCTCGACTTCGCCCGGATCGAGGACCACCCCCAGGGACCACGCGCCCTTCAAGAGTAAAGCTCTGTTCGAATCGTCAGACTGTTTTGACGTCATTTGGTTAGGCCAAACCGCGCCAGCAAACGATGAATGATGAACGGAAGAAGGAGGCCAGGAAACACGTCATGCTGATGGAGGAGGCGCTCTTCATTCTTACGTTTTTCTGCTTTTCGTTCATCGTTCATCGTTCGCTTTATTCCGGTTCTGTCGGCAAGCGCTGCGTGGGCGGAGGTGTGGACAGCCATACTGCCAGCCAATAGAGCGGTGGGCCGAAGATCACGGACCATCCCGTCACCCAGATGAGGGCGTTGAGGCTGTCGGCGGGCAGAATGGCGCGCATCAGAAACACCAGAGCCAACTCGAGCCAGGAACAAAACGCCACCGACAGCCCAATGACTTTGTGCGATTCGAGGGCAAATCGCGAGGGGATTTCGCCGGCCACCCATCCGGCGGCGGCCATCGCCGCCGTCCCGGCGAAAGGCGGCTCGCCCGAAAAGAGCGCCAGGATCAGCCCGCCCACCCCACCGAGAAAACCACCCGCCACGCTCCCCCATCTCAGCCCGATCGTCACCGCGGTCAGGGTCAGGATCCGCGGCATCCGATAGCTCAGAGCAAACCACCTCTGCACCACGAGGTGGAGAATCAGGCCAACCACAAAGATGACGAGAATGAGGAGCCGTGGCCTTGCGTACATATTCACTCTCTATTCGTTTACTCCGCGATCGGAAATCCGTCATCCCCAATCAAGAGTCAGGAACACCCACCGTCCAGCTTCATTCAGCAATCGAAAATCGAAAATCCAGAATCCAATCGTTGGTGCTCACGAACCAGGGCGAGCAACTGCTCGGCCTCTTCGCGATTGCCGCGCTTGAGGGAACCTTGCGCCACGATCCGACATTTTCGTTCGAGCTCGGCGATGGCGACCGCGCGCTGCGCCTCGTTGAGTTGGCCGCTTCGGAGGATTCTGTCAATGGCGCGAATCCGATAACGGTCCATCACCGGCGCCGACCGCGACAACTGATCGTCATGTCCGCCGCGCTTGACCACGAGCGGTTCGGGCAAAAACCCAACCGGCTCGCGGCAGGTGATCCGCAACCACAGGTCATAATCCTCGCACACGGGGAAAGTCTCGTCAAATCCGCCGACTTCGTCAAATAGAGAGCGCGCGAGGACGACTGCCGACGGGCTGATCACGCACAGCTCCAACGAGCGCACGAACAGCTCGCCGCCGCTCTTGCGATGCTTCCTCATCGGATTGACGCGCACGCCGCGCCGAATCCAAATCTCGTCGGTCTGCGAGATGCGAAGCGAGCGGTTGGCGGCCATATAGGCCATCTGGCCTTCCATTTTGCGCGGCAACCAGCGATCGTCGGAATCCAGGAAGGCCAGCCACGCACTCGACGACAAGGCGACGCCGTGATTGCGCGCCGCCGCCACACCCCGATGCGGCTGCGGCACGATGCGCAAACGCGGATCGTTGAGGGCGGCCAGACGGTCGGGAGTCTCGTCGGTCGAGCCGTCGTCCACGACGATGCACTCGAAATCGCCCAAGGTCTGGGCCAGCACCGACTCGACGGCCTCGACCGTCCACGCCGGGCGATTGTAGGTGGCCAGGATGCACGCGAACGCAGGCATGGCCAGAGCGTGGCTGAACCGGGAATGACCTGTCAAAAACAAACATCGAAAACCACGGGGACCACGGAACGAGCAGACTCCATGGATTAAGCGCCTGTCCGAGAATCCATACGCAGACTTGCTGGCATGGTGGGAAGCGAGACAGAGGTTTTTCTTTGGACTGCGGCACGCTTGCTGCCCCTTTGCTTTTCCGCCATTCAGCGATTTGCCGAGAACCAAAGCGGCAGCAAGCGTGCCGCAGTCCGAAGGGTTTTCGGATAGCCTCTCAGTGGCGCATCTCATGCAAGTCTCCGTCTCCTTTCAGCCATTCTCCGACACTTTTCAACCTCAAAAGCCCCCTCAAGAAGCAAAGGCCAAAATCTGAAGAGGGCTATGCACTTGGCTCAGGTTACCCCCATCTGTAGTATGCGCTTGCGATGAACGGATATCCAAAGACGCTTTCGGAATTGGAGGCGAGATTCTCGACGGAAGAATCCTGTCGGGATTATCTCTGTCAGTTGCGCTGGCCTGAAGGATTTCGTTGTCCGCGATGTGGGCATCCAAAGGCATGACCGGTAGGCCCTGTGCTGTTGCAGTGTGCGCAGTGTGATTATCAGATCTCTGTGGTGGCCGGAACGATTTTCCATGGGACGCACAAACCGTTGACGGTGTGGTTTCGAGCGATTTGGTGGGTCACCGGACAGAAAAATGGCGCGAGTGCCCTGGGAATCCAACGTATTCTGGGACTGGGTAGTTATCGGACGGCGTGGGCATGGCTGCACACACTGAGGCGCGCCATGGTCGTTCCCGGACGGGATCGGTTGGTCGGAATCATCGAGGTGGATGAGACCTATGTCGGTGGAGAAAAACGCGGCAAGCGTGGACGGGGTGCCACCGGAAAGGCATTGGTAGTGATTTCGGTAGAGGTGAATGACGATCGCATCGGAAGAATCCGGCTTCGCCGTGTTGCGGACGCCTCGGCCCCCAGTTTGGAACGAGCCGTGCAGGAAGCGGCGAACCCAGGAGCGGTGATCCGAACTGATGGATGGGTTGGATACAGTCAATTGGAGCGCCTCGGATACACGCATGAACTGGTGCGCAAAGGCTCGGATGTGGGGGACAGTTTGTTGCCCTCTTGTCACAGAGTCGCCTCGTTGCTGAAACGGTGGCTGCTGGGAACGCATCAGGGGGCTGTCGGCCATGAGCATTTGGACTACTATCTCGACGAATTTACGTTTCGGTTCAACCGACGAACGGCAAAACACCGAGGGATGTTGCTCCACCGGCTTCTCCAGAGTGCCGTGCAGCAACAGCCCATTCCCTATCGGCAGTTGGTTAAGAAAGCGAGGACTGGACACCAAATCATACAACATGTAGCACCAACCTGACTAAAGTGCATAGCCCTGCTTATGAAATGGCTTCGTGAGGGCGATTCAGCAAATGCGGGATGATGGAAACCGTGTCACGTGGTGGATGGGCAAAAAAGTACTTGACTTAACCGATTGGAAAAGTCAGATACCCTGACGGGTTGGGAAGAATCCGCAGAAGAACCGCTGCAACGTTGTGCTAAGGAACTGTCTTTTTTGGGATCAGTCACTGAAATTGTCAAAAGCGATGTCCACGGAGGGTTGCGGTGGGCAAACAGAGGCGTGGAATAATCCGCATTCGAGCCTGGAAAGGGAGAGCTGTGATGAATTCCAAACAACGAATCTGGGTTTTAGTATCAGTTCTTTGCATCGCGTTTTTCACTCAAGACACTTCCTCGTATGCCTACGGTTCGTGGGGGTTGTCTGTTCCGGGCCGTGGCACCGGCCAACCGCTTCCCGTGGTCAATGGGATTGTGGCCCCCAGCGAGTATTCCGGCGCCTGGCAATCCTCCCGGATTCTCTATCGTCCAGCCGCTCCCTATTCCCCCGCCAGTGTGTTTCTGCTGGCCGGTCCGACCGATCTTTTCGTTGCCGTGCAAGGGATGCCGCTGGTGGTGGGCGCCGGCACGCCATCGGCCGCCATTGCTTTCGACACGACGAACCAGGGCGGCCACGCTCTAAACAGCGGCGACCTGATGTTCTCGATTACGCAAATGGGTGCGCTTCAGGCGTTTCGAGGCAGTCCAGCCGGCGGATTCATGCCGGATGCGACCATCACAGGCTGGACCGCTGCGGCAAGCACCAACCAGACTAGCTGGACTGCCGAGTTTCGCATCCCGCTGTCTTTGATTGGCGGGGGAGCCGCCCAGTCGGTGATTGGGATTCACGTCCGGCACAATTCATTCCGCGGTCCGGGAGACGACTTCTCCTGGCCGCCGGCGGCGGTATCCGTCTTGAACCGACCGGATACATGGGCTGACCTGATGATGCCGGTCCTCCCAACCAGTGTTTGGCTGGATGCCTTGCGCATCACTCAAGGGCTGGAGTATGACATCAGCGCCGGGGTCTCCTATAACCTGATTGCGGACAGGGACACTCTAGTGAGAGCGCAACTGTCCTATAGCGGGCTCTATCGTAATGTGAGCAGGGCGGACTGTCTGATCCAGCAAATCAGCCCGTCACTGGGCCCAATCCGGACGGTAGCGGCCAGCTCGGTGCCGGCGCCCTTTCTCATTTCGCTTTCCTATGGCTGGTTCAATGGATCGCCCGTGTTCAACTTCTGGTTGCCTCATTCGGTCGTGGCGTCTCCGGGAGACTATCGCTTTACACTGCGGATACAGCCGCAAGGTTTGTTCCCCCAGACCTTGTTTATCGGCACCAGAACGTTTCAGCAAACGGCGGATTTGCGCATCCTGTTGATGCCGTGGGTAAATCGCTTTAAGTCGGGTGAGGGCAGTCGTTCCTGGGGGCCGGACCTGACGGCCGCCGTGCCGCAGGCCATGATGGAGATGAACCGAATGTACCCCTTGCGATCGGGCATCGGTCCCTTCAACTCCAACCCCGGGATGTCGAACGCGGGGCTGCGCTACATGCTATGGCCTACTGTAGGACCGTACGGCTTCTCCGACTTGGACGACAATGCCTGCGACAATCATGGCCGCGCCTTTGCCAACGACACCCTTCACATGATGAACAGTGAGATGGCTTTCCTGGACAAGTTTACCTTCTTCGGTACCCGCGACCGGTTCGACCGCGCGGTTCTCTTGGTGGCGTTCAATTCCACACTGGGCGGCCAGGCCCAGTTGGGGTGGAGTCCCCCCTCGTCGGGCGTCGGATTCGACCCCTTCCTCACGGGCGCGTCCGCCTCGGTGATCAACCAGGAGGTCGCTCATTGCCTTGGCCCCCAAGTCAGTCCGGGCAGCCCCCATTTCGATGGGTACTTACACTCCAAGACCGACATCATCCCCCTGGCTCGGGGCCGGCGAATGGTCAATTTCATCACGCACGACGATGTTTGGTTAACGCGGTCCGTGCTCTATCCCTATGTGATCAACTCGCCCATTTCGTTCACCGAAGGATATGAGTGGAACAACATGCAGTCCGTTCTGCTGGGTCTGCCTCGCTTTCCCCTGGCACCCCCGCTCCAACGGGAGGCGAGCGCGCCCGCACTCGCTGCCGCTCCCGTCTTCCATCTCGTGGGCACAATCAACAGGCAGGACCTTGTGACGATCTACTATTCCGAACGAAGCACCAGTGATCGGTTTGCGGTCACCCGAAGCACCCCGGGCAGCCCCTACCAACTCCGGGTTCTGTCTCAGCCGGGCAACCTGCTGAGCACTCTCCCGTTCAGTGTCAGTTTCGCGGCCACCATGCATGATGCCAGCGACGTCACTCCGACACTGGCAGGCATCAATCTCACGGCCCCGCTGCCCGCGGGGAGCGCGCGGATCGAGATTCGCAAGAACACCATGCTGCTCTACTCCCTCGGTTTCAGCAGCCATGCGCCGGTTGTCTCCGGTGTCGTGGCAACACCGGGACCGAACGGCATCAGCCTGACGTGGAATGCGGCGGATCCCGACAACAATCCGATGACGTTCAACGTATTCCTTCTTCCCGCGGTTCAGAGGGAAGCGGCGCTTCGGCTTCCCGTGGCCCTGGGACTGACCAACAAGTCGTATTTCCTGCCCGGCGAACTCCTGCCGTTCATCAACAGCGGGGGGCTGCTCGTTGAGGCCAGCGATGGGTTCAACACCTCCGAGACGCTGAGCAATCTGTTCTCGGTCGCCGCAAGACCGCCGGTCGTGGTCATCGTCGCGCCAACCTCCGCCACAACCATCGTGGCCGGACAGCCGACCGTTCTCGATGGCAGCGCGTACGACTTTTCGAGCGGGCCTCTCACGGGCACGGCCCTCTCGTGGCGTTCCAGCAGAAGCGGCAACCTCGGAACGGGTGAACATCTTCAGGTGAAATTGACCGCGGGCGGTCACAGAATCACGTTGACCGCCACGGCTCCATCCCGCCTGAGCGCCTCGGCATTCGTGGATGTCGTTGCCCAGACCGACACCGACGGCGATGGGATCCCAGATAGCTACGAAAACCAGCATCGCAATTGCATGTCGCCGACGACATTTGACAGCGATCAAGACCCTGACGGCGACGGTCTGGCGAATCTGGACGAATGGAGGCTCGGTACCGACCCGTGCAATCCTGATTCCGACAACGATGGATTCGCGGACGGCGACGAGGTGAGGCTGGGGAGCAATCCGCTGAATCCGGATAGAAAACCCATCCCGGATCTGCTCTTCATCCGCGAGAAAATGATTGACCTTGGTTTCTGCAATGAAAACAGGGCCTACCAAATCACCATACGGACGGCCAGTCCGAATGTGGCGTGGACCCTTCATCGGGACGTTCCCTGGATCGCTGGTTTCGCAGACGGGAGCGTGCGAACCGGCGACAAGCAGATTACCATCTCGGCCAACTGTGGGGCACTCGCGCTGGGACCTCACACAGGCCAGTTGTTGTTCAGCACACCGGGGGGGCAGTTCCGGGTCGTGGAGGTCCTGGTGACAAAGATCGCCGGGACGCAGGCCAGGCCGTCTTGGACTCGCTATCGCTGAACCTAAAAGCGGCACTTGAAGTCGGGAGAACGCAACGTTGTGCGTCCGGCCGTACTCACCCAAATTCTCGGGCATTCCGACTTCTGTTTTTAGGATGAAGCAAGCAGCGCAGTCCCTGTTGCCGCTGTTTCAACTAACACTGCACTGCTGCGGCGCCTCTGGTCTTCCATAAGAAAAACGCCGGCTGCATCCGTGCAGCCGGCGGACTCTTACAATCGTCTCCTGCTTCTTCGCGCTTACAGCGCCGTGACGTTCTCGGCCTGGGGACCTTTCGGTCCCTGCTTGACCTCAAACTGGACCTTCTGGCCTTCGTTGAGGCTCTTGAAGCCCTCTCCCTGGATGCCGGTGTGGTGAACAAACACGTCACCACCCTGATCCTGGGTAATAAAACCATAGCCCTTCGCATTATTGAACCACTTTACGGTTCCGGTCATTAGATTACTTGCACCTCTTTTCAGTGGTCAGATTTGAGGATTCAGGTCAGGGACGAGAACTCTCGGGCAGATTCGGTGTTCGGAATCTGAATCGGCGAGACTGGCGCGTTTCAGATGAGCCGAATGCTCGTTGCTGCGGAGCCGCTCATACCTACTTTGGTTACAGGTGCCATGAATCTTCAACCACAAGGCAACGCCGACACTCCGGTTTTCCCGAGTACTGTCAAGATGAAAAGGAGAAAAATCTCGCTGCCCCAGCCCCGGACGGATCGTTTTCGCAGGGAATCGTCACGCGGAACTGCGGACACGGCGATGGTTTGTGCGACTTTCGGCGAGCTCCGTCCGGAGGCCGATTTCCCGGCCGCGAAAAAGCCGTCGTAGGGTCGAAGACCGGGCTTCATTCCGCCAACCCGATAGACCTGCCCCACCGAGCCCTTATTCCCCTCCGAATCGGTAAATGTCGCCCCAGCTCACGGTCCCGTTTGTTGGGTCGTAGGGCATGTAACCGTCAATGCCGAACAGGTTGCCCGGCCACGCGTCGTCGAACTGAAGATTGAAATCCGGACCGTAGCTTGCCAGCACAAACGTGTAAGGGCCGGGAAACTTTTTGGCGTCAGCGGGCGGCCCGTAGCCGAGGTCGAAACCGTTCACGCGCGGAAACGCTGCCGCACGCCGAAACTTGTCGTCCACATTCGCGGCCCAGTCACTCCCCACCCATACAAACGGGATGTAGATGTAGCACAGATAAATATCCGGGTTGGAAATCCCAGTCCGTTGATTGGTTCCCGGCGGATAGAGCTTGAAGGGATCTTTCAAGAGAGGGTTTGACATGTACGCAACCGGCGTACTCAACAAACACAGGCTTTGGGGTTCATCAATGGAACCGATCCTCGGCGGGAAATCGTTGCCGTCCACGCGGTACGCTTCGAGCGCGACCGCGATCGAACGGAGGTCGGCCTTGACCCGGCTGATCTTCGATCTCACTTGCGCCTCCAGAAAATTCGGTATGGCGATCGCCGCCAGGATGGCGATGATGGCCACCACGATCAACAGCTCGATCAGCGTGAAACCCTTACGATCACTTGCCGCTTTCCGCATTGTCAGCTCTCCTTTCGTTGTGTGGTAAAACCCGC
>Ga0315282_10009875_pt1 | contig 15094 bp, 16 predicted proteins | sample YL17G07_20_MG_FD_203693 | JGI IMG/M metagenome (GOLD analysis project Ga0315282, IMG submission 203693) | Sediment microbial communities from Yellowstone Lake, YNP, Wyoming, USA - YL17G07_20 | ecosystem: Environmental > Aquatic > Freshwater > Lake > Sediment | place: USA: Wyoming | collected... | reverse complement strand
CTCCGCCCCGGGCGCTTTGACCGGCGGGTGATTTTAGACCGGCCCGATATTAACGGGCGAATCGGCATTCTCAAGGTCCACACCAGGGGTAAGCCACTTGACGGCTCGGTCAATCTGGAGGTTCTGGCCAAAGAGACCGCCGGTTTTAGCGGTGCCGACCTGGCTAATCTGGTCAATGAGGCAGCTATCCTCGCTGCCCGACGGGGCAAGAAGACCATTGAGATGCCGGAGCTTGAGGAGTCTATAGACCGGGTGATTGCTGGCCCGGAAAGGAAGAGCCGGAGGATAAGCCCAAAAGAAAAGGAGATAACTGCCTACCACGAGGTAGGACATGCCCTTGTTGCCAAGATGCTGCCTAATGCCGACCCGGTACATAAGATTTCCATAGTCGCCAGGGGAATGACCCTGGGGCACACCCGCCAGTTGCCCATTGAAGACCGATACCTGATGTCACGCGGTCAGCTTCAGGATATGATAGCCACCCTGCTTGGCGGGCACACCGCGGAGAAGCTGGTCTTTAATGAGGTGACGACCGGGGGTTATGACGATATTAAACGTGCCACTGAGTATGCTCGTAGAATGGTGACCGACTTCGGTATGAGTGATAAACTGGGGCCGCGAACCTTTGGCGATAAGCAGGAGCTGGTCTTTTTGGGGCGGGAAATATCGGAGCAAAAGGACTACGGCGACAAGGTAGCTGATACCATCGATGCTGAGGTTAGCCGGATTATTCAGCAGGCTCAGGAGACGGCGAGGGGGATTCTCACCAAGAACCGCTCAAGGCTGGAGTTTATCGCCCAGAGGCTTATTGCTGAAGAGACCTTAGAGGGCGAAGAGCTGGAGGCTCTCCTCAAAGAGCCTGCCCCCAAAGCCACCGCCTCAACTCCTTCCCAAGCGGAGAAGGCACCACCGAAGGCGAAGGCCAAGTCGGCGACCAGGAAAACCAGAATCTCGCCCCAGATTATCCCCAAGCAAGCCCCCGCCTCCCCATAATGGTTATGAAGTGACAGTGGCGTGATTGAGCTTACACAAAAGCCAATTTCCCCGGAGTCTGTGATTGGTAAGGTCAAGACCAATTCTAGCGGCTGTGTTGCCACCTATGTTGGCTTGATTCGCAATTACTCCCACGGTAAACCGGTCCTTTCCGTGGAGTATAAAGACACCGGGGGAACGGCAGAAAAAAGACTTGAGCAGATAGCCAGTGAAATCAGGCAAAAGTGGCCGGTGAATAATATCGCCATATGTCACAGGATAGGCAAGCTCAAGGTAGGTGACATCAATTTTCTTGTTGCCGTAGCTGCTGCCCACCGCAAGGAGGGCTTTGCCGCCTGCCAGTATGCCGTTGACCGCTTCAAGGAGCTAATGCCAACCCGGAAGAAGGAGACCTACATAGACGGCAGCACCTCGGTTGCGGTAGAATAGTCAAAGTTTGGCTGATTTAATGCCCGAAAATCAATCTTCCGCTCTAGCCGTAGAAGTAGATAAGGTATCATTTAGCTACAGCCGGCTAAAGGTGCTTGACGAATTGTCGCTCGGGGTGCCGCGGGGGATAAGCTTTGGCCTGCTTGGTCCCAATGGCGCCGGCAAAACGACACTGATTCGGCTGCTGGTTGGTCTGCTCCGCCCAAGGTTGGGCACAATCCGCATATTGGGGCAAAACCCCTCCCCTAAAATATCCCACCTTATCGGCTATATGCCCCAGTTGCACTCCCTCTATGCCGAGCTATCGGTTATCCAGAATGTTGAGTTCTTTGCCCGTATCTATCGCTTGAGTGATAAAGGTGAGCGAAACAGGCGGGTGGAGGCGGTAATCAAACTGGTTGATATGTGGGGGCACCGCCATAAGAGCGTAATGAGCTTGAGCGGTGGGATGAAGCAGAGGGTCAGCCTTGCCTGCGCCATAGTTCATAATCCGCCATTGCTCTTCCTTGATGAGCCTACTGTTGGGCTTGACCCCGAGCTGAGGGTTACCTTCTGGGAATATTTTGGTGCCCTGACCAGGGAGGGGGCTACCCTTATTATCTCCAGCCACACCATGGATGATGCCGCCCACTGCGACCGCCTTGCCTTTATGCGCGATGGCAGGTTTGTTGCTCAGGGCACCCCCGCTGAGTTAAGGCAGGCTACGGGGCGCCCCGAAGCCACCCTGGAGGACGCCTTTCTCTACTTTGTCCGCCGGGGGAAGGGGGAAAAGAATGTCTAGTCCAGTGTTTACTATTGCCGGCAGGGTTATGCGCCAGCTGATAAGAGACCGGCGCACCATAGCGCTGCTCGTCATCGTGCCCCTGGTCATCGCCAGTATCGCAGGCGTCAGCATCCCGAATAAAATGGCGCTGGATAATGCCGCCCCGGCCGTGCTGGCGACACTGATACTCTTCTTCGGTTTCCTGATCACCGGCATCAGCTTTTTGAGGGAGCGCACGCAGGGGACGCTGGAGCGCCTGATGGCCGCGCCGATGTCACGTATGGACATCGTAGCGGGGTATCTGCTCGGGCTGCTGCTCTTCGCCCTGGTGCAGACCCTGATTCTCTTCTTTTATATGGTCTATGTGCTTAAGGTCACCTACTCCGGCGATTTGTGGCAAATTCTCGTCTTTCAGGTGCTTATCGGCATCAACGCAGTCTGCCTGGGTACTTTCTTTTCCGCCTTCGCCAAAAACGAATTCCAGATGATACAGTTTATCCCCCTGATTATCATTCCCCAGGTATTCCTCTGCGGGCTTTTTATCCAGATAAGCCAGATGCCTAACTACCTGCAGTGGATAGCCAAGTTCCTGCCGCTTACTTACGGCGTGGAAGGCATCAAAGCATTAATGCTCCATGGGCAAAACCTTTTGGATATCGGTAAAGACATAGGCGTTCTGGCGGCGTATGCGGTGGGCTTGTTGATATTAGCTGCCCTCACCCTGAGGAGAGGCTCTTCCAGCTAGAATCCCGCATTTCTATTTCTTGCGGCTTATCACCAAGTCGGCTAAATCCTTCAGCGCCTGGCGGCTGGGGTTATCCGGCAGGAACTTAAGCCGGTGGCACGCCTTATGGCAGTAGTCTGAGGCAAGCTCATGGCACTGTTTAACGACTCCCGAACTACGGACTAGCTCTATCGCCCGCTTTACTGCTTTCTGCTTCTCACCCTCCGGCATATCCTGGTTATTAAATAGCTCCTCTACCGGGTTATCCTTGGGGTGATGCTCCAGAAGGAGCATCGCCGGCAGGGTAAGTGTCCCCTGGGCTAAGTCCGAGCCTGTCGGCTTGCCCATTTCCTTTTCGGTGCCGGTGAAGTCCAATACGTCATCTACAATCTGGAAGGCAATGCCAAGGTTATAGCCATACTCCCTCAGGATTCCAGTTGATTCTTCCGGGGCCTGGCTCAGGATAGCCCCTGACTCTGTCGCCAGTGAGAAGAGGGAGGCGGTCTTGCTGGAAATTCTCTTAAGGTAGTGGTGGCGGGTCTGCTCTAACTTAAAGGCATCAAAGGTCTGGGCCAGCTCCCCGCTGGAAATAATCTGGAGGGTCTGGGAAAAGAGCCTTATTACCCGCAGGTTGTCGGTGGCGGCGGCAAACTCTCCCGCCTTGGCAAATAAATAGTCGCCCAACAGCACCGCCCTGTCCTCACCCCAGAGGCTGTTAATCGTCGGTCGCCCCCGGCGGATGGGGGAGTTATCAATGACGTCATCATGGACAAGGGTGGCGTTGTGCATAAGCTCAACGGCGGTAGCCATGGGCAGAAGCAGGTCAAGGTTGTAGTGGTGGAGCTTGCCTGAGAGTAGGGTAAGGGCGGGGCGGATTCCCTTGCCCCCACTCAGGGTGTAACTCAACAGCTCAGCCAGGCGGGGGAAGTCGACCTTGCTCACGGACTTTAGCTGGCTCTCCACCTTAATTAAATCTGGCCGAACCGGCGCATAGACCTGGCTAAGTTCCAAGACGCTTGGTCTCCTCCTCAATCAGCTTATCATCCAGTTTAGCGAACAGGGGCTTTGGTTCAAGCAGTTTTTGCCCCGGTGACGGCGGATATAGCTTCCAGCCGTCATTTTGAACATCACCGTCAAAGCCAAGATATTCATGCAGCTTCTGGGAGCTGAAGGGCAGGAAGGGGTATAGCGCTGTCTTAAGGCAGGAGATCGCATAAAGGGCGACATACAATGAGTCGGCGGCGGCCTGCTTATCTTCTTTAATTATCTTCCACGGCGATGTTTTATCTAGGTAGCGGTTAGTGGTATGAGCTAATTCCATAGCAAGCATTATTGCCTGTTTGAAATGGCAGGCGGCGAGGAGCTCACCCACGCCCTTGAGGGTATCCTCAGCCTTATTAATGAGAGCCTGACTCGACTTATCAAGCTCACCGTGTTGGGGAATACAGCCGTCAAAATTGCGGTAGACGAAGGTAAGCACGCGGTTGACCAGGTTGCCGTAGGTTGCCACCAGCTCATCGTTATTGCGGCGGACGAACTCACGCCAGGAAAAATCGGTGTCTGAGGTCTCGGGCATGTTTATGGATAATAGATAGCGCAGGGGGTCGGGCTCGTAGCGGGATAGATAGTCGGGCAGCCAGACTGCCCAGTTGCGGCTGGTGGAAAGTTTTTTGCCCTCTATGGTTAGAAACTCGTTAGCTGGCACGTCATAGGGGAGATTTAACCCCCCGTAGCCCATCAGCATTGCCGGCCAGATGAGGGTATGAAAGGGGATATTGTCCTTGCCGATGAAGTAATAGCTCTTCGCCCCCTCCTCCCAGAAGGGACGCCACCCTTCCTCATCCCCCTTGGACTTAGCCCATTCCTTGGTCGCTGAGAGATAGCCGATAACCGCCTCAAACCAGACATAGAGGCGCTTATTTTCAAAGCCGCTGACCGGCACCGGCACCCCCCACTCTATATCCCGGGTGATAGCCCTGTCTCTAAGCCCCTCTTTCAGATAGCGCCGGGTGAGGGCATAAACATTCGGTCGCCACTGGCCCTGCTCGCCCGCCCAGGCGGAAAGTTTGTCCTGGAAGGCGGAGAGTTTAAAGAAGAAATGCTCCGAGTCCACGAATTGGGGAGTGGTAGAACATAGGCGGCAATAAGGATTGATTAACTCCGCCGGATTGAGCGGCTTACCGCAGCCATCGCACTGGTCGCCGCGAGTCCCGGAGAACTGGCAGTGAGGGCAGGTACCCTCAATATAGCGGTCGGGCAGAAACCGCCGGCACTGAGGGCAGTAGGGCTGCGACACGGTAGCTTTATAGATATAGCCATTATTTAGCAGGGCGAGGAATATATCATGGGCTACCTGGGCGTGGTTAGCCGTGCCGGTGGAGGTGAATAAATCAAAGGAAATGCCAAGCCTCCGCCATGAGTCAAGAAATTGCTGGTGATATTTGGCGGCGATTTCGCCGGGTGTTTTCCCTTCTTCCTCAGCCTTGATGGTTATTGGCGTGCCGTGCTGGTCTGAGCCCGATACCATCAGTACCTCGTTCCCCTTAAGGCGGTGGTAGCGGGCAAATATGTCTGCCGGCAGATATGCCCCGGCGATATGACCCAGGTGTAAGGGGCCATCAGCATAAGGCCAGGCGACGGCAACAAGAATTCTCTCGCTCATTTTTATTCCAATAATTAAGACTTTTCCGGGAAGATGGTGAGTATTCGCTGGCCCTTTTCCTCGGAGTAACGGGCATAACCCTTGGTCACACAGCAATTAATACATAAATGCAGTGTGCCTCCCGCCTCATCAATAACCAGATAACGTTCAGGATACGGTATAAGGCGGTGGCACCCATCGCAGTTTACATCACCTAAGGATATGCAACCACAGCGCATCTACTAGCCTCCTAAGATAACTTAAGCCACGCCCGATATAGCTCTTTCTTTGATACCCCGCTTTCCCCGGCCACCCTGGCTACCGCTTCTTTAGCCGCTATCCCTGAGCGGCGCAGAGCCTTTAACTTTTTTTCTATATCTGGGGTCAGCTGGGGTTTCTCCGGCTCTTTCTTACCCTCAATAACCAGGGTAAACTCCCCCCTCGGCTCGGTGAAGTGAGCCATTGCTTGGCTTATCCTCCCCCGGAAGACCTCTTCATGGAGCTTGGTCAGCTCACGGCAGACGGCCACTTTTCTATCACCGAGGACCGCCAGTATATCTTTCAGTGCTGCCAAGAGGCGATGGGGTGACTCCAAAACGACGATGGTGGCCGGCTCATCGGCAACAGACTCTAGCTGGTGCCGACGGGCAGTTGTTTTACGGGGCAGAAAGCCAAGGTAGATAAACCTTCCTGTATCCAGTCCCGAGACGGCAAGGGCGGTGATAACCACCGAGGGCCCGGGGACAGGGACTACCGGAACCCCCCGCTCGGTGCAGGCCGCAATAAGCTCATAGCCGGGGTCGGATATGCCTGGCATTCCGGCGTCGGAAACAAGAGCCACATCCTCATCGCTAAGGCGTTCTAAGATATAATCCAGCTTGCTCAGTTTATTGTGCTCGTGGTAGCTTGTTATCGGGGTCTTGATATCGTAAGCCGCCAGAAGCTGCTTCGTTCTGCGGGTATCCTCGGCGGCGATAAGCTTTACCTCACGCAGGATGCTCAGGGCACGCAGGGTGATATCCCCCAGGTTACCAATGGGGGTAGCCACAATATAAAGAGCCGGCATTTTGAGCTATTATAACTTATAGCTAACCCCCCGTCCACTTTAGTTATTCCTTGACTTTGAACGGCTGCTTCTGATATAGTTGGCGCTTAAGAAGGGTGGCGAAATGGCTAAACCCAAATTCAGGGAGCTGAGGCGTTCCTACGGCTTTGACGAGGTGGCGATTGTCCCCGGCGATGTAACTATCAACCCCGACCAGACAAACATTGATTTCAAGATAGACAATTTCACCTTCTCTATCCCCATCCTGGCGGCGGCAATGGATGCCGTCACCGACGTCAACATGGCTATCCTGATGAGCAAGCTGGGGGGGCTGGCGGTTCTCAACCTGGAGGGGGTGCAGACCCGCTATGATAACCCCGAGGCGGTTCTGGCTGAGATTGCTCAGGCTTCGGCGGCGGAGGTCACGCCGTTACTGCAAAAGGTCTATTCTGAGCCGATTAAGGAAAGGCTTATCGGTGAGCGAATTGAGGCGGTTAAAAAGGGTGGGGCGGTGTGCGGGGTTTCGGTGGCGCCGGCTAACACCAAGCGCTTTGCTTCCGTAGCCGCTGAAGCCAAGGCTGACATCCTTTTCGTCCAGTCCACGGTTACCACTGCCCGGCATGTATCCAAGAGTTATAAGGGACTGGTCTTTCCCGAGCTTTGTAAGTCAGTGCCGATGCCGGTTGTTGTTGGCAATTGCGTCAGCTATAGTGCCTGTTTAGAGCTGATGAGGACGGGAGTCTCCGGGGTTCTGGTGGGGGTAGGACCGGGAGCAGCCTGCACCACCAGGCAAGTCCTTGGCGTTGGTGTGCCCCAGGTAACAGCCACCATGGATTGCGCTGCTGCCAGGGATGAATATCAGCGCGAGTCGGGAAGGTATGTAGTGCTAATCACCGACGGTGGCTTTCGCAATGGTGGAGACCTGAGCAAAGCCTTCGCCGCCGGTGCTGACGCCGTAATGATTGGCTCTATCTTTGCCCAAGCCAAGGAGGCGCCAGGGCGGGGTTATCACTGGGGCATGTCCCATCCCCACCCGGCACTACCCAGGGGGACCCGCATAAAGGTGGGGACTACCGGCACACTGGAGCAGGTTCTATTCGGTCCGGCCTCGGTTACTGATGGCAGTCAGAATCTTATCGGGGCGCTTCGTACGGCGATGGGTGTCTGCGGCGCATTTAACATTCAAGAGATGCATAAGGTTGAGATGATAATTGCCCCGGCCATTACCACTGAAGGGAAAACCTGGCAGATGTCCCAATCTAGCCCTTGATGCGATATAAAACTACTCCTCTTCCTCTTCAGGCGCAATTTTTGTCTCTTCAGCAATACGAGGTAGCAGAGGCTCTATTTTTTTCCGCTTGCTTGGTAAGGGGAAGACTAGCTTATCAATTATCTGGCGCAGCTCCGATATTCTTCCCTGGGGCGGCGTTTCCACAACCACGCCAACCACCCCTGCCGCCCATAGCGCCTGAAGCTCACTGGCGCCGACACTTGAAGGCACCGATGCCAGCAGGGGTTTAGTCACCAGCTCAGCACAGCGCCAAAAGAACATAAGATGTCGCCAGGTAAGAAGATTATCCTTCTCTGGCTCACCACTAATAAGCACGGCATCTACTGGCAGGTCATCAATGGTTTTTATTAAGCCTTCATTAAGCGATGCCCCGACCTCTAATATCTTGCCCACCTTATTATCCTGGAGTATTGCCAGCGGTGTATCTGAGGGGAAGACAACAAAATCACAGCCAGCCTCTGCCAATTTTATCTCCTCCCCGCTAATATCTTTCAGCCAGCCACCCCAGGGGATACTGGACACCGCCTGAGATATTTTGTGAATGGTTTTAGCCGCCGAGCTTAATTTGGTGATTGGCAGTAGACCGGCATCAGCCCCGGCCATATAATCAGCCAAGTCCTCAACATTAGCCTCGGCCAGAGCGGCAACAAGCAGCATCCTCGGCTTCGGCGCCGCCGGTGCCGCCCTAAACCCCATTGGCGGGGAGCCAAGTTGTGAGACCAGCTTCAGCTCATTTATAAACTTGCTCATTTACTGAACTCAATATTAACAATTTTTCCGAACAGCATCAAGGTAGCGCCGATACCAGACTAAATGGTTTAGCACTCTGGTCGCCCGGCGCGGGCTTGAGTAAACCGGGATTCCCTCTCTGCGGAAGAGGGAGGACACCTCAGGGTCGCTGGCAAATTCAACCGCCGGCTTCACCATAAACACCGGCTTTCCGTACTCCCTTACCCGCTGCCTGAGCAAGTCTAGATTCTTCTCCTCCTTCCCCCGAAACGCTCTAATCTCTTCGCTGTTGAAAACGCTGGATAGACGCTTGGTGCTAAACCCCACCGGAGCCTGAAGTAGAATAGCGTCTACGTTTTCATCCTCCATTAATGCCCAGAGAGCAGAAAAGACTGCGGGGTTCTCCGCCATGCTTATCCCCGCCATATCAACCGGGTTACCGTGGGACCATCGTGGCGGCAGGCAAGCGTTCAGTTTCTCTATAGTGGATGGAGCAAGATGAGCCACCTCAAGTCCTTCCCTCTCGCTGGCTTCAGCCGCCACCACCCCCAGCCCACCCCCGATAGTTAATATGCCAACTCTGCTGGCCCGGGGTAACGGCTGATAGAGCAGGGCAGTAACCACATCGCAGAGTTCGTCGTCATCATCCACCCTTATCACCCCTGCCTGCCGGAATGCCGCGGCATAGACGGCGTCTGAGCCGGCTAGGTTTGCGGTATGAGACCTGATGGCTCGGGCAGACTCCTTGGTCCCACCGGCCTTAATCGCAACAATCGGCTTTCTGGTGGTAGTCTCTTTGGCAAGCTGGAGGAAACGCCTCCCCTCCCTCAGCCCCTCAATGTAGATGGCAATAACCCTTGTCTTCTCATCCCGTGCCAGATATTCCAGATAGTCCTCCAGGTGCAGGTCGGCTTCGTTACCGACGCTGACAAATTTGCTGAAGCCAATACCCAGGCTCATCCCGTTGAGCAGTATGCGGTGCCCCATGTTGCCGCTCTGAGATATGAGAGCCACCGGCCCGGGGGTGATTTTTCCTATCCAGGCGAGGGTGCAGAGCTGGGAGGAGGTATCAGCGTGCCCCATGGTATTTGGTCCGATAAAGCGTATGCCTCCTTCTCGGGCAATTTTAACCAGTTCCGACTCCAGCTTGCTGCCCTGCTCACCGGTTTCGGCAAAGCCGCCGGAGACAACAACCGCCGTCTTCACCCCTTTCTGCGCACATTGTTGCATGACTTGAGGGACCTTGGGGGCGGAGACGACGATGACGGCTAGATCAACCACGCCTGGTATATTGACCACGCTGTCGTAGGCTGGTGTTCCCAGAACCTCGCTGGCGGTGGGGTTCACCGGGTAAACCCTTCGCTTGGCTGAGGCAAGGAGGTGGCGCATGATGCCATATCCCCACGAGCCGGGGGTATTGGAGGCACCAATAAGAGCTACAGAGTCAGGGGCAAATAGATGCTTCCAGTGGTTGTTCTGTGCTGCCATTTTATTTAACCTTGACCAGAATTATAATATCCCCCGCCTGACCATCGGTTATGCGGCGGGCGTTTCGCAGTCTTACCTTGGTTCCAGTCTTCACCCCGGCGGGGATTTTCACCTTTAGCTTCTTACCCTTTCTGACAAGGTCTTTCTCCAGTCCCCGGGCTGCCTGCTCCTTGGTGATGGTTATTTCATAGCGAACCTCCCGCTGGGGGGGAGGTTGCGCTTGGCCGAATATTTCTTCAAATCTCACCCCCCGCGGGCTGCCAGCCCCCTGTCTGTATACCTTGAAGGAAAAACTCCCCTTTCTCCCTTTCAGGACTTCGCCGAAGATGTCATCAAGGAAGTCAAGGCCAAGCCCAGACCCGCCGAAGTCCTTCATTAAATCTTCAAATGTGGTCCGGGTGTAAGGACTGCCAAAGATATCGCCGATATTGCCCACGGTGCCGAACTGGTCGTACTGCCTTCTCTTCCCCGGGTCACCGAGAACGCCGAAGGCTTCGTTAATCTCCTTAAACTTTTCGTTAGCCCATTGCTCCTTCCCCGGGTTGCGGTCGGGGTGGTATTGCATTGCCAGCTTGCGGTAAGCCTTCTTTATCTGCTCCTCGCTGGCGTTTCTCGGCACACCAAGAACCTGGTAGTAGTCCTTACTCCGTGAATTCAACCGCTACCTCTTTCACATCCCAGAGGGGCTCTATCTTCTCCACGATTTCTTCCTTTATGGCCGGGGCGAACTGGTTATCCGGGGGCAAGTCCACCACCACCCGCACCACCCCGTCCTTGACCTCAATATTTTGCACCAAATTAGTTCTAACCAGGTCTAAGCCGCTTAATGGGTTCATAACCTTCCTCAGCCGCTTCTGCACTATCTCTACTGTGGTCGGCCTTTTTTCTTTGACCAGACCGTGGCGCTCTTCGTAGTTTTCGATGGCGGAGCGCAAGCCTTCTACCGCCAGCACCGAGCAGTGGGCTTTAATCTTGGGCAGCCCGCCCAGCGCATCCGATGCCTGCTTCCAGGTAATTTTCTTGGCTTCCTCCAGCGTCTTGCCCTTAGCCAGCTCGGTGATGATAGAGCCGGTGGCAATATTAGAAGCGCAGCCGTAGGATTCAAACTTAATATCGGAAATAGTTTTGGTAGCGGGTTCTACGTTGATATATACCGATACCATATCGCCGCAAGCCGGGCTGCCTTCTATTGCCTTGCCATCGGCATTCTCAATCTTACCCACGTTGTGGGGGTGGCGAAAGTGTTCCAGCACCGTTTCACTATACGGGAATTTCATCTCTATCCCTCCTCTTTTTTCTTCTCCTTGCCCAGCGGGCTGATGTTTCTAAGTTCTGGTATTATCTCAGCCAGTGTCCCGACTACAGCGTCGACTTCTTCCATGGTGTTGTAGCGCCCGAAGGTGAAGCGTATCGAGCCGTGCGCCCTTTCATGGTCGCCGCCGATGCCCATGATGACGTGGCTGCTCTCCAGGGAGCGACTGAAACAGGCCGAGCCAGTGTTTACGGCAAAGCCATGCATATCAAGGTGCAGGGTAATGGACTCGCCCTCCACAAAATGAAAAGTGATATTGGCGTTCTGCGGCAGCCTCTTGCGGCGGTGGCCGTTAAGGGTGGTGTCTGGTATCTCGGTAAGGATACGCTCAATAATGCGGTCACGCATCGCCTGCAGCCGCTCGTTTTCCTCCGGGGTGACCAGCTCCACCGCCCTGGCAAACCCCACCGCCCCGGGTATGTTTTCCAGACCAGCCCGAATATTGAACTCCTGAAAGCCGCCGTCCATCCACTTGGCTATTTTTGTCCCTTTGCGGATATAAAGACCGCCGATGCCCTTCGGCCCGTGGATGGTATGGGCGGAGACACTGACTAAGTCCACCGCTATCTTTTTTGTGTCAAGAGGGACCCTGGTGAAAGTATGGGTGGCGTCGGTGTGAAAAAGGACCCCTTTATCACGGCAGATTTTGCCGATGGCGGCAATATCCTGGATGGTGCCTATCTCCTGATTGGCGTGTTGAATGGAGACGAGAAGGGTCTCATCGGTGACGGCGTCTCTGAGCTGGCCAAGGTTTATAAAGCCGTCGCCATCTACATCTAAGTAGGTCACTTTAAAACCCTGCTTCTCCAGGGCTCGGGCGCTGTTCAGTACCGGAAAATCCTCAATCTTTGACACCATAATATTCTTGCCTTTTTTATTGCCCAGCGCCAACGCCACTCCCTTCAGGGCGATATTTGATGATTCGGTGCTTCCCGAGGTGAAGATAAACTCCTCTGAAGTTGCGCCCAGAGCCGCCGCCAGGGAAGCCCTGGCTCTCTCCAGTGCCTCCCCGGCTTCTATTCCCTGGGAATAGGCAAACTCCGAGGTGGCAACGGCATATTTATCAAAGAAGTACGGCTTCATCGCCTCCAGCACCCGCTCGTCAAGACGGGTGGCGGCGGCATTATCAAGATAGATGGGCTTTTTCACCATTTGCCACTCCGATTCATATGAACAGGGTTATTTTTGACTTTCTTGCCTCAGTAAGATAGGTCCCAACGGCGCAGTAGTCCGATATCAGTTCCTCGCGGAGGTCTTCTTTCTTTATTCCCATTATATCCATGGTCATGTCACAGGCAAGTATCTTGCCGCCAAGCTCTTTAAAATCCTGGAGGAGCCTCTCCATAGAAGCCACCCCCGCCTGCTTCATCTTCCGCTTCACCATCCACTTGCCCAGTCCCAGCATGTTCATCTTTGACAGGGGCCCTTTTTCCAGGCCGCCCTTCTTCAGGCGCTGCAGTCCCCAGAAGGTGAAGAACAGGGAGGCTTCCATCCCCATTGCCAGCGCCCCGTTGCCTATAATCAGGGCACTATAGACCTTATCCATATCGCCGCTATGAACTATTATGGTAACCTTTTCCGCCATGGTTTTTCCTCCTATCGGCGTATTCTTATTCTCCAGACGCCGCCTTTTTCATTGATGTCGATAAGCTTCAGCCCCAGAGCCTTGACCGCCATTGGTATTTCTTTCTTGGAAGAGGGGTGGGTTCCGATAACCTCAACGATGTCACCCTCTTTTGCCTTCCTCAAGGCCTTGCGGGTCTCGACCAGAGGTACGGGACAGATTTCACCGGTGCAGTCCACCTTTATCTCAGCCATTCCAATCACCTCCCTGCTCAGGACTACGACATTTTTATACTACAATTTACTCACCCTTTACGCAAGTTGACGGCACACTGCGTAGCTTACGATATGCTATAATGTTTCGGAAATGGATAAAGCCGGAGTGAATCGCCACGTCAAGATAGTGTGCACACTGGGCCCCGCCAGCAGTTCCCCCGAGGTTATGGAGAAGATGCTAAAGGCGGGCATGGACATCGCACGCTTTAACCTGGCGCACGGGACGCTCGAGGAGCACCGCCAGCTCATCTCCGAAGTCCGCTCACTTGGTCAAAAGCTCAAGCTCCCCCTGGGTATCCTTGTCGACCTTCCCGGGCTGAAGCGCGGTCGCGGGGATATCAAGAGCGTTTTCGGTCAGCACCTCGATTTTGCCTTCTCGCAGAACGCCGACTTCGTTGCCCTCTCCTTCATTTCCTCGGTGCGACAGGTGCGAGAGGTCAAGCAACTGCTCAGAAACATGAAGGCTGACATACCGGTCATTGTCAAGATAGAGGAGGCGAGAGCCCTGGAAGAGAGTGGGGCCCTGCTTGAGGCTGGGGAGGGTATCATGGTCGCCAGGGGAGACCTGGCACTTGACATAAGCATCGAGAAGGTGCCAACAGCCCAGAAGCGGCTGATAAGCGAGGCCAATCGCTGTGGGAAACCGGTGATAACCGCCACCCAGATGCTTGAATCTATGGTCCGCTCAGCCAGCCCGACGAGGGCGGAGGCCACTGATGTCGCCAACGCTGTCCTCGATGGCAGTGACGCCCTGATGCTCTCTGAGGAAACAGCCACTGGCAGCTACCCCGTCGAAGCCACTGAAACAATGGTAAAAATAGCCCTGGAGGCTGAGGCGATACTTCCCTATGAAGAGATGCTCCGCAGCCGGGGGCAGGATGTTTCCCCTGAGACCAGTGATGCTGCCGCCAGAGCCGCTTGCCAGATGGCCTACCAGGTGCAGGCCAAGGCTATCGTCGCCTTTACCACCAGCGGGACTACTGCCTTAAGGGTATCGAAGTATAGACCGCGCCACCCAATTCTGGCAGTAACCCCCTCCGAGTCCGTTGTGAGCCGCCTTGCTTTATCTTGGGGGGTATTACCCATTAAAAAGCATGAGCCGGCAAACCTGGAGGAGGTCTTTGAGCTGGCTGGCGAGGCAACATTGGAGACAAATCTCGCCAGGAGTGGCGACCTTGTCGTGGTTATTGCCGGCATTCCCCTCACTGTTCCCGGAAGCACAAATTTGGTCAAGATACACAGTATCTGATAGTTACCAGTGGTGGGCCACTGTGTCCAATAGGCAGAACTTTTGAGCTGGTTTTCAGCCTGACTATTTAACACCCTGGCTCTCGTCGCAGATAATTCTACCAACAAATAGTGGGGCCTGCAACTCACCAGCAACCTTGCATTACGTTGTGGGGAGCCCCGTAAGGCAACAAATCGATGTTTTGTTGGAACACATCTTGGCTTTTTGCGCAATCTAGGGTCGTTTTTTGACGGAGTTTCAGTTAGGTCTCGTTGCTGTGTAGCCCTAAGCTACAATTCGCCTTCACTTTCAGCATGCGGGAGCCTGCTATCAATAGGATCATTAGTGGTATACTGTAATAAGGCATAGTACTTTGGCCAGCTAGGTGGATTTGAAGGGAGGTATTCTATGGCAAAGGGCACAATCAGACGGCTAATTACAGACCGTGGTTTCGGGTTTATCCAGACAGCGGAAGGCAAAGACCTATTCTTCCACCGCAGCCAGCTTGAAGGGGTGGACTATAGTTCCCTTAGAGAAGGGCAAGAAGTAGAGTTCGAGGTTGGACAGGGGCGCAGTGGTCGTCCCGAGGCAGTCAGGGTGAGGCTTGCTCAG
>Ga0315282_10009874_pt1 | contig 15095 bp, 16 predicted proteins | sample YL17G07_20_MG_FD_203693 | JGI IMG/M metagenome (GOLD analysis project Ga0315282, IMG submission 203693) | Sediment microbial communities from Yellowstone Lake, YNP, Wyoming, USA - YL17G07_20 | ecosystem: Environmental > Aquatic > Freshwater > Lake > Sediment | place: USA: Wyoming | collected... | reverse complement strand
GAACATCGCATCTTGCTGGGTGTCGTTTCCGCGCATGAGATATCCTCCTGTGGAATCGTTCAAATGGATTATACCTCAGCGCGTATATCTAAACAAGAGAAAAAAAGACTTTTTCATCACCCTGCTAAACCTTAAGACCGTCATTTACGTATAACCGATAAGAAACGAGTTTGAAAGGAGAAGGCCCTTATGAAGTCCTACCGCTTGTTCACCCTGGGAATTTTGACGCTCGCTGCCATGGCTTTGTGCCTCAGCGCGCCCGCTCGCGCCGCAGAAGGGCATTTCGAGCGCACCTTGCAGGTGTCTGGCCCCGTGGAACTCGACGTCCAGACGGGCTCTGGAACCATCGACGTGCGCACGGGTGATAACTCCACCGTGCGCGTCAGCGGTACAATTCGATCCTCGGGGGGCTGGCTCAACGGCGCCGACGTGGAAAAGAATGTCCGCTACCTTGAAGCCAACCCACCTATTGAGCAGCACGGCAACGTCATCAAGGTAGGCCATATCGATGACGAAGATCTACAACGCAACATCTCGATCAGTTACGAGGTCGTGGTTCCTGTAGCCACGCGCCTGCGCTCGGCCTCCGGCTCCGGCGACCAGAATGTAAGCGGCCTGAGCGGTCCGGTGCAGGCTTCATCCGGCTCGGGCAACCTCAATCTGACCAACATCGGTGACACGGTTAGGGCCTCGACCGGGTCCGGACGCATTTCCGCGGAGGAGGTGAAGGGGACAGTGCGCGCCTCGACCGGCAGCGGTGAGATTCGCGCCACAGGCGTGGCGGGTGGCCTGTACGCCTCGACGGGCAGCGGCAACGTTACCCTTCGCCAGACCGCGCCGGGCGAGGTGCAGGTCAGCACCGGTTCGGGCACCGTGCAACTCGAGGGCGTTCACGGCGCTGTGCACGCCCAGACGGCTAGTGGCAACATCGTGGTGCAGGGCGAAGGCGAAGGCTCCTGGCGGCTCTCTACCGCCTCCGGCAGCGTCACCGTTCGCCTGCCCAGCCAGCAGGGATTCACGCTGCACGCGCAGACCGTCTCCGGTAGCATCCACACCGCGCGCGAGATGACCGTGCAGGGCACCTTCGGCAAGCACGAGCTGGAAGGGAAGGTCGGTGGGGGTGGTTTCCTATTGGACGTAAGCACCGTCTCAGGGAACATAAGCGTCGACTAGCGGCGACGCGAGAGTGCGGGGGAACCGCTTTTGGTAGCGGCGCTCTTCAGGGCGGCAGTTTTTCTCTTCCTCAAGCTGCCCGGCTGAAGCCGCCCTGTACAAAAGGCGCGCCACATTTACTTTCCGGCTCGCCTTAGGGCAATGGATCTGACCGGTTTTCCGGCCTGCCAGACGGCCGCGATTTTTTCCGTGTTGTGGATATCCTCGAGGGGATTCGCGTCGAGCACCAGGATATCCGCGCGTTGGCCGGGCTGCAAAGTTCCGAAATCGTGGCTGAGGAAATTCGCCGCGTTGTGGGTGGCGCAGACGATGGCCTGCATCGGGGTGACCCCCGCCTTGTGCCTTTGACTTTCGCCAGCGGACTCACCAGCGGACTCACGAATTGACACGCCTGCCCGACCGGGGTTAGCATCCAATCATCATGTCGCGACGGCAACAGGACGCAAGAAAGCTCGAAGTGGTCTGCCCGCGCTGTGGCGCCACACTGACGGTGGACGCCGGGCTCGGCAAGGTGCTTTTCCATCAGCCCCCCCCCAAGCAAGATAAAGGTCCGGATCTGGACCAAGCCGCGCAACTCCTGAAGAGGGAAGCCGACCGCCGCGAAGCCCTGTTCCGTCAGAGCGCGGACGAAGAGAAGATCAAATCGGAGTTGCTCGACCGCAAGTTCAAAGAAGCCTTCGAGAAAACCAAGGACCAGCCCACCGGGCCACCGATCCGGGATTTCGATTTGGACTAAGGCTTCTGGCGTCCATCGTGCCGTCGCTAAGTCAGCCGGTCACCCAATTGCCCATTATCCCTTTTCCCTTCAGCCACTTCCACGTGACAAAAACACCGAAAATGGCGGGCAATTGGCCCTCGGTTTTCTTGACAAGACCCCCTTGCAGGTTATAATTAGCCTTTTGCGTCGACGAGGCTTGGGTGCGCATAACGCTTGCAGAACTAGAACTTCACCGCGTCACTGCGTCTGAGAGCTACGCCCCGGGGTCGCTGGACTATCACGGAGCCGAGTTCCGGCAGACAGCGCCGCTCAAGCTCAACGCCACAGCGGAGCTCCTGAGGGAGGAAATCCGCATCCGGGGGCACTTAGCGACCAGCCTCGAATCCAGTTGCGACCGCTGCCTGGAAGCCGTGGAGATTCCGGTAAGCTGTGATTTCGACCTTTTCTACCGGCCGATGCAGACGATCGCCAAGGAAGAGGAAATCGAAATCCCCACGGACGAGATGGAGGTTGGCTTTTACTCCGGGGACGGGATCGAATTGGCGGACGTGGCCACAGAACAGGTGATACTCTCTGTGCCTATGAAGGTGATTTGCGGTACCGAGTGCCGGGGCTTGTGCCCGGTTTGCAGGGTCAATCGGAATTTGACGTCTTGCAACTGCGCGCCCCCGCAGCATGATTCTCCTTTTGCTTCGCTCAAGGAAGAGTGAAGCCGGGATGGCGCGAAGAAGCGATCTCGATCGCCGTCCTTTCGATCTGACAGGAATAAGCCGGGAGTGAGTGCCTGGCGCGCAGCAGTGGTCGATCCGCGCTGCATTACGAATGGAAGGAAAGAAGAGAAACCATGCCGAATCCCAAACGACGACATTCCAAAGCGCGGAAGAATCGCCGGCGGTCCCACGACCATCTCGCGACGCCCGCGATCGCCGAGTGCCCGCACTGCCATGAATCGAAGATGCCTCACCAAGTCTGCCCGCATTGTGGTTACTACAACGGGCAGGAAGTAATCCTGGTGAAGGAATCAGCTTAAAGTGTTAGGTCTTGGCCCACGGAGATTTGCCCCAGCGCGATCATTTCTTCCCGCGCCGGCCAGATTCCACCGTTTGAACTGATCACCATGCGACGGATTGCTGTTGACGCCATGGGTACCGACTCGGCACCCGAGCCGGAACTCGAGGGAGCGATTGAGGCCGCACGCGCCGGGTACGCGGAGGTCTTGCTGGTCGGACCACAAGATCGTCTCAGCCGCGAGCTCAGCCAGCGCCCGGTCCGGGGTCTCCCCATCGAGATCGTCCACGCCAGCGAGGCGGTCACCATGGGGGACAAGGCCACCAAGGCCTTCCGGCAACGCCGCGATTCCTCGATCCGCGTTATGGCGCGTCTGGTGCATGAGGGCAAGGCGGACGGCATGATCAGCGCCGGCAACACCGGCGCGGTGATGACCACAGCCAAAATCGTGCTCGGGGCGTTGGAAGGTGTGGACCGGCCGGCCATCGCTCAGGTCTTCCCCACCTCCCAAGGCACGGCTACCGTGCTGCTCGACGTGGGCGCGAACGTGGATTGCAAGCCGCATCACCTAGTGGAATTTGCGGTGATGGGCGAAACCTACTACCGCGTCATCTTCGGGGTAGAGCGGCCACGCATCGGGCTGCTCTCCATCGGCCAGGAAGAACACAAGGGGAATGAGTTGACGCGCGAAGCGCTGGCGCTGCTCAAGCAACTCCCCACGAATTTTATCGGTAACGTGGAAGGCCGCGATCTTTACAATGGCCGCGTGGAAGTCATCGTTTGTGACGGCTTTATCGGCAACGTGGCCCTGAAGATCAGCGAAGGAGTCATCGAAGCGGTCTCCAGTATGCTGAAAGAAGCTCTTTCCAGCACGCTCTCCTCCAAGGTCGGTTACGTGCTGGCCCGAAAAGCCTTCCGGAATTTCAAGAAGCGGGTGGATTATTCTGAATATGGTGGCGCGCCCCTATTGGGCGTAAAGGGCGTGTGCATCATTTGCCACGGCGGATCGAACCCCAACGCTATTAAGAATGCCATCCGCGTGGCGGCGGAATTTTCCGCCGGAAAAGTGAACGAGAAGATCGAACGCGAATTGGCGGCGGCTTCCCTGCGGGATCCTAAAAAGTAGTCAAGGATTTCAGTTTCAGTCCCGCGTTCCCTCCGCCCACAGAAATATGCGGAAAGCTGAGGAGTCTCTATGTGTGTTGCAGGGGTGCTAGGAACGGGCTCGGCCTTGCCGGAGAAGGTGATCACCAACACGGATCTTGAGAAGATGGTGGACACGTCCGACCAATGGATCGCGGACCGCACCGGCATCCGCGAGCGCCGCCAAGCCGCTCCCCACGAAACCACCTCCTCCCTTTCGGTGCAAGCCTCGCGCTGCGCTCTGGAGAAGGCGGGAATCAAGCCCACGGATCTCGACCTGATCATTTGCTCGACGATTTCGCCCGACATGCCTTTGCCCTCCACGGCCTCGCTCATCCAGCGCGAACTCGGCGCGCACGGCTGCTGTGCGTTCGACTTGGCCGCCGCTTGCTCCGGCTTCCTTTTCGGCATGACCGTGGCCGAGCAATTCATCCGCACCGGCGCGTCGAGGTACGCGCTGGTCATCGGGGCCGAACTGCTCTCGCGTTACATCGATTACAAGGACCGCGCTACCTGCGTCATCTTCGGCGACGGCGTGGCCGCGGCAGTGTTCGGGCCGGTCGAACCACCCTCGGGAATTCTGGCGCACGAGTTGCACACCGAAGGCCAGTACGCCGATCACCTCTTCATTCCCGCGGGCGGCACCGCCATGCCCGCTTCCTGCCAGACCGTCGAACAGGGTGCGCACTACATCAAGATGCGCGGCAACGAACTCTTTAAGGTGGCCGTCCGCAGCCTGGAAGACGTGTCGCGACAGGTGCTGAAGAAGGCCAGGCTCACCGCGGATGACATCGACCTCTTCATCCCGCACCAAGCGAACCAGCGCATTACGGAGGCGGTTCGTGAACGGCTGGGGGTGAGCCCGGAAAAAGTCTATTCCAATATAAGCCGCGTCGGAAACACCTCCTCAGCTTCTATCCCCATCTGCCTGGATGAATGCGTGCAGAGCGGCCGCTTAAAGAAGGGTGACTTGGTGCTGATGTCCGCCTTCGGCGCCGGCGTCACGTGGGGAGCGGTTGTGATGCGATGGTGAAGACAGCTTTCCTATTTCCCGGTCAAGGTTCTCAGTATCCCGGTATGGGCCGGGAGCTGGCGGAGAACTTTGCCGTCGCCCGTAGGGTCTTCGAAGCCTCGGACGCGGCGCTGGGTTTTCCCCTTTCGAAGCTCTGTTTCGAAGGCCCAGCCGAGGAGTTGCAGCTTACCGGCAATACCCAGCCTGCGATCCTGGCGGTTTCAGTAGCGGCGGCGGCGGTGCTTGGCGAGAAGGGCGTGCATCCTGATTTTGTTGCTGGCCACAGCCTGGGCGAATACTCGGCCTTGGTGGCGGCGGGCTCATTAAGCCTGTTCGACGCCGTGCGGCTGGTTCGCAAGCGCGGCCAATACATGCAGGAAGCGGTGCCGATGGGCCAAGGCGCCATGGCGGCGATTTTAGGATTGGACGGCGCGGTGCTGGATGAAATCTGCCGCGAAGCCGCGCAAGGGGAAGTGGTTTCCCCGGCGAACTTGAACTCGCCGGGCCAGGTGGTGATTGCGGGAAGCGCCGCGGCCGTGACGCGAGCCGTGGAATTGGCGAAAGGGCGTGGCGCCAAGCGCGCCATCATGCTCAACGTCAGCGCACCTTTTCACTGTGCCCTGATGAAGCCCGCGCAGGATCGCTTGAGTGGCGACTTGGATGCCACGGAAGTATCTGACCCGCAAGTGCCGCTGGTCAGGAATGTGGACGCGCAGGTGGTCACTTCTGCATCCCTCGTTCGCGAAGGGCTAAAACAGCAGGTCACCTCGCCCGTGCGCTGGGAAGAATCGATTCGCCGCCTGCGCCAGGAGGGCGTAGAGTTATTCTTGGAAGTCGGACCCGGCAAAGTTCTTTCCGGGTTGGTGCGGCAAATTGACCGCGCGGTCGAGTGCCTGCGCGTCGAGGAGTCCGCCACCCTGGGCGAAGTCACCGCGCGTTTGGCGCCGGGGGGCGGAGTGTCGCGGTAATCCAATCAGATGGGAGCTGGAAAAAGTATGCTGAGTTTGGAGGGACGCGTAGCGGTGGTGACGGGTGGCGCGCAGGGAATCGGCCGGGCCACGGTCATGGCTTTAGCCGGAGCCGGCGCCAAAATCGCTTTGACCAACATCCGCTGCGCCAAGCTCGACGAGACCATTCAGGAACTGAAGGACTTGGGCCGCGAGGTGCTGAAATTTTGCGTCGATGTGACCGACATCGAGGCCGTCCAGGAAATGGTTGACCAGACGCTTGCCACCTGGGGCAAGATCGATATCCTGGTGAACAATGCCGGCATTACTAAAGACAACCTGGTGATGCGCATGAAAACCGCCGATTGGGAGGCGGTGCTCAAAACCAACCTGGATGGCACTTTCTACTGTACCCGGGCAGTTCTGCCTTCCATGGTCCGGCAGCGCTGGGGGCGCATCATCAACATCGCTTCCGTGGTGGCGCAGGCCGGAAACGTGGGCCAAGCGAACTATATCGCTTCCAAGGCAGGCATCATCGGCCTCACCAAGGCCGTGGCCGCGGAGGTGGCCCGGCGTAACATCACGGTGAACGCCATTGCCCCGGGCTTTATCGCCACTCCCATGACCGATGTCCTTCCTCCGGAAATTAAGGAGAAGATGCTCAGCGTGATTCCCATGGGACGCATGGGCACGGATGCGGAAGTGGCGCACGGCGTGCTTTTCCTGGCATCGCCGGAATCGAGTTATATTACCGGGCACGTTCTTAATATTAATGGTGGCATGTACATGGCCTAAGATATTGACGATTGATGATGGACGATTGGCGATTTCTGCCTCCGCCAGCAGCAAGCTTTCAATCGTCAATCGACAATCGTCAATCGTCAATGTTAGAATGAGCGCCCCCATGTAACTTTGAGGAGGATAGACTGATGGCATCGCCCGATGAGAAGGTAAAACAAATTATCGTGGAGCAGCTTGGAGTGGATGAGGCGGAAGTGACGCCCACCGCGCACTTTGTCGACGACCTCGGCGCCGATTCCCTGGACATCGTGGAATTGGTGATGGCGTTTGAAGAGGCTTTCGAGATCGAGATTCCCGATGAAGACGCGGAGAAGATTACCACCGTCAAAGACGCGATTGATTACATACAAGCCCACACAAAGAAGAACTGACCAGCGCAGGGCAGATCTCCACAGGAGGAGTGCAGCTTGAACCGGAGAGTCGTCGTGACCGGTGTGGGATTGCTCACCGCCGTCGGCCTCGACACGGCGGAGTCGTGGCAGAATCTCTTGGCGGGCAAGAGCGGCGTGGCGCCCATCACCCATTTTGATACCACGGGCTTCGCCGCAACCATCGCGGCGGAAGTCAAGGGATTTGACCCGCTTCAGTTCATTGACAAGAAAGAACTTAAAAAGATGGGCACGTTCATACAGTTTGCCCTGGCCGCCGCGCATCAAGCCGTGAAGCAGTCACAACTCCAGATTACGCCCGATATGGCCGAGCGTGTGGGCGTCTACATCGGCTCAGGCATTGGCGGATTCGATGTGATCGAGCGCGAGCACACGGCGCTCCTCCAGGGTGGCCCGCGTAAGATCTCACCCTTCTTCATTCCCGCCTCCATCGTCAACCTTGCTTCCGGCCACGTCTCCATTCGCTATGGCGCCAAAGGACCGAACTCCGCCACCTGCACGGCCTGTTCCTCCAGCGCCCATGCCGTGGGTGATTCATACAAACTGGTCCAGCGCGGCGCTGCCGACGTGATGATCTGCGGCGGCACGGAAGCCGCCATCACCCCCATGGGGGTGGGCGGATTCGCCGCCATGCGCGCGCTTTCCACGCGCAACAACGAACCGGAAAAAGCCAGCCGCCCGTTCGATAAGGAGCGCGACGGCTTCGTGATCGGCGAAGGCGCGGGAATCCTGATTCTGGAAGGATTGGATTTCGCGCTCAAGCGCGGCGCACCGATCCTGGCCGAAGTTGTCGGCTACGGCATGTCGGGCGACGCCTTCCACATCACCGCGCCGGATGAGACCGCCGATGGCGCCGTGCGCGCCATGCGCGCGACGCTGGCCGACGCCGAGATTGTTCCTGAACAAGTCAGCTATATCAACGCCCACGGCACCTCGACGCCTTACAACGATCGCCTGGAAACATTGGCGATCAAAAAGGCCTTCGGCGACCACGCTTACAAGATTCCCGTGAGCTCCACCAAGTCGATGACCGGCCACTTGTTGGGCGGCGCGGGCGGGCTCGAGGTGGGCATCACCGTCCTCGCGCTGCGCGATCAGATCCTGCCCCCCACCATGAATCTTGACAACCCCGACCCCGATTGCGACCTCGACTATGTGCCCAACCAGGCGCGCAAGGCGGAAGTAGAGTATGCCCTCTCCAACTCCTTCGGCTTCGGCGGCACCAACGCCGCGTTGCTGATGAAGCGGTATACGAGCTAAGTACGATCGGCTGGGATGGTTACCGCAGTTCTTGGCGGAGGGAGGATTCAGGGATTCAATTTGCCCTGGGAGATCCATTTCGCCAGGGGCTCAATGACAGGTCGGCTTTTGTCGTCTACGGGCGAGAGCAAGACGGCTATGCGCACGCTTCGCTTGGTCCGGTTGAGAAGGATGATCAGGTTATGAACATCCGGTTGTTGCGCCTGCGGTGGGGGTGGGTCCGATGAAATAACGCCAAATCCCGCGCCCTTGGGAGAGAGGATGTGGACGGCAATGTGCTGGCCGTCTTGTTCCAGCAGGGCGGATGATCCTGCCAGGGTGATCTTCGCCGGCGTGTGAAAGTTCCACACAAGGCGAACAGGCTCGGCAAACTTCACTTCATCTTGAACCAACAAGGCTCGGCGGTGCAAAAGGGCCACACCGCGGAGGGCTCGCTGAAGTTGGGGCGTATATCCTTCCGTAAGGTCCGCCACGGCGTAGGCGCGCTCAAGCGTTGATAGAAACGCCAGCAGCGGGGCCTTCGCCGAGACATTCTGATTCTGGCCATCCACGGTGAGCGTGTTGTGCCCTTCCGTGCGCAGGCGGTAATACGTCCAGCGAAGTTTCCCAAAGTATCCCGGCAAATCGTAATCATCGGAGCCGAGATCCAGCGCCCAGCGCTTCCCCAACTCGTCATACACGAAAGTCCCCAAATCCAGATGGCTATGATTGACGGCGTTGTCACCTCCCTTGAAGGCAAGGTAGGCCGCGGCGGGGTCGTTCCAGTCGCTGCGGAAGAAAGCTGCCTTGACGGCGCGGAACACGGCGTCGCGCGCCGGTGTGGGCACAGGGTTTTGAACCACGCTGCCGGGTGACCAGATCATGTGGAAAATCGTCGGATGATCCCTCACCATCCCCCGCTCGTGTTGGGCAAAGAGCGGGCGTTCGAAAGCGCGGGCCAGCCAAAACATCTGGGCGGCGGTCCCCGCCTTGGGGTGAGCGTCCGCGAAGTTAAACGTCAGGCCCAGCGGCCCTGCGGCATGCATGCGGAACCGTCCGGTGTCCGCGAATCCTGGCATCTTCGAGATACCGAAATCGGTCCCCAGGGCGGATTCGATTCCCGCCAGGTAGTAAGCCGTATATTCCGTGCTGTAGTTCCAATAACCCGGCCCTTCTTCCCAGCCTCCATCGGGGGCAAACGCCCGCATGGCGATAACGATGGAGCCCCGGGCGAGGTCAATAATCCTTCGCGCTACATCGGGCTCCTCCTCGGCAACCGCCAGCGCGCCCAGGGTGAGCCCGCCATTGCAGACCTGATTCCAGTTGAAGCGCGTCTCGGTCCACCAAGCATGTTTCTCGTAAGCGGCCAGTCCTTGTTGGAGGCCCTTTTCGAGAATAGCTTGGCGAACGACGGCGCGGTCAGCGGGAGAGAAATAATCGTAGAGCCAGTCGTAACCCAGCGCCAGGGCGTGGGTCATTTCCGCGACGTCAAGAAAGTGAGAGGGATTCCAATCATCGAAATGCGCCGCGGTCAGCATCTCCTGACGGGCGCGTTGGGCTTTGCGGGGATCTGCGTCCAGACGATAAAGGAACGCCAGGGTGCTGATGCGGTCGAGCGCGGCGCGACTCTGGCTCAGGAGGCGCGGGCCAATCAGTTTGTGCTCCACGGGAGGCTCCGTGAGCATCCTTTCCGCCCTGGCCTCGAGGGCGACATACCACCCCTTCACTTGGGGATGAGTGGCGGCCAGCGATTTGATGCCCGGCAGCTCCGAGTCGAGAACGTAAAGCCGGGGGTGCCCTCGCCGCAGGGTCTGGAGAACGTCGCCGCCATCGCGGGCATCCTTGGACCATGATGCAGAAATGGTGGTCCATAAGCCCAGAAAACACGTGAGCGCCGTGGCCAGGGCCCACACCGATTTGGTCTTGTTCGTCCTCATCGGAATATCGATCATATCCTATTTACCCCGCGGGAGGATCGTCGCCGCCAGTTGCTCGTCGGTCAGTGCGTCGACCAACCGGAGGTTGACGCGGTTGTTGAGGTGCCAGGTGTCAGCAAGAGCGCACTGAATCGCATTTTGGTCCGCCATAAGCCTCCTGATATTTCCTAGGATTCCGGCGGGGCCGGCCTGGATCGCAGTTGCGCCAATTCCTGGGCAAGGTGCTCCAACCGCTCCATAACTTCGCGGTGCCGTAGCTCCTCCGGAACAGGTCGCTTCGCGAAAAAGGACAACGTTCCGCCGGGCTCAAGGATGGCGCGCTCGACGTCCGAGAGAGACGCAAAGCCCTGCCGGTGCGCCGCGGCTTCGAGTTCCGGCAGTGTAATCAATTCCTTTTTCAGATGCCCTTTGAGAACTTTCCCCTTTTCGATCAAAGTGTCCTCATTGCCTTCCATCACGCGCTCAAGTCGATTGTGCCCGTACAGGCTGCGCACGACAAAGTAGTTCACCAGCAGCAGCGTGGCCGCGCCGATCAGCCCTCCCGTCACCGTGTTGTCGTCGCCGATGATGGCATTCTGCACCGTATTCGAGAGGGTCAACAGCACGACCAGATCGAAAGGATTCAATTGCGCCAGCTCGCGTTTTCCCGCCAGCCGCAGCGCGACAATTAGAAACGCATAGACGATCAGCGGTCGAAGAATCTTTTCCAGAACTGGAAGTCCCAACACAAACATGTCGGACCAGAGTTTGGCGTGCATGGTTCGCTCCTTCTGGGGCAGGGCTGTAACCTGCCGGCCCCGGCATGAAAAAGACAGGAAGATGCCCGGCGAGCAGATTACCACGGTTTGTTCCTGGTGAAGACTCGCTCATGCTAGGACGCTCGTAGGGGTGTCGAGAGGGCAGGGCTTCGGCCCCGCCGGAATCGCGGCTCCCGCCCTTTGTTCGCCCCGCGCAGCTTGCGCCCGCAAGCTGCGCGGAGCGCCGGACACAGTAATAGTCAGGAAGGCTTTCTGACGGCAGGGCTTCAGCCCCGCCCTTCCAGACCCGTGGTGAGAGACCCCGGTTGGGATGGGATGAAGAGGTGGCGCGGCCGGCCGATTGAGCGCGGTCAATTTCCGTGGTGTCTTTCTCATTGACTATGGGCCGTCGAGGGTGCAAAATTTTCTTTGGGGCTGTCAGAGAAAAACAATTTAAGTCCGCGGAGGCATGCGCCCCCAAGTTCTAGCGTGCGGCACACCTATGCACAGCAAAAAATGGAAGTTCGGCATTGGCATCGGCATCATTCTTGCCGTCGTAGCCTGGGAAGGCATTTCTGGGTTCCAGGAGAACAAAACCTACTACGTGACGGTGAACGAGCTCACCCAGGCGCAAATGGCCCGCCGCCATGTGCGGGTGGGCGGTGTTGTTGCGCAGGGGTCTATTGAGCACCGCGGTGGGCAATTGAGTTTCCGGCTCGCCCAGGACACAACATCCATTCCCGTAACCTACGTGGGAACGGATACGCTGCCCGACACCTTCAAAGACGGTGCGCAAGCGATTGTCGACGGCGATTATCTGGCCAGCGGGGAATTCCGCGCGGAGAAGATCCAGGCCAAATGTGCTTCCAAGTATCAGGCTGCGCCCGGCGCGCACGGAGCGGGCATGAAGGGCCCGGTGGCGGCGCTAAACAGCGCAAAATGATTTTGTAGCGCAGGGCTCGCTCTCCAGCCCTGCGGCCCTTCGCGCAGGTAGGACCACAGCCGCGTCAACATGACCGGGCGCTGCCGAAAAGCCGCAAGGGATGGCGAGTGAACCCTGCGCTTCAGGCCGCCTGCGGCTTCCATCTCTCGAAGAACAACCTCTCAGGGAGTATTTATGAACCAAGTCGGTAGCGTCGGCCTTATTGCCTCCCTGGCGTTCGCGGCCTATGCCCTGGTGGCCGGAGCCGTGGGGGGCAAGCTCCGCAGCCCGCGCATCACCCGCAGCGCCGAGCGCGCCGCCTTGGGATTCTTCCTCATGGTCACGCTGGCGGTGGTGGCGCTGGAATACATGATCCTCACGAACGACTTCCACAACGCCTATGTGGCAGAGCATTCCAACCGTGATTTGCTCACCTATTACAAGGTGGCAGTGTTGTGGGCCGGGCAGGAAGGCTCGCTGCTGTTCTGGACTTGGCTGCTTGCGATTTACAGCGCCCTGGTGGTTTGGCAAAACCGCCGAAAGAATCGCCAGTTGATGCCCTACGTGATTTCCGTGCTGATGGGCACGGGTACCTTCTTTTCTCTTCTCGTCTTTTTTGTAGCGAACCCCTTCCAGGAACTCTCCCTGGCAACGAGCACGGGCACACAAGCCTTTACCGCGCCGGATGGCAACGGCCTAAACCCGCTCCTCCAGTACCATCCGATGGTCATTCATCCCCCCATGCTTTACCTGGGTTACGTCGGCATGGTGGTGCCGTTCGCCTTCGCCATGGCGGCGCTCATCACCCGGCAATTGGGCGACAACTGGATTCGCACCACCCGCCGCTGGACGATGGTTCCGTGGATGTTGCTCGGCTGTGGGATCCTGCTCGGCGCTAACTGGGCCTATGCCGTGCTGGGATGGGGCGGCTATTGGGGTTGGGACCCGGTGGAGAACGCGTCGCTGCTGCCGTGGCTGTCGGGGACGGCCTTCCTGCACTCGGTGATGATCCAGGAAAAGCGCGGAATGCTGAAAGTTTGGAACGTCGTGCTGATCATCCTGACGTTCTTCCTGAGCATCTTCGGCACATTCCTGACGCGCAGCGGGATTGTTTCCTCCGTACATGCTTTCGCGCAATCCAACATCGGTCCGTTCTTCGCCGTTTTCCTCGCCATCGTTCTGTTCTTTTCCGTCACCTTGCTTTTCCTGCGCCTGGACCATTTGAAAAGCGAGAACCAGCTTGATTCCATGGTCTCGCGCGAGAGCGGCTTCCTCTTCAACAATTGGATTTTGCTGACGCTGGTGTTCGCGGTGTTCTGGGGAACGCTGTTCCCGGTGATTTCGAAGGCGGTGGAGAATGCCACCGTCACGGTGGGCGCGCCGTTCTTCAATAAAGTGGCGATTCCCATGGGCTTGCTGCTTTTGCTGTTAACCGGTGCCGGACCGCTGCTAGCGTGGCGCAAGACCTCGTTCCAGAGTCTGAAACGCAACTTTACCCTGCCGCTCATCGTGGCGTTGGTGGCAGGTGTGGCGCTGTTCGCGGAGGGTGTGCGCAATCTCTACGCGTGGATGACCCTCTTCCTCTCCGTTTTCGTCCTCGTCTGCATCCTGGGAGAATTCTGGAAAGGCGCGCGCACCCGCATGAGGACGGCGAAGGAGAACTTTGCCCGAGCCCTTTACAACCTGACCATGCGCAACACACGCCGCTACGGCGGGTATATCGTGCACACCGGCATTGTGCTACTTTTTGTCGGTTTTGTCGGCCAAGCCTTCAAATCGGAAGCGAAGGGACTGATGCAGGAAGGTGACTTATTGTCCGTAAAGAATTACCTGTTGCGCTGCGACGGCCTCATCTCTGGCGACAACCCCAACTACGAATACACGCGCGCCCTGATCACCGTGACCAAGAATGGCGAAGCTTTCACCTCGATGCACCCGGAAAAGCGCTTTTACAAGGCCAGCCAGCAGCCCACAAGTTACGTGGCCATTCACCCCACCTTGTCGGAAGACCTTTACGTGGTGCTGGCGGGAATGGATCCCGATACCGGCAAGGCCATCATTCAGGTGTTTGTTAATCCTCTGGTAATGTGGGTGTGGATCGGCGGCGTGGTGACGCTGCTGGGCACGTTGCTGGCGATGGTTCCGAGCCGCGTCGAGCGGGAGTTGGCGGAAATGCGCCAGGCGCAGGAATTGGCAGTGCAGGCGGGCGATGCGTTCTGAACGGCAGTGACGAGTGACAAGTGGCGAGTGACAAGCAGAAGAGTCCAAAAAGCAGTGACGAGTGGCAAGTGACGAGTGACGAGCAGAACAGTCCGAAGTCCGGTGCCCGAAGTCCGCTGTCGCAAGTCGGGCGCTTGGCGGAAGGACGGGGCTTTAGCCCCGTCGTAGAACGCGGGTTGATATTAGGGGCTTTAGCCCCTGAAGCGATGCGCCTTCAGGGCCTGAAGGCCCGTTCAAGCCTCTGGCTAGGCGCGGCGGGGCTAAAGCCCCGCCCTTCCGGGGTGCTGATTAGGCGCTTTCACCAACCTGCTAAATTGGCCACAGCTCTTTTCCTCGGCGCCCTGCTTGCCGCGCCGGTGGCGCGAGCGGACAACACCCGCAAGCCGACCCTGGAGGCCATTGGCAATGAAGTGCAATGCACGTGCGGCTGCAACGCGCCGCTGAATCAATGTCCGCACCTTGATTGCGCGGAAAAAGCCGAGATGCAGGCCTTCATCAAGAAGGAAATCGCGGAAGGCAAGGATGAGACGGCCATTCTCCAGGATTTGTCGCTCCGCTACGGTGTGCAGGTGCTTTCGGCTCCGCCCGCCCACGGGTTTAATTTGGCGGTTTGGATCCTTCCCAGTGTAGGCTTGCTGGCAGGACTAGGCCTTGTCGTGGTCACCGTGCGGCGCTGGAAGAGCAAGCCTGCCCCCGCGCCGGCGCCTGCTTCCGCGACCCACGACCCCAAGGTCCTCACGGCGATAGAAGAGGAAATGAAATCCGCGGGGATGGGATAAAGAAAGAAGGGTAGCGCGGACCTGTTCTGTAGGTCCGCGGTTCGTTCTTAGCAAGCAAAAGCCGCGGACC
>Ga0315282_10009873_pt1 | contig 15095 bp, 14 predicted proteins | sample YL17G07_20_MG_FD_203693 | JGI IMG/M metagenome (GOLD analysis project Ga0315282, IMG submission 203693) | Sediment microbial communities from Yellowstone Lake, YNP, Wyoming, USA - YL17G07_20 | ecosystem: Environmental > Aquatic > Freshwater > Lake > Sediment | place: USA: Wyoming | collected... | reverse complement strand
GTTACCGCTTCGAGTTTGCCTTTGATGTCGTATATGCTCTGTTTCACTATGTTCTTCAATCTTTGAGCTCCTTTCGGTCACGATCCAAATCTCAGAATTGGTGCGGGGGGTGGGATTCGCGCACCACTTTACCAGTATCGTTTACCCCATTCTGGACGCTGGGTAACAGCCTTAGTCTTCGCCCAATACAAGTCGGCAGAAATCAATGGTTCAAACTAGAGTGCCCGCAACAAAAGCACCGGACCACAGGGGAGGCGATTCGCCGCGCAGTTAACCGGATGCCAACAACCCGGCTAACTCACCGTTAACGCCGGAGAATGACGGTCGATTGTCACACGCATCTCGTCTCGACTATAGGTCAATCCCCCTAGAAGCGGGCCAAAGGTCATAAGTGCGTGTCGGCGTCACAGGAATCGCGTACAACACCATGCAGTGCGGAGAGCACGTGTAATGGAATATCTCGGCAAGCACACATGCCTTTCATACATCATAGACAGACCAGAAGTATGGTCAAAGATACCCTATCTGAAGGAGAACGATGGTCGGGCTCCACCGTTCGTCATCGTGGTAGGCGATAGGCGCCGGGTTGGAAAAGTCGCAGAACGCCTCTCATCCCCCGTTTTCTTAGACGAGCAAGCTGCACGGATCAGTTCTGAGATTGATTCTTGGGAACATAGCCCACTGACGAAGCCCGAGTATGGTCGGATCGCAATGGCGCTCGGCACTTTCAGATCAGTCCCGCTACTGGTGGCGGAGATACAGATGGGATCCTTTGCAGCTCAGATCATCCTAGGTGAAATTCTCTCCGACAATCTCATCTCAAGAGAGTATAGGGTTGGTCAAGAGAAGTTTGATGCCAGCAGCAAATATGTGATAAGAGTTGGAACGTGTGGAGGTATAAACTCCCCGAATCGCGAATACATTCGAGAGGGAGACATTGTGAATTCAACTTTCGCAATCGGAGTCTCAAATGCGGTTCTACAGTCGACAATACAGCTCGACACATGGCGAATGGACGATCTGGAATCTCTGAGAAGAACATGGAAGAGCCTCGGGCCGGAGTTCTCGGTTACTCAGGACGGTCATCCCAGAGTCGAGTGTGCCCCAGATATCGTGGCTGCTATCAACAAGGCAGCTGACCTTATCGGGATTGAAAGATGCTTCAAGGGAGGTGCAGTAACGAAGGACTCCCTTTATGCGGAACTAAGTGAAGAGATGTTCACAGACCTCTGTCTGCAATATGATGCCCGGTCCACGGAAGATGCATTGTCCACAATCGGAGTTGTATGCAAGAAGAAGCGTGCGGAATTCGGAATGGTGGCTGGAGTCATTGGGCTTATTCCGGGAAGCTCTTTTGTAGAGTCGGAACCTGTCAAGAGTCAAGCTGAGGACAACGCGATATCAGTGGCACTCGAAGCAATGTGCGCAGTCGCCGGTGTCTAGAACAGACTGCGAAAGGCAGGGTTAGCGAAGAGACCTAGACATGCGTCACAGGTAATGATAGAACTGACAGGTTCGGTTTCCCAGACTTTCGACATAACTCGAGAGTTCCCACAGTCTGTTGTGAATCGCAAAGAGAGACTTGACTGGGACTAGGTCCGCAAGCCGCTGGGTCTTTACTGGAGTCACTCTCATGTCTGCGCTCCATTTCCTCACTTGCTCGGCGAGTCGCATGGCTTCTCCGGGGTTTCTCGTCGAAACGACCCTTTCTGCAACCCGAATGAGATGCGACAGTTGCGTGATGCGCGATTGGAAAAGCGTAAGCGCGCCTGAGACATCTTCTGACCTAGTTCTACGGAGTCTTCTCCTAATGTATTCCGGTGGGTACTTCATTATCTCTCCGGCCTGCGAGGGATCACTGAGAGACAACTCTGCGACATGGCCCCCTATGGCGTAGAGTGTGTCACCGATTCTCTCAAGCACGTATGTCACCAAACCGACGAACTGGCACTCCCCCAGAGAAGGGATATCGTTGACCGGGCAAAGCTCCGGGTATTCGAGCACTACGTTCACTATCCGGTGAATGTAGAATGAGGTTGGGTTCACCTGTTCCTTCTCGCTTATCCAGTGCTGATGCAGCACATCTGCCAAGGTTTCGAAGTTGTAGTCGGGATTCAGCAGAAGGCGGTTCTGCTCGAACAGCAATCCAATCGTTTTGAACATCCTGGATAGTTCGACGAACGGTCTGGTCTGCTCGTAGTCCGTTATGTCCACGTACTCTATCTGATCCTGACCCAGAGCTGGCTCGATTCCCCTGAGTTTGTGTAGTATCTCGTTTGCCATCGTCAGCTGTTTCGTATCGAATTGTTCTCCATCTTTTCTCGTTATTCTCGTTCTTAGGCATCCGTGAACGTAGCTGGACAGTATACGCCAGTAGAGATCACCGGGATCACCTGTGGCTAGGATTTCGACGGGTTTTTCACGTGCCATTTTCCACTTCAGTGAGCGGCAGAGCAAGAGGTAGTTCTCTGCTTCATGCAGATCTAGCAAATCACCCTTCTTCATCGAGTTTGCTGCAAACCATTTCTTCGGAAGGTAGACGTAGAAGGCGCCTTGGCCTGTCTGCTGGAGACGTGCGCGATGTGGCATACGTATCCGTACTGACTTGACGTGCGCAGTACTTATTAACGGAATCCCTGCTAGTTCGAAATGAACAGATTTGGCAATTCAGTTTGGTGCTAAACAGATCGCCATAGTAGCTATGTCATCTGCCATCTACACGGTACTTGGTACCTTCGCGGCCAGCGTTCAGATAATTCCCGGGTTGCCCATGTTCTATGCCCCTGAAGGATTCATAGTACCTGCGACCCTATGGTTCGGTTTCTGGGGTGCTCTCGGAGCCTTTTTCGGCAGCATTCTGTTCTCCCCGTTCTACGGATATGGGTACACAGTCGGAACACTCTTTGCCATTGTCGACATGATAGTGCCACTTGTGGCGGGTTACTGCCTGCGCAAGCTGAAGATCGACATCTCTCTAAGGGACAAGCGCTCCCTCGCCTACTTCGTTGCATTCGGGTGCGTAGTCAATGTACTACTAGAGGCCCTAATTGGAGTCTACGTCTCCTACTCGGTCGGGTTCTACACTCTGATCTTCGCCTATACGTACGGGTTGCTCGCATGGTTTGTCGGGTCATTCACAGGCACCCTTGTTATCGGTGGCTTCTTGCTCCGAGCACTTTCATCGTACTTCATAAGGTCACCACTCTACCACGAATCACTTCTGCCTAGAAAGCCAGAAACAGGCTCCTGAACTCTTTACTCGTGTTAGCTACTGCAGGCGAAGCACGTGCCCGCGTACGGGTTCTATGTGCCGAAAGATACGGTAGTTCACCGACTGCATCCTGCCTCAAAACTGGCGGTCTCTTTCACCCCGATGTTTCTTGCTATGATAGTATACCATGACCTACTATTCAACGCGATCTTGTTTATCGCCATCCTCGCGATTCTGGTGCTCGCAAGGACTGAATGGAGAACAATCAGACCTTTCCTTAGAATCATGGCAACATTCATTGTCATGCTTTCCATTTCCTGGCTCATCTTCTACAACAAAGGGACTCCTGTCCTTAGCTTTTGGATAATCAGGATTACTGATATAGGAATCATCATAGATATCACGACGATTCTGCGGTTTCTGACTCTCTTACTCGCTTCAGTCTTTCTAATGATCATCACTTCAGAGAGCGAACTGATCCAAGGGCTGAGAACCTTCCGCGTTCCGTACGTCCTATGCTTCATTCTCATGTTAGCACTCAGATTCCTCCCCACGCTGATTTCTGATTTTGACATGGTCAAGAGCGCTCAGATGTCAAGGGCTTGTGAGTTTCAGAAGGGGAGGGTGCTCGAAAGAGCTGCAAAGAACGTGTCTGTGATGATTCCCTTGATGGTAATCGCTTTCAACAGAGTAACCGAGGTCAGCAACGCACTTGAGTCTCGTGGTTTCAAGGTCAGCGGACTTGGATACAAACGCGCGTCTTACAAACAGCGTAATCTGGAACTCGCCGACAAGTGTCTCCTGGTTTCGTGTGCTGTGTTGGTAGTTGCCATTGCTATCCTTCATTTCTACTTCGGCATGTTTATTGGAGTCACAGTGTCACTGGGCGGTTGAATTGGCGCTAATCGAAGTCACTGACCTCTCATTCAGGTACCCACTGACAGAAAAATGGGCGTTGAACAGTGTCAGCATCTCTGTTGAAAAGGGCGAGTTTGTGGCCATTGTTGGTCCGACGGGGGCGGGTAAGACAACTCTCTGCATGTGCCTCAACGGACTTGTTCCGAACAATATTCGGGGTGATTTCAGGGGAACCGCCAAGATAGCTGGCCTTGAGACCAACAAGTCTCCCGTTGCCGACCTCGCTCATCACGTCGGAATTGTCTTCCAGAGTCCCGAGTCGCAACTCTTCGGCCTAACCGTCGAAGAGGAGATAGCCTTCGGGCCGGAAAACTACAACTTCCAAGTTCAGGAGATCTCGGAAAGGATAGACTGGGCGCTCGACATTGTGAGGATGAAAGAATTCAGCTCGAAGTCTCCCTATGACCTATCAGGCGGCCAGAAACAGCGCGTTGCGATAGCTGGGGCGCTGGCGCTTCGTCCCGAAGTCCTTGTAATGGACGAGCCTCTGACAGAACTAGACCCTATTGGGAAAAGTGAGGTGTCTGCGACTATCAGGAGGCTTAGGGATGAGCACGAGATTACTGTCGTACTGGTTGAGCATGAAACCGAAGAAGTAGCGAACTATGCTGATCGTGTCCTCCTGATGGAGCAGGGCCGAGTGACTTACCAGGCGCCACCGCGTGAATTCTTTCAACGAACAAAGTACTTGCAGAGCCGTGGCGTCGATTCTCCGCAAGTCACGCAGGTTGCTTCTTGTCTCTGCGATGATGGAATGTGGACCGGCGCTCTGCCGATCAGGCTTGAGGAGGCGGTCGAGACATTGAAGAGATTATCTGAGCATGGCCCGGTGATTCACTCTGTTGACTCGTCCAGTAGATTCCGGGATGGTGTGGAATCCGTCATAAGTTTCGATGATGTTACCTTCTTGTATCCTGATGGAACAGAAGCTCTGCGCCACATCAACTTCGAAGTCAAGACCGGCGAGTTTGTCGCCATAATAGGTCAGAACGGCTCGGGCAAGACCACACTGGCCAAGCAGCTTAATGGGCTTCTTAGACCAGCATCGGGAGCAGTATACATCAACGGAATAGACACACGGAAAGCAACGGTGGCAGAACTTGCAAGAACAGTGGGATACCTCTTCCAGAATCCGGATCACCAGATTTTCAGCAAGACGGTTGAGGAGGAAGTGACGTTCGGCCCGAAGAACTTGGGGATGTCAACCGGAGAAATCGAATCGTCTGTCAATGAAGCGCTCCTAACCGCCGGAATTCAAGCGCTCAAAGTGCAGCATCCACTTTTCTTGAACAAAGGGCAGAGGCAACTTGTCGCCCTAGCTTCGATTCTTTCGATGAAACCACAAGTTTTGGTTCTAGATGAGCCGACGACCGGTCAAGATGCCAACGGAAGAAGGCAGATAATGAGTCTGGTGCAGCGTCTCCATGCAGCAGGAAAGACCATTATCGTAATCACGCATGACATGAGATTAGTCGCCGAATATGCCCCACGTGCAGTAGTAATGTGGAACGGAAACATCATCGGGGACGGAGCAACGCGTACAGTCTTCTGCGAACCAGAACTACTGGCACGGACTTTCATTCAGCCCCCTCAGATAACCCGATTGTCGTATCAGGTCCCGAAGCTTGGCGTTGCCCTGAGCGTCGAAGAGATGTGCGCGAAAGTGAAGCAGCTACACAAAACGTAGGCGAACAAGAGAATGCGACCTGTGAAACCTCGCACCACCTCGCTGCATTCCCACGCAGAGAGAGGTCGCGCAAGGCTCTTCGGAACCTCCGGAATCAGGGGCCTAGTAGACAAGTCCCTGACGCCCGAGTTTGCCGCTAGAATTGGGCTATCGTTCGCAACCCTGTTGAACAGCAGTGGAACAGTTCTGGTCGGGAGAGACGTAAGGTTACACTCACAGCTCATCCAAAACGCTGTGACTTCAGGTCTCTTGGCCGGCGGGATCGACGTCGTGGACTGTGGACTTGTACCGACCTCAGCGGCGCTCTTTGCGATGAAGAAGCTTCAGTTTTCGGCTGCAATAATGGTTACTGGCAGCCACACACCTGCAGAGACTGGGGGAATATTGTTCTTCATGAGTGACACCGGCGAGATGGACAGAAGCGGAGAGGGGTGCCTTGAACGAATCTACAGGTCGTCGGGATGGCGCAGGCTACCTTGGAATCAATTAGGCTCCTTTAGCACCATCAACATTCTCGAGACCTACTTCGAGGAGACCGGGAAGCTGCTGCAACAAGTAAGCGGTTTCCGTGTCGTCGTGGATCCTGGTAATGGATCAGCCTGTTCGACAATAGGGCGCATTCTCGAAGGCATTGGTTGTGAAGTCATTACTATCAACGGGGATCCCGATGGTACCTTTCCTTCGCGCTCTCCATGTCCTCAACCATCAACATTGGGTTCCTTGTCCGCTGCTGTACGGGACAACAAGGCGGACCTTGGCATTGGCACAGACGGAGATGGTGATAGAGCTTTGTTCGCAACAGACTCGGGTGAAATTCTCTGGGGAGATGTTACGGCCGCGCTCTTTGCGAAGAATGAGCTGAAAAGACACGGGGGAGGCCGGATTGTCACCACGGTGAACACGTCCAATCTGATGCGGCTTCTTTGCCAGAAGTACGGCGGGGATCTTACTGTGACGAGAGTGGGGCCTCCGGCAATAGCTGAGGCGCTTCGCGAGCACCAAGATGTGATCTTTGCTGCGGAGGAGTCCGGAAAGTACATCTGGCCAGACGTTCTTCTTTATGGAGACGCTGCCTTGGCGGCGGGCAGACTTCTTCGTATAATGGATACAGAACACAGGAGTCTGGAGAGTCTCAAGTCCGAACTCCCGGAGATGTGCCAATTCAAGTGCACTGTTCCGTGTTCTGATGAACTGAAGCATCAAGCACTTGAATATGCTCTGACGATGAAAGAAGATCGCGGGGACGTTCAAATCTCGACATTGGATGGGCTGAAGGTCAGCTTCGAGGATGGTTCATGTTTCCTCGTAAGGCCTTCCGGCACAGAGCCTGTCTTGAGATGCTATGCTGAGAGTCCGAACCACGAGCGAGGAAGGGAACTGCTCGAGAAGGCACGTGAACTAGCTCAGCACGCGATAGCAAAGGCAAGGGAGGTTCAAAGAGATGATGTCTAGGAGGCAATTGGCGGAGATGATGGATCATTCCTTGCTAAGGCCCACGCTGACTCTCGACGATATACGGCGAGGGTGCAAGGAGGCAATTCAGTGGGGTATGGCTTCGGCACTTGTAAATCCTGTTCATGTCAGTTTGGCGAGCAAGTTGCTCGGAGATTCCGCCGTAAAGGTCTGCAGTGCCATATCCTTCCCGTTCGGTCTCTCGACAACTGACGTCAAGGTTTACGCAACACGGACGGCACTGGCTCAAGGTGCAGGGGAAATCGACCTAGTAATGAATTACTGTGCTCTACGATCGGGCGACACCGACTTCGTGCTGAGCGACATTGCGAGCGTTGTGCGTGAAGCCAAACAGTGTTCACGGGATGTTGTTGTCAAAGTGATCTTGGAGAACTGCTATCTTACTGATGCGCAGAAGACGGAAGCCTGTCGTCTTGCCGTCAAAGCCGGGGCGGACTTCGTCAAGACTTCAACAGGTTATGGAGCTGGCGGGGCCACGGTTGAAGATGTTCGACTAATGAAAGAGACCGTCGGTCCAAAGATCGGGGTCAAGGCAGCAGGCGGCATAAGGACTCTTGACCAAGCGTTGGCAATGATAGAGGCGGGAGCCAACCGAATTGGAACGAGTGCAAGTATTTCCATCCTTGAGAGTCTTAGAGGGTGAAGGCTATCAATAGCAATCGAGATGCCCAGAAGACCCGCCGAATCCGGCAAGCAATGGAGAAGCAAGGATACGACGCGTTACTTCTCAGACTTCCAGAGAACGTCACGTACGCAAGCGGGTACTGGCCGCTGGGTGGAATATCCTTCGTGGTTTTCCCGCGGGATCAAGAGCCGACATTCATAGGTCATAATTTTGAGCCTCCTCCGGGAACGTGGATCACCGACATTCGGAGCTACGTTTGCGAGTCTCTGCAGGAAATTGCGGACCCTGTACGCAACAGTTCGAAAACCGTAGCGGAGGTGCTGAGGGAAAAGCGATTAGATAAGTGCAAACTGGGATTGGAGCTTTCTGCTGAGGCCATAGGCGGAACATACCTGAAGTGGAGGAGTAGCGGCATAAGCAAGTATACTACGGATTCGCTCGCAAGAGAATTGCCCAACTGTACATTCGACGACGCAATGCCAATGCTCTACGAAATCAGGAGCAGAAAAACCGAGCAGGAGGTTGACAAGTTGCGCATTGCCAACAAGGTCGCCCGATATGGGTTAGAAGTCTTTGAAGAAGGACTTGTTGAGGGCAAGACTGAGGGAGAATTGGCAGCTGAGATAGAGACAGCCACAGTGACTGAGGGATTGCGACACGTCAAGAAAGCTTCACACATCATGCCTTGTGCGTTCTTGGTGTCCGGAAAGGAGACGGCAAACGCACACGGATGGGTTTACGGGAACGGGCGAAGAAGGCTTCGAAAAGGCGACTTGGCCATGTTGGAATTTGATGTGATTGTTGACGGCTATTGCTCAGACACCACAAGAACGTTCACGGTCGGCAAGGCTGCAATGCGGCAGCGGGCTCTTTTGGAAGCAGTCAAGGAAGCTCACGATGAAGCGATTGAATCGATCAAACCTGGCATAACCTGCTCAAAAGTCGCTGACATAGCACACACGGTAATTGAGAAGAATGGTTATGGGAAATTCCTAAAACATTACGTGGGACACGGATTGGGAGTGACAATCTGGGAACCTATCCCCTCGCTTCATCCGGCTTCCCAAGGCAAACTCATGCCGGGGATGGTTCACAGCATAGAACCGGGGGTCTACGTGAAGGGCTTCGGTGGAGTCAGAACCGAAGATAACGTACTCGACACAAGTAGCGGCACGGAATTGTTGTCGAATTATCCGTATTTTCTGGATTAGCCTCGGAGCGAAATGAAACGACCAACCTCATATTTCGGAAACCGGAGGCAAAAACACTTCAAACTGGCCAGGGGGTGGGTGGGATTCGCGCACCAGTTTACCAGTATCATTTACCCCACAGCAGGGTAGCCCAGCCCCTCTCCAAGACTACGTCTTCGTGACTTGTTTTCGTGGGTTCGAATCCCACCGGGCCCGCCACAAAATCACCGCTAGAAATGGGCTCAAAATTCTATGGGCACCCTCTGAACCAGATCTGGACAGGTACGACCGAATGCCAGCCGGCAGGAAGCCGAGGGATCTGTCTCTGCTGGAAGGCAGACCGACCCGACTCTTTCTTGAAGCCATCAAGAGCCCCGCGACTCAGGAGGCATACGAGAGAAGACTTGCGACTTTCTTAGAGCACATTAATGTGGACGTGGATGGTTTCGTAGGCAAGGCCAAGATGAATCCTCGCTGAGCCGAAGACGTGGTTCTCAAGTATCTGGTTATGGAGTATCGTGTAGATGGATCCGTTGCTGGCTTCTACGCCTTCTCGTCTTAGGTGGGCGGAGATGGCTTGACCGCACCATCCGTGCTGTTGTCTGAGCTGGATGACTTTCTCGACTATGCTGGAGTTTAGGCGGTGGATTGTGTGTGGTCTTCTAGGCTTGTCGATCAGTCCCTCCCCTCTGTTCCGTTGGAACCTTTCAAGCCAATAGTAGAGGGTTCTTCTCGATACCTTGGCGGTTAGTCGGATGGTCTCTACGTCTTCGCCTTTCAGGAGTTTTCTGATGCACCAGTGTCTAAGCTTCAGTTCGTCTCTAGGCTTCTCCGGCATGATTGCACGACTCTTTCTCTCGCGGTTTCAGAGTTGTGCAATATGTCCTTGTATTCTACAGGACGCGCTTCCAGGCTGTTCTAACTACCCTCATGTGTCCCGGTATAGGAGAACTGCGAATGATGTGTGACGACTTGCATTAGTTTCCGCTGGAAGATGCTCCAAGGATTAGATTCTTCCAGAACTACGCATGAAATAGACCACATTCACATCACTGGATTCTTCCACAAGAAATGAACGAGGAGAGGGTCAGAGCCAAAAGAGGAGGGACATATGTTGGTAGCTAGAACAGTCGATAGTCTCTCCGAAGACTCCTGCACAAAGAGCCACGCGCCTAAGTTGCCCGAAAGCTTTCACGGACAACGCTTGAGATCTTTTCAGACTCCACACTACAGTTGAGGATACCAACGGAGTGGGCGATCTGCAAACTCTGCGGAGCGAAAGTCAAATTCATCAGCACCGGTGAATCTGAGGAACTGCGTGCATCCGTATCCCGGATCTTTCCTGAACTCAAACTCCCTCTAGTCACCGGGATTCGCCAGAAGCCGCCCACATCTCGATAGCATGGCGAAATCAAATCATCATATGTTAGCGCGTACGCTTGCGTAAGAATTAATACCGCGTCCCTAGACCAACCGAGCCGAGGCGTAATTCACGCATGGCTCATCCTTCCAGCCGTGTCGAAAGAATTCCACGCTCGGGCATTCGAGAGATATTCGACATGGCGCGAGGCATTCCAGACCTCGTTCATCTTGAACTCGGGGAACCAGATTTCCGCATGCCGGATCACATAACACAAGCAGCAATCCAAGCGCTTCGTGAAGGTTTTACGAAGTACACTCCGAACGCGGGCGACGAAGAACTCAGACAAGCGATATCGGAGAAGCTGAAACGCGAGAACAACATCCACGCAGAGCCAAATGGAGAGATCATGGTCACTGCAGGCGCAATGGAAGCGCTGTCCCTGTCGATCCTAGCAACCGTTGATGAGAAAGACGAGGTTGTGATTCCAGATCCAGGATACGTCAGTTATATCGCACAAGTGCTTCTTGCGGGCGGCGTCCCCGTACTTGTACCTCTGTCCGAGGACAAAGATTTCCGGTTGAGGGCAGATGACCTTGAGAGAGTTGTTACAAAGAGAACGCGCCTCATAATAATGAATTATCCCTCAAATCCCACAGGTGCCGTTTCACTTCAGGAAGACCTGAAGGAAGTCGCGGACTTCGTGTCCGATCGAGATCTTTTGGTTCTGTCCGACGAGCCGTACGAGAAGTTGGTCTACCAGGGTCACCAGCACCACAGCATAGCGTCGCTACCCGGAATGTTGGAGCGCACAGTAAGCGTGTTCTCATTCTCCAAGACGTACGCTATGACTGGAATGAGGATAGGCTATATGGTGTCCGGAAAGAAGCTGATTCAACAGATGACAAAACTGCAAGAACACTATGTCGCATGCGTCAATTCCGTGGCGCAGAGAGCCTCGATAGCTGCTCTTCGCGGTCCTCAAACCTGTGTCGAGAACATGCTCAAGGAGTATGCGCGCCGACGGGATATACTCATCGAAGGGCTGAACAAGACTGGCGTCATCAAATGCAGGAAACCTGCAGGCACATTCTACGCATTTCCGAACATTACCAATACAGGACGAGACTCGCGAACTTTCGCCCGAAGTCTACTCAAGGAGGCCAGAGTGGCTACTGTTCCCGGCGTATGCTTCGGTGAACAAGGTGAAGGGCATCTCCGTCTTTGCTTCGCCAACAGCGAGGAGAACATCAAGGAAGCAGTGAAGCGCATACAAGAATACTGTTTGAAGTCCTTCCCGCGGGCCAATTAGCCTAGCAAGCTACCTGACTCGGCCTAGCCGTTGATGCCGGGTTATGCTTGGTGAGCCCTCAACTGTCATGGTCCGTGGAGACCTATTAGTTGACAGTATTTCCGAAGGTACGAGCATGCGCTAGAGAGGTTTGGGTCTTTGAATTAGATGTAGTAGGTTGTGTTCTGGATCTTCAAGGAATGCGGTCCACACGCCTTCCTTCTCTCGCGTCTCAGACTTGAAGGCGACACCTCTCGTCCTTAGATCTTCGTAGGCCTTGTGAATGTCTGTCACTGATATGGCCAAATGGCGTAGGCCGGGATCTCTTTCTCCGTGGAATACCCTCTCGACGTTTGCTGCTTCAATGATTTCGATAAGGCTTCCGCCGAGTCTTACATAAGTTGTCAGAGATTTTGCGCTTTCATAGGCAATCTTGAAGCCGAAGGTGCTGCAGTACCATCGCGCTAGAGCTTTCGGATCCTTGGCTGCAATAGTCACATGTTCAATGTCATCGAACAGGTTTTCCGTCATACAGGTCCCAACCCAACGGATCCTATTTGCTGGCTGCCGCTATGATCTGCAAAGCTTCTCTGACGAGATCCGATATCTTGGCGAAATTGCTGGCCTCGATGAGATCCCTCTTACAGATCCACGTGCCTCCCACGGCCCATGCTCCGGCCTTGATGTATTCGGCCAAGTTACCTGCATTGACTCCTCCTAGAGGCAGGAACTTTACATCCGGAAACACGGCTTTCATTGCCGTTATGTGGCCCGGGCCTCCGGTTGACGCGGGAAATACCTTGATCACCAGAGGAAGGTCCTTGATGCTTCGTTGTCGCCTGCCTGTTGTCGCCGCTTTTATCGCCCTTTGAACCTCCGACGGCGTGAATACACCCGGAATGGACACGATGTTCTTCCTGGCACAGTATGTGACGATTTCCTCGTCTAGGTGAGGCGAGACTATGAAGCGCGCTCCGGCCGACAAAGCCTCCTTCGCAACAGGCACCGAAAAGACGGTGCCGGCCCCCACTAGCATTTCCGGCAGTTCCTTGCTCACTACTCTAATGGCGCCCATCGCTCTCTCGGTGCGCATAGTTATCTCAACCAGGTCTAGACCGGCGTCCAAGATTGCTCTGCCTAAAGGCACAGCCTTGCCAGGATCGTCGATTACCGCAATCGGAATTATCCCAGCCTTCTCCATCCTAGGTAGGACGTCTTGCGCCATTCTTTCACCTACCACCTTCATCTCTGAACCCTCCCTGCTCCACCTTCCCTAACTAGGCTCTCGATCTCTTGGATACTAACTAGGTTCGGGTCGAAGAATATACTATGTTTCAACGCGCTGGCCGCCGTCGCAAAATCCAAAGCGTCCTGATCGCTTTTTCCTACTAGGAGACAGTAGATTAGTGCGCCAGTGAAAGCGTCGCCGCCCCCGAGACGATCCACGACGTTCGTGATATCATATTTCGTCGTCGTGTACAGCTTTCTCCCATCATAAAGCACGGCGCTCCAAGTATTGTGAGTGGCGCTTATGCTTCCCCTGAGGGTAATACCTACTTTCTTCAGATTCGTAAAGCGTTTCATCAATTGGCTAGCCGCCTCCAGATACTTCTCCGCAGAGACTTCTTCCGCGAGCCTAACGTCTGGACCTCTGATGCCGAATATCTTTTCACAATCCTCCTCGTTTCCGATAGCGATGTCCACGTAGGGCATGAGGCCAGACATGATCTCTGTCGCCGTCTTCCCGTACCTCCACAGTTTGGCCCTGTAGTTGAGGTCACAGCTGACTGTGAGCCCCTTATCTCTAGCAACTCTCACTGCCTCAAGGCATACATCAGCAGCACCTTGCGATATCGCAGGCGTGATCCCTGTGAAATGGAACCACTTCGGTTCTGAGAATATCTCATTCCAAGCTATCGTTCCCGGCGTGACCTCGGATATTGCTGAATGAGCGCGGTCATAGATGACCTTGGACGGACGCTGATTCGCACCAATTTCTAGAAAGTATATCCCGATCCTCTCACCCTTCCTAATTATGTGCGAGGTGTCGACCCCGAAACGCCTCACATAGTTTATTGCGGCTTGTCCTATTTCATTGGAAGGCAGACAAGTCAAGAACGCTGCCGGTATTCCATAGTTAGCTAGGCTTATTGCGACTGAAGCTTCAGCGCCTCCATAGCTTATCTCAAAGGTGCCCGCCTGCAAGAAACGTTGAAAACCGGGTGGATTGAGCCTCAGCATTATTTCCCCAAAAGTCACAACTTGACCCAATTGGCCCCAGGGCCGGGTTCGTGATCTAGCGTATATATGCTTTTACAGATCATGGGGCTCTTGTTCTAGCTACCAACATGTGTCAGTGATAAAAAGAGACTGGATCATTGGGACAAGTCAGGGTAGTATCCGTGGATGGAACTATGAACGGCCGCATCAAGGGATTCGTTATCTCCATCCCGCTGACGTATACTTCCATGACAGATGTGAAAGGATGAAAAGCCTCAAGTTCCAGCGTGTGAATCATTCTTGTGGTTGGTAAGCCCGAAGCTACCCTGACCAATACCGGTCGGAGATGTGAATGGGCAATCTTCCAGAGCGGCTCGTTGAATGCGTCATGCGCGCGGATAGGTGAGTGCCGCGTTCAAGCCAACCATAAACGATGGAGGTGAAGTGAAGAACAGAACAAAACGCATAAGCAACTCGACAGAGTACTCAATGCGGCTTGAACGCCAAGTGGAAGAGCCACCCGGGAACCACACAAAGAACCAGGCTTTTCATCTATGTAAAAGCGTGGGTGTTCCTTCTCGGGTCTGCTTGCCTTGTTGCCGTTTGATTGATTTGATGTTCTCCAACTTGCCTTACTGTGCTGTGTGAGTCATCCTCTTAAGTTTTGATTCGTACAGTCGCTCCTTCCTCTCGTTGTAGAGCCTATTCTCACGTAGCATATGCCAGATTATTCGCAGCATCTTGTTTGCGACATGTGTCACTGCCACGTTATGGTGGTGCCTCCTCAGTTTCCGTTCGTAGTATGCTCTCATTCTAGGGTCGGATCTGATGGCTGTGTTCGCCGCCTGTGTCATGATCCACTTGACCTTCCTGCTTCCACCCTTCATCCTACCCATGTAGAGTGAATCCCCGGTCTGGTAGACTGATGGGCATAATCCAACCCATGAGACCAGGTGTGAAGGCGACGGGAACCTGGAGATGTCTGCGATGTATGCGGCTAGGACCGACGCGCTGTAATAATCGAAGCCGGTCATGCTCATGATTATGGGCACGTACTGGCTATGCAGCGCATCCTTGGCTATCGTGTTGTTGGCGTTCTCTTCCTCATCTTGGAGGAGCT
>Ga0315282_10009872_pt1 | contig 15098 bp, 7 predicted proteins | sample YL17G07_20_MG_FD_203693 | JGI IMG/M metagenome (GOLD analysis project Ga0315282, IMG submission 203693) | Sediment microbial communities from Yellowstone Lake, YNP, Wyoming, USA - YL17G07_20 | ecosystem: Environmental > Aquatic > Freshwater > Lake > Sediment | place: USA: Wyoming | collected... | reverse complement strand
TTGCTGGCGACCTGGACTCCTTGGGCGCCGGCCTTAAGCGCCTGTCCACCGGGGACGGGCACGAATTCAACGTCCTGGCCCGAAAGATGGTGCCCGCGCTCGGAAGAGTCGCGGAGATTGCCGTCAAAGAGCCACTGCGCGACACCGGAAGGCGGGGCGGCGGGGTTCTCGATTCGAACCTCATCGAGCACGCCCTCGAAGTGTCCCAGTTCAAGCGGTTCGCCCGAGGGCACCGGTATACCGGACCGTGGCGTGCTCGCGCGCTGGCCGTTGACGTCAATCCAGATTTCCTTTCCGTCCCAGCCTGCGATCAGGTGATACCACACGCCAACCTTGGCCGGTGTCTTGGAGCGGACCCGCGGTTCCCATCCGTCCAGGTACAGAAAGAAAGAAAACTGGCTGCCCTCCTGTGGCGGATCCAGGCGCAGTTGGTACGCCTGTTCCTTGATCAACAGCGGTTGCCAGCTCGTGCCGATGGCATCGAGTTTGACCCAGCATTCGATCCGCAGTCCGGGTGCCGGCCGCAATTCCGGGCTGTCGGGCACGACCGCCCGGCCTTGGCCGCAGCGGAGGCCCTGGCCGCTGTGTCCCGGCGCAAAGGACGCCGACGCCGCGAAGGCTTCGTTGCCGCGCCCGGACGTGTCGGCCAGATTGCCGTCGAAGCTCCACGCGCCCACGGCGGGACGCTCTTCGGCAACGAGTTGCGCTACGCAATGTGACAGCGCGATGAAGACAACACACTTAGTGAAGGAGTGGCGTTTCATCGATATGCGCGACAGCGGCGTCGAGTAGCCGTCAGCCTCCGACCAAGCGAAACGGGTTGTGAGCTCTCTTCCTCTCGCATACACCGTCAAGCTCAACGCACTTGTTCAGTTCGCCGACCGCGACGATCGAAACTCGGGCGTGTGCAGGAAGTGTGCGGGAAATGTTTGAGGCGCTTCCCGTCCCCGTTCTGTCCCGCCGTGTCCCTCCGTGGATGCATGCCGTGGTCCACAAAATGGTCCGCATGGATTTCCGCCTGCCGCCGCCACCCCGCTTCCGGACAGGCCCGTTTGTTCCGCCCTCCAGCGCGGCGGCAGGGCGGGCCGGTCGCCAACCTCGGGACGAATTCAGCCCGAGGTCGCGGGAGCCGCGACGCCCCTGGCTCCTTTATCGGCGTCGGACAGGGATAGGGTGGTCTGCAGGTACTTCCTGAACTTGGAGTCGATGAGCTTCTCGAAGCGCGGCACTTCATCGTCAATGAACCAAGATGGGGCCGCAACACAGGACGGCGTAGAGCACGAGGCGTACTTGGCCAACAGCACATCCATCATCAACCTGCCGGCCGCCGGGCATTCCGGCGGCGCCACCATCAACCCGCCGGTCACCGGCCTGGACATGACGATCCACTTCGTCATCAAGGCCGGCACCCTGGCCTTGGTTATCAATGTGCCAGCGCCGTTTCTTGGATGCTCGTTCGCCCCTGCCCGGCCTGCAAGGCAAGGAAGTCCTGACCAAGTTGCGAGCGATCTCGCGTTACGCCACGGCGCCGTCGGGAAGCTTGACGTCTGCATTGGTTCGGTGCCGCTTCCTGACACAGTCTTTCCATGGCTTTCGCGGATTCGAGCTCGTCTCCCCTCGAATAACTCCGTCGGGGCGATGAGGGGCGCGGCGAGGAAGAACGGCGGCCGTAGTTGGCGGGGCCTAAGGCCGCTTGTGCTCGTTGATGAGTTGTGCGGGCGAGTTCATGAAGGCACGCACGCCGTGGCCGTAGATGCCGTCGTTGTCACGGAAGAGGTAGCGGGGCTGGACGCCGTAGGGCATGGCTTCGCGGAGTTGCTGCACGACCCAAGCCATCGAGGGCGCCGGCGTGACGGCCCAATGCAGGACTCTGCGGCGGTCGTGTTCGAGCACGACGAAGACGTAGAGCGTATCGAAGGTCAGCGTCGGCACGGTGAAGAAGTCAATGGCCCCCGAGACACCGAGATGGTTGCGCAGGAACGGCAGCCACGTCGTGGAGGGCTTGCGCGGCCGGCGCGGCTTGACCATGTACTTCAGGATGGTGTCGGTACACGGCGGGTCGTAGCCGAGCATGTCGAGTTGCTGGCGCATGCGTTCCACGCCCCAGAGGGGATTCCCGGCGCTCAGCTTGCGGATGAGCGCCTGCATCTCCACGGTGATCTCCGGCCGCCCAGGCCTCGACTTCCAGCGCCAGTACAGCCGGAATGCCGCCTTGGGCAGCAGCAGTAGACAGAGGAAGCCTCCAAGATAGCGCAGCACTTGCCAGGCGCATGAGAGGGCGTTGCCACAGTTCCTGAAGATGTCGCTGAGGGCATTCATCGTCGAAACACGGCCCTCAAAAGCTGCAAATCAGGAAACGTGCAAGTCGTTGTGGCGCAAGGGAGACGGGATTATTCGGGGGGACAACCATGCCCCGATAGAATTCCAGCCTTTCCTTCCTGGCTAGTCACGCCGGCAATTAGCGCTTGATCGATGGCTTGTCAACCGGCTATCATTGGATGTCTCCAGTCACCAGGGGCATCCAATAGGAGTCACAGACCACCATGAGCGACCAAATCACTCGTCGGAAACTCCTCCAAGCCGGTGCGGCGGCGTCGGCCTCGGTTCTGATTTGCTCTGCAACCACGGCCCGAACATACGCGGCCAATGAAAAGATACGCTTCGCGCTTGTCGGCATTGGCGGCATGGGCGGCAAGGGCGTCGGTGTGGCCTCGGGTGAGCAGATCGTCGCCGCGGCTGACGTCGATCTCAACCACGCCGGCGGATCGGTCAAGAAGATCAAGAGCGGCTTCCCGGACGCCAAACTCTACAGCGACTATCGGAAGCTCTTCGACGAGCAGAAGCAGCTCGACGCCGTTTGGGTTGCCACGCCCGACCACCATCACTTCCCGGCGACCGTCCGCGCCCTTGAGGCAGGACGTGCCGTTTACTGCGAGAAGCCGCTGTGCCATGACATTTACGAAGTTCGTAAGCTCCGCGAACTTGCCAAGGCGAAGAAGGTTGCCACGCAGATGGGCAACCAGGGCCACTCCGGCGAACACGTCCGGCTGCTGTGTGAGTGGATTTGGCAAGGCTCGCTCGGCGACGTGACGGAGGCCCACGTGCGTCCGCCCTACAACGAGATGGATTTCGGCTCTCGCAACGCCGGCCAGCCGGCACAGCCGCCCGCGAGCCTCGACTGGAATCTCTGGCAGGGCATCGTCAAGGAGCGGGAGTTCCGCAGCGGCATCCACCCGGCCAAGTGGCGCGGATGGCTCGACTACGGCACCGGCCTGCTGGGCGACTGGTTCTGCCACAACGCCGACGGGGCGGTCTGGGGCTTGAAGCTCTACGAGGCCGACACGTGCGAAGTCGAGTGCGAAGGCGAGGAGACCAACGCGACCAACTGGGCGCATGAGGTCCGCGTGTCGTGGTCGTTCCCCAAGCGCGGCGAGATGGTCCCGTGCGTGATGCGCTGGAGTTCGGGTATCTACAACGACTACAAAGCCAAGCCGATGCCGAAGACGATTGATCCGGAGCGCATTGCGGCGGTCTCGAAGGAATCCGGCGCGTACTACGGCACCAAAGGCACGGCGGTCTCGGGCTGGTGGATGAACAGCGCGCGGCTCTTCCCCGAAACGCTCATGAAGGAAGTCGGCAAGCCCAAGACCGTGCTGCCGCGCGTGAAGGGCAGTCACGAGTCGGATTTCCTCAATGCCATTCGCACGGGCGGTCATTCGTCGGCCGATTTCGACTATACGGCCCGGCTCACGGAGATCATGCTCATCGGCAACATCGCTTCGCGGGTCCGCGAAAAGCTGTCGTACGACTTCCGCACAGGCAAGTTCACAAACAGCGACAAGGCCAACGCCCTGTTGCAACGTGAACCGCGCAAGGGCTGGGAGTTCGGATACGCATGACGGGCCCCTAACCATTCAGGAGATGATTGTCGCGGCATGAGCCTTTTTCCGTCTCATCGCATTCGCGCAAACCCGCGCACGTCAAAGCAATACGCCTTGGCTCGCGCGGGTTTTCGTTTTCCGCCAATCCTGCAATCCAACGCCAAATCGTGACCTAAAGTGCGCCCTTTCCCGCCAAGGTTGCGCCAAGGAAACGGCAAGGAAATCACCGCGGCCACGCGGCTTGCGCGATCCGTTCGGGTTCAGCCCGTGCCCCGTTGGCCCGCGAACGCGCCCGGCCGCGCCGGACATGGAGCGGCGCGGAAACGCGGGAACTCTCGCCCACGGCGGCCGCGGGGCGTGGGATTGAGGTGTCCGCAACATTCTGGCAGTGGCAGGCAAGTACATGGTCAATGGACGACTGCCCGCATCACCTCAAAGCGTCCGCCAGGCCCGGAATGTCTTGCGCGCCCGCAGGAACTTGGAGACTGGCTCTGGCGAAATCCTCGCCGATCGGCTCGCAGCGGCCGCCTAGGCACCTGGCCAGGAAGGCCTCGGCGATGGCGCAGAAGGACAGCGTATTCTCCGGCCGGGCGAAACCGTGTCCTTCGTCAGGGTAGAGCACGTAGGTGACGGGGATGTTCTTCGCCTGCAGGGCCTGCACGATCTGATCGGACTCGGCCTTCTTCACGCGCGGATCGTTTGCGCCCTGGCCTATCAGCAACGGTCGGCAGATCCGATGCGCCTGCGTCAGCGGCGAATGCCGCCGGAGCAGTTCGCGGCCTTCTTCGGTGCGGTGATCGCCTACGCGGCTGGCGAGCAATTCGAGCATCGGCTTCCAGTACGGAGGTATGGACTCAAGAAAGGTGATCAGGTTGGACGGCCCCACCAAATCCACTCCGCAGGCGTAGAACTCCGGCTTGAAGGCCAAGCCCGCCAGCGCTGAGTACCCTCCGAAACTCCCGCCCATCACGGCTACTTTCAGGCGATCGGCGATACCTCGGGCGATCGCCCATTGGACGGCGTCCTCCTGATCGTCAATGACTTTGCCGCCCCATTCATGGTCGCCGGCATTGATGAAGGCTTTCCCGAAGCCGGTGGACGCGCGGAAGTTGACCGCCAGCACGGCATAGCCACGGTTGGCCAGCCATTGATGCCAGGGATGGTAGCCCCACATGTCGCGCCCCCACGGACCGCCGTGCGGCGTGAATACCATCGGAACGGGGCGGTCGGGGATCCCGTCCCCGTTGCTGTCGGAGTCGGGCGGGAGCGAGTAGTAGGCAACCAAGTCCAGACCATCGCGGGAACGGATGACGGCGGAGTGCATCCGGACCAACGGCTGGCCCTCCAGTGCTTTGCGGTTTGTGAACAGGAAACGAGCGGTGCGGCTGGCGCGTTCGTAGAGGTAGAAACGGACCGGAGCATCGTCGAGATGGTAGAGCACCACCCAGAACCGGTCATCAAGGGTGCGGCTGATGATCTCCAACTCGCCGTCCTCCAGGCCTTCCAGATAGTCCAGGTCGGCCTGAATGGCAGGGTCAAGGACCTGTCGTCGTTTGCGTTCGTAGATGAAAGCGACGGCTTGGATGTTCTTCTCGGTGGGATGGCACCAGATGTCGGCCACATCCGACCGTTCATCTTCAGCGAGCAGGCGTTTGGCCTTGGTCTGTGGATCAAGTTCGAAGAGCGCCGCGGTGTTACGGCCCCGACTGTCGTTCATGTAAAGGAGCCGGTTGTCCTTGTCGAAACCCACCGGCCCGGTCGTAAGGACGTCCTCGGCGGGAACCGTGTCCCAGAGTTGCCAGTCGTCACCGGAAGGCACGTAGCTTTCCAGATCGCCGTCGGGATCCATCCGGTAAGCGAACCGCAGGCGAAAATCGTCATCCACCATCACGCTGACGAAGCGCTCATGCCGCAGCAGGAGGGTTCGCTCGCCGGTACGGATCCGGATGCGATAAATGTCGTGCCACTGCGGGTTCCGGTCATTCAGGCCGACGATGATGTCCTCGGAGAACTTGGGGCTACGGCCGGTTAGGTGGGCCTGTGCGCCCTCGAAAGGCGTGAGATCGCGGGTAACGTTCGACACCAGATCGACCGCGTACATCCGCCAGTTCTCATCGCCGCCCTTGTCCTGAACGAAGAGGACATCGGTGCTGGTATAGGCCCACGCGAAGAAACGGATGCCGCGCCCGGTATCCTGCGTGACGGGGCGTGCCGCGTCGGGATCCTGGCGCGGAGCCACCCACACGTTAAGTACGCCGTCGCGCGGCGCCAGCCAAGCCAGGTACGCACCGTCGGGACTAAGTTGCACCGAGGCGCGATCTGGATTGCCAAAGAGCACCTTGCGCGCGATCACGGGCACGTCTTCAAGTCTGGACATTTCCGTGTTCCTCCTCATGCGATCCCTTCGGAAGCGCGCCGACCTGCTGCCGACGAAGACGCTCGCCGACGTGCCGCTCGAACCGGTACGCTGCCTCAGAACGCTACCCCGAAGTTCACGATCGGCTGGTGCTCCTCCTTCGGTCTCGGGCTTTCGGATTCGGAGTGCTGCCGCTCGTTCTTCTTCAGTTCCGGCACGCGCTGCTGCTGCGCCGCCGTTGGCTCCGGGTAACGGTTGGCCGTTGACGCTAACGTATATAATCGAGAGCTGTGAAGACAAAGGCAAATGCCAGAGCAGGAGGACACGACACGGACGCGTGGAGATCAGGCTGAGACACTGGCGTCTCATCCGCCCGCACCGATACGAATTGCGGCGAACGCGCGACGGCGCATGCCGCCACCCTCACCGCGCGCGACCGCAGCAGGTGGACGTCGGGGGCTGAGGGCGTCGGGACAGTTACCCAAGTCCAATCTACTCGGCCAGCAGCAGTGCCGGCGGGTCACTTTGCGAATCTGCTGCACGACATCGCTAGCCATGACAGGCTCTCCCTTCCACCGGAGCATGGCCTGCCAGCAACCCGCGCGGCGGTCAAGTCCTTTCGGGCTACGCCCTTCAGGCCTCGACCGCCTCTCTACTTCCTCCTGCCCCTCTTTCTCTCCCATTTTCGCTGACGGCAGACACTGGCCCTATCGTCAGGCAGGCGATTCTGGCGATGGATCTCTTCACGGCTTTGCACTGTAGTAGTACACCGCGCTCCGATAGGGCATCGGGAACGAAGCCCGATCATGCAGGCGCGGTTGCTTGGTGAGTTCGGGTGATGAGAAGAACTCGTTCTGATAGTTGATCACCCACCGGCAGGAAGTTTCGAAGTTGATCTTGTCCGTCTGGCGGCATCGCAGCATTGTGAACAGTCCGCCAGATTTCCAGCGGTCAATACGGATGATCGCCGCGTAGGAATCCGACTGGATTCCCCCGCCCATGCCCCACGAATAGCCGTAGCAGTCTTCCGTGCCGAGATACTCAATCTGCGGCGTGGCGCTGCCATCGAGGTAGAGTTCATGGTTGGCCTCGCAGATCAGGTCGCTGGTAACGGTCTTCGGATGGTCAGCTTGTATCTGCAGCCAATGGGCCACGATGGCTCCGGGTCCCTTGACATTGCAGACCTCGATCGTCTGTTCGGGAATCGTCGGCGCGCCCGTGCGGTACGCCACGCGCAGACAGCCCGTGTTCGCTGGCAACGCATTCACCTTCTCCCACTGGACGTCGGTGTAGCCGTCAAACTTCTTGTCCGTCAGGTTCTCCACCTCCATGCGGATGTGTTGGCGGAACGGCATCGGCAGCCGGAAGTTGTGCGACTGCTTCACATGGGAGAAATAGACCGTACTGAAATAAGCGGTCTTGGCCTCGACATCGCCGAGGAAATCCATCAACGGCATCTCGATGGCTGGCGTCTTTTCGCCGTCATACCAGACTCGCAAAATGAGCTTGTCCTGGTCGCCGCCATTGTATTTGGAGACATGGATCAGTGTCACCACGCCCGGCCCGTCAACGTCCAGCAGCGTCGTCTTCGATTTCGGTGTGATCTCCGATATGTCCGGGTACTTGTCATACGGCCAATGGCTTGGCTGCAACCGGCTCTGTGTGCCGCCGACCGCGGTGAGTGACTGCCAATCATCGGACGACAGCGCCGCAGTGGTCAACGGAGCCAGAGCCAGCAGCAGGGCGGCGAGGGTGCATACTGTCATCTGCTTCATCTGAGTTGTCCTTTCGTTTTCAGCTGTCGCTTTTACAATTTCTCCGACCGAACCGTCTTCGCTTCACCGTTGAGGCGAATCTTCACCTCCCGTGGTTCGGGCGATGCAATGCGGTAGTTGGTGACTTTGCCGTCCTTCCATTCGATGTCCACGGTAAACCCGTCGCGGGCGCGGAGGCCGCTCACTTTACCGGTGTGCCATGAGGCCGGCAATGCCGGCAGGAATTCGAGCACGGGTTCGCCGTCTGCCGTGGTTTCCTGGCTCTGGAGCAGCATCTCGGGGACGGCCGCGCAACCGCCGAAATTGCCGTCGATCTGGAACGGGGCATGGAGACAGAACAAGTTCGGCGCCCCTCGCGCGATCAACATGGCGAGCAGCTTGCTGGCCCGGTCGCCGTCATGCAGGCGCGCCCAGAAGTTGGCTTTCCAGGCCATGGACCAGCCGGTAGAGGCGTCGCCGCGCCGTTCCAGCGACAGGCGCGCGCCCTTGTAGAGCTCCGGAGTCGCGGGGCTAATTTCGCTGCCGGGACACAGCCCCCAGAGATGCGAGCAGTGGCGGTGTTGGATCTCCGTCTCCTCGAAGTCCTCCAGCCATTCCATGATACGGCCTTCGGCATTCACGCGCGTGGGCGCGAGCCGGGCGCGGGTGACGTCCAAGCCCTTCGCAAACGCCTCGTCAATGCCCAGGATGCGCGCGGCGGCCGCCGTGTTCTTCAGGAGCTCGCGGGTGATCTGCTGGTCGAAGGTTGCGCCCACACACAACGCGGTCCTTTGCTTTTTGCCGTTCGTGTCGTTGTAGGCATAGCTGTTCTCCGGCGAGTTGGAGGGCAAGACCACCAGCTCGCGGGTTTTGGGATGCTCGACAAGCACGGCTTGCATGAACTCGCTCGCGCCGCGCAGGATGGGATAGTACTCGCGCAGGTACGCCTTGTCCTGCGTGAACGCATAATGCATCCAGACGTGCTGCGCCAGCCACGCGCCGCAGGTCGGCCCGATGCAGGCCGGCAGGAAGCTCGGCGCGGTGTCGTACCACGGGTTCTGCGTGTGATTCGCCATCCAGCCCGGCGCATTGAAGTACGCCTTGGCGGTCTTCTGCCCTTCCGGGACCACGTTCCGGATGAACCGCAGCAGCGGCAGATGGCAGTCAGACAGGTTGGCCGTTTCGACCGGCCAGTAATTCATCTGGAGGTTGATGTTGCTGTGGAAGTCCCCGCGCCACGGCGTGTCGTATTCCTCGGCCCAGATGCCCTGCAGGTTGGTCGGCAACTGTGAGTCGGGCCGCGAGCCGGAGACGACCAGGTGCCGGCCGAACTGGAAGTACAGCGCCGCGAGCGACGGATCCGGAGACTGCTCCTGTGCCTTCACACGGTCCGGCGTAGGCCGTCTGGCGTTCGGCCCTTCCGGAAGGGTCAGCTTCACGCGCTCCATATACCGGCGGTGATCGGCCACGGCGCCGTCCCGGATGGCGTCAAAAGACTTGGCCAGCGCGGCGTCGAGACGCTTGCGCGCGAGCCCTGCATATTCCTTGTCGCTCCAGTCCGTCCCGGCGGACACAAGGAGCGTCGCCTCATCAGCGCCTTCCACAACCAGCCCCCGCTCCGTCGCGGATGCCTGGCCGCCCTTCACGTTCGCCGCGAGCAGCGCGAGGTAGCGCATCCCTTGCCCGCCGCCGCCGGGCTTATTGAACTTCAGTTGGCCCTCCAACAGGTGCATCGCGCCTTCGGCGCGGGTCGTGGCGTCCTGCCTGCGCGCAAGGGCCGCGGTGAACGAGAGCGCGCCCGGTCTGCCGGCCTTTACCCGCAGGGCGATTACCTCGTCCGGCTTGGAGACCACCAGCTCGCGCGTGAACACCACGCCGTCCTGCGTGTGTCGCGTGGTGGCCACGCCGGTCATCAGGTTGAGGTCGCGGCAGTAGCCGTCGGGCATCGGCGGGGGGGCTGCCGCGTCAATGCCGGACAAGGCGATCTCCGCCACCTGGAAGTACGCCTCCTGCGGGGTGAACGTGAAGCGGTAGAAACGGAAGGCGGCCGGCTTCGCGATGTCGAAGGCCTTGGTCTGGTGGCGACGCTCAAAAGGCTTGCCCGGGCTGCGGCGGTCCAACTCGGTCCAGGCCTTGCCGTCCGCCGATCCCTCGAGCAGCCACACCTGCGGGTCGCGGCTCGGCACGTCATCGGCACTGGTCAACGAGTAGGAGGGGACCGTCTTTGCCTGGACCAGCTCGGTCTGCCAGATCACCGCCTTGCCGGCCTTGTCCACGCACCACTTCGTACCGGTGTCGCCATCCACGGAGTTCGCGATCGTTTTTCCGTCGCCGTCCTCGTGGCCGCTGGGGGAGGAGACCTTCGTCTCCGGCGCTGCGCCGCCGAGGCTCACGATCAGATCCCCGAGCGTCTGGTAACAGCCGAACTGGTTGAGATCTCCCCACCCTCTCACGCCCTCGGCATAGCGAAACCCCCTGTTGAGCGCGCCCCAGGCCCCGGAAATGTCGCCGGCAAAGAGTTTCTCGCGTACGTCCGGCAGGCATTTGTGGGCGTCGTAGTTGTTGCCGTCGTATGGGCCGCCGGACCAGAGCGAGGACTCGTTGAGCACGATGCGATCCTTGCGAACCCCGCCCAGATCCATAGCACCGAGACGGCCGTTTCCCAGGACGCTGGACTCGTGGAACGTCCTGCCCGGCTTGTCGAACCAGACGCTCATCGGCTCCGCAGGCGCAGACGCCTCGTCGGCGTTAAGCACGGCTAGAGACGCCAGTAGCAGGGCGACGAGTGCGAGGGATGTGGTTTGCTTCACTTGATTTGTCCTTTCATTTCCAGAAGTTGGAAGTTGCCGGCCAGCTTTTTCCCAATGATTGGAAAGCTCCGGGTTCGAGATGTGACAGGCCACCAGCCAGCAATCCCGTAGTGTTCCATAATCCAGCCGCGCATCAGCCGGCCTCGCGGCGAGAGTAAGCGCTGGAAGAACGAGCTAGAACTCCTCCTCGAACAACAGAAGGTCGTGACCAACCAGGGCGCGGCGAACCGCCTACCGGGCGTACATCTTGCGCAGCTTCTGCAGTTCGGCGATGGCCTTGTCTATTGAAACGCAGAGGTACTGCGCGGCCACCGGATCTAGCGCTGGAACGGCTGGGCATGCCGGGGCAACAGGCGCCTTTGCCTTGGCGAGCCGGCCAGGCTTCCTTGCCGGAGCCGCGTTTCTGGCCGCCTTCCGGGCCATCATCTGCATCAGGGCATCCACGTTGCCTTTGTAGCCGGCCTTCTGCGCGGCGGCGTGAGCGTCCTTCCATGTCCCCGTCTTGCGGGCCTCTGCCACGGCCTCGGCGATCCGGGCCTTGGTGTCGGCGCTGTAACGTCTGCCTCTCTTTGACATCCTTGTCCCTCCTTGGATCACAAGATCGTGGCAGACGAGGTGCGCGGTGTCAAGACACACACGGGAAGCGCGTTAGCGGCCGCAAAAAAATAAGTGTAGGAACTGAGGACGGTCAGGGGCAACCACCTGAGTTCCTGGTTGGCAGGTTCAGCGGCTGCATCCTCTGGGCTGGATCGTGTAGTTCCAGTCGCCATGGAAGCGGTGACGATATTCTACGAGGGAGAAATTCCATGCAAGAGATTTGTAGTTATCATTCAACCTGCGGTTTCTCCTATGAAAGACCGCGCAGTTCAGCTCATTCTGGCCCTACCGCCGCGTCCTGCGCCGGCCCTTCGTGGCCTTCTTCTTTCCAGGCTTCGCAGTAGCGCGCTTCTTCCCGCCAGGCATCATCTCCAGCCGACGTAGGGCCTCCCGACGCCCGATGTCTCTCACCGCCACCAGCCTTGCTAGGGCCTCTTTGCGCGGCCTGGATTGCCCTCGTTCCCACAGGTACACGGTCAGCCCCGACACCCCGACCAGGCGCCCATAAGCTTCGGCGGAAAGCTCCAGCCGTTGCCGCCGCGTCTTGATCCAGCCTGGTGAGAACCTGGCCTTCTCGACCAGCGGTGTTGGTGCCGGCGGAATCGCCGCCTGCCTGCGCGCCAGGGTTTCCAGCGCGGCCACCTGGCGAGTCAGAAGCCGTGCCTGACGCTTGAGGCCGGCAATGTCGCGCCGGTGCTGTGCGTCGCCACTGCGCCTTACGGATTCTCGTCAGAGAAAAGCTCAAAGCCGTGCCTCAGACTTCGGTGGATGTGCATCGCCTTCTGGTCCTTCAGCAGCAGGCCGACGATCTCGGAGGAGACTAACGCGATCCCAAAGATGCTGCCAACGTTCTCGGCGCCCCTCCGAGAGCTGAAGTGAGCACGGCGGGCGAAGCCGCGCCGCGCTTCACGGCGTGACTTTGAGGATCTTCGCGCCCCACGGCGCGGCAAGCCGCACCTTGAGCGGCGCCGCCGCGGACGCGGCGAGTTGCTCGCCGGATTCGGCGTCGGCGAGCTTCAGTCCGTCCGCGGCGAAGCCGAGAACGCCGGGCGTTAGCGTCACGTCGGTCTCCGCGTCCTGTTCGGACCAGCTTGCCAGCACGAGCAGCGCTTCCTTGGCGGCGGGCTTGGCGAGCACGATCCATTTCACGTCGTTGTTGCTGACGCCGAGCGCCGGCTTCTCCGCCCAGTAGTTGTGGACGGCCACAGCGTCCGTCGCGTACCCGAAGTCCCAGATGAGCTTCTCCTCCTTGACGGACTGGCTGCGCTGGATCTCGTGGACCATGCGCATGGCCCATTCGGTGCGCTCGACGAGACGGTCCACGTCGGCTTTGGGCGTGCTGCCGCGCAGCTTCGCGAAGACCTTGTTGCTGTTGCCTGTGACGGCGTAGAGAGAGAGCGGGCAGTTGCCGAGTTGCAGGCCGGTGGTTTCGGTGCGGAGCCAGTCGGGCGCGAAGGGCTTGTCGTTGCCCAGTTCGTGATCGAGGTCCGCTGTGCCCCACGTGTGGACAGGCGGGACGACGGTGTTGGTCATGTGCAGCGTCCATTCGAGCGGTTCCTTGCGGATGCGCCGCTGGAGCTGCATCGCGTTCCACACGCGGCGCTGGTACTCGCGCTGGTTCCAGATCAGCAGCGCGGGCTGGACGTTGCCGTCGTCACAGATGTAGGCGTCGCTCGTGCGGCGATTGGACGAGAGCTTGAGGTACACGTTGTCCCAATAGAGGCTGACGCCGCGCTTCATCCATTCGTTGGCGAAGTACGTGCCGAAGTCGCGGTAGCTGGGCCCGAAGGTCACACCCGCGTTGCCGCCAACGAAGGCATAGCCGGTGTCCATGCTCGCGCCCTGGGGATTCTGCCGCGCGAAGCCGTCCGCCTCGCCGCCCCATTCGTCCTGGAAGACAATCCACTCGGGGCGCGGCGTGGCGGCGTACATTTCCTCCTGATAGACGGCGATGGGCTTGTCCGGGCCGGCGTTTTTCGCGTTGCCGGCAAAGTGCGAGACGCTGTTGAGCCAGTCCCAGGAACCGTGCACCGGCGGCGGCTTGTGCTCCTTCGCGTAGTTCTCGAACCACTCCTTGTCGTATGGCTTGCCGTAACGGCATTCGAGAATCTTGTCCACGATGCGCCAGTCGTCCCTGAACGGCCCCTGCGACGCGCACTGCAGGCCGCCCCACGGCACGACGGCCAGGCCGCCGGGGCAATACGGCAACCGTTTGCGCCAATCCGGCGGCATGGGCTTGGCGGGCGTCGCCTGCAGGCCGAAGAGGAGCGCGCGCGGTTCCGTGAGCGTCGTGGGCTTGTTAATCAGGTACACGCGCAGTGTGAGCGTGCCGCCGGCGCGGCTGAGTTCCTGAATGGGTGTCTTGCTCTTGGCCTTCTCGGTGCACCAGCCTTTGTCGTTTTCGCCGAACCAGGCGAGTCCCCGCTCCTCCGCGCCCAGCCAGACGTACGGGACGAACGCGTTGCGCCAGAGCTGCGAGTGCACGGCCTTCGAGCCGTCCCAGACGACGCCCTCGCCCTTGGGCGTCCAGCCCGCGTGGTTCTGGCGCAGGCCATCGGCGATGGCGTGCAGCAGCGGCGCTTCGGCGTCTTTGAGCGGAATCTCGATCCAGAGCTTCTGAATCTCGGCAGGCTTGTCGCCCGGGGCGAGCTGCATCTCGAGCTTCACACAGCCATCCACCTCGATGGTCGAGACCGTCGCGACATTCACCGCGGGCGACTTCGCCTCCGCCTTGAAGACGGCCTTGTGCGGCAGCTTCTCCGTAAATTTGCCCTTCGCGCGGGACCACGCGCCTTCGCCGGCGACCGTCGTGTACTTGAGCGTGATCGGCGCGGCAAGGATGTCGCGGTCCTTCGTCACGACTTTATCGGCGAGGCCGAAGCCGTTCATGTCGTAGCTGCGCTGCACGACGGCGACGGTGTTGCCCTTCACGTCGAGCGGCGTGAACGGCGGAAAGACTTCATCGGTGACGCCGATGGTGTTCTTCTCCCAGACGAAGTGCTTGCGGATGAACGTGAAGCCGCCGCCGGGGAGCTGCGTGCCGTCCTTCATCAGGGCGGTGGTTGCGAGCGTGTACGTGCCGTCGTCAAGCGGGGGAATCGCGAGGCTCTTTTCATCGAGCGTGAAGGGCGTCTCCGTCTCGCGCAGCGTCTTGCCCTGCTGGCTCTTGAGCGCGAGCTTCACCGTCGCGATCTGGTCGGGTGCGACATGGTTGTCGAGAATGTAGTAGATGATGTTGTTGCTCGGGAGGTACTGGCCGCGAATCTCGACGGGCCGGATGCGGACCTTGTCCGAGAGCGCGCTCACGTCCGTGTAGCGCGCATACGCGTTCGCGACTTCCTCCGGCATGAGCGGCTCGCCGTAAACGTAGACTTCGTCAACCAGTCCGTTGCCGCCGGGGAAAAAGGTGATCTGCGTCAGCAGGCCCTTCTGGTCGTTCGGCCGCTGCAGGCTCTCGCCATAGCCGCGCGCGGCCTCCTTGCCGTTGACGTAGAAGGCGATGTCCTTGCCCTTCCACGTGACGACAACGTGGTACCAGCGGCCGGGGAAGTAGAGCGTACCGGTCTGGTCTGTGACGAAGTACAGGCCGCTGCCTTTGCCCTTGTCGAAGTACAGCGAGAGCGGCGAGCCTTCGGGCCGCGGGCTGTTGAACAGGTAGAAGTTGAAGGCGTTGGTGTTGAGGAAAGTGATGTTGCGGTCG
>Ga0315282_10009871_pt1 | contig 15099 bp, 10 predicted proteins | sample YL17G07_20_MG_FD_203693 | JGI IMG/M metagenome (GOLD analysis project Ga0315282, IMG submission 203693) | Sediment microbial communities from Yellowstone Lake, YNP, Wyoming, USA - YL17G07_20 | ecosystem: Environmental > Aquatic > Freshwater > Lake > Sediment | place: USA: Wyoming | collected... | reverse complement strand
TTCACGGACCAAGGGGCGCACGGCCTGTCACGCCGCTTCCTCATGTCCCCCCGCCCGCGCGGACGGGGGGATCAACTGCCGCTGGCTCGTGCCCCATGCTGCCAGCAGCACTACGGAAGATACAAGGAGGCGTCGTCCGTGGACCGTTCGATGACGTAGCCGCCGAGGTCAGATTCCGCATTCGGCGACCACGAGAGGTACGTCGCGCCGTCGCCCGCGATCACGGTGAAGTTCTCTGGCGTCACCGGGGGCGTCTGGTCCGGTTGCGCGTCGGTGACGAATGACCCCGGCTGTGCCTGGACGTACTGGTTTCCCGCCATATCGGCGGACTGGACGCGGAAGTAGTACGTGGTTCCCGCCTCAAGCCCGGTGATGGTGATCACGTGGATCGTATCGCGCTTGGAGTCCTGCACCATGAGCCCATAGGCCCGCGTCGCGCCGTAGTCGACGTACGTGTCGGCCGGTTCGTTCGTTCTCCAGACGATCCGCGCCGAGATATCGTCCTTCCCCACGACGGCCGGTCCTTCGAGGACGACGGGCGGGCTGAGATCGGGCACGGCTGCGGTGTTGAACCCACCGAGCTTTAGGGTCGGCCCGTTCCCGTTCCTGTCGACGGAACTCGCCATGAAGTCGTAGAACGTGGAGGGCTTCAGGTTCGTGACCGTGACGCCGTGTTCCCTCACGAGGTCCGTGGTGCGTGCCGTCACCCGCTCATCGACGAGACGCCCATGTTCCAGGACGTCCACCTGACTGTCGGAGATCTCATCGGTCGCCCACCTGATGGTGGCGCGCGTGTCCGTCACGGTCTGGACGACCGGGTCTCCCGTGATGACCGGGGCCGCCACGTCCGCCTCGGCGGTCGTGGTGAAGCCCTGCTGCCCGCTCACCGTCTCGCCGTTGCCCACCGGGTCGTTCGAGCCGACCTCGAAGAGGTAGGCGCTGCCCGTGTCGAGCCCACTGATGGTCAGGGCATGGTCGGACACGACCTCGGTCTCCGCGATCTCGTTCGTCAGCGCCACGCCGGTCAGGCGAGCCGGTTTCCCTGCCCCGCCGACCTTGTCGAAGCGGACGTGGCTGTCCGCCGGTTCGTCCGTGCGTCAGCCGACGGTAACGGAATTCGTGGTCCGAGCGAGCACCGTCGGGCCGTCAACGATGACCGGAGGGGTCAGGTCCGGTGCCACCGCCGTCGTGAACGTCGAAGAGAACTGGCCCTCTGCGGTCCGGCCGATCTTCACGATCTGCCAGCCCGTCGCCGTCTTCGCCACTTCCGAGCCTTCCGGCCAGATGAGCTTGTTGCCATCCTCATCGGTCAGGACAAGGACGAATTCGTACGGCGTGCCCGACCTGAGGTTGCTGATTCTGAGGTTCCTGGAATGTTTGAACTGCGTATCCACAAACCGCTCGACGACCGCGCCGCCAACTTCGCGCACGAACGCTTCGTACGTGGAAGGAACGTTCGTGCTGAACCCGACGATGACCCCCGCCTGGCCACCGGAGGCACTGGCGAAGGTCGAAACGATGGTCGGAAAATGTGTGAATTGCAGAGGGAAAGCCGGGACCAGTGCAGGCGTCCTGAACCAGAGCGGCACGGGGTCCTCGTAGACATTGCCCACCACGTCGCTGATCCGACGCCGGTAGAAGTACTGGGTCTCGTACGACGCAGGGACCCCGGATCGTGTGGCTAGGTTCTTTTCGGAGGCTCACGGCGAGGTTGCTGAGCGTATCGGGCGCTCTGCCGTAGGATAGCTCGACCGCCGCAGGTTCGGAGAGCACCAACTGGAACTGCACCTCGACGGCATCCGGCGGCCAAGAAGGTATCCGTGTCGGCACTATATTGCTGAACGTGATGGACGGAGGCGTAACATCCAAGTCCGTTGCCGTGGGGGTGGCAAACTCGATCGGAATGCCCTTGCTCACGTTTCCGGCGCGGTCCCGGATGACGATCATCGCCCAGTACGGCGCGGCGAGGTCGAGACCAGCGAGGTTCACCTTCTGCTCCCGTGCGTAGTCCGGCGCGTTGTACGTCCGAACGATGCTTCGGTCGGCAAAGAGGGAATCCGGCCCACGGGTCGAGTCGGTCGTCACCTCGACGCGCCCGCTGTTCTCCTCGCTGCTGGACCACTGCGCGCGCGTCTGCGAGATGCCGTACCGCGGGGCGGCGCGAAGGACGAGCCCCTTGTTGATCCCCCCCGGCGCTGGCGGGAGGATCGGCGGCGGGGTCACGTCGTTCCCGGCCCGCGTCGTCAGGCTGAGCGTATCGGACCGCCCCTCGCTCAGGGCGGCATCGAGGGAGACGGCAGTGTACCAGTACTTCGTGCTCGGCGTCAGCCCTGTCAGCTCGACGCGATGGTCGAGCAGGAGCACGTTGGCCACGCTTGCCTGCGACTGATCGAGCGCGTTCCTGCTCGTGCCGTAGAGGATCTTCGAGTACGCCCCTTCATCCGTGCTCCACGCGAGTACCGCCCGGTCCACTCCGACCTCGACCGGGATGACCGCGCCGACGATGCGCGGCGGAGTTACATCCCCAACCCCACGAGTCCGGAACCTGAGGATCGGCGACATGGTCACGTTGTTCGCCTGATCAACCACTTTCACCTGATAACGGTACGTCGTGTCGCGCAGGAGGTTCGGTGATCTCCATCTCCCTGCTCAGGGTGAACCTATCGAGCTCCTTCTTCTCCTTGACCTTTTCCGGCTCGAGGAACGGATTCACCCCTTCGACGTACCAACTGATCTGACCGCCCGTCAGTTCGTCAGTGAACCACGTGATCCGGGCGCTCGTCTCCAGAATGGTGGTCGGCGCCGGTCCGGCGGTGATCCTCGGAGGGATTATGTCGGACACGGTCGACGTCCGGAAGGTTACGCGGCTGCTCACCCGGCTGTTGCCCGACGCATCGGTGGCCCGGACGAACAGCTCGTACGTGGTGCCCGGGGAGCCGGCGGCGAAGGTGAAGAGGTGGCGCTCTGTGAGGCTCCCGTCTTCGACCGCCCCCACTGAATCCACGGTCGGGTGTGAACCCCTATGCGCCCCAGACGATCCTTCCCTTCGTCGGCTCGTTCGTCTGCCACTGGAGGCTGACCTTGTCGAGGTCCGTCGCGATGACTCCGGGGCCGGCGACGAATTCCGGCGGCGTTGTGTCAAGCGCGCCGCGCGTGGTGAAGCTCCAGATCGGGCCGATGACGCGGATGTCGTAGCCGTACTCGAGCGTCAGGATGTTTGCCTGGACGCGCCAGTAGTACGGCGTGTTGATGGCGAGAAGACTGTCCGTCTTCGATGCATGGGCGAGGCTGATGTCCTGCGTCCATGTCTGGTTCTCCGTGAGGACGAATGCCGCGGGGTTCGTGAAGGTCTGCTCGCTTGAGACCTCGACCCGGTAGTTGCTCGCGTATGGCACTTTCGGTGGGAACCACGCGTACGTCGGCGCAAGCTCGACATTCTGGGAATTGTCCGTCGGGATGTTGATGAGCGGGGCCGTGAGCATCGAGACCGGAAGGTCCGAGATGACGTCGGTTCGCGTGCGCTGTCGCCCGCCCTGATCAGTGGCCGTCAGGACGTACGGGCCCGGTTGATAGGCCAACGGGAGGCCGAGGTTGCCGGTGTGCACCTCGATCCGCGTGCACGGACCGGTTCCCGACGGCATCCTCGTGATGAATGCTTCGGGTATCGCGATGACTTGATTGCCGGGTCCCCGCAGTTCGATGGAAGCGAGATCGTTGTTCACGTCGAGGACGGTGGCGTCGAGGCGAAGATACGTCGTACGGCTCGCCGCGCTCGGGACATGATGGATGCTCACCGCGTCGAACGCGGCGATATCCGGCGAACTTGCCGGGATGTAGTCCGGAGAGAGGACCAGCCCGCCCCGCTCTTCTGCCGGGCCGTGCCGCAGGTAGAGGCTCACCGGCTTGTCGCTGCTGACTTCCCACGTCGTCTGGACCAACCCGCCGCTGGCGTTCATCAGATGGCTCGCCGGGATGTCGTACGTCGTCAGATCTCCGTTCGTGCTCCCCAAGAGCGTCGTGGTGAGGTCGCCTACCCTCCGGACGGTGATGGTCAGGCCGCTCTCGTAGGCGATCACGTCGAGCTTGCACGCCCGCTCCGGGTACAGCGACTGGACGTAGAAGTGCGTGCTCGGAGAGAACGACGGATCGGGATCGGGCGGGATGAACGTACCGCCCAAGTAGGGTGAGGACTGGCTGCCCGTGCCGATGACGGTGTAGAACGCCGTCGTGCCGGTGATGCGCATCGGGGTGACGCCTGTGAATCTCCCCTCCGGGAGGCTGCGCACGTAGGGCAGGAACATCGCCTGTCCCTTCGTCAGGTTCCCCCGGAAGAACTCCTGCTCGACGAGGTCCCCGCCGAACTCCTCACGACGCCGATGTAGTTCGCGGTGGCGACGAACGCTTCCGCGCCGACGAGCCCACCGTTCGTCGTCGGCATGACTTCCGCGTGCCCGTCGCTCAGGATGCCGTGGCAGACGCTCACCGGCTTGTCGCTCGTCACGCGGAACAGCGCCCTGTACGAAAGTTGCTTGACGAACGCCTGCCCGGCTCTGACGGGGACGCCGCTCTCGGTATCGGTACCGCCGTTCAGATCGGTGATCGTCACGCTGGCGTTGTCTTCCATCGCAGTGACGACGATCTTGCCGGGATTGACGGAGTTTACGGTCATCGCGGCGTTGTAGAGGAGGAACTCGGTATCAACGTACCCGTTCCGCCCACGGGCGAGGATCATCTGGTCGTTGGAACTGTTGTCCGATTCATATCCGGCGCTGTCGGAGACGACGTATACGTATCCCCCTGCACCGGAGAGCGTCACCGTCGCCACCGGTCCCGCGACGCCAGCGAGGTTGACCTTTCGGACCGAACTGGCGGCGAGGGCGGAGTCCGGGCTGCCGTTGACCGAGTAGGTGAGATTGTCATAGGCGATGACGAACACGCGGGCGCTGTTCTGCACGTCCACCTTGTAGCGATACTGCGTTAACGAAGCGCTCGCGGTGGCCAACGCCGTGTTCCCAAGCGCGATGAGCACACCGAGAAAGGCTCAGCCTGCTCATTCGGGGCCGCATCTTTCCATCCTCCCTGTTCGTCCCCATGCGCGTTAGGGACCGCGACCATTCCTCTTCCCGCACCAAGCTGAGGATCATGCGTCGTCGCCGCGATGACCGTGGAACGCGCATGTCACGAGAAAGCTATCACATCGGACCGCCGATTCACAAGGCGTTATTGCAATCCTCGATTTCCCGTCGCCGAGAAATGCGCAAGCCGGTACCCGCATGCCCTCCCGGATACCGGCCTGCCTCTTTGCCATGCAACGTTCGGCACATGGTGCGCCCTGTCCGCGCCACGATGCCTGAGCTGCCCGGCGCACGAGAGCGGCTTCCATGCTCCGGCAGTTATCGTATCAACAACATGCGGATGACCCGCGTCTCCGCTCGCGTCCCGCTCCGTCCGGTCGTTGGCTCGACGACGAGGCGAGCGAAGTAGATGCCGGACGCAACCGAACCGCCGTAGGCGTTCGTCCCATCCCACCCGATCCGGTAGTACCCCGGCGACTGGACCTCGTTCACCAGATCGCGCACCCGCTGGCCGAGCGCGTTGTAGATCGTCGCACGCACCTGCGCGTCCATCGGAAGCTCATAGGATATCTGCGTGATCGGGTTGAATGGGTTCGGCACGTTCTGGTTGAGCGTCACCTGCTCGGGGAAAGCTGCGCGAACACTTACCGGTCCGAACATCGTGCTCTGTCCCTCCGGCTGGCTGGCCTCGAGGCGATAGCGGTAGAGCACGCCGGGCACCACGATGCGGTCAACGTAGCGATACTCCGGCCCAGCCTCGCCGAGGGGTTCGGAGGTGAGCCTCGTGAACTCCTCGTCCTCACCCGTCGCGCGCCACACATGGAAGCGCGCATTCGAGCTTCCGGGTGCAACCTCCCACGATATCTCGACGAACCGCCGCGCGGCGGTCGCTGCGAACGAGGCGAGTTTCACCGCGACTTTCTTCGCGACGGTGTCCACCGTGAAGCTCGTCCGTTGAGAGAACGGCCCCTGGAAGCCCGCCGCGTCCACCGCCCGGACACCCCACCAGTAGGTCGCCAGATGATCGAGCATGAACGGGACCTGCCACGCGGTGGTGCTCGCACCGGGCGGGACGTTGGCGGCGGTGGTCACCACGTGCGCGAGGACCGAATCGGCGGCGAGCACGAAGAGGTACGAGCCAATTGCACGGCTGTTCGGCTGGGCGTTCGCCACCGTCAGGACCGGGCGACCGCTCACCGTCGTGTCGTGCGGGAACGCCGTAGGCGCTCCCGGCGCGTCGGTCGCGCTCGGAGTTACCGCCGCCGGATCGCTCGGCTCGCTCAGGTTGCCATTGGCGGACACGTCTTTCGCTCGGACCCGGTATTCATACGGCGTGCCGAGGGTGGCGGCCTGATCGGTGTACGTCGTGGCCGTCAGCGACGCGATGGTCGTGAACGGACCGCCCGATCGGGAACGCTCCACGACGTACCCGGCGAGATCGGGATCGGCGTTCGGTGTCCAGGAGAGCCGCACGGCGTATGCCCCGACCGCAGCGGTGAGCCCCTGCACCTTCGCCGGTGGGGTCACGTCGGGCGAGGTGAGCGTCGTCCAGACCAGCGCCGCCCCGGAGGAATCAGCGATGTTCCCCACGGCGTCGCTCGAAGCGACGCTGAAGTGGTATAGGGTATTCGGCTGAAGGTTGGTCACGACCGCCTCATGCCGGGTCGTGAAATCGGATCTCGTAACGACCTGCCCAAGCGCGGGGGTCTCACCGTATTCCGCGTACGAATCGCTCGGCTCGTCGGTGGTCCAGAGGATGCGCACTTGCGCCGAGTCGGTGGTCACGCTCGGCCCGCTCGTGATTACCGGTGGGCTGAGGTCGGCCTCGGTCTCGGTCGTCGTGACGAGCGCGGCGGTGGCAGGACCGTTGCCGATGAGGTCCGTTGATTCCACCGTCAGCTCGTACGGGCTCGCCGCCTGAAGGTTGGTGATCGTCACGACGTGTTCGGTGACCTTGTCGGCGAGCGCCATGACGAGTTCATCGTCCGGGCTTGCGCCGCTCAGCTTGTAGCACACCCGGCTGTCGCTCGGTTCGTCGGTCGTCCAGCGCACGGTGATGCGGGTGTTCGTCTTTCCGATCACGGCGGGTTGCTCGATGAAAACCGGCGGCGCGAAGTCCTCCTCGTCGAGCGTGCTCGTGGTCGCCACGTTGCTCGTCGTCTCGCCGTTCCCAGACGGGTCGGTCGAGCCGACCTCGTACGCGTACGTGGTGCCCGGTTGCAGATTCGTGATCGTGACCGTGTGGCTGGTGACGTTATCCGTCTGCGCGATGGTCTCCGTATACGTCACGTCGCTCATACGCGCGGGCTTCGCGCCACCCGTCGCACCGAACCGCGCGACGCTGTTCGACAGTTCGTCGGTTTCCCATCGGATCGAGAGAGAGCTTGCCGTCCGGGCGATCACGTTGGGATCACCGAGGATCGTCGGGGGCGTCAGGTCCGGTGTAGCCGCCGTGGTGAACGACGAACTCGTGCGGTCGGCGGCGCGTCCGAGCTTTGTGGCTGCGCCGGCCGCCTCCGGCCAACTTACCTCGTTGCCCGACGCGTCGGCGGACTTGACGATGAACTCATAGCTCCCGTCCGGGCTCAGGTCCGTGAGGAGCAGGCGATGCTCGCGGACGAACGCACCGTCGCTGAATGTGGTCACAAGCTGGCTCTGCTGACGAATCTCCGCGTAGCTGTCGGCCGGTTCGTCAGTGACCCACTCCACCACGATGCGGCTATCGGAGCGATAGACGACAGCGGGCGCGCGGAGGATCCGCGGCGGGATCGTGTCCCTTTCCGCAAGCGTGCGGAAGGGAATCGGAACGGTCTTCGTCCGATTCTGTGCGAGATCGGTCAGCTCCACGACGACCTGATAGGCGGTCTTCCGCTGGAGACCCAGAATTCGAGCAAGCTGTCCTATGCCGGGCTGATCGACGAAGACGTCACCGATGAACGCCCCCTGCGGACCGAATTGCCTCAGCTCCACGCGGGCGGTATGAAGCTCGTCCGCTCCCCAGAGGACGAACGCCTCTGTCTCCTGCGGGATGACGATCGGTCCTTTGAGCACCCGCGGTGGGGTCCTGTCGGGTGCGGCCCTCGTCAGGAACGGTTCCCCTAGGGCCACCACAGGTCCGTTCCCGGCGGCGTCCCACACCGAGACCGTGAACGTGTGGCGCGTCGCGCCGGACAGACCGATGACCTCGACAACGTGCTCGCGGATGAGGACCGGATCGGTGACGGTCGTATCCTTCGCCCCCCCGACCACATGTACGGTGCCGACCGTCGGTTCGTTGTTCGCCCAGTAGATGGTCACCCGATCATCCGCCACGCGCTGGGTGACGGGACCGGCAACGAACACCGGCAGCTTGTCGTCGGCGGTCTCCAACGTGTACACGCGCCGAGGATAGACCGCGCGCAGCTCGTTTCCGAAGTAGTCGCTGGACGCGACCTCCACGACGTACTCGGCACCGCTCTCCAGTCCATCGACGAGGACAACGTGGTTCGTCGTCAGTTCCTTCGTCACGACGCTGTCGGTGAGCACACCGGCGGTCGCGCCATAGTAGGCCCTGCTATTGGCAAACTCGTCGGTCTGCCAGGCGACCGTGAAGCTGTTCTCCGTGACCCCGATGATCTCCGGTTTCTTGAGGAACGTCGGGGCGGTGGTCTCCGCGACGGTGACGCCCGCTCCCGTGGTGAATGAGCGGACGCTGCTCAGAGAGACCTGGTCCAGATCGACCAGCTTGTCGACCGCGCCGACCACCCAGTAGTACGTCGTGTTCGGCTTCAACCTGCCGGCGGGTATCCTCAGCTCACTGATGATCGTCGCCGCGTCGAGGTAGCTGACGACAGAGGTCGCCCGATCGAGGAACGCTTCGATGGCGGCCGGGTCGGGCAGAGAGGCGACGAGCGGACTGACCGGGCTCACGTTTACGACGTACGCCGCCGCGCCCTGCAAATCCTCCCAGTTGAGCGTCGGCGTGAGCGAGACGTCGGTCGCCCCGTTCTGAGGTGATACGGTCTGCGGGATCGCAAAGGCAACGGGCGGGACGGAGTCTTCGGCGACATCCGACGTGAGGCCGTCCCTGTCGATGACCCAGAACCGGAAGGTGCCGCCCGCGAAACCGCTGATCGGAAGCATGACGACGTTATACGTGCCATCCGGCGACGGCCCGAGCGCGCGCACGTCGCCGTTGGGATACTCGACTTTCACCGAGTCTATGGTCTCGACCCCGTCCGGATCAGCGACCCGCGCGCTGATCACGGGCACGAAGAGCTCAACGGGTATCGAGGGGAACGGCGGCGGCATGGGAATAGATTCCTTGACGTGCGCAATCGCCGCGTTGAAGCTCACGACCTTGGGAAGAGCGCCCGTAAGCCCGAAAGGTTGGGCTGTACCCGCATCGGAGGGGGTGTTAAACGCCGGGGGCGCGAGCGCTTCCGCCCGGACGACGCAACTTGCTGTCAGGACGACGAGGGGAACAACCAATCGCCGTACCATCCTCCGGCAATCTCCGATCATGCGTAGTCCTCCAAACTCAGTCCGCAAAGCCGTTCCGGACCGACAACGGTGCCACCCGGCCACCGACACGGCCTGTCACCATGCCCCCACACTCGATCCACGTTCTAAGCCTTTGAAGGGAGGAGCCTTCTCCCTAAAGTATCCCTTCAACGCCCGGCAGGGTGTGACGTGGTTCACGCCCCCATGCAGGGACAGGTCGAGATCGGGGCGCGTGAGGGCCCTGCGCGCGCGGCATTCAGATCGCACCCGACGCTTCGCTTCGCTCGACATGACTCTCAAAGGTCCGAGCGTCGTCGAGGGATCCCTTGCGGCGTTCGATCATGCGCACGCACTCTCAGAAGTGCAACCCTCTCTTCGCTCAGGAGAGAATATAACCGAATCTGCCGCCCGGGCGCGTGGAATCCACCTCGCAGGACGAGAAGCTTCATGCTACTGTACGCCGAGACCCACTATCCGCGCTTCGGGCCGAGCCGGATTCGCAAGTCCGAGCCGGAGCTGGCGGCTGACGTTCCGTGGCGGGTGGAACCGGGCACGGGCATTCCCGTGCTGCTCGTCGTGAAGGACGCCCACTGGTATCCGGTGTTCCTGGAGAGGCTGACGCTCATCGTCGAGGACGCCGGGACGGGGAGCGATGTAGCCACCATCGAACACGTGCTCAACGAACGGGTGACGTCCATCTGGTGGTGGCATCTGGTCGAGATTCCCTCGCTGCCCTCCGGTACATACCGGGTGTCACCGGTGCTGACCTACCGTTGCGGCGACGCGTGGCACTCGGTGGTCGCCGACAACTACCGGGGCACGTCGCATCGGCCTTTCACCGTGTCGGTCGGGGGTGAACGATGGCCCATCCCGGAGGGATGGCAGGCCGGTGACGTCCACACGCACACGGAATACACCCGCGACCAGGTCGAGTTCGGCCCTCCGCTGCCCGCGATCGCCGCAATGAGCCGTTCCATGGGCGTCAGGTGGGTCGCCCTCACCGATCATTCGTACGACCTCGACGACAGCGAGCAGGACTACCTCGTGGACGCCCCGGAGCTTCCCCGCTGGAAGGCTTTTCTACGGGGGTGCAGCGAACCGCACGAAGAGGTGTGCCTGATCCCCGGCGAGGAGGTATCATGCGGCAACCGGAAGGGGCGCAACGTCCACCTGCTCGGCCTCGGCCTGTCTCAGTACATCCCCGGCAAGGGCGACAGTGCCGAACGACCCACGCGCACGCGACCGGACCTGGCCGTTCCCGAAGTGATACGACGCATCCGCGATCAGGACGGGTTGGCGATTGCCGCGCACCCCGGCCATCGGTCTCCTCTCGCAGAACGCATCATCTTCCGTCGTGGGACGTGGGAATGGGACGACCTCACCGAGCCGGGTCTCGGCGGGATGCAGTTCTGGAACGGTCCGAGGGACCGGGGGTTCGAGCGCGGTCTCGAGGCGTGGGTCCGGCTTCTGCTTTCCGGGAGACGCATGGTCGGGCTTGCCGGAAACGATTCGCACGGGGCGTTCGGCAGGTCGCGGCGGGTGCGTCTACCGTGGGTCTCCCTGGCCGACGACGAGCGCCATCTGTTCGGCAGGGTGCGCACCGTGGTCGGAACGGAGAAGGGTACGCCCCAGGCGGTCCTGGCCGCGCTGGCGGAGGGCAGATGCTACCTGACCGACGGCCCGGCGCTCACCTTGGAGGTGGCGACGGCGGCGGGGCGGTTTCCTCTTGGGAGCACCGCGCCCGTGCCTGTGATGCGGGCGATCATCGCGGCGAGTTCCACGTCCGACTGGGGAGCAATCGAGCGGGTGGGCCTTGCGGTCGGCATCATCGGCGAACGGGGGGAACGCTGGACGTGGCAGGGCGTGTCAGGAGACCTGTTCTCCGTCACCTGGGAGCCCGCAATCGACGTGAAGCAGGCCGCATACGTGCGCGCCGAGGTCCGGACGAAGGACGGGGCATGCGCGTTCACCAATCCGATCTGGATCAGCGGAGCAAGGTAAGCGGGATCGTCCGGAGGAAGAGATGCCCATCCTGGGCTGTAAGACGACAGCGCACGTAGTACAGGCCGCTGCCGAGCCTGCGTCCCTCGCCGTCGCACCCATCCCATACGACGCGGTGCTGGCCGGGTTGAAGAGATGTCTGGGCAAGAGCTCTCACCCGATGCCCCGCAACCGTGAAAATCTCAGCCTCCATCTCGGTGGGACGGTCCACGTCGATGAGCAAGGAAGCACTGCTGTTGAACGGATTCGGCATCGCACGGATGCGTGCGCCGCACACGGACGATTCCACGTCCACCGTGGTCGAGGCGGAGGCAACCGTCATCTCCCGCTCGTCGACGGCATCCACGCGGTACAGGTAGCGCCCCGCTTCGTCCACCGTATCGAGGGCGTCGAACGTGTTCCCTCCGTGCTCGGCGGCGACAGCGGCGACGTTCCTGATGCGCTGGTCATCCTCGTCAACCCGCCTGCGACGGATCTCGAACCGGACAACCCCGGCGGAAGTCACCGAGTTCCACCGCAGACGCACCTTGCCTTTCGATGGGATCGGTTCGGCGACAAGGCCTGTAACCGCGAGTGCGGCGCTCTCTTCGGTGCCGAAGTTGACCCAGACGTTGCGCATCTGGGTGACGGGATCGGGGGCGATGAACGCCGTGACGATGACGCCCGACGATGACACGAAGATGCCAGGCCAGAGCTCGGCAACGCCTTCCACCCGCTGACGTGGATTGTACTCGCCAAGTATGAGGGTCACCGGGACGAGCGCGTTCGTCCCGAAGATCATGGTCATGTCAAGGCCCCCTTCGGCGCTCTGCCAGAGCACGCGGGGCACTCCGTCGCCGGGGATCAGGATCTGCGGGCTCTGGGCGAGCATCCCAGGCGGGGTGAGGGTGATAATCGGGCTGAACCCGCCGCCGAGAAAGCCGTACACATAGTGGATGGGCCCTCCGTTCCGTCCCTCCTGCCAGACAATGTGGGGACGACCGAGGCGATCCACCGCAATCGCAGGCGAGCGGTCGTCCTCCGGACCGCGCCGGACAGGAACCGGGGGAGCATAGCCACCTCCGGTGATCCTGGCGGCCCAGATATCGCCTCCGGCATCGCTCATCGCCGTCCAGACGCCCCAGAAATCCCCGGAGGCCCCGCTGGCACAGAGCGGCCTGACGCCGGGCAGCGGGTATCCGACGAGGGCAATCTTCCGTGCGTCGAGCGGACTTACGTTCGACGTCAGGAAGGCGTAGTAGATCTGCGACGGCGTGCCGCGCTCCCAGACGACGAGGACCGAGTCGTTCCGTCCCGCCATCGTCGGGTGGCGGTCGGGGATCGGTATCGGTGTTCCCCTGTCCTCGTTGAGCCATACCGCCTCGACCTGGGGATCGTGCGTGACACGGAGATTCCACTCGCCGGGGACGATGATGATCCTGCCGAGCGCATCGGGGTCGGGCGAGCGTTCCTCCGCCCATATGATCGTCAGTTCGCCGGTCTGCGAGATAAAGAGCACCGGGTCGCCGCTGGCCTGCGGCCCCGGTGTGAGCGTCTGAGGCCGGGACAGGCTGCCGAACCTGCCAGACCGGTATCTGACCTTGCCGCCGGACGTCCAGACGGTGTGCACGGCCTCCACGATTCCGAGCGCCGAATCGGACACCACTCCGACCGCCAGCGAGGCTTGTGAAACGCCGGGCGCGTCCTCGAAGGTGACCTGAAGGGGTTGCGCTTGACGGCTGAACGACGGTTTGGCGATACCCGTGAGAACGACGGGCAGGAACAGGAGGAAAGAAGCGACGACGCGGCGCTCACCGCACGGAGCAAGGGTCATAGGCACCTGGCACGCGTTCGGGGTGCAGAATACCGTTTCGATCTTTCGCAGAGAGACGCTCCCCTCGTCGGAACGTTGGTCCAGCAACTCCGATCATGACAGTCCTTCGGGCAGACCGTCCCGTTCCTGAACGAGCTTCGCGAGAGCCGACGCGGCAGCAGAGAATGCTTCCGACGTGTCGAGGTCCGATCCGAACCTGGAATCGAGCGAGCTTCCTTCAGCGATCCGCAGCACCGGCGCGGTGTATACGCGCCCCTGAGCATGGACGTACGCCACGCCCTGCAGGGCGCCACGGATCCGCTCGTTCCGGAGGATGTCCCGGTATCCATTGAGCGGCGTATCGATGTACGTCGTCCTGACCTCGATGCCGATCGAGGTGAGGCGCTTGTGTCCGGGAGCAGAATCATTGATGCCGATTTCTCCAATAATGAGCACCGCCCACGGACGATGGGTGAGCAGAAGCTGATGGAGCCACGCGCCCGCCGCCACGCCAAGGTCTCGCCACGAGACCTCCTGAGCGGCTGTGGGAAGCGGCTCGATGCCCTCGGCGAGCACCGACCCGCCGTCGGCAAGCGCCCAGACGATATCTTTCGTGCGAGGCAGGAGCACCAACCCCCTTCCCCGCTTCGGCTGTTCCGGCTGCTCGGAAAGGGGCGCGCCCTGCGGAACGGGAAGCTGGTGCGCGAGCAGACCGACAGGCCCACCGACAAGACGATGGGTCAGGCACACCGAATACGCGCCGTATGACCCGTCAGCCTGCCACCAGGTCACGCCGAACATCTCACAGGCGTGCGGGTCACCCGCCGCACACACCGCGCTCGGTCGCCGCGTGATTTCCGGCATCCGGTCGAGTCTGCGCTGAATCTCCGCCACATCGATCCTATGAGCCGCTAACACGGTGAGTGTGGCAACCACCTCTGCTGACGTGACGCGGGTTATCGCTTGGCACCCTTCGTTCTCCCGTAGAACGGAAATCTACGGTGAGACGGAACCACTGTCCACCTTATCCTCGCTTGACGAACGGGGTGCGGACGGCGTACGCTTATGCGGAACGCCCGGGAAAGGGAGGGGCGATGGCCGGTCCACGCGTGGGTATCCTCTCGGATACTCACGACAACAAATGGGCACTCCAAGCCATACTCGGACGCTTCCGGGAAGAAGGCGTCGAGATGGTCGTCCACGCCGGTGATTACGTCGCCCCGTTCAACGCGAAGCACTTCTCCGTGCTCACCTGCCCGTTCGTCGGGGTCTTCGGCAATAACGACGGGGAACGGGTCGGATTGACGAAGGCGTTCGCCAAGGTCGGAAGCATCCACGTCGGTCCCCACCCGGTGAGCATCGGCAATCGTCGCCTGCTCGTCATGCACGAACCCGCCGCACTCGACGCACTCGCTAGGTCGGGAGAGTACGACGCGCTTATCTACGGCCATACCCACGCGCTCGACCTGCGAGCCGTCCCCCGTGCGCAGGGCGACGGGACGACGCTCATCATCAACCCCGGCGAGGGGTGCGGTTGGCTTCACGACAGGGCGACGGCAGTGCTGCTCGATCTCGACTCGATGACCTATGACCTCATCGAAGTTCCTACCCATCCACGATGAGTGACGAGGATACGATGCGGTTTGCGATCTGCAACGAGATGTTCGAAGGCTGGAAGATCGGGGAGGTGTTCCGGTATGCGAAGGAGGTTGGGTACGAGGGCGTCGAGATAGCGCCGTACACTCTCGC
>Ga0315282_10009869_pt1 | contig 15102 bp, 13 predicted proteins | sample YL17G07_20_MG_FD_203693 | JGI IMG/M metagenome (GOLD analysis project Ga0315282, IMG submission 203693) | Sediment microbial communities from Yellowstone Lake, YNP, Wyoming, USA - YL17G07_20 | ecosystem: Environmental > Aquatic > Freshwater > Lake > Sediment | place: USA: Wyoming | collected... | reverse complement strand
ATTCGTTATGCAAAGCAACACGACATCTCGTACGTCGAGATTGAGCTACAGCGGTTCGAATCACTGACCGGGAAGGGAATTCGCGCCTCTCTCAACGGAAAAACATTCTACATTGGAAATCATGCGTTGGCCGAGGAACAGGGAATCTGCTCACCCGTCGTGGAAGAGAAGCTTCACAAGCTGGAACAAAGCGGAAAAACAACGCTTATCCTTGGGACACAGACGGAGGCCCTCGGGATTGTGGCTATCGCCGATGGCATTCGGAAAGAGAGCAAGGATGCGATCAGAACACTCCACGAAAATGGTATCGGGAAAATCGTGATGCTCACTGGGGATAATCGCGGCACTGCGAAGGCCATCGCGGATGAACTCGGAATTGATGAGTACCATGCTGAATTGGCCCCCGAACAAAAGGTCGATGCAATCCAGGCTCTTCGTTATCAATCTGGAAATGTTGGGATGGTCGGAGATGGAATCAACGATGCCCCGGCGCTCGCTGCGTCCTCAGTCGGGATCGCGATGGGGACAGTCGGCTCCGATACAGCACTCGAGACAGCAGACATCGCACTGATGGGGGATGATCTCTCAAAGCTCTCGTATACGATTTCCCTCAGTCGACGGACACTCAGAGTTATCAAGCAGAATATTGCGCTCTCTCTGTTCATTAAGCTTGTGTTTTTGGCGCTTGCAATTCCTGGCTTTGCGACGCTTTGGATGGCCATTGCCGCTGATGAAGGAGCGAGTCTGCTCGTCATCTTCAACGCGATGCGGATCTTGAGAATGGAAGATCGCAGAAGGACTTGATGGGAAGAATTCTTGCTGCTGTTACTTTTGACTTTCTCTTCATTTTTCCTTACCTTGACCAGTGCTTTTGACTCCCTCTTTTTATCTTTATCGAGAGGATTGTTGAATGTATGCCGTCGTCGAAATCGCTGGAAAACAGTTCAAGGTAGCCAGTTCTGACAAGGTCAGGGTTCCCAAGCTCGATGTGGAGGTTGGGAAAAAGGTGGAGTTTGACAAAGTTCTCCTGCTTGCAGACAACGGGACAGTGAAAGTTGGAAATCCAACGGTAGAGGGGGCGAAGGTTGAAGCGATGGTTCTCAGTCACGGGAAGGATGAGAAGGTGATTGTCTTCAAGAAGAAGCGTAGGAAGGGCTACCGCGTAAAGCGAGGCCATCGTCAGCCGTATACCGAGATTGAAATTAGTAAAATCGTAGAGTGATGCGGAGATAGCGTATGGCACACAAAAAAGGAATGGGAAGTTCGCGGAACGGCCGTGACAGCAATGCACAACGCCTCGGTGTGAAACGTTTCGGCGGTCAGTTGGTGACCGGAGGAAGCGTTCTCGTTCGCCAGCGAGGAACGAAATTTCTTCCAGGCCGCAATGTCGGTCGCGGGACTGATGATACACTCTTCGCAAAGATCAACGGTGTTGTGAAGTTTGAGCGCTTCAACAAGAAGAAATTGATGGTTAGCATTGTAGAACCAGCGTAGCTGCCATACGCTGGCAGTTCTTTTCATTCCCCACCCACCTTAAGCGACTCCCTACGGGTCTACCGACCCGAAGGGTCGTAGACACTTCAAGAACTCTTTAGGAGTCATCAATGAAAATTACCGTTATTGGTGCCGGCAATGTCGGTGCTACGACTGCTCAGCGCCTCGTAGACAAGGAACTCGCCAATGAAGTTGTTCTCGTAGATGTCATCGAAGGCTTACCTCAAGGAAAAGGCCTCGACATGTACGAAGCGACACCTGTCGAGGTAGCGGATGTTAAGGTGGTCGGGACCAACAGCTATAAGGAGACTGCGAACTCTGACATCATCATCATTACAGCAGGGATTGCACGCAAACCAGGTATGACAAGGGAACAACTGCAGGACACAAACGCGGGCATCGTGAGGAGCGTTACAGAAGAGGCGGTCGCGGTTTCCCCAAAAGCGATCCTCCTTGTTGTCTCAAACCCGCTGGACGTCATGACGTACGTCGCGCTGAAGGTGAGTGGATTCGAAAGGCATCGCGTGATCGGGATGGCAGGAGTCCTTGATTCTGCGCGCTTCCGGACATTCATTGCAATGGAACTCAAAGTCTCCATTGAAGATGTGAACGCGTTCGTTCTCGGCGGGCACGGTGATTCGATGGTCCCGCTCCCGCGCTACTCCACTGTGGCTGGTATCCCGATCACAGAGCTCTTGCCGAAGGAGGCAGTCGACCGATTGGTGAAGCGAACACGGGACGGCGGGATCGAGATAGTGAATTACCTGAAGACTGGCAGCGCCTACTATGCGCCGTCATCTGCGGTTGTGCAGATGGCGAAGGCGATTGTGAAGGACAAAAAGCGGATTCTCCCGTGTGCGGTGTACCTCCAAGGGGAATATGGGATGCGAGATACCGTTGTCGGTGTGCCTGTGAAGTTAGGGAAGAATGGTATGGAGCAGATTATTCAAATCAAACTGAATGAGGATGAGCAAGCCGCCCTGAACAAATCTGCGGCAGATGTGAAGGCGAATATTGGGAAGCTGAATTTGTAAGAGCATCCACAAGCGTCTCATAGATCAGAAGTCTCCTCTGGTTAGGCCCGGGGGGACTTTTTTGTTTTTCAGAACTGGCTCGCGCATAATACGGCGATTGAACAGACCCAACCGTGGAAAAATTTTGCGTTTTTTGGCTTGACAAGTCGCTGTTTTCTGATTATATTCGTATAGCCAGCATTCGAATCTTCAGCTTTGTTGAAAAGGAGCCCGCCATGAAAAGACCTTTCTTCACCCTTCTCATTGTTCTTTTGCCAAGCTTTGCCGTTAGCCAGCAGCCAAATCTTGACTCCCTGAAGCAGCAAAAGGGTGAACGGTTCAGTGCCAACTTCGACAACTTCAGCTATCCTACTATCGGGTATGGCACCTTTCGGACACTGGGGCGAGAGCAGTTTAGCCGTGCCGACCGCAAGGCTCTTCCAACGTTTTATTCCATGGTGGGGCTATGGGTCGGGGCCAAGACTCCTGAGGGGAGAGTTCTTGTCAGTACGGGTGATGGAGACTATCAGTCAGGCTCGCGCTCTGAATTCCATCCGGTGGAATGGCCAATCAGGGAAGAGATAAAGCAGGACTTACTCTTTGCCTCCTTGAGGGAGAATATCCGATATTCGTTCGACGATCAACTCGAGTTTGATGGTCATGCACCACTTGGGATCCAGGTAGAACAGCGGAGCCACGTTTTCGAGAAAAGGCCATTTTTCGTTCTGGATCTTGAGGTGAAGAACGTTGGATCATATCAGAACCTGAGGGATATGTACGTGGGATTGTTTGCTGACATTGATGTGCCGGATGGAGCGAGCGAAATAGCGAATAATGATGTTGTAAGGATCCTCGGAGATGCTAAACAAGCAATCTACTTCACGAACGCAACTGGCCCAGTGAAGCCAGTAATTGGGTTTGTATTCCTGTCTCATGTCCCAACAACGCTCGGAGTATGGAACAGTAAGAATGATCCCGCCGACGATGCGGAGCGCTACCGAAGGCTCTCGATTGGAACGAAGGCTTTGCCTACCAACCCCGACGACTCCCGTGCCTTGTTTGCCGTCGGTCCGTTTGACTTGAGGAAGGGTGAGAAAACTCGGTTCAGCATCGCCTTCCTGCAGACTGGGGATGAGGAGAAGTTCAAGACAGCGGTTCAGGAAGCTCTGTCCTTCTTCAATCAGTTCCTTAGTCTGGCTGGTGGGTTCGCCTCGGTTCGATTGAGTGCGCCAGAAGTGCAGTTGAACACTGAGAAAGTGATCGAGCATTCTCCAGATTTTCGATTGGAGGCAAATTATCCGAACCCTTTCAATCCTTCAACGGAAATACGATATGAACTCCCCAGCCCGTTACAGGTGAGGTTGATTGTCTACGATCTTCTGGGACGTGAAGTGAAGAGGCTGGTAGACGCAACGCAAGAGGCTGGAACTCACGGAATCACATGGGATGGGAAGAATACTACAGGAGAGAACGTAGGGAGCGGCACATACCTCATGAAACTGGACGCTGGAAATCTCACTGCCACAAAAAAGCTTATCCTAGTCCGATAGGAAAGGAGGCATGGAAAACGATGTTGCCCAATTGGAGATGGCTATTGAGTCTCGCGTTCTTGCTTGTTATATTGACGCAGGAATCTGGTGCATTGCCACCGCCCGGATATGCCCAGAGACTTGACGCGAGCATAAGTCTGAGGGACTACCTGAATGCCGGCGTCAGTAACGTTGGGTTTACTTTGCAGGGCCAGATCGGGTGGACCGACAGCTATGGACAGCCTCAGCTTGCTGTGAAGTTTGCGTGGGGCAATACTGATGGGAGCGGGAATCTCTATGTTTATGTTGACTTTACTCTGGGGGAAGACTATAATTACCCTGTGCAATACACATGGACTAGTGTTCAGTTGACGAACGGCGTTCCGTCGGGGTACTCGGTGTTTGAAAAGACTGACATGTACGGGTACGGCACTTCCCGGAACCCAAGCGTTTTGGTTGTTCCCACGTCGGCAGAACAGAACGGAAACGGAGTGCCAGATCCCTGGGAAAGTGTGGTGGCGTATACATTTTCTCCAGTTCTGCACAAACAGAGCTGGGATAAACAAGCTGGACTCCAAAACGTAAACACCATATTGGACAGTTACTCAACCGTCACTGGCTGGAATTACCTGGGTCAACAGATATACCAGGGGGACATCCCGCCAAGCCATGCTTGGCAGGATTGGCATGGCGATTCATATGGCGTTGGATCGCAGCAGGGACCTTGGAAAATAGACTTTGACGATGCTCAAAGATACACAAGTGCAGCAGTTGGAAACAGGCCGATTTACTTTCATCTTTATAAGGCTAATGTGGAGGATCGGTATTACTATCTGCACTATTGGTATTTTTTCACCATGAACGATGTGAGTGAACAGACGCAATATCACACCTACCACGAAGGTGACCTCGAACACGTTTCAATTAAACTGCAACGATCGACAGCGAGTAGCTTAGTTCCAATCGATGTGAATTTCTATCAGCATACTGGCGGCCATACGCAAAGTGCTGCTCAGTGTTGGTGGTCAACGAACAGTTCACTCAGTTACAGCGGAATTCAGCAGGGTTATGATGCTAACCGTGCTCATCTACACATTTGGCTGGCAGCCAATTCACATGCTTCGTACAATAGGTTTGAAAAGGTCTATGACCTGACGATCACAGTAGGTGGGATCGAGTTCGATCATTATGTGGACAATGTCGATTATAACCCAACGAGTTATGATTTATACTTTCCCTATGATTTTCTCGTAAATATGGGGGAGGTGTTTGCGTTTAACAATGCCACGAGGCATGGTTACACGTATAGTGTTCACAACGACCATTATGGTGACAGTAGTCTGGATTGGCTTTCCTTCGTGGGAAATTTCGGAGCACAGTGGTGGACGCATGAAACTGTAGGAATAAGTGGTGCAACTACCCCATCTCCCAAGTCTCCTTTTAAAGACGCTGAGTGGAGGCAATTCACCACAAATTACTCGGAGGTTGGTTTTGGCAACGAGTCTGGCGGTGGTAAGACTTACAGATGGGTTGACGATAGCGCCAGTGGGGATTGAATGATTCTTTGCTGCACAACGACGACCTTGCGAATTCTGTTAATCGCTATCTTCATTCTTGGATGTGCGCTTGGAGTTCATGGCATTTCCTTCTCTAAGGATGCGGCCCTTTCACAGTCCACAAGGACGAGTCAAGCTGTCTTAGGCTCAAAAGAGCTGGCGCAAGATTCCCTTCTTGACGGAGCATTGTCTAGTGATACGGTCAAGGCTTCAAAGGATACAACCACAACCAAGAAATCTGTCCCCAGTGAAGAGATAAGAATAGTAATCGTTGCAGCCGTCGTTGTGGCGGCAATCTGGTTTATAATCTATGGTAGAGCGCTTGGCGGCCTAAGTGGATCGAGATAGAATATGAGCCTATGGCGGAAAACCTTAGTGTTCCGACCTAGTCTTCACGACGGGGGGCTCCTTGGTTCGAACTCGTCGGCCATGTCGGTTCTAGCTCAAGGTTGCTTGGGGTTGATAGGAGAGAACATGCAAACGGTTCCACAAAGTCGAACTCGAATAGTTGATCAAAATTCCTCGTTGAGTGCTTCAGGAGTTAGCAGAAGATGCGAAAGAGCCTGATCCCGTCTATTTTTTTCACTTCCTCAGTTCTTGCCCAGCAAATCATGCCCGGCTCGAACCTTGTCCTCATGACCTTGCCACCCGGGGCGCGAGGACTCGCCTTAGCCGGTGCTTCTACGGCAGCGAGTGTTGATGCTTCCGCAATCTACTACAACCCAGCTGGTCTCACGTCGATAAAAACTTTGTCGCTCAACGCCGATGGGTTTGCATTTCCGTCGCCAGAGGCACAGTTTTTCAGAAACGTCAACACGCCATTCTACAACATCTCCGGCGCTTACAACATTCCGGATGCAGGAGCCCTGGGTGTCTCTTATGCATACAACAAGTTTGAGGCGGAAGATGTATTTGGTGGTGATTTCAGCAAATCGGAGTATCTTGTCACAGTAGCATTTGGTCGACAGTTGTCGGAGAGATACAGCGTGGGCGCGGCAGCTAAGCTCGGACGGCTCTCAATGAGAATGCAAGCAGGCTTTCTTTCCGAGATCGAATCCTCAGCGGGCTTGTTTGCGCTCGATCTTGGAGTGCTTTTTCGTGATGCCACGTGTCAGCCGATCTTAGGAACGTCGGTGAACTCTACCGGTCTCAGTCTTGGCCTCGCGCTCAAGGAGATTGGACCAAAGTATAGTTTCTTCGACGGCCAGGACGAAGCAATTCCAACAAACATGCGCCTCGGATTTTCCTATGACTGGCTGGCCTTTGAAAGTCTCTCATCAACAATAGCTCTCGACCTTGTCAAATATCTGAACGATGCCAATGTTCCTGACAAGACCTATTCTTGGTTCTCCCCACTCATGAACGGCTGGACTGATCAGTCATTTGCTGACGAGGTGCGGCATATCTCCTATTCTGCAGGGCTCGAGATAGGGTACAGGGATGTGGTGTTTTTCAGATTGGGACGAGGGCGGGATTTTATTCCCGCTATCAATACTTGGGCTGTTGGGATCGGCGGAGAGTATTTAGGTTTTGGTCTCGATGCGGTCTACATCTCGAAGAAGTATTTGTACGCGGGGCCTTTGAGAGACGATACAAGCAACGGAGTTCGCTTCACACTTTCATACCAAAGGTAGAGTATCGTATCTTCCACCTATTCTCTATTTGATCAGCAGCAACACCATCTCCACCTCAGACCCCTCCTCTGAGAAGTGGAACTGTACTTTATCCATCAGGGTTCTCATTAAGAAGATCCCTCGTCCACTCTCTCTCAGCAGGTTTGACTCATCCAGTGGGTTAGCGATCTTGTGGGGATTGAAACCGGCCCCGCTGTCCCGCACTCTCAGGATCATTCTTTCCGTCGATAGTTCGCACGTCAAGTAAACCTTCTTCCGCGGATCCGACTTGTTGCCGTGGAAGATTGCATTATTCATCGCCTCTGTCGTAGAAATAAGCACTTTGTTAAACTGGATCTCATCGAGATGGGCGCTCTTGTTCACCTTCTGGAGAAACTTTTCCACTCGATGAATGAGCTTGGGATTGCTGTGCATGGTCATCCGAAAATGTTTCGTGCCCCTTATCAACGCTCTCTCCTTTCTCCTCATCAGAGTCCGAGGATTATGCTCATCGCGAGATTGGAGACTGACTCCGAAGGCCCGCCGGTCTGTGTCTGGACCTCGTACCATCCACTGATCAGAAGTTGCGTGTTGCGGCTTGCTGACCACCTGATGAGGCAGGTCGGGCCGTAATTCACGAGACGATTGTCAAACACCCGCTCGCTCACGTCGTAGCGAAAACGCGTCAGGCTGAAGTACCTGAAGCCGACTGCGAACGTCAGATTTCCCTGCGGGGCGTACCGAAATTGTCCCCAGCAAGTTCTGTCATCAAAATAGTTGACCGGGCGCTCTCTGAACTCTCTCCAGCTCAGCTGGCCGCGCTCGTAGAGCTTCACACGGAGAGAAAGATCCAGCGCCACGCGTCGGGAGAGCTGGTATGTTGTTGAATCGATGAACGAGAACTGGCGAAACGAGAAGCTCTTCACTGAGAAGACCTGGTCTTCAAAATCATAAACAGTGTAGTTGGCAAGGACTTCAAAAGCATTCGTCGTTTTCAATCGTGGGCTTGGCTGATACTCAATTCTTGGAGAAAGCCGAAGCACTCGGTTCCAGTTGTTATTGGCACTTCGATCAGCGAGCAGATAGACGATGTGGTTCAAAACTGCGTCAGCAGAGAGGGAAAAGGTCATATTGTTTCCCAGCTTCTGTTGGTCCGAGAAGCCGAAAATCATCAGGAGTTCGTCGCGGTCGTCTGTGTTCTCTGAACGCGGTGTGTCATAGCGAAGGAGACTAGCGAAACCCGAAAGACTCAGGAGGTTACCAGCAACCGTTGCCACTTGAGCATTTCCGCTGATCGCTGTGCGCTGTGTGCTATTGTTTTTCTGTTGTTCACTCGCTTGTTGGAGGTCAAACCGGTTCCGATCGGCACCAGCGAATGATCTCGCTTGATGATCTTCATCTCGTTCGCCATAGGAGAACCGGAGGACCGCATCGATTCGTTTTGTATGATACTGTCCTTGGACAAAAGCATCGAGCTTGAACTCAGAAATGTTTGTGTCGAAAAGCGTTCCGAGCGGTGTGTTCACGGCTTTGTAACTGATATTCTTTGAGATTCCTCGGCGATAAAGACTTGTATTGAAAGTAAACAGAAGCTCGCTTCCGATCCCATATCGAAGTTGATTGGTGACATCGATGATTTCCTCGATGCGCTGCTCGATGTTGTTGGTTACTCCGAAAGTTAATGCAACCAACGAATCAGCCGGGAAGTAGAAATCACGACGGTTTCTCAAGAACTGCACCCCAAGGCTGTCTCTCGTCTGCTGGAGGAAATTCTTCTCGATGGAAAGCACTGCGGCATGGCTTTCTCCTTTCCTCGGGGTTATCCGATCTTCACTGAACCTCCCGTAGAAATTCGTTTTGTACCCGGAGAGGTCGAGCTCACCAATCTGAGAAATGAGCCGATAGCTTAGGCCATTGTCCATTTGTCCAGTCTGGTTATCACTCTTAACGCCGACGCTTGGGACGAGAGAACCGATTTCGTTGAGCAGAAACTTCACTCCTACGAGAGCAGAGTGAATTGAGGCGCGGTTAATTCCAATAGAGCGATTGTCAGAGAGAACAACGGAGGAGGCATCAAATTGGAGTCCTAGACGATTAGTAAACCTTCGTGAAAGGAAAAGCCCAAAGTTCTGTTCGTCCTTAATGAATTTCTGGTCAGTCTGTATGAGCGTCGAGAGGAAGAGCTCGCTCAGCCGAACGTCCCAGTCGTCAAGCAGTCTCTGGTAATTTGCCATTCCCCTCCAGAAATACGTGTTGAGGTTCCGCTCGAAACCTAAGGTCGATTGGTTGGGTACCGTCAAGGTGTCAGGTTTCGGTTCGAGAGTCACGCGTCCATAATCTTCCTGTGCCTCCACACGATTCCAAGAAAGTGTCATGGCACCAATCAAGGCAATCACAGCTATTGTTCTCTCCCGCCGCATCAGAGATATGATTCCTCACGATTCAAACCCGCGGGCTTACCCCCACACCCGTGAACGGAAGAAATCTAGGAATTCCTTTCTCTTCACCCATTGAGCGACACGCGCATTCGGTTGCCACTTTTTCTCTGATCGACGAGGTACAACCACTGTCATCCCTCGCCGAGAATCGTCGTTCGCCTTCACTGCAATTCTGAGATCGCGACACCGAACAAAATCCCTTCTAATCGCTACGCCGATAGCAAGTGGATCGTGGAGGTACCCACCAAAGAATCCCGCAGTCTCTTCGTGATATCTCATGTACCCGTGTGTCATCTCGGCGATGAAATTTCCAATTCTCCAGTCACCCCGGTTGCGTAGGCTCGAGACTTCAGGGCGGTAGAGAATGACTTGCTCGGTGACATCCAGTGGAAGGAGCGTCAGGGGCAACCTTGCGTCAAGAACCCACTGTGCTGCTTCTGGATCGACGTACATGTTGAATTCCGCATGGGGTCCAGTGTTCCCCGGTACCCGGAAAGCTCCCCCCATGGCGATGATTTCCTGGACATTCTTCATCACTTTGGGCTCCTTCTCAACAGCGATGGCGAGGTTCGTCATCGGCCCGATGGCAACAATCGTGAGCTCTTGTGGATACCTTCGCACTAGATCCAGAATGACATCCGCCGCCTCAGCAGGCACGGCTTGATACCGACTGCCCGAGTACTGAGAGGCGATATTGCCCAAGCCATCGTTACCATGGACCCCCGGTGCAGTAACGAGATCCTCCACAAGTGGCTTGTCTGCACCTTGGGCAACGATCGGGGGACGCTTGGGCTCAAGAAGCTCGAGAAGAAGAAGGCAGTTGCGCGTACACTTCTCGACCTCCACATTTCCCGCCACTGTCGTTATGGCCTCGACGCTGAGTTCTGGCGATTTTAGGGCGAGAATGATCGCAAGGGCGTCATCAACGCCTGCGTCCGAGTCAATGATTATCCGTTTCACCGTGTGGTGGGATTGACCAATTCTCTCCAGTTGTGCTTTGGAATGTAGCCGAGTTTTGCTCTTGCCTGTGCGCTGCTGATAAGGGAATCGCATCCGCCGAAGCTCTCGGCAATCTCGGTCACACCTGGGTAATGTGACTTCAGGAGAGCCCGAGATTCGCTTCCAGTCCAATTCTCATCAGCGGTAACAAAGAATACCTCATGGCTATTGAGATCCTTCGCCTCAAGCGCTAGGAGAACCGATGAGGCTAAATCAAAGACATGAACATACGCCCAGAGATTCTTCGACCACTTGGGATACTCATGCACGAGCACTCGGTACATTTCGGTTTCTTTCTCCTCGGGAACCCAAATCCAGGGCGGTCGAATACAAACCGTCTGGATGCCATGCCTGAGAGAATATGATCGGCATATTTGTTCAGCCAGGAGCTTGCTGAGTCCGTAGGGATCTTGTGGGCGCAGTGGGTGCTTCTCATCGATCGGGACGTATGCCGGGGCCATGATTCGTGTCATGAAGGCAAATCCAAGGACGGATTCACTCGAGATGAACACCAGTTTCTTGATGCCGCACCTCGCCGCTGCCTCAAGGACGTTAAACGTCCCGACAGTGTTCACAGTAAAGACTTTTTCTGCTGGATCATTCAGTGGATGAGGAATACCAGCCATATGAACAATTGCTTCGAAGCCATGGCTAAGCGCGTGGACTAACGCGGGGAGGTTCATGATGTCAACCCAGTAGAAAGGCTTCGGAGATGAGGGCTCCCGAACGTCGAGCACACTCACCCTGTGTTTCTGACCGAGAAGGTCAACGACGTACTTTCCAACGAGTCCGCTACCGCCAGTGACGAGAATGTTCATTCGAAAAGCGATCTACAGGAGTTCCACCTTCGTCCCTCGCTCAGGGATTTCTACACGGTCGATCCCCTTCTCCTTGAGCCCGGTAGCCAATTTCTCTGCTCGCACCTTTTCTCCGTGCACAAGAAAAACCTCCTTAAGTCTCTTCGGATTGAGTTGGCCGATGTATTGCAGAAGGTCATTGTGATCTGCGTGCGCGCTGAAGGAGTTCAAGACCACGACCTCAGCTTTCAGTGCGTACTCTTCTCCAAGGATTTTCACTTTTTCCCATCGATCGACAAGCTTTTTCCCGAGTGTATGATCAGCTTGATAGCCGACGATAAGGATGAGGTTCTTTGGGTTTTCAATGTTGTTTGCAAGGTGATGGAGAATTCGTCCAGCTTCACACATTCCCGAGGCGGCGATAATCAGGCAAGGTTCGGTTAGTGTGTTTAACCGCTTCGATTCCTCAACACTTTTGATGTACGTCATCGTCTGAAAGCCAAATGGGTTATCGTGGCTCAGGAGATGGTGCCGGGTTTCTTCATCATAGCATTCTGGATGGTGCTTGAAGACTTCGGTAGCGTTCACAGAGAGCGGGCTGTCGACATAAATTGGGATCTTCGGCAAACTCCCCTCATCCCAGAGCTGGTGGAGCAGGTATACGAGGTCCTGGGTACGGCCAACACTGAAAGCGGGAACGATCACTTTGCTGCCTCGGTTGATAGCACGCTTTAGCGCCTCCTCAAGTTTCGATTTCATCTCCTGGGGTGGATCGTGAAGTTTCCCTCCGTAGGTGCTCTCCGAGATCAGGATATCCATGTCGCCGAGAGACTCCGGATCTCTCAAGATCGGCATGTTTGGTCGCCCTAGGTCGCCAGTGAAGCCAAGGCGAAAAGCTTTGCCGTTTTCTCTCACTGTGAGTGCTGTAACCGCCGAACCCAAGATGTGTCCTGCGTCGTAAAAGGTAGCTGTCATACCCTTGACTACCTCAAATTCCATATGGTAATCCACGCTCCGGAATAGGCCCGCGGCCAGTGCAGCATCCTCGGTACTGTAGAGCGGCGTCACGGCAGGCCTGCCCGGCTGTGCAGTTCGGGCGGGTCTGTTCTTGTTGCGGTTTCGTTTATTCAGGTAGTCAGCGTCCTTTTCTTGAATGTGAGCGCTGTCAGGAAGCATGATTGCGCAGAGGTCGCGCGTTGCTGATGTGGCGTAAATTGTTCCTCGGAATCCTTGCTTTACCAATCCAGGCAAATTGCCGCTGTGATCAATGTGGGCATGTGAGAGAACGACCGCATGGATGGATTTGGGATCAAACGAGAAACGGGAGTTCCGCTCGTTCGCCTCTCCTCGGTGACCTTGGAACAGTCCACAGTCCAGAAGAATCCGCTGGCCGTTGAGGGAAAGGAGATGCATCGAGCCAGTAACAGTCTGGGCTGCACCGAGGAACTGAAGAGTCATCTCGCCCTACTTTGCATAGAAATCGATCATCCTTTGAATCGCAGCACTGCAGACTGGGTCGAAGCCAACGAGGCTTAGCGAGAACATCCGGCAGTCCACCGAAGGCCTGTACAATCCTTGGAAGATATATCCAGCCCCTTCAAATGTTCCAACCTTCCCGGCAAATTTTGTTGTCTTTAGAATTTGGTTTTCTCGTTGGATGATTGGCTCTCTCTTCTCATAATAGTCTGGGGCAAGACGGTCAAGCTTTCCACGCACCTTCTCGAGGCTGTCGTACTCTGCTTTCTCCCATGGAGTTGGAATCGGTGTTCCAGCTTCCACAAAGCTCTTCCACTTGAGGTTCTCCTTGTTGACGAGCGCTGTAAGGTTGGGCTCCCAGGGCTCGACACCCTTCTGATAGAAATCGGTATACGAGACCTGTGAGGAGTAGTATTCGTCACCGAGTCCAGCGAACGAGTGTCCGAATTCATGCACGTACACATAGTCCATCTGCCACTCCATTCCGGGCTTATCGGTCTGCGTGTAACATGTGGCGTAGAGGTTGAAGATCCCACCTCCACCGTATCGATTATCGTTGAAGAGGATGGTGATGAAATCGTACGGAGCTGCAGCGGCAATGTCCCGAAGCCTTCGGTTTTCCTCGGTGAGGACGTAACGCGGGGTGCCGAACGTGTTGTACATCGTCCCGAGTTCTGTGTTTTTCCAAATGTTTTTATCTGGTTTATCGATGCCGGATTCTTTTGATTCCACTTCAACCGTCCAGATGTTGAAATCCTTCTTCCTCTCCTTAAAGGGACTTGTGGAGAAGAGGACATCGGTGAAATGCTTTGCATCCTTCCTGAATTTCTCCATGTCTTCTTTCGTGTACCCATCGCCAAGAACGAGCAGATCTACTTTCTCCTCGGAGGGGCCGTTGCTCACGAGAGGGACAACTTTGAACTGTGGAGTTCTGTTCTCGTGATTGATTTCCACAGGAGAGTTCGGATCGATGACAGTTGAGAAAATCTCATGAAAGATCATCTGCTTATCCCGCCGTGAGATCGTCAGTTGTACTTTGTGCCTTGGGTAAGGAAATCGGACGGTTTCTGAGAATGTCCGGAAAATTTCCGAGTTTGCCTCGTCGGTGGTTTGCCACTCATTGAACATCGATGAATACCCGCGTGAGTAGATGACCAAGTTCGTGCCAGTGTCAACCACTCTAAAGAGGTACTCACCGAGATTCAGCGTGTCGATGAGGTTAACGTTGCTCCCAGGCCATTCCCCTTCCTGATAGACTTTGTCGAGGCTGATCGTTTCCTGACCTTTCGTCCCCGTGTGATAGTAATCGACACGTATAGTCTTGTCGACAAAATGGTGGTTGAAGAAAGACTTTTCCTGGGAGAAGGCGATCAGGAGATTGAACATCATACAGCATAAAATGATCGGATAGAAATTCTTCTTCATCTCAGTTTCCTCCCTTGGATTTCACTGATGAGGCGTAACGCTGGACTACTTTAGAAGTCTGATGCGAAATGTTGTGCCTTTATGGGGCGTGCTTTCTTTGAGTGAGAGTTTTCCCCGATGATAATCCTCGATGATGCGCTTTGAAAGACTCAACCCTAATCCCCAGCCCCGTTGCTTGGTGCTGTAGCCGGGACGAAAGATGTCCTTTCGGTGTTTCGCTTCGACCCCCTTCCCCGTGTCGCTCACATCAAGGAAGAGGGAGTTTCCCTTCTCGGAAATCGCGAACGTGATCTCTCCCTGGCTGTCTTCGATGGCGTCAAGAGCATTCTTCACGAGATTCTCCAGGACCCACTCGAACAATTCACGATTGATCTTTGCGGTGTGTGCACCTGGTGCCTCCAGTGATAGGGAGATTCGTTTTCCGGTTTGGGGAATTCGCTTCTCAAAGTACTTCATCACGCTATTGATCACGTCGGTGAGGTCCTCTTCTCGCAAGTCCGGCTTGGAGCCGATCTTGGAAAATCGAGCAGCAATCTTGTTTAGCCGCTGGAGGTCGTGTTCCATTTCTGCTGCCGTCGCTTCGAGTTTGGGCTTGTCACCGCTCTGCAATTTCATCAGTTCAACCCATCCCATCATGCTTGAGAGTGGAGTCCCAAGCTGGTGAGCAGTTTCCTTCGCGAGACCAACCCAGATGCTGCTCTGTTCGCTCCGTTTGATGTAGCTAAATCCGATATAACCCATAAGAACGAATAGTCCGGCAAT
>Ga0315282_10009868_pt1 | contig 15103 bp, 10 predicted proteins | sample YL17G07_20_MG_FD_203693 | JGI IMG/M metagenome (GOLD analysis project Ga0315282, IMG submission 203693) | Sediment microbial communities from Yellowstone Lake, YNP, Wyoming, USA - YL17G07_20 | ecosystem: Environmental > Aquatic > Freshwater > Lake > Sediment | place: USA: Wyoming | collected... | reverse complement strand
GGCCGGCGAGCGCCGGCCGGGCGACCGCGGACCTGACCTGAGTCATGCAGCGGGAACGAGCACAGGCGACTGCGAGTGGCGCCCCGGCCGCCGGGCGCCGGAACCACCCGGCGGTGCCCGGCCTGGCGCGGCTCGGCGCGTTCCTGCTCGTCGCGTCGGCCCTGGCGGCCCTCTTCGTCCTGAGCAACCCCACCATCCCCTCCGAGGATGGATTCCGCCACTTCCGCCAGGCCGCCCTCTACGCGCGGCACGGCCTTTTCATGCACGGGTTCCCGTGGCTTCCGTACTCGGCGATGGGCCGGTTTCCGGCGGACATGTGGTACGGATTCCACCTGTGGGCGATTCCCTTCACCTTCCTCCGGGAGGCGGTGCTGGGGATCAAGCTGATTGCGGTGGCGGACATCGTGGCGCTGCTTCTCTGCCTCGCGGCCGCGCTTCGCCGGCACCGGGTCGCCTACTGGTTCCTGTGGCCGTTCGTCGTGCTCTTCTTCTCCCCGCCCATCCTCTACGGCCTGCTCATGACGCGCCCCGTGGTGCTCACCGCGGGCCTGTGCGCGCTTCTCTTTTCCTTCGTCCTCGCCGACCGCCTCTGGGGCGCGCTGCTGGTCAGCGCCGCCCTCGCCTCCGTGGACCTCAGCTTCTTCTGGGCCATCCCCGTCATCTCCGCCATCGTGCTGGTGACCCGCGGGATCGCGGCACGAGCCTGGAGCTGGAAGGCGGCCGGGGCCTCTCTGCTGGGCCTGGTCGCGGGGTGGATGCTTCGGCCTGACGCGCTCCAGGCCCTCCCGCTCGAGGGGGTGCAGTTGTTCCTGCTGGCCGCGCTGAAGCGCCACGGCCCGCCGATCATCTTCAGCCTCGAACTGAGTCCGGTCGCGCCCGCGGAGATGCTCGACTCGTTCGCCCTGCCGCTCCTGGTGTGGGGCGTGATGACCGCGGTCTTCGTCGCGGCGCTGCTCCTGCGCCGCGGTGAGCTGGCGCCGGAGGGCCGCAGCCTGCTGCTGAGCAGCCTGGCGGTGGCCCTCTTCTTCTGCTGCCTGACGACCTTCGGGACGCGCCGTGCCGCCCCGTTCTGGGTGGTCTTCGTGGTGCTGTTCCTGGCGGCCGCGTTCAGCCGTCTCCTCGACCCGCGAGAGCGGAAACAGCCGCAATTCCCGGGGGCGGAGGCGCGCCTCGTCTTCGCCATCGGCCTGGTGCTGGCCTTCGGCCTGATGGCCCACGACGTGGTGGACCAACACCTCCTGCGTCCCCGCTGGCGCGGGGCGCCGCCTTACCGGCTGCAGGCGGCGGGCGAGTGGTTGCGGAGGCACACCCGCCCCGGGGACATGGTCTTCAACGCCGGCTGGGGGACGTTCAACGAACTCTTCTTCTGGAGCCCGGAGAATCACTACGACAGCGGCATTGACCCCGTGTTCCTCTACGCCTACGACCAGCAGCTCTACTGGAAGGCGCATCATCTGTGGCTGGGAGAGACGACGGAGGTCACGTGCGGGATGCCCCGGTGCCGACCCGGTGGCGGAGAGGATACCTACACGGTGCTGCGCCGCGACTTCAAAGCCGTCTACGTGATGGCCGAACGGAGGACCGCGCCGGCCCTGTACGACTATCTGCGCACAGACCCGCGATTCATCCAGTGCTTTGACCAAGACGAGGTGGCTATCTACCGGCTGTGAAGCGGCGGGCAGGCTCGGCGCCCCGCTGCAAGTTGGAAACACGTTCGCTTCGCTCAGTGCGTGCTTGCGCCACGCGGGCGGCGTTCGAGGGGACATGCCGCGGATGGGTGAGCCGGCGCAGGGATGGGCCGCGACTTTCCGCCGCTCCGGTTCGACTACCCTTCGAGGAAACCGCGATGTCGGAGATGCCGTCGGACGCGCAGTTGGTGGCCTGGGCCGTGGGTGGGGACCAAGACGCCTTTGCCCACCTGATGGCGCGTCACGAGCGGGGGGTGCTGAGCGTCGCGTTGAGCCGGCTGCCGAGCCTTGAGGAGGCGCGGGATGCGGCTCAGGAAACGTTCGTCAGAGCCTATCTCAGCCTCTCGAGCCTGCGCGATCCCGGTGCCTTTCGAGCGTGGGTGACGCGGATTGCGCGCGGGACGGCCACGGACGCGGCGCGCCGCCTGCAGAGGGAGGTGCTCGCCGGCGACCTGGCGGGCGAAGAAGGGGAGCGCGCGCAGGGGCCGTCCGAGACGGCGGCCGTCTCCCCCGAGGTGCGACAGGCGCTCGAAAGGCTGCCCCGTCTCAGCCGGCTGGCGGTCATCCTCCACTACACAGGCGGTTACTCCCACGCGGAGGTCGCGGAGCTGCTCGGTCTCACACCGGCGGCGGTGAAGACGCGGCTGAGCCGCGCGCTGGGGAGGCTGCGAAAGGAGATGGCCGCAATGGTGGCGGGGACGCTGGCGCGGACGGTGGTGGTACTGGTCTGCCGCATACGAGTACCCGGGAAGGGGGCAAACGTGGCCGTCGGATACGCGGGGGAGATGAGCCCCACACGCCGGCTGCGTGAGGCCGAGTCGTGCTACGACCTGACCTGCCTTGACCCCGACCTGGCGGAGGAGCCGGCGTGGGCGGCGCAGCGACAGGCGGCGCTCGCGCGCACGGCCGGTCTGCTGATCGAGAACGGCCTGGAGTCCGGCGCGACGTCGCTGACGATCTCGCGCGCGCCGGTGGGGGAGGCGATGGGCGTCAGGGCGGTCTGCACGACGGCGAGCGAAGGGGGAAGCTGGGAGTGGTCGAGTGAGTCGCTGTGGGCGCCGCTGCGCGACTACTACGCGGCGGCCGCGGGCCTGCGCGGGGCGCAGGGGTCCGGGAAGTTCGGCTATGGCGTTCGGGGCAAGAGGTACACGCTGGAGGCGACCGTAGGGCGCGATCAAGTGCGCCTGGACATCCGGGGTGGCGCGACCCGATCCCCCGGGGCGAGGACGCTGGGGGCTGCGGACGAGGCACAGGCTGTGGCTCCCAGGATTGTGGCTGCCGGCCTCGAGCAGGCCGTGCGGGACGGGGCCAGCGCGGTGCGGGCGCGCGTGGCGAAGAACGGCGCGGAGTTCACGATCGAGGAGCGCGTGGGGGAGGAGTGGCAGACGGTGATGCGCTTCACGGCGCAGACGAAGCTGCACGTAGAGGGGAAGAAGACGGCGCGGCGGGGCACGCCGACGGAGCAGCCGCTGTGGGGGCCGGTGCGGGAGGAGTTCGCGGCCAGGTGTGGGATCGAGTTGCGCGAGGGGGCGCAGCGGCAGACCGGGTCGCTGCCGTTCGAGCTGGAGGGGCGGAGCTACGAACTGCGCGCCGTCCTCACGCCGAAGACGATCACGGTTCGGGGGTGGTGAGGAGGGCGGCACGGCCTAGAACGCGAACCGCCCGTCCCTGGTGAACGTCACCGGCCGCGGGTCGCTCAAGACGGTGACCTTGGGATGGGCGAGGGCGTCGGGGAGGAGGCCTTCGGAGATCCACATGCGCCCGAGGCGGAGGGTATCCCGGATGCGCACCATGCGCACCTGCTTCGGGTCGGGGCGGCCGAGGGCGATGTGGGCGGCTTCGAGGATCGCGCGGTCATCCTTGTAGCACAGCGGCAGCTTGGCGCGATTCAGCCAGCCGGTGTGGAGGACGTTGATCTTGAGGGCCTCCAGGTCAATCTTCCGACAGAGGCGCTCGGTCATGAGATCGGCCAACCCGATGCCGAGGGGGTTGCCGTGGGAGGCTTTGGTAAGGTCGAGCGCGGCCACCAGGCGGATACGCCACTGCGGCCCGCGGAAGTAGGGGGCTTCCCACAGCATGCGGCGGTCGAGCACGTGGGTGTCCATGGAGAGGCCGCTGATGTCCTTGCCCATCCAGTCCACGAGGAGTAGGTCAACCTCCTTGAAGGGGAGGCGGGAGGCGGTGCGGCGCTCTTTCCTGAGCAGCTCTTTCTCCCGCGCGGGAATCTCCGCGGGGGCGAGGCCCACGATCTCGGCGGTGTCGTTGTAACCGTTCTCGAGAATGGCGATGCCGGCGGCGACGGGGAGCACCCGCAGGAGCAGCACGGCGGCCTGGGGCAGGTCGTCGCAGAGGCTGGCGCAGAGGCGGGAGTGCATGGCCATCGCGCCCTCGCGCTTGCCCACGCCGATGGCGAGCATCTTCATCAGCCCGCTCTCGTAGTCGGCCTCGAAATCGGTGTGCTGCTTAATCCGGTTCATGACAATGACGCGGTCGGCCTTCAGCGCCTCCCGCGCGGCGTAGACGGCGACCCCGTGGGAGGTCTCGCCGATCTTCTCCGCGGCCATGCCCGCGCGCAGGGGGGCGCCGACCGACGCGGGGGTGACTCCGAGGGATTCCAGCATCGCCGTCTGCCCCGCAGCGGTGGCGCCGCCGTGGCTGCCCATGGCCGGGAGGATGAAGGGCTTCGCACCGAGGGCCTTGACCGCGTCCACCACGGACCTGACGATGACCGGCAGATTGGCCAGGCCGCGGCTGCCGACAGTGACGGCGACGGACTCACCGCGCTTGACGCGTCGGTTCAGGCCGGAAGCAGCACAGGCCTCGGCGACGGCGGCGGAGATGTCCCGCACGCGGCGGGCGTAGACCTTCTGCTCGATCTCGAGGAAGCGGGGGAAGGGCATGGGGGAGGAGTTCGACGGAGGAGGGGAGGGGTCCTGTGGGGATCGAAGAGGCGAGTCGCACTGCTGCGCAGTGCTGAAGGCGAAGAGGCGACGGGAGGAGAGGGCCGGGCTGTCGCCAAGAGACGCGCAGGAGGACGGTATGCTCGAGGCGATTGCGGCCGGGGATCTGCTGGTTGACTTCATCTCACTCGACGTGGACGTGCCGCTGAGCGCGATGCCGCGGTTCACCGGGGCGGCGGGAGGAGCGACGGCGAACGTGGCCGTGGGATTGCAGCGGCAGGGGATCAGGGCCGGGTTCATCGGCCGGGTAGGTGACGATCCTTTTGGGCGTCACCTGCGAGACACGCTGGCGGAGGCGGGGGTGGAGACCTCCCGAGTCGTCTTCGACGCGGGGGCGCGCACCACGCTGGCCTTCATCGCCACCCGCACCGATGGGAGGAAGGACATCGCCTTCTACCGCCACCCCGGTGCGGAGATGCTGCTGCGGCCGGAGGACATTCCCGCGGACTACCTGCGGGGGGCGCGGCTGTTTCACTTCGGCTCGATCACGTTGAGCAAGTCACCGGCACGGGAGGCGGCCCTGCACGGTGCGCGCCTGGCGAGAGAGCTTGGGCTGCTGGTGTCCTACGACCCCAACTGGCGGCCGACGCTGTGGGACGATCACGAGGAGGCGGGGCGCGTGCTGTGGGAGGCGATGCCCCTGGCGGACATCGTGCACTGCGCGGAGGAGGAGTGGGAGTTCGTCACGGGGACGGCGGACCTCGCCGCGGGAGCCGCGAAGATCCTCGCGGCCGGGCCGAAGCTGGTGGTGGTGACGTGCGGCGCGGAGGGGTGCTGGTACGGCACCGCGAGCGCGCAGGGAAGGGTGCCCGGGTTCGCGGTGGAGACGGTGGATACGGTGGGGGCGGGGGATGCGTTCGTGGCCGCGCTGCTCGCGCAGGTGCTCCGCTCGGGCAAGAGCACAGACGCGCTCTCCGACGCCGAGCTGCGGGAGATCATGGTCTACGCGAACGCGGCGGGGGCGCTGACCGTGACGCGGCCCGGGGTGATTCCGTCGCTGCCGACGGCGGCGGAGGTGGGGGCGTTTCTGGAGACGCGGCGGTAGCCTACGACGGTTCCCGCGCGGCCGCGCGGGTGATGATCGCGCGCACGGCCGCGGCCGCGGCGAGGCGGACGTCCTCGTCAGGGTCCTGCAAGCAGGTTGCGAGCGCGGCGGTGCCTCCGACGGCGCCAATGCGGCCCAGGGCGCGGGCGGCCTCGGCGCGGACCAAGGGGTCGGGGTCGCGCAGGCTGTGCTGGAGGGAGCCGGCGGCGCGCGGGCCCAGCAAGCTGAGGCCGCGGACGGCCTCGGCGCGCACCGCGGGATCGCGCGCACCGAGGAGGGCGGCGCAGGCGGAGAAATCCGGGCCTTCTCCCTCCTCCCCGGGCGGGGGCTCCGCGAAGCCGGCGCGCTCCCGCTGGGCGCGGGCAATCTCGTCGTCCTTCACCCCGAGGGTCTGGAGGGCGCCGACAACGGCCCGGACGACGCTGGCCTCTTCTTCCGGGAGCACGGCCATGGCCTCGCAGTCCTCCCCGCGGGCGAGGCGCAGGCCGGCGTGCTCGATCAGCCGGGTGAAGAGGAACTCGACCGCGTCGGGAGCGTTGGTCTCGGCGAGCAACTCGCAGGCCCGGGCGCGGACGGAGGAGTCGGGGTCAATGCGGCCGGACCGGCGCAGGGAAAGCGGGGCGGAGGCGGGAGCAAGGAGCGCGAGGGCTTCCATCATGGCGATGCGCACCGCGGGGTCGGGATCGGTGTCGAGGAGCGGGCGGAGGGCGCCGACCACAGTGGGGTCGCCAATGGTGGCGAGCGCTTCGACGGCTAGTCGGCGGGACTGGGGGTGCACGTCGGCGAGGCGGCTGAGGAGCGGCTCCGTCCCCTCTTCGCCCATGTCGGCGAGCAGGTCGGCGGCGGCCTGGGCAAGTCGGGGACGAGGGGAGGCGAGGGCCTCGGCGAGGCGTTCGGAGGCGTAGTCGCGGTCGCGCAGGAGCAGAGCGGCCGCGGCGGCGCGGGCGACGTCCTCGTCCTCGTCGCCGAGCACCTCGAGGAGCGCCTCGATGGCGCGCTCGTCTCCCACTTCTCCCAGCGCCCGGATAGCACACAGGCGGGCGGCGGGCCGGCCGCGTTGGAGGTCGCGCCCCCAGCGATCCAGGGCGCGAGTCTTGCGCAGCACTTCGAGGGCGGCGGCGCGGACACGGGCGTCGAGTTCGGGAAGGAGCTCGCGAGCGGCCTGCACGGCGGCCCCGGTATCGGGGAGGTGGATGAGTTCCTCGACGGCGGCGGACTGGGCTTCCAGCTCGGCCATCACCTTGGCCGGCCGGCGGATCTGCTCGGAGAGGAGGCGGGCGCGGGCGAGCGCGCGGGCGCGCCTCCCACGCAGATAGAGATACCGGAGGAACCAGCTCCCGAGCAGCAGTCCGAGAGCCGACGCGACGATCTCAGAGAGCGTGATGCGCACTAGCATGTCTGCGGTGTCCCCAGGGGGGCGCGGGCCGAGGGACCCCACCCCAGACCCCACCGTATGGGTTGTACCATAGTGTGAGAGTTGAGAGTGGATAGCGGAGAGCAACGGGGCCTCAAGTCCGATCGGCGGCGGGGTGGAGCGCCGCACGCCTCGGCTGCGCCGAGCCGTGCGAGTGCAACGAGAAGCACGCAGCGGTACTGCTCGCTGCGTGCTTCTCGCAAAGGTGTGCTGTGCACACCTTTGCGGGAGGCCGGCGCCGCCCTTCGCGCGAAGCATTCAGCAACACGAGACCTCGTGAAGCGCACTTCGGCGTTCCTATCGGGGGCGACCGCGGTCGGCGCCGGCCTTCCACAGCTATTCGGTATGCAGTTTCTCCGACGCGAGGGCACGCACCCGGTGCGGCGTTGCACCCGTGCGTGTCCGTGTCCTCTTGCGCCGGAGCGAGTCGTTCCGTGCCCGGTGTGCCGGCTGGTAAGGCCCGACCGCTGGCTCTGGGGCGCCTGGGTTATGCTCAGTTAGCGGTAGGATATCTTGAGGTTATCGCCGGTGATGACGATATCGCGGCGACACAGCTTGCAGCGCAACACCAACCGCTCGCCGCTGCGATAGCACCACCATTTTCCGCACAGGCAGCGAACCTTGTGCTCCGCCGCATCGCGAGGGCGTTCGGTTACGGTCTGTTCCTCGTCCTGGCGAGACGGCGACAGCATGGACCTCTCCATTCGGTGAAGGTACACGTCAGTGGGGTTGTTCCATATTCGCTGGGGGAAAACACAGTGGAGGGGCCAGGGTTCAGGGGCCAGGGGCCAGGAGAGGCTGGCAGGAGTCAGGAAAGGGGCAGGAAACGCGCCGAGGGCGCCGTGCACAGGGCGCCCTCGGCGGACATCAACTGCACCTGCCACGAGGCGAGGCCACTACAGACGCACGTCCCGAGATCCTGTCGCCGCGCGCTCCGGACGCGGCGCAGACGTATGCCACGTCCGGAGCCGCGTGTCTCATGACGGGGAGGAGGCCTGTGGAGAGGGGAGAATTGGAAGGATAAGCGAGGAGTGGGGAAGGGAGCGTCATGGAGCAAGCGGAGCTGAGGCGGTTCGTGGCCGACCTGGTGGCGATACCGAGCGTGAATCCGCTGGAGGGGCCGGCCGGTGAGGGGAAGGGGGAGGGGCCGGTGGCGGCCTTCCTGCAGGCTAAGCTGGAGGAGGCCGGGATAGAGGCCGAGCTCCAGGAGGTGCTGCCTGATCGGCCGAACCTGGTGGCGCGGCTGCCGGGGGCGAGCGAGGAGGCGATCTGGTTCGATGCCCACCTGGACACGGTCACCGGGCAGGGCATGGACTCCCCCTTCACGCCGAAGGTGGAGGGCGATCGGCTCGTTGGGCGGGGCGCGGCGGACGACAAGGCCAGCCTGGCGGCGATCGTCGCGGCGCTGATTCGGGTGGCGCGGAGCGGGGAGAGGCCGCCGGCGACGGTGCTGTTCACGGGCACCATGGACGAAGAGCACGGGATGCGGGGAATGCGCGCCCTGCTGGAGGCGGGGAGGCAGGCGAGGGGCGCGGTGGTGGCGGAGCCGACCGGGCTGGAGATCGTGGTGGCGCACAAGGGCGTGGCGCGCTTCACCGTGTCCACCGCGGGCAAGTCGGCGCACAGCTCGCGACCGGAACTGGGGGCGAACGCGATCTACCGCATGGCGCGGGTGGTGTCCGCGCTGGAGCACTATGCGCGCGGCGGCATCGGGCGAGATACCCACCCCTTTCTCGGCAAGGCGACGCTGAGCGTGGGCGTGATCCGGGGGGGCGAGTACGTGAACGTCATCCCGGATTACTGCGAAATCGAGGTGGACCGCCGCCTGCTTCCGGACGAGGACGGGCGGCGGGCGGTGGGGGAGGTGCGCACCTATCTGACCAGCGCGATCGAAGAGGATCTGGGGATCGAAGTGCGCGCGCCGAACCTGCTGGTCCCGGGTCTAAACATGAGTGTTGACGATCCCTGGGTCCAGGCCGTGGGGGCGGAGGTGAAGCGGGTTACCGGCAAGCTGTCGGCCGTTGGCAATGTGGCCACGACGCACGCCGGTCTCCTGTACGAGGCGGGGATGCCGGTGGTGGTGCTCGGGCCGGGATCCATGGGCCAGGCGCACACGGCGACCGAGACGCTCGAACTGCCGCAGGTCGAGCAGGCGGCCGCGATCTACGAACTGCTCATGCGGAGCGGAGCGACACCATGACGGCGCGGAGGCTCGTGCTTCTCTCGGTCCTGCTCCTCGCGGCGCTGACGGGCGCCGCGTGGGCGCGTGATAGGTACCCGCTCTCGGGCGAGTGGCGCGCGCGGGCCGGGGAGGAGGAAGCCCCGCCCGCGCTCGACGATCCGGCGTGGGAGCCCGTCACCCTCCCCTCGGTGGCGACGTGCGCGGCCGAGGGCCCACACGCGGTCTGGTACCACACGCATTTCGCGCTGCCGTTCTCGTGGTCGGGGTATCACCTGGTGCTGCGACTGGAGGGGGCGAAATTCGCGCAGCGGGTGTTCCTAAACGGGCGGGAAGTGGGCCGTCATTTGGGGGGATTCGAGCCGGTGGAGTACGACGTCAGCGCGTTCGTGACGCCCGGCAAACGCGCGGACCTGCTGATTCGTCTGCAGGACGCCACGGCCCTTTTCCCCGCGGCGCAGAAGAGCGCGGGGGCCCCCGGTTCGGCGGCCCCCCCGGCCTCGGCAGGGATGGTCTCTCCGGCCGGGGGCGCGCCGGAGGAGGTGGGGATCTGGGATCGCGTGTGGCTGGAAAGACGACCGCGCGTCTCGCTGGGCGAGGTGCGCGTGCTCCCTTCGTTCCGAAAGAACACCCTTCAGGTGGTGGCCACGGTGCGGAGTCTGGCTTCGGCCGAGGCGGCGAAGAAGGCCGATCGCCCGGCGGATTTCGACCAGACGGCCACGGTGACCGCGAGCATACCGGGGCTCAACTCGGTCTCCTTCGATCCCGCGACGGTGACACTGGCGCCGGGCGAGGAGAAGACCGTGACCCTGAACGCGCGGGGGGAGGCGCCGGAGGCCTGGTGGCCGAGCCGTCCGCGACTTCACACTCTCCGGGTGGCGGTCAAGGCGGGCTGGCAGGCAGAGGCGGTGGAGGTGAAGTTCGGCTTCCGGGACGTGGCGGTGGAAGGCGACCGCCTCCTCCTCAACGGGGTACCTATCCGCCTGCTGGCGGTATCGCTGGCCGAGGGGTACTTGACGCTGGACCCGGCGACCGTGTACCAGGCCCTGAAGGCCTACGGCGTGAACGCGGTGTGGCTGGCGAACCAGCCCTGGCCGGAGTCCTGGTATGAGGCGGCGGACGCCGCCGGCATGCTGGTGATCGCCGACTCGGCCCTGGCGGGTCCGGCGGAGAGCTACCGCTTCGGCCCGGAGCTGTTCGAGGCCTCTCGCGCGCAGGTGCGGGCGATGGCTCAGCACCTGGCAAACCATCCCAGCATCGTCGCCTGGAACGCGGAGACGGGGATGAGCACCGGCAGCAGGGGCGGGGTGCCGCCCATGCCGATGCTGAGTCTGGCGGACGCGATCCGCGGCGCCGACACCTCCCGTCCGGTGCTCTTCGCGGGAGAAGGCGACCTTGGGGGCCGCGCGGACATCGTCAGCCTGCGCCCGCGCGCGCCGTTCGAACTGCTCGCGCGACCGGAAAGCAGCGTCTGGTCGGAGGCGGCGGGCACCGCGGCGAGCGCTTCCGACGCCCCCCGGCGGGGGCCGGGCGGCAAGCCGATCGCGCTGGCCGGTTTTCCGGCGCTCTCCCCGGACGAGGTGAATATGCCGAGCCTGCTCTTCGGGGACGCGTACTATCCCCACATGGAGCGCTATCTGCCCCTGGCCGAGGCGGCCTTGAGAAGATGGCAGGTGCTTGCCGCACGGGAGGCGGGGGTAAGCATCATCTGCGCGGCGGCGGCCCAGGACTTGCTGGGGCCGAGCACGCCGCTTTCCCAATCCCTCGCGGCCGCGTTTCGCCCAGTGACCGCGTTCGATCTCAGTCCCAACCAGAGTGTCTTTGCGGGCTCGGTGGCCGAGCGGCGGGTGGCCGTGCTGAACGACAGTCCAATCGCCCGCCATCTTTCGCTGCGGTGGTCCCTGGCACCGGCCTCGGGGGGCGGGGGGATCGCCGGACAGATGCCCCTGGAGATGGAGGCCGCGGGCCACGAGGTGGTCACGATTGACCTGCCCCTGCCCGTGCTGAGCGCACCGATCACGGAGGCCGACGCTACGCTGGAGCTGTGGGAAGGGGAACGGCAGCTGTGTCAAGAGGCGGGGAAGTGGCGGATATTCGGGCGAGCCGCGTTATCCGGCCGCCTCGCGGAGGCGCCGCGGCGGGTGGCCGTCTATGACCCGGCCGGCGGGATGGCGGCCCTCCTCGCGGACACCGGTCTCGACGCGACGCGCATCGAACCGGCCGACCCGGCGGCCGCGCTGCGACGGGCCTCGCTCGCGGTGGTCGGGGAAGGAGCGTTCGAGGAAAAGGCCGGGGCGGGCGGCGTGCCGGCGGCGCTGGAGCAGTTCGTGCGGGAGGGCGGCGCGCTGGTGGTGCTGGCACAGCACGCCCTTCCGTCCTGGCTTCCGGTCTCGCTCGCGCCGCAGCGTGCTTCCCTTGCGTTCGTGCGCGACGCGAGCCATCCCGTCCTGAAGGCGCTCGATGACCGCGATTTCGCGTACTGGCTGCCGGACGGCCTGCTCAGTTCGAAGCAGGTCGTCAAACCGGTCTGGGGCGGCTTCCGGACGCTGGTAGACAGCGGGGGCGCGGAGGGCCTGGCGACCGCGGTCCTGGGCGAGCTGCGGTTGGGAAAGGGAAAGGTGATCCTGTGCCAGTTGGAGACGCTCGCGCGCTACGGCGTTGATCCGAGCGCGACCCGGCTGGTACGCAACCTGCTCAGCTATGCGGTCGGGCCGGTTCCGGCAGGGCGCCCGCTGGCCTTGGTTTGCGACGATGCCACGGCGGCCGCGATCGCGGCCACCGGGGCCGATTCCCATCGCCTTACCACCCTTTCGGGGGGCGCGGCGCTGAACGGCTCGCAGGCGCTGCTCGTGTCCGACTTTTTGGCGGTGCGCGGGCACGAGGCAGAACTGCAGGCCTTCGTCCGGCGAGGCGGGAGCGTGGTTCTGCACGGGGTGGATCCCTCCAACGTCGAGATCGTCACGCGACTGATCGAGGGCCCGGTGACCGTCGGCGACAACGACCAGGGCGCGTTCGCGGGCGTGAACTTCGCGGGCCCGGCCCTCGGGATGAGCAACGAGGAACTCGCCTGGATCACGTGGGACGCGGAAGGCGTGGCCCTGTCCCCGCGGGTGGCCACCTATGTCGTGGATCTGCCCTCGGTCCCCAAGGCGGCCGCCCACACCGATCCGCACGTGCTCATCTCGATCTCCTCCGGGCGGGGCACCTGGATCATAGACCAGGTTCGGTGGGAAGACGCAGGTGAGCAGAAGATGAAGGCCGGTCGCTATCTGGCCACGCTCTTGCAGAACTTGGGCGTGTCCTTCTCTGCGCTTCCGCCTCCGGCTCCGGCGGCCCCGCCGGCGCTGCCTAAGGCTCCGGCGGCGTCCCCGACTCCGGCCCCTGCCCCGGCGGTCACAAAGCCGGCCCCGCCGCCGGCCCCCGCGCACGTTCCGGCCGCGCCGGCCCCGGCGCCGACGCCGCCGGCGACTCCTCCGGCCGCGCCCGTCGCTTCGTCCGGAACTCCGGCATCTCCGCCGGCGACCCCGCCCGCGGCGCCCGCGGTCCCACCCCCTGCTCCCGGGCCGCCTTCGCTGCCGCCCGTACCTGCGCCCCCGACCGCGCCGAAGGCGCCGTAACCGCCAGTGCCCGCGTCGTGGCCTAGCGCCCTGGCGGCCATGGGAGTCGTGGTGGCCGTGTGGCTGCTGCTCTTCCTGTGCTACGGCCTCCGGGTCCGGAGCCGGAATGCCCCGACCTACCTGCACGAGCCGCCCGCGGGATGGAAGCCATGCGAAGTCGGGTTTCTCCTGAGGTGGGGGGAACTCGACGCCCAGGACATGACGGCGATGGTCATGGATCTGGTGCGGCGGCGCGTGCTCCGTTTTGCCTCTCCCGACGCCGGGGCCGATCCGCCACGGTCGCTTTGGGCGGCCGGCGCGCTCGATCAGTCCCTCGAGGCGGTCGCCGGCCACCGCGTCGGCTTGAGCGCGGCCGAACGCTATCTCATCGAGCAGGTGCTCTTCGTGGGGGCGGCGTCCGGCCGCACCTCGATGCGGGAGTTTGGGGACAGGATGGCGGCCGATTCCGAGGGCCTCCTGACACGGTATCTGCGCTGGAAGGAACTGGCCGAGTCCGAGTCCGAGAAGATGCGAGTGATTGACCCGGGGAGCGTTATCGCGCAGGCGGTGGCGGCCGTGCTCGGGGCGCTGATGGCCGTACCCCTACCGCTGTACTTCATGCAGACGACCGGCAGCTATATACCGGCGATCGGCATTCCGGTCGGCTCCGCCATGCTGTCGCAGTTCCGAGCGCTGGCTCCCACGGCCGTGGATGCGAGCGAGAACTGGCTGACGGCGGTGCCGCACTTCGTGTACGAAACCGGCTCCTGGGCAGATTCGTTTGGCGCGGTCGCGCGGTTGTTCTCGCGAGGCCGCCCCAACACACGGATCGTCAAGCTGCCGAAACGGCGCTGACCGTGCCTCCTACCGCGTATTCCCCTCCTCCGCCTCCGGCACTTGCACTTTCTGGCCCAACTTGGTCTCCGTGCCCGCGAGCAGGCGGAGGATGTTGGGCAGGTGGCGGAGGATGACGAGGAGGGCGATGGCGGACCAGAAGATCTTCCACTCGTTCGACCTGTGGGCGAGGAACATGTAGCCGGGGACGGAGAGGGCGGCGATGATCGAGGCGAGGGAGATGTAGCGGGTGAGGGCCACCACCACGATCCAGAGGCCGAGGCCGATGGCGGCGGCCGGCCAGCAGAGGCCGAGGAGGACGCCAAGGGTGGTGGTGACCGCGCGGCCGCCGGAGAAGCGCAGAAAGACGGAGAAGCTGTGACCGAGGATGGGGAGGAGGCCGAGGAGGAGCAGGAGGAGGTCGGCGCGGGGGGCCTGCCAGGAGCGGAGCAGGGCCTGGCCGACGCAGACGGGCACCGCGCCCTTGGCCGCGTCGGCGAGGAAGACGAGGGCGGCCGGCTTCCAGCCGAGGAGGCGGAGGGCGTTGGAGAAGCCGATGTTGCCGCTGCCGTACTTGCGGATATCAATCCCTTTCCAGGCGCGGCCGATGAGGACGCCGAAGGGGATGCTCCCCGCGAGGTAGGCGCCAACGAAGAGAGCGACGAGGGAGGCGGTCACTGACGACCCCCCTTGCGGTCGAGCTTGCCGCGCGACTTGCGGAGGGAGAAGCGAATAGGGGTGCCCGCCAGCGGGTAGCGGGCGCGGAGTTGGTTCTCGAGATAGGCGACGTGGGAGAAGTGCATCAGCTCGGGGTCATTGATGAAGAGGGCGAGGGTGGGGGGACGGGTGGTGACCTGCGCGGCGTAGTAGATCTTCACTTCCCTCCCCTTGCGGGACATGGGCCGGCGGTAGGTGGCCTCCTCGATGAGGCGGTTCAGCTCCGCGGTCTGGAAGCGGAAGCTGTGGTGGTCGGCCACCTCGAGGAGGGTGTCGAGGAGGGGGTCGAGGCCGCGGCGCTCCTTGGCGGAGACGAAGACGACCGGGGCATAGGAGAGTTCGGGAAGCCACGCGCTGACCTCGCGGCTGACGTCCTTCATGAGCAGCTTGTCGGCGGGAGCGTTGCCGGGGGCGCGGAGGTCCCACTTGCTGATCACCAGGATCTGTCCGCGGCCTTCGTCGTGGGCGCGGCCGGCGATGCGCTTGTCCTGATCGGTGAGGCCCTGCTCGGCATCAATGAGGGTGAGGGCGACGTCGCAGCGGTCAATCGCGCCGAAGGCGCGGAGCACGCTGTAGTACTCGAAGTCCTCCTTCACCTTGCTCTTGCGGCGGATGCCGGCGGTGTCAATGAGGACGAGCTGGCGGTCCTTCCACGTGTAGGGGGTGTCAA
>Ga0315282_10009867_pt1 | contig 15103 bp, 12 predicted proteins | sample YL17G07_20_MG_FD_203693 | JGI IMG/M metagenome (GOLD analysis project Ga0315282, IMG submission 203693) | Sediment microbial communities from Yellowstone Lake, YNP, Wyoming, USA - YL17G07_20 | ecosystem: Environmental > Aquatic > Freshwater > Lake > Sediment | place: USA: Wyoming | collected... | reverse complement strand
CGTCGAGGAGACATACAAAAAATGCAAGAAGGGAGAAATAATGTGCGGCGAATGCAAGAAGGAATGCATCTCATTCCTGAGCAGTTTCCTTGAGGAGCACCAGAAAAAGTACGGCGAATGCCTCCCAACCGCAAAGAAGATGGTTCTTGGATAGTGATGTAATGAATGGAGAAGATAGAGGGATACACGTAGCAGAAATCCTTAAGTTTTCTTTTTCTTTTATAAAAAACAAAGAAGCGCTAAAGTATACTGCAATTTTTGCTATCCTGCTTTTCCTGCTATCCTTATTGTTATTTATTATCTTTACTCCTGCCAACATCAGCACTTGGATGCGGTAGACTGACAAAATTTATGTTTAAAATATAAGCAAAAGAAGGAAGAGGTATAGACATGGGATATTTTGCAGGTATTGATATCGGAGCAATACTAATCGCTCTCGCAGTTTTCTTTGCAATTCTGCCATTTATCCTAATTTATATATCCAGTTATATACTTGGAGAAGCTTTTGCTTTAAAATTTATCCCAATCGCGTTAAAATTAAAGGGAATTAAAACTGTAAAACTTTCAAGGAGTGCTATAGCTAAATACATCATCTTTATGGTCACTTTTACGACGCTCAAAATGTTTATATTTCTGTTATTAATCTCTCCGTTTGGATTATATGCCTTGTCAGCAAACATCCTCTCTGCTTTGTGGCCTGTCATTTATGCCGCTTTTGCCATTTTTGCCATTTTTGCATATGTCAATGCAAGGTTAAGTATGGCGTCCGTGCTTTTTTGTAATGGAAATATCGGGCTAATCGAATCTTTAAGAAGATCATGGAAGCTCACAAGTAAGAGGACATTAAAGATATATCTTACATCTCTAATGCGCTGGGCGGTCCTTTTCGCGTTTTCTTGTCTGCTAGCTTATCTTATCATTACATCCCTCAATAATCGCCCTCTCTTTGAAGGCTCTCCAATTTTTCCCTACTTGGCGATAGTGTTTTCAATTCTACTGGCGCTCTTTTCGGTTTGGTCCTCATTTCTTTCAGTTGGTATATTTAGCGAACTGATTAAAGGAACTGATACTAAAAAGATTTACCAAAAGACATCCAGCTAAGATGACGCGTTCTATCTAGTCCTAGTCATCCTCGGAATCATTGCACACATGAAAGCCTGCTCAACCATGCTCCTCCGCTCAAGCTTTCCCCTTGACAAATAGTATATCGCGCCCTTCTTCTTTCCAATGTTCTTTATCCCGAAAATATCATACGAGACATCACTCAGCGTCTTCCCTTTTTTCATCTCGGAGACAATCCCCCTTCCTACCTCAAATCCCATGCTGTTTCCAAGCGTCATCCCCTCCTCGTCACATATCGCGCACCAGAGTATGTCAAAAAATCTTCCCTTGAATTTGAATATACCACTCTCAAACCCCATCCCATAATCGCATCCCTTCTCAAACGCGTCCCTTGCCCTGTTCACCGCCCCCCTTATCGTCTCCTCCCCAAACGGCTGCTCGGACACGCCAGATCGAACTGGCACGATCTTTACCTCCGCATTTTTTCCAAACACCTTCACGGCCCCCTCCCTCGCGCCCTTTGCCTTCTCTGGATTTCTCGAGCCTATTAAAATCCTTATGGGCTTCAGTCTTTTCCCCTCTTCGTCAATTGTCTTTTCGTATACCCTCGCGCACGATATCCTCTTGTAGTCCTCCCCGTAAACGATTGGTAGCACGATGACCCCGAGCTCCTTCATTTTTCTCCTTTTCCTCCTCCTGTTTATCTCCTTCGCAATCGGCGCGGTCTCCTCGCTCACGATTATCGCATCTATGCCTTCGTTCTCAACCGCCGCGCCGAACTCGTCATTGAGCGGGAAGATTGACCATTCCTTCCCTTTTCCAATCCTTTGCAGGAACGCAGTCAGCTGCTTCCTCCTCCTCTCGAACGGGAGCTGCGGGTATATCTTCCTCTTTCTCACAAACTCGTCCGTCGTAAGACCGATTAAAACCTTGTCAAACCTGAATGCTTCCTCGAAAAGGCTCCTGTGCCCCCCGTGTATGAAGTTGAACGTTCCCCCAAGAACTGCCGTTGCCATGTCCTTAGTTGGAATGCACCAGAATAAAAAATTTGCCATCAAAGAGAAAAGGGTATAATGCGGTAATATTGGCTGGTTATATGGGACAAGAAGAGGACAGAAAGAGGATAGAGGATGACATCGAGCTTTTCGACAAAAACATCAGGGATACAAAGGCAACGAAAGGAAACAGGCACATACTCGAGCTTGCAAAAAGCTATCGCGATGACACTCTTTATTTCCTGGGCAAAAAGGATTACATGAGCGCCTTCGGCTGCATAAACTACGCGCACGGGTTGCTTGATGCTTTAAGGAAGAAGGCGAAGGAATGAGAAAAATGAGAACAATCGGGGAAGGGGCTGCAAAAATAAAGCTTTCAAAAGGGGTTTTCTACAACCCCGAGATGGAGATATGCAGGGACATCTCATCAATCGCCGTCGGGGCGGTTGGGGAAAAGATTGACATATGCGACGCCTTCTCAGCAACTGGGATAAGGGGAATAAGGTACAAAAAGGAGAACAAAAACGTCGGGAAAGTGACATTCGTCGAGCTGAGCAAGAAGGGAACGCGCCTTATAAAAGAAAACATAAGGCTGAACAATGTGCGCGGCGCCACAGTCGTGAGGGATGATGCAAACAGGTTCCTTTTTGACAATGAGTTCGGTCTAGTAGAAGTGGACCCATTCGGCTCCCCAGTCCCCTACCTTTACAGCACAATAAGGTCCTTCAAGAGGAAGAAGGCCGGCTATCTCTCAGTGACTGCAACCGACACCGCTGTGCTCTGCGGGGCCCACAGGGGGGCCTGCATAAAAAACTACGGGGCAATGCCGATTGACAACGAATTCTGCCACGAGACCGGCGCCAGGATACTTATCGGGAAAATGGCGAGAACAGCGAGCGAGTTCAACTTCGGGATTGTTCCGTTCTTCTCCTTCTCGCACAGGCATTTCATAAAGGTTTTTGTTAGGCTTGAGAGGGGCGCTGAGAAAGCAATTGAAGGGATGAAAAGCATGGGCTACCTCTCATACTGCGAGAAATGCACAAACAGGGAATGGAGCCCGCTCGTCCTGTCAAAAAAATGCAGGTGCGGTCATCCCTTCCAACACGGAGGCCCGCTGTGGCTCGGGAAGCTGGGCGAAAAAAACTTCATCAAAAGTATGAGGGATATAAACGACGCGAGAAACTATGCCCTGAAAAAGAACATCGGAAAAATACTTTGGAGGATGGAAAGGGAGGCGGAAATGCCCCCATTCTATTACGACCTCCACCTCCTGTGCAAAAAGATGGGCATTCCAGCTCTATCTATTGACAAGGTTATAGAAAAAATAAGGAAGAAAGGGTATCTTGGGTGCAGGACCCATTTCAGGGATAATGGAATAAAAACAGACGCTTCTCTACCGGTTGTGAAAAGGGCAATCAGAGAAGGACTCCGTTGACAACTCCGTCATGCCCCACCCTGTTTGTCACCTTCACCTTCCCGATGTCGGTTTCCACTATTGCCCCCTTTGTTATTATATTCTGCCTTGCGTAGTGCCTGTTGTCAGGGGTTTCAACGACGTTTTTTATGACCGCTTTCTTCACCCCTTCCTTTGTTGCGACGTTTATTGTGCTTGCCTTCTTCAGCTTGACCTTCCTGCCATTGCCCCTTGCGCCAACAAGAATCCTTCCGTCCTCTTTCCCAACCTTCGTTGCGGTAAAAGGGCCTCCCACCAAACAAAGCTTTTTGTCGCTCATCTTTTTCTTCTTCTTTCCGCTGCCGCTTCCCTTCGTTGCAGATGACCCATGGTATTGTTCCATAAATATCCCCCAATCAGAAGGTAATTTATACGTTACCTCTTTATAAATCATTATGTTCGTGAGAAGGCTGAGCTCAAGCGCCAGTTCCGTAACCGACCTCCTGCGCGCCCTTGAAGGGATAAGGACATGGGCGGGGCCTGTCCAGCTGTTTGACGCGAAGGCGATAGTCTGCAGGAACCAGCTCCTTCTGGCCGAAAAACTTGCCGAAACCGCTTTTAAGGAGAGGAAAAACATATCAACCAGGATGGAAAATGAAATACTGCTCTGGGCAGCCGGAACAACAAAAATGGACAAGGCAATCAAGGAAGTGGGGGTAAAGGACCCATCGGATTTCATACTATTCATACCAAAAAAAGTAAGCAAAAAGATGGAGGGGAAAATCCTCGGCCTCCTCAAGGCAAAAGCGCTTCCGGCCCGCTTCAAAAAGGAAAAGGAGGACTTCGTCCTTGAGAAAATCGCCCTCTCCAGAATAATCTAGAAGAAACGCGAGCGTGTTTGTTACGGCTGTTCCTCTCTCAAACCAAGCTGCGCGTAAAGGGCCTTCCTGTCAAGCGGTATATCAATGCCGAGGACCTTGTGTATGAAGAGGAATACGTCAATCGCCTTCTTTGGGTCCATCCCGCTTCTCATTATTATGTCCTTAAGGCTCTCCGCCTTCCCTATCATCTCATAGAGAAGAATACCATCCCTTCCATACCTCTTGTAAACGGCAAATCCGCTTGCTCCATACCTTCCCTCGACATCCTCCCTTGTAAGCGTCCTGAAGAGGAGCATGTTCCTTTTTCCGAGATCCCCGAACATGAGGTCAAGGTCGTTAAGGGAAAGGCCCGTCTCCACCGAGAGGTCTATCATGTTCTTCGTTCCGTCTATTGCATTGTAGACCTTTGGCCCCCTGTCCCTATATTTTGACGTAAGCAGGAATGTGAGCTGCGCCTTCTGCATAATGTTAAGCTCAACCCTCATTGGAACGTCAATCGGTACCATCTCAACAAGCTCGCCGGCCACCCCCATCTTTGCCTCCTCTTCCTTTTGGAATGGCGCCTCCTCCGTTATTGGTTTGAACTCCGCCACCCTCTCAGGAGCCGGTTTCTTTACCTCCTCCTCTTCGGGCTTCTCAAGCCTTATTATCCCCTGCGAGTCCATGAACTCAAGTATCTCAACGAGCTTCACCTCGCTTATTCCGGTTTCAACCAATATCTCCTCAGCAGTCTTCTCCCCGTCTATCAGATTGTATATCTCAACGCCAATATCCCCGTATTTATCCTGTATTATTTTTTCAAAGGGCGAAAGCTCCTCAGGCTTCTTTTTCTTGACTGGAGGTGCCTCTTCCTCAATTGGCAACTTCTCCTCCTCAACCGGCGGCGCCTCTTCCTCAATTTTTTCCTCAACCCTCTCCTCAGCAGGAGGGGTCTCCTCCTCAACTTTCTCCTCCACTTCCTCTTCAACTTTCTCTTCCTCAGCTTCCTCCTCAACAGGGGCCTCCTCAGGTATCGGCTTTATTATAAGTACCTCCTCTTCCTCCACAGGTGGCTTCTTTGCTTCTTCGGGCGGCTTCTTTGGGGGTTTCTCCTTTGGCGGAACCTCCTCCCTTGGCGGCTTTTTTGATGGTTTCTTTGGTTTTTCCTCTGGTTTCTCCTCGACTTTCGGCTTTTCAACCCCAACAGTCGATACTGTGATAATCCCGTTCTTTTCCATGAATTCAAGTATCTTGACAAACTTTCCTTCCTCAATGCCCGTCTCCTTGAGCAAATCCCCGGCCGTCCTCTTGCCGTCTATGGCATTGTAAACCTCAAGCCCCTGCTCCCCAAATTCCTTTAGTATGAGGCTCTGGTTCTTGTACCTGTCAAGTGGCCCCTTTTCACGTCTTTCTGGAACTATTTCCAATGCCGCATCAGCCATTCGCATTACCTAGAGATGGAGTTACACGGAAATCTTTATAATCCTTTGATTTATACCCTATCTTATGGAGCTCGACGAACTCCTCATAAGCACCGGTGTTGACGGACTCATAAAGCTCCTGCATGACAAGAAGAGAGTGGAGCTAAATGCCGCCGCGAAGGCGCTCCGCATGGAACCGGCGACAGTTGAGGATTGGGCACACGTTCTTGAGGAGGACGGCATAATACGTATAGAGTACCAGTTCACGAAAGTCTTTTTGATATGGGCGGCAGCCTCAAAAGAGGTCCTTGAGGAGAAACTTGGAAACATAGAGCAAAGAAAGGAGAAACTGAAGGAAAGCATGAGCTCAATGATAAAGGACGCTGATGAAGAGGAAAAGGAGCTCGAATCGCTTGAGAAGGACTATCTTGAGCTTTACAAAACACTTGACCCAAAACTGCTGCGCATATCGGAGCACACTGAAAAACTAAAGAAATTTGAGAAAGAGGAGGACACGATATACGCAAAGCAGCTTGAGAAGATGGAAGGTGTAAGGAAGAAGCTTGACGAGCTCACGAAGCTTATGGAAAAGGTGCAGGTCCTTCCCGTTTCGAAGGAGAAGGCGCCCGAAGAGGATATGGCGTATCTTAAAAGTTATGCCGATGAGCTGAAAGAAAGAATGAAGGAGGTCGACCTCTCCTTCAAGAAGATAAGCGAGCAGATAGAGAAGGAGAAGGAAAGGCTTGGGAAGGCAATCGAGGCAAAGGAGGTTCCAGAGGAAGCGAGGAGGATGGTCGGCGAAATAGACTCGCTGAAAAAAAGGCTCGAGGAAGCGGAGAAGATAGGGGACGTCGCTGCCGAAGCGAGGAAAAGGATAGGCGAGATGGACGGGCTGAGAAAAAGGCTCGAGGAAGCGGAGAAAATAGGGGACGTGCTTCTTGAGGTAAAAAAGAAGATTGGCGAGATGGACCAACTAAAAAAGAAACTTGAGGAAGCCGAGAAAATCGGCGAGATTGTCGTTGAGGTAAGAAAAAGGGCAGGGGAGATGGACCAGCTGAAAAAAAGGCTCTCCGAGGTCGGGAGGGTTGCCCCTGACGAGAAAGCACTCAAGGACGTAAAGGCGGCGCTTGACCAGCTCAGCCTTTTTGAGAAGGAACTCAAGAACGAGGTCGGGAGGATAAGATCCGACGCGGATGAAATACAAAAGTCAATAAGCAGGCAGGCGGCCGCATATGACAACCTCAAAGCGGCAAGGAAGGAAAAGGACGTTGCAAAGTACATTGCGCTGCTTGATGCCGTGAGAAACGATTACAAGGCGCTTTCAGGTGACATAGACAAAGCAACAGAGCACGTAAACGCGGCGGTCTACTCATACAAGGAGGAGGTAGGAAAGGAAGTAGGCGACGTTGAGGGGACGCTCGAGAGGCTGAACATCGCGCTCTCAAAGAAAGACGAGGTAAAAAAGATAACGGACCTCATATCAAAACTGAAAAAGGACGAGGACGGAATAAGGAAGGAGCTTAAGGTGCTCTCAAAGGAGTTTGAGCTTCTTGAACTGAGGGTTGGGGAGGGGGAGGAGATGAAAAAAAAGGTCGCGGGAATAAGGGAGAGGGTTGAAATAACAAAGGATGAGCAGTCGAAGTTTGAGGAGAAAAGGGAGGAGCTGAGGGGCCTCATAAAGAAGATGTGGGAAGAGGAATCATCGTAAACCAAGATTCTGCGGAACAACTCTCCAGTGCATCATAATCCCACGAAGTAGAGTTGCCTTTCGGTTTTCATTTCGGAATGTGGCTCAAGAACAAATTTAACCCCTCTACTTGTCTTCTTCGTAATTGCCTTACTTTAGGACGTTGAAATTTGCTTGTATTCCACCGTAAAAGTTCAGTGGCGTGTTCTTGCCGCGCACATTCACAAGCTGGCCGGTGCCAGTAAACGTCAAACTCTTGGTTGCCGCCCAGAGTATGTCTGCCCGAATTATGTCAAGATCTATTTTTTCAGGTACGAGCCCTTGCTGATAGGCAAGGAGGTTGAGGGGATTGGACAAGTCAAATGCCCCAGGCCCAATTGACACTCCTGGCGAGAACACGTGGCCGTACGCTGCCGCAAGCAGCCATGCTGAGCCGAAGGCAAGGCGCGTTCCATACTCCTGGTATTCCATGAGGCCAGCCTTACCGAAATTTATTATGCCCATTGTCTCGTCTGGCCCAACTGAAAGATGGGTGACATAATAATCCTCCCCTGCGCTGACTGAAGCGCCAACTCGGTCCTTGTACACCCCGTCAACTGTGCCGATGAGCTTCTTGTCGTTTGTCTGCGAAACAAAGAATGAGCATGCTGCCTCGGGCTCAAGAGGGGAGCCTAACCTGACTTTTGTTCCAAGAACGCTTGTTGCAGTTGCATCAGCAGCTGTTGGTGCCATTGGCCTGAAACCTGCGATTACCCCGATTCTGTCAGTGTAATTGTAGAGGCCTGAGACAAACATCTTTTTGTCTGGTGTGAGCGCAGCAGTTGCCACCCAGTCCGCCGCCGGACCTCCCTTTGGACCTTTATGGCCTACTGTAAGTGCAACGGGCCAATAGGCATAAATGTCATCAATCGGCCTGCGGACAATTGCCTGGTATGCGATATTCTGCATACTCGCGGAAAAATCGCGCAGGAACTGCCGGCGCGTATTATATTGCAACCAACTCTCTGCAGGCTGCGCGTTTATCTTATCCACAAGTTCTCCTACATTGGTACGCAGGTTCGAAATTGTTTGTTCTGTGAGCGCTTGTTTCGCAATGTCTTTATCTAGGTTCATGGCTACTGTCGTTGTGCCGCCTGCCTTGTCTTTGAAGGAGGTTATGAAGCCCCCTGCTTCTCTAGATGGGGCTGTCGCGCTCGCCTGCTGGTGAAGGGTGAACGCAAGGGCGCTTACGTCACGGGCAAAAAGCAGTTTCTTTGCTTTGCCACCTGCTGAAAATGTGCCCTGCGCAATGTCGCCGTTTTCATCAAAAGAATAGAAGCTTGAGACATTGGCATTGACAGTCCTGAAGTCCTGGCCTGCGAGAATGCCCCCCAACTGGCTGTTCCATCCGCCAAAAACTGTTGAGCGGAAGCGATCGATTGCAAGCCATGTTGCGCTCGTTACATATGTTTTGTCGGCTGTGGGCGAAACCCATGGCTCATCAAGCGAATAAGTCGGAACGTAGTAATTCCATACGCCCGTCGTAACGCCGCCCGCGCTTATCGTAGGCAGCGCGGCCGAGTTGAATGCAAATGCCCCGCCGTGAATCACCTTCGGATTTTCCTTGCCACCGAACAACAACGCATAGTCCCCAGTTGTCGTCTTGACAAAGCCGCCTGCGTAGTCGCCGTGCTGGGAGGCAAAACCGGGCTGGAGGAGAAGCATTACGCCGAATCTTCTATCGGTTGGCACGGCCACATTGTTCGGGTTCCATTCCAGAGTGCGGTTGTCAGTTTCGCCCGCCGCACTTATTATGTTGCGGTTTCTCCATTCCTTATACGTCTGGTCAAAGAAGTGCGTGACATTGTCCCTCAGAGTTTCTTTTTCCGAAAGCTGTGTCTTCAAAAGCTGACGGCCCTCATCTTCGAGTATCAGGCGCGTCCAGCCAGTGCCTTTTTTCATGAATATATTCACATCAAAGTCGGAGTACGACTTTTTCTCTGCGCCTCCTGCAGTCGCCGTTGGTTGCTCTTGCTTTCTGCTCTCATTGATAACCGCGAGCGTTGTGCCCTCCTTGCAGCCCGGAAATGTAGAATTTAAATATGCGTTTCCATTCTCGTTCATGTCTTCACATGGAAGGTTGCCTACGCTTAAATCGTGGCCGTTTGCATCCTTAAGCTGCTTAGTTGTGTTTTTCTGATAGTTGAGAAGGCCATTCCATACATTGGTTCCCAGCGCGTTTATGCGATTGAGTTCACCATCCATGAATCCCTCGGTCTGCTTGCCCATCTCAAAATCGCTATACTTGCCTGGTGCGTATGTGCTGCCTTTGGTTACGTCCGTCTTCCCGTAAAGCTCCAGATACTTGGACTGGCCCCTTTCAATTCCACGCTCCATCCACTGTAGGTCGCCAGCTTTCTGCAACTCGTCGCCGCTGGCAAGTGCCTGCACTCCAAGCCATGCAGTAGAGAAACTGCTTATCTTCTTCTTGTTTATGTTGTCATATGCCTCGCTCATTGCAGCCAATACGTTGCCATAGGGTACCATCTCTTTTATGTAATTCTGGGAATACGAATAACCTATTCCGTACGCGCCAGGCATTGCGTTGAGGTAGCGCCTGCGTTCCTCGCCCGCCCAATCATAGATATGGCTTTGGTTAGTCAATTGGAGCCTGCCTCTCTTCTCCACAGTCGGCGTTACCGTCGTGCCTATAAGGCTCACCGGCCTCAACATGTTATTGGCGAATGCCCCCAGCGATGTAAAAAGTGGATTCGTGGTCAGTAACCTCCCAGCCCACGGCGCCTTTACGCCTATGTGGCCGCGCTCAAGGCCGTACGTGTATGATGCCTCCATGTCTGTGACGAGGTTTGCCGAAACAGTAAGCATCTCAAAGCGGCGCATAAGGTCCATTGCAGTTTCATAGTTATCGTGCACCCCTTTAGCAAGCGGGCAGTTGGAATATGTGTCTGAGAGAAGGTTGACTGCCTGCTTAAACACCACCTCGCGTGCGTAAGGCTCGTCTACCGTGCAGAGCACATCCGTATAAAACTTCGCGCTCCCTAAAAGCAGGCCTGCAGTAGCAGGCGGCATGAATTTTGCGTCTAGCACCATCTGCCTGAGCCGACTGTCCGTAATCCTATCAAGCGGTATTGAGGGGGCTGCGGAGTAAAATGCCATCCTTGTAAACGGGTCAAACGCATCCCTCTGAAGACCCGGCGTGTTATCAGGATCGCTTACAGGTACTTTTTCGCTTGTAAGCTCATCACAAGCGGTTGGAAAACGCAGTTGCACAGTATTCGTCAGCGAGAAATACGTTGAAGACGGAATCCTAACCATATCCCCTACAACGCCAAGATACTGATCCGTCGCTGAGCCGCCCTCTTTTTTCTTAATGCCAAGCATGTCACAGGCCGCGTTCAGCCCCTCGCACGCTCCTCCGTAGCGGAGGGTGATGAGCACATTGAGCGCGTCCATATTTTTCTTAAGCGCGCCAAGCTTGCGTGCGTCGTAGGTTTCGCCTGCAATATGGTTGTTGAGCGCAGTCTCAAATTCATTAAGGGCTTTAGTCGTAGTGATGAGGCCGTCTATCCTGCCCTTAATGGTTGTTGAATTGAAAGAGCCGTCCGATCCTATGGCATCCTGAAGATAAGGCGAAAGGTTGGCGCGAATGCCCAATAAGTCTTGGCTAAGCCGTTCAGCGTACTTCTCTTTGACAGCTTTTTTTGCGTCGGAATCCTGATCTTTTGGCGCAAGCTCATTCTCCAGCTCCTCTACTTCATTTGAAAGCTCGTCACGCAGGATGTTAAGCGAGTTGAGGTCATCAAAGTTGCTGTAAGTATCCAACTTGTATAAATGGCTTATGATATATTGTATGCTCTCCTGGTAAATCGATCGTATCTCTATTTCATCCTTGCCTAAGGAAATAGCCTCCTCCTTCTTTGAAGGAGCCTTAACCTTTGGAGGAACCGCCGTTGGCTTAATCTTTCCAACCCAGTTGGTTTCATCCCTGTACTCCCCTACTTTTTCTCCAACACTTCTGTTCCCTGTAAAAGTATACCACTCCCTCACTCCTTTTTTCAATGCGTCGCCAACAATACTCTTCGCTTTTTTGTCATCGCCAATAAGAAAATAACAAATGGTCATCTCCCTAAGTATGTGCCTATAAACTGGGTCGTCTTTTTTTACCCCGGCAGCCGCTAGGGCCTTTCCATGGTTCTCTTCGGCAACAACAAACTTGTCTAAGTAATTCTGAGCATTGATTCCTTTGTTACGCTCTTGTATTATGCGAAGGGCTATTTCGCTTTCTTGACTAAGCTTGATCCCCGTTGTTGGTCCTCCTATCACCGTCTTCGGTATTGCCATAACACCACCCTCTTTCCTTATTCACTTGGAGATTGCCATCCCACAAGCGTTATTACTGCCTTCCTTCTTTCTTCGCTAGCTTTATCCTCATCACATTATCCTTGTCAACACCAGCAAAGAGCGGCCCAAGCCAGCTTTCGATGACCTTCCTTTGCGATGTTGGAAGCTCCTCATATGATTTTCTGCCATATGCTCTGCATACGCCTAAAACGTCTGCCTTTCCATTTGTGAAAAGCGTTGTTGCAAACTCTTTCAACGCGCCGTATTGCTTTTTTACAGGTGTCCACAAAACGTCACGCTGCTTAGCGTACTCGTCGCTTATTCCAATTCCCTCAAGGAAATAACCAACAGCTTCCTCCACGTCTTTCTTTGCCAAAAATCCCTCAAGAGACCAGCCGGTTTTCATCCTGTACTCGATTGCCTTCGCCTTCCCGTCAGACTTTATGTATTTATACCAATCTGCAACATTTTCAGTATCAGTTGCCAGCTTCAGCGCCATCTCAGCAAAAACCTTTCCCGCTTTGTCCCCAAAATAGAAATAGGAGATAGTCATTTCCCTAAGCAGATGATTGTAAGCATCTCCCGTTATCCCAGCTTCCTTCAGCGCTTTCCCGTGGTCCTTTTCAACCGCACCAAACTTGGCCGTGTAATCTGCGTATACAATCTTCTCTTTGCCAGGAATGCCCCTTATTACCCCGAATGCAATCTCGCCTGACTTGGAAGCCTCTTTTTTGACAGCCTCCTTTTTAACAACCGGCGCTTTCTTTTCCTCCACCTTTACTTTTACTGGCACCGTTGCCTTTAATGGCGACGTCGCTGGCGCTTTCTTCGATTCCTCTCCAGGCTTTTTCCCCTCTTTTACTACAGTCTTCGGTATAGCCATAAACTCACTTCATCTTTTTTCTAATGTCTGGCCGCGCGGCAAAGACGCTGTCAAAATACGCGATCTGGTCTTTTAAGGTGTATTTGTCTAATGGTCTGTCGGCTTTTACGCATTTTTTTGCCCACTCACGAGACTCATGGGTTTCCCCTCCTTCCTCCCTTACCGTTATATTTGGTATTACGTTATCTTCAGCGTATTTGTCCAGCACGACCTTATCTATAAATGACTTAATCTCCTTCCATTCCTTTCCCGGCGCTATCTTTTTCAAAAGAGCTTCGCTTTTTGCCAACTGCTGGTATTCCAAGGGCACACTTTCTTTGATATACTTAGTCGCCTTTACGTACGCGAGCAGCCCCACTTCAGATACTTTCACTCCTTTGACTTCTTTCTTCGCCTCTTCCTTCTTCACTTTGGTTTTCCTTGCTATTGGAGCTGCTATCCATTTGCCTAACCCTATCCTTGCAGCCTCGGCCGATACAGCAGCGATTGGCCTTTCTATCACTTTTTTGCCCAAAAATTTAGCTCCCTTAAATCCAATCCCAGTTACCACCTGTGCTGCATCGCCAACAGCCGCTGGCACATACATCAAACCGGAATATGTGTAAACTGCACCTTTCATAATTTTCCCTTCCTGCGCACGTGCAGTTGCTATCGTTGTCTTAGTAAGTTTGGCCATGAGGCTCCTTTGACGGAATTTTTGGATAGACGTATCTAACTCCTTAGCTGCCGCCTCTAATCCCTTAGCTGCTTTCGGAAACTTTTTCTTAATAGCCTCAACTGCTTTCATTAGTCTTGCAGTTCCTTTAACCCCAGCTTCCGCTCCGGTTTCACTAACTGCGCCTTTATACGCGTGTATAATCTCCCGCGTTATCTTCTCTTCATTTCCCACGGCACTTCTAATAGCTTTTTTAATGCCCTCGCCTTTAAGCATGTCCCTTGTTAATATTCCTTCTTTCACCGCCTTATCAACTACCTCATCAATCTTCATTTCCTTAACTTTTCCTACCACTGCCTTCCTTCCTACTTTATCTAGCAATTTTTCACTGGTTTCTCCTGCAGCTTTATCCCCTACCTCTTCCTCCAGTTTCTTTCCAACTCTCTTTTCTGCCGTCCTCCATACCTTTTCAGCTGCCTTCTTTGCAACAGCTCTTATCTCTTCATCAGTGGCCGCCCCCCCTTTCTTTATAAGCAATCCGACAATATTGCTGTCTGCTCTCCTTCCAGCGACAGTCGCAGTTTTCTCAACAGTTGTCTCGACTACCTTCCCGACCTCTTTCGCAGCAATCCTAGCAAGGCCTTTTTCTGCTGCCGCTGCTGCTCCTTTGGCCGGGGCCGCCCCAAAGAGAAGAAAAACATCACCTGCAGCGGAAACGAGGGTGGCCGCTGCCATTATATTCGCAGCAAGCCATTTTTTGTCCTTATAATACCAGTACGCGTCCTTTCCTACTATATAGGTTCCGACGCCAGGCAGCCACTCCCCAAACCATCTAGTTCCCTTTCCCTTTTCCTCAGGTCGTGCAGTAGCCCATCTCTTCAGTGCCCACTCTTCCTCTTTTTTCTTAAACGTTTCGGCCATCATAATCACCTCTCGGAAACTGTCTGGCTTGCAATTAAATCGGCCATGAATTCATCCGCGTATTTCCTCGCGTCCATTCCCTCGAGCCATGTGCTTATCGTCCTGAAGTTCCTACTGAGCTCAGGGTTGCCGTCAACTGCCTTCCTGAACTTCTCTGAATTCGGATAGATGTAATAAACAAGAAGCGAATAGTTCAGTATGCACACCTTTGCTTCCTCAAAGACGTCCTCCTTGTCCTCCTCATTTACGGTCTTGTACCTCTTTTCAAAAGAAGGCAAATAGTTGTTCACAATTGTGTCTGTAAACCAGTCCCTGTAATCAACGCGCGTTAGCGCTTCCTCAAAATCCGTTATCTCGTCTTTCTTCTCCATCGAGATCTCCTCCAGGCACAAGCCCTCATTTTCCCTTATTTTATTACAGCATAGGCTATATAAAAAGCTATATGTCTTGGCTTTTTTGTTCTATCAGCCCTCCTTTCCTCTTCTCTACAATATCCTCGTAACCAAGTCAACCATTCTGCAGGAGTAGCCCCATTCGTTGTCATACCACGAGAGGACCTTCGCGAGCTTTCCCATCGCCATTGTCTCGCTCCCGTCAACTATCGCGGAATGCGGGTTTCCTATTATGTCTGAGCTCACGAGGGGCTCCTCAGTGTATTCCAGTATGCCCTTAAGCTTCCCTTCTGCAGCCTTCCTCATCGCGCTGTTTATATCCTCTCTTGTTGCCTCCTTATTCAAGAGACAGACTAGGTCGTTCATTGAGCCGTCAGGCACAGGCACCCTGAGCGAGAGGCCGTCAAGCTTTCCCTTAAGCTCGGGCATAACATCCCCTATTGCCTTCGCCGCCCCTGTCGTCGTCGGTATTATGTTTACCCCCGCGGCTCTT
>Ga0315282_10009866_pt1 | contig 15103 bp, 8 predicted proteins | sample YL17G07_20_MG_FD_203693 | JGI IMG/M metagenome (GOLD analysis project Ga0315282, IMG submission 203693) | Sediment microbial communities from Yellowstone Lake, YNP, Wyoming, USA - YL17G07_20 | ecosystem: Environmental > Aquatic > Freshwater > Lake > Sediment | place: USA: Wyoming | collected... | reverse complement strand
GGTGGAGGTGGTGGACATGGGGCGCGAAGCGGTGGAGCAGAAGCGCCTCGTCGCCCTCAGCCGGCGACTCGAACTCCTGATGCAGGAGAGCCTGGCCCGGGCCGAGCAGGTCATCCTGTTCCTCAACCGCAGGGGCTTCGCCACCTACATCTTCTGCCCCCGCTGTGGCTTCGTGCTCAAGTGTCCCCAGTGCGACATCACCCTCACCTTTCATCGGACCGCAAAGCCGAGGGGTGAGCGCCAGGTCGGTGGAACTTCGCTCTGGGCAGTCAGGAGCCGGTCAGAGGCACCGACTTCGGCGAGCCCAGTCGAGCCGGGTCTGGCCCGCTGTCACTACTGTGGCCACGAGGCCGCTCCCCCGGAGAACTGCCCCGAGTGCCTCTTTCCGGGCATCCGCTTCACCGGCCTGGGTACCGAGCGCGTCGAAGAGGTGGTCGCCCGCCGATTCCCCACCGTCCCCCTGGCGCGCATGGACAGCGACACCATGACCCGCCGGGGGGCCTACGAACGCGTTCTGGGGGCCTTTCGCCGGGGTGAGATCGGCATCCTGGTGGGGACGCAGATGCTGGCCAAGGGCCTGGACTTTCCCAACGTCACCGTGGTCGGGGTGGTGAACGCCGACGTCTCGCTCCACGTCCCCGACCTGCGCTCGGCCGAGCGCACCTTCCAACTGCTGGCCCAGGTGGCGGGGCGAACCGGCCGGGGGCCCAAGGGCGGGCGGGTCGTGGTGCAGACCTTTCGCCCCTACCACTATGCGGTCGAGGCGGCCCGGACCCACGACTACCTTTCCTTTGCCACCCAGGAACTCAACTACCGTCGGCAACTCAACTATCCCCCTTTTTGCCGACTGGCCCGGGTCCTGGTGGAAGGGACGAGCGAGGAGGCCGTGGTCACCAAGGCCCGGGAACTGGCTGATGCCATCCGCCCGCGCCTACCGAAATCAGGGGCCGAACTCCTGGGGCCCGTGCCCGCCCCCATCGCCCAACTGCGCGGGCAGTTCCGCTGGCATCTGTTGCTCAAGGCGCCCGGCGCCGATACCATACACTCGCTGTTGGAGCCGGTGCGGCCGGAGGTCGGGCACAAGCGGGTTGCGGTTACGGTCGACGTGGACCCGATCGCGCTCCGGCTGTGGGATATCCAGGAGAAAACATCCGAAGTCGTCTCGGTGACCGTCGACGTGGACCCGATCGCGCTCCTGTAAGGGCGCCTGGGTCCCGACAGCTCCCTGTGCTTGTTCCAGCCGCCAAAGGGGAAAGGGCGCGAAGCGCCTCTCACTCGCAACGGGCAAGAAGGGCTCCCTTCGTGGGAGCAGAACATACATCCATCTCCACCCGGAACGCTGAGCGAGGCAAAGATGACAGCAGAACTTCACCGTCCGCAACAGCCTGAGTCAGTTGGGAAAGAAAGGACGTCCGGGCCAAGCCCGGGAGCGCGGGAACTCCTTCGCGAGGTCGTCACCGGCCTGGAACTCCTCTTCCTCGGCTTCGCGCTTCTGACGGCGACCTGTGGCGGGATGATCTACCGCTTGTTCGAGGCGAACGTCCTGGTGCTCACGCCCACAGGTTGGCTTCTGGTGCTCGTGGGCTTGTGGGGGATGAGGACGCTTGTCCTGGCGCCGAGCAGGCAAGCCTTCCGCCGACAGATGAAGGCGCTGGCCGGGGTTTTCGTCCTCGCCATTCTGGTCCACGTGGCCGACGGGGCCTACCTCCGCCTGCGCTTCCGGAAGCCCGAGGTGGACTGGGCCGGGCCGCTCTCCCGGCGCGAATTCCCCGTCACCACAAAGGAACTCAGCTATCCGGGGGCCAACGTCATCCTGGTGAGCATCGATACCCTGCGGGCTGACCACCTCGGCTGCTCTGGCTACCGGGCGGACACCTCTCCGCACATCGACGGCTTTGCCCAGGAGGGGGTGCGCTTTGCCCGCGCCTATGCCCCCTCGTCCACCACCCTTCCCAGCCACGCGAGCATGCTGACCTCCCTCTATCCCGGGACGCACAAGGCCGAGGTGGAGCGCTCCACTCCCCTGGCCGAGGAAGTGACCACCCTGGCGGAGGTGTTGCGTGCAGCCGGCTACCGCACCGCGGCCGTCGTGGACGATGGCCAACTGGACCCCATCTGGGGGCTCAACCAGGGCTTTGAAACGTACGCGGTCGCGCACCTGGAGGGCTTTCGCACCATCCTCCCGCTGGCCCTCGAGCGCCTGGAGGCACTCAAGAAGGAGAAGTTCTTCCTCTTCCTGCACACCTACGACGTCCACACCCCCTACCGGCCGACCCCCGAAGACCTCCACTCCTTCTTCGCCCACTACCAGGGGGCCTTCCTTCCCCCCATCGACGACAACCTGGCCCGCGCCCTCAGCGGCCAGTACGTGCGCGCCGACGCGAACGACATCCGCTTCATCGAAGCAGCCTACGACGCCTGCATCCGCTGGACCGACGTCGAGGTCGGCCTGCTCCTCGCCCGCCTGCGGGAACTGGGCCTGGACAAGAACACCGTCGTCATCATCACCGCTGACCACGGCGAAGGCTTCAACGAGCACGGGAAGGTGGCGGCGCACAGTTACGCCCTCTACGACGAACTGCTGCGGGTGCCGCTCCTGGTGCGGTTCCCCGACGGGGCTCTGGCCGGCAGCGTCTTCGACTACAACGTCAGCCTGGTGGACCTGATGCCCTCGCTGCTCCCGCTGCTCGCGCTCCCCTACAACGGCCCCATGGAGGGAAAGAACATCCTGCCCCTCCTCCAGGGGAGCGAACCGCGGGCCGACGAGGCCATCTTCGCCCAGAACATCTGCGACGAGGACCGCTTCCCCAACCAGCGGGCCTATGAGGTCGGCCGCTACAAGTTCATCCAGCAGTACGTCACCTGGAGAGAGAGGCTCTCGGCCTGGGTCGGTCGAAGCAAGGTCCTCTACACCCTGGGCGGCCGGGGGCTCTTCGACACGTACTCCGATTACGACGAGACGCGCAACCTCCTCACCATCGACTACCGGGCCCTCGGCGCCCTCCCCACGGCGCAGTGGCTGGAGGACCGGATGTACGAGGTGGTGCGTGCGGGCCAGCGCCTCCAGTTCCCGGCTCCCCGACCGGTGGCACTTACGCCCGAGGAGCGGGAGCGCATGCGGGGCCTGGGCTACATCCGGTGAACGCCCGCCCGACGGGCGGGTCCCCTCAGGCGTTGGAGCGAAGACGGAAAAGGGGTAGAGAGTGACCTGGCACGTGCAACTGGCCACGCTCAGTGACGAGCAGTTGGAGAAGCTCCACGACCTGGAGCGGCACCCTCCGGGTGGCTTGGGACGCGATGCGGGGGTCGAGCCTTCCTCCTAAGTTCGTCCTCCGCGGCGGGCGGCAGCACCCCAAAAGAAGCGGAGCTTCGGGGACGGACGTCCTCGCCTACACGCGGCCAGTCACCCCGACCCAACTGACGAAAGAGCAGTTAGCCAGACTCCAGGCCCTGGAAAAAGGAGTTGGGCCTCTGCCTGGTCGCCTACCGAAAACCGTGGATGCTCCCGAAGAGGCCCTGCCCTTCGGCGGCGGGTGCCCACCACCAGGCGGGCGAGCTGAGGCCCTCGAAGCCAGTGCGCTTCGCGGGCACGGGGTCGCGCCAAGCGGGCCGGCGGCGCTGCTCGCGGCCGGTGGCGGGGACGGACCTTCTGCGTCTGTCCGCTCCGTTTGCGGACCGGTGGCTTGAGGCGGGACAGGCTTCCGCCTTGTCCCTACGAGGCTGGGAGTTCTGGCGGCGACCGCGCCTATCCGCCCGAGACCTGGGCCCAGGTCTGGCCGTCGGAGCCGGTTTCGGTTGGCAGGGGGAACCGGCTGTCGAGGTTGCTTTCCCGGCCGCCATTGGGGAGCAGGGCTGACCCGGGGGCCGGGATGCCCAGCCGGCCCTCATAGTAGCCGACGTTGGCGCTCATTTCGTTGGAGGCCTGATGGATCTCCCCTTGCTGGTTGACGATGAAGCAACGGTAGCCTGTATAGCCATAGTCGATGGGCCAGGCGTAGCAGGCCCAGCGTGTTTCCTGAACGTCGGCGTCGGCGGGGTTGGCGGCCGGGAGTCCGCCTGCCTCGGTAATGGCCGGCCCACCTGCGGTAGGCAGGTACATGATGAAGCAGTAGCCTGTTTTCCCCACGACGCCATTGGCATCGATGGCAGCGAAAGCCCCACTGAAGACATCACCCACAGCCAACCTCACTGACCTCGTCCGGGGAAGAGCGGAGCCGGAGAGTTCGGTGAAGAAGCCGTACTCGCCTTGCCCGTCGCCATCCTGGTCCACCACACAACGGGTCACGAAGGTGCCTTGCGCATTCATCAGAGAGCGGAGGGTCCCCACCACGGCGACCTCGTAGGAGGCGATGCGCGAACTGACGATACTGGGGATGCTGATGGCCGCGATGATGGCGATGATGGCCACGACAATCATCAACTCGATGAGGGTGAAGGCCCGCTGGCTCTGGAAGCACTGGGGTCTCCGGCGCCCGCCCTTCGACGGCGGGTGCCCACGAAGTGGGCGGGCGGGGTGAGCCCGTCGAGCCCCGCTTCGCGGGCACCCGAGCTCCGCTTCTCTCTCCCTACGCATCAGATTCGGCTCCCGGTTCCCCAGCACCCGGACTCTTCGCGACAGTGTGCTGACCCTACGCAAGGCTCTTCGCCCTTGTGACAGCCACGTCAACCGGCCTGACGCACCTGAAAAAAACTCCGCCCCCTTCTTGTGGAGCAAAGCCAATGCCAGCCCGACCAGCAGGTTGAAGAAAGCTACCTATTGGCCCTGCTAATCTCCCCCTTTCCCCAGCCAGAAGTTCAGAAACGCGCGCAAGAAACAACCTTGCCTCACCACCATTCACAGGAATCTATCGGCAAAACCGACCCGGTGCCATCAGTATTTGGGGGAACGAGTGACAAAGTTTGTCATCCTGGTGTACCTTGGCGAGCACCCCGCGCCTCAGTTGATGCAATCCGACGGGCTACGGGATTCTGAGCGACTTGGGCTGCGTACCGAAGCCATCGGCCGCAACGGACAGGAGTGGGAAAGGACCTGCCTTCAGGGCTGTCCTCGCCCTTCGACGGCGGATGCCCACCCCGGGGGGCAGGCAGGGCGAGCGTGGCGCTCCCGCTGAGCGGGCACCCCTGGCTGCCGGCCGGCTGCCCGCGAAGCGGACGGGAGCCCTCCGGTGGACCTACCGCACAGGCACCGGGCCCGGCGCTTCCTGGAGTCTCCGTCCTATGGCCAGGACCATCTCCTTCGCCAGGTCGCTGTCATCTTCCAGGCGGTACCACGTCAGGCTTGCTTCTGCAGGCGTCAATGGCTGGTATCCGGGGACGGTCTCGACCGCGGGCCCCTGGCGACGTTCGAGTGCTGCACCTTGCGTTCCGCTCACCTTGTCACCAGCAGGGCTTCGGCCGAAAGGCCGGATGGGGGAAGCGCCGGGCGGGGCGTACTCGAGCGCACCCCGCCGGGCGCTCGCCGTCTGGTCGTAGAGGTCGTAGGACGAGATGAAGGCGGCGTCGGGAGGCCGATACGCCTGCCTTTCCTTGATGACCTGAAGCCGAAGCACGCACTCCCCATCCTTCTTCTCCACCTGAGCGATGGCCCGTCGGCGGACGACGTGAAGCGTCTCCTCCAGGCCGTAGTAAGGCTGGCGGGCGTCCTGGTCCCAGGGCTCCAGCAGGCTGCCACCGACCTTGTAGTCGGAGATGATGACGCCTTCGGAACGTCTCGCCGTGAGGATGGGGAAGTAGTCAGCGACCACGGCGTCGGTCGCGTCCCAGAGGGCGTCGTACCGGTCTTCGCTCACACTGAGTTCAGGGACCTGCGTCTGGACGGGCGTGCACCCCACGAGGAGGAGGCACGGGAGGAACCAACCAAGGCCTAACCATCTGTGTTTCATCGCCTTTCTCCTCGCCGACCCACCCGCGACTGTGCAGGCACAAGGCCGCCAAGAAACATACACGACTTCGGTCCGATTCCGTAGAAAAAAAAGCGTGGGCTCGGGAGAGCTGGTCTGCGCCTATCACATCCCCCTCTTTCCGTGGCCCCGCCCGCGCGCCTTTCGGCGGGCACCCGGAATCCGGCGGACCTGAAGCGTGCTCGTGGCTTCAGAGAGGCCTGTGACATCACCAGCAGCAAGCAACATCTCGTCGCCAGCCTGCGCCAACCCCTCGGCGAGAGCCACCTGCTCCGCTGTGGCGAAGAGGTCGTCCAGGCTTCCCACCTTTTCGGCCAGGACCGGCCGGACGCCATAGTACAGGCACATCCGGGCGACGGCCCGCGGGTCGGTCGAGACGCCCACGATGGGTACGGACATCCGTTCCTTGGAGAAGAGGAGCGCACTCTCCCCCGTCGGGCTCGCCAGAGCGACCACGTCCGGCTTGAGCAGTTGGCTGATGTGGAAGGCCCCTTCGGAGAGGGCGCTCATGACCGGACGGGTGGCGTCGAAGTCAGCGCTCCGTGTCGCCGGCGGGTGCTCGGCCAAGTACCTCTCGGCCTGCAGGGCGATGCGGTCCATCAGCGCCACCGCCGCCAGCGGAAACTTCCCGACCGCGGTCTCCCCGGAAAGCATGAGGGCGTCCGTCCCGTCGAAGACGGCGTTGGCCACGTCCGTCACCTCGGCCCGGGTGGGCCGGGGATGCTCCATCATCGATTCCAGCATCTGGGTGGCGGTGATGACGGGGCGCTGGCGCTCCTGGCACAGGCGGATGATGTGCTTCTGGAGGAGCGGCACCTCCTCCAGTGGCATCTCCACCCCCAGGTCACCCCGGGCGACCATGACGCCGTCGGTGAGGTCCAGGATGGCCTCCAACTCGGCGACGGCCTCGGGCTTCTCGATCTTGGCGACGATGTGCGCGGCGCCCTTTCGCTCGTTGAGGAGGGCACGCAGTTCACGAACGTCGTCCGCCTGCCTGATGAAGGAGAGGCCCAGGAAATCGACGCCCTCCGTGACGGCCCAGTCGATGAACCGCCGGTCCGCATCGGTGATAGTGGGTGCGGAGATGCGGACGCCGGGAAGGTTGATGCCCTTGTGGCTCCCCAGAACGCCGCCAGAAACCACCTGGCAGAGCACGCCCGCCCCGCGCTTTGCCTTGACCACCAGTTCGATGAGCCCATCGTCCAGGAGGATTCGGCTTCCGGGCCCCACGTCATCCACGAGTTGAGGGTAGCTGGTGGTGAGCCTGTGGGGAGTGCCGGGGTCGTTTCCAGGAGCGATTTCCACGAGCGAACCCGCGACCAGCGTGACCTGGCCGCCTTCCACGGCGCCCACGCGGAGTTTCGGCCCGGCCAGGTCAACCAGGACGGCCACCGGTCGGCGGAGGCGCTGGGCGGCTCGCCGCAGACGCGCGATGCGTTCGCTGAACTCCTCGGGGGTGCCATGAGCGCAGTTGAGACGAAAGACGTTCACGCCGGCCTGGATGAGTTGCTCCAGGAGGTCGGGGCGCCCGTCAGATGACGGGCACCCGGTCGCCGGCCCCACCGTAGCCACGATCTTTGTCAGCCGCATCGACGGCCTCGAACCGCACCCGGGGCTTTGCGCCCCTTGCCTGACCTTCTTCCGGCTCCGCGTGCCCGCCTGAGAAGCAGCAGCAGCCATTCGCCGTCACGCGCTGCCGGCGGACACGAGCCTCGGGCTACTGGGGCGGGCGAAGCCGGAGGCCGAGTTCCCGCAGTTGGGCCTCCTCCACGGGCGTCGGTGCCCCCGTCACCAGGCAGACGCCGCTCTGCGTCTTGGGGAAGGCCATCACGTCACGGATGCTTTCCCGGCCAAAGAGCGACATCACCCATCGCTCGATGCCGGGAGCGATGCCGCCGTGAGGCGGGGCGCCGAAGCGGAGCGCCCGCACGAAGAAGCCGAAGCGCGCCTCAATCTCCTCCGCAGTGAACTGAAGCACCTTGAAGATGCGCTGCTGCAGGTCGCAGTCGTGGATACGGATGCTCCCGCTGGCGACCTCTTCGCCGTTCGCCACCAGGTCGTAGGCCCGGGAAAGCGCCCGCCCGGGGTCGCTCTCCAGGAGGGGGATGTCCTCCTCCTTCGGGCTGGTGAAGGGGTGGTGGCCGGGGTCCCACCGGTGTGTCTTCTCATCCCACTCGAAGAGCGGGAAGTCCACGACCCAGCAGCAGGCGAGGGGCCCGCCCTCGGCAGGGGCCGGGGGGATGAGGCCCAGCGTGCGGGCCAGCTCGAGGCGCAGCTGCCCCAACACCGTGCGCACCACCTTCGGGCTGTCGGCCACGGCGAGGATGAGGTCCCCGGGCTCGCTCTGCCGACCAGGCTTGGCGGGGAGCCGGCCGATGAGCTCCTGCTGGAGTTCGGGCGCCAGGAACTTGGCGATGGGGCCGTCGAGCCCGTCAGCCTTGACCCGGTACCAGGCCAGGCCCTTGGCGCCCAACTCCTGCGCTCTGGCCGTCAGCGCATCCATCTCCTGTCGGCTGAAGCGGGCGCCTCCGGGAACCACGAGGGCCCGCACCTCGCCACCAGCCTCCAGGGCGGAGCGGAAGACTCTGAACTCGCTTCGGCCGGCGATGTCGCTCACGTCCGTGAGTTCCAGGCCGAAGCGAAGGTCGGGCTTGTCGGTGCCGAAGCGGGCCAGGGCCTCGGCGTAGGTGAGGCGGGGGAAGGGAGCCTCCACCTCCCGGCCGATGACGGCCCTGGTTGTCTCCACCACGAGGGCTTCGGTGGTGGAGAAGATGTCCTCCTCGTCGATGAAGGACATCTCCACGTCCAACTGGGTGAACTCGGGCTGACGGTTGCCCCGCAAGTCCTCGTCGCGGAAACATTTCACAATCTGGACGTACTTGTCGAAGCCGGCCACCATGAGCATCTGCTTGAAGAGCTGAGGCGACTGGGGCAGGGCATAGAACTTCCCCGGCTCGAGGCGCGAGGGGACCAGGAAGTCGCGCGCACCCTCGGGCGTGCTCTTGGTGAGGAAGGGGGTCTCCACCTCGATGAAGCCCCGCTCGTGGTAGAACCGGCGAATGGCCTGGCAGAGGGTGCTGCGGGCGATGAGCAGCCTCTGCACGCTCGGCCGGCGAAGGTCGAGGTAGCGGTAGGTGAAACGGGCTTCTCCCGAGACCTCCCCGTCGTCGGCCACGTCAAAAGGGGGTGTGTCGGCCCGGGAAAGGACCTCCAGTTCCCGGGCCGCCAGTTCCACCTGACCCGTAGCCAACTTGAGGTTCTCGGTGCCCGCGGGCCGACGACTCACCAGGCCCCGCACCGCGACCACAAACTCGCTCCGCAGGCGCTGGGCCTCGGCAAACAGCTCCGTGGCGTGCGCCGGATTGAAGACGACCTGGGTGAGACCGTAGCGGTCGCGGAGGTCCACAAAAAGCAGCCCGCCATGGTCCCGGCGGGCATGCACCCAGCCGGCCAAAGTCACCTCCCGGCCCTGGTGCTCCAGGCGGAGTTCACCACAGGTGTGACTGCGCTTCAAACGCGGCATCGCTGCTCCTTGGTCAGTCTTTTCCAGGTCCACAGGAACGGCTCTGACGCAGAGGACTCGAGAGGGGTGCCCGCCGAAGGCGGGTGCAGAGAGAGACGGATTCCCCACAGTTCTTCTTTCTCTCTGGTCTTCAGCCCTGTGCCGTCCAATCTTTTTTCTCTGCGTCTTCGCGTCTCGGCGTTGAAACAGCGGACGCATCGCTCGCCCTTCGTCGGCCGCGGCACCCGCGTCAGCTGGTGGAGCCCGGACGAGCCGCAGTCCGCCGGCGAAGCCACTCGCTGACCTCACCTCGGGGGACCGACTCCTGGCTGGCCGTGGCCATCTCCCGCACCGTCACGGTGCCCCGAGCCAGTTCCTCTTCGCCGAGGATGAGGGCGAAGCGGGCCTGGAGGCGGTTGGCGGAGCGCATCTGCGCCTTCAGGCTTCGACCTTCGAAATCCAGGTCGCTCGCGAAGCCGGCCTGGCGAAGTTCGTGAGCCAACTGTAGCGTGAGCAGACGTGCCTCGTCGCTCGCCCGGACCACATACACATCCAGCCCGGCGCGAGAGCCGGTCCTGGTCGCTTGCTCCCTGGCTTCGCCACTGAGCGCGGCGATGGTCGGTTCGAAGCCGACGGCGAAGCCGATGCCCCCGACCTGGGCGCCGCCGAGCTCACCGACGAGGTTGTCGTAGCGCCCGCCCCCGCAGACCGCGTTGCGGGCCCCGAGCCCGCCATGGACGAACTCGTAGACCGTCCGCGTATAGTAGTCCAGACCCCTCACCAGGTGCGGGTCGTGAACGTACGGCCGACCCAGCGCCTTCAGCCCAGCCTGCACCTCCCGCCAGTGCTCGGCGCAGGCCGGGCAGAGGTGGTCGGCCACGACGGGGAGGGTCACGATGATGCCCCGGCAGCCTTCCTCCTTGCAGTCGAGGATGCGAAAGACGTTCCGCTCGAAGCGTCGCTGGCAGTTCTCGCAGAGTTGGCTCCGCCGGCTCTCCAGGCGGGAGCGGAGCAGCTGGCGAAAGTCGCCCCGGCACCCGGCGCAGCCGATGGAGTTGATGCGGACCTCGTAGCCCGTCAGCCCGATGGCGTCGAAGAACTGGGCGGCCAGGTCGATGGTCTCCACGTCCAGGAGCGGGCTGTCGGAGCCGAAGGCCTCCACCCCGGCTTGGTGGAACTGCCGGCTCCGGCCGGCCTGGGGACGTTCGTAGCGGAACATGGGGCCGACGTAGAAGAACTTGCGGAACGGCGCCTGCTTGGCCAGGTCATGTTCGATGTACGCCCGGGCGATGGACGGGGTGCCTTCGGGGCGGAGGGTGATGCTGGCTCCGTCGGCCCGCTCCAGGGTGTACATCTCCTTCTCGACGATGTCCGTGTCCTCACCGGTCGAGCGGAGGAAGAGCTCCGTGTCTTCGAAGATGGGGGTGCGCGTCTCGCCATAACCGGCCCGCGTGAAGATGGCCCGGGCCGTCTCTTCCAGGTGGCGCCACAGCCCCACCTCCTCGGGCAGAATGTCACGGGTCCCTCGTGGGGCCCGGTAGTTGACGGCCATGGCTCTCTCCCGGTTCACCAGTGGTTCGACCAGCTCACCACCCTGAGCGAAGCTGAAGGGCAGCGCCGGCTGCGTCTTCGGCCTCTTCGCGCCCGCCCGCTTCGCGGGCATCCGGCGGGCGCCCACCCTGGCGGGCGAGGATCTCCCCCAGGAAGCTTCGCCCGTCCATGTCGCCCGGCGAGACCTCCTGACCGAGGTACTCCAGGATGGTCGCTGCCACGTCCACCTGTCTTGCTACCGGCAACTCGCCTTGCCCGATGTCCGGCCCGGCGAGCACCAGGGGGATGAACATCTCTTCCGCCAGCGGGCCTCCGTGATCGGAAGCATGTTCGGGATGGAAGCTCCACCCCTTCTGGGCGAAGACCAGCACATCCCCCACCCGGGGGCTGTCGAACAGCTCCACCACCTGGGGAACAAAGTCAGGGTAGGCTGTGTCCAGGCTGTGGCGGAGCCACTCCCGGCCGGGGTGAAAGCCCGTCCCCACCAGGGACGCGAGCCCACGAACATCAGTATACCCCAGTGGGTCTTCCCCCGCCAAGACGGAATAACTGTAGCGGGGGTCGTCAGCCGGGTCCCCCCCGCGCTCGCTCCGGATGCGGGCCTCCCCATCACGGGAGAAGACGGCGACCACATCCGGAGCGGGCTGAGCGATGACGAGTTGGAGTTCCGACCTGCGGAGCAGCCCTTCGACCACGTCCACGGGACGACCATGCCGACTGGGATAGTGGCGAAGTTCCTCCAGGGTCGGTCGGGGAACCCAGCTGTGCGCTGCCTCAGAGGAAGGGGCGGCCGCGAGGCTCCGCAGGTAGAGCATGGCCGACCGATTCCCCGCATCCAGGAGCACCACCGGGTACGGGCCGAACCGCCGGCACCGTTCCGCCCAGGAGCGAGTGTCACTGGCCGAGTCGCTCGTGGTAGGGATGTCCGGGCTCTCGTCGACGTAGGCGCGCAGGTCGAAGTAACTGTGGGGTTCGGTCGGGATGTGCCCGTGGTCGGAGGTGAGGATGATGGCGAACCGGTCGAGGACCCCCTCGTCGCGGAGGGCCTCGACCAGAAGCCCGACCAGAAAATCAACGTGCCGGAGCCGCTCGCGGTACTCGCCGCTGTCCACCCCGTAAGCGTACGCGGCAAAGTCCACGGCCGGGAGGTAGGTCACCACCAGCCTGGGGTACTCCCCCCACGTGTGGGCGAGCTTCGCCACCACCCTGAAGCGCGCCATGGACAGGTAATCCAGCCAGCGCCACTGGCCGAAGAAGTAGGCCAGCCCGGCCGTCTGGAAGTTCTCGACGAAGTACGTGGCTCCGCTACTGACCTGGGTCAGGATGCAGACAGTGGGTTGGGGAGCCAGCCGTTGGAAGAGCGTGGGCTGTTCGAGGTCGTCGCGCACCCGGCTCATCCGACCGGGGGAATCGTAGCGACGGCCAAGGAGCGTATCCCGCTCAAAGAAGGTCATGGAAGGCACGCCGTGGTGCCCCGGGAAAAAGCCGGTGAGCAGGGCACCGATGTCCGGGTAAGTGCACGTAGGCAGGCTGGAGACCGACCGGCGGACCCAGAAACCCCGGCGGACCAGGTCCCGTTCGATGTTCGGCAGCCGACCGCGAGCGAGTTCGTCCTCGAAGACGTCAGCGCGAAGCCCGTCCACAATGAGCAGGATGACGTTCCGGTCGGCGAAGCGCACGTCCGGCTCAACGTGGAAGTCGAGCCGCTCTCTTGCCAGCTGCGCGGTCTCCGAACAGCCTCCGCCTCCGAGGAGGAGAGCGCCGACGACCACCACAAGACACAGCAGCCAGCGCCGAGGTGAGAGAGCGCGACGAGGAGCGTTCACTGGGAGACCACCAGGACTTCCACGTCGAGCGGCAGGTCCTCAATCACCAGGCGCGTCTCTTCCAGTCTCACCCTCGACCACGGCGCTTCCTCGGAAGCTCCGGCCGCCCGCACCATGACCCCAGGCAGTGGCGGAGGCGTCGTGGCTCGCCCGGGGCCTGCCCCGCGTGTCCGCTGCGGCCACCGGTTGAGGACGATGGTCACCCGGGCCTCCGGCGGGGCCGTGCGGGCTCGAAGCAGGAAGCGCCAGGCCTCACCGGCAACGCTGTACGTGAGGTCGAGGACGCAGTCGGTGAGGCTGCCCGGCAGGACCACGAAAGGCTTGGTGATGAGGTAGCCCACCACCGTCAGCCGACCGACGGGGTCGAGGACGACGGGGGGCACGTGGGGGTCTTCCAGGCAGTCACCAACAAAGGGCTCCACGGTCATGAGGTCGGGCCGGTCCCCGGGGTAGCCGTGGAGCCAGCGGAGGTGCTCCCCGGGCCGGCTCTCGTGCAGGATAACGTTGTCGAAGCCCAGGACGCGGGCCCGCTCTGCGTAGGCCAGGTTGAAATAGGGTGGGCAGACCTTCTCCTGGGCATCCCAGAAGAGGTGGATATCGGCCTGCCTGTTGTTCCCCACGCCCAGGAGCGCGCTCCTCGCCGCGTACCGTTCCGGGAACTCGCTGGGCGGGCCGCCGATGTCCTCCAGGAGTTGGGCCCGGTGACGCTCCTCGGCACCGTGGTCGAACCAGTAGGCGTAGTCGCTGACGCCGAAGAAGGAGAAGGCGGACCGGAAGAGGTCGGGGCACTTCACCAGGACACTGAAGACGTTGCCCCCACCGCCGCTATAGCCCAGGATGGAGAGGTTCTCCGGGTCCAGCCGGTAGCCGAAGTAGGCCGTGAGGAACTCGCAGGCGGCCCGGATGTCGCTCGTCTCCCGGCCGGAACTGTCCCGTCGGCCGGCGGAGCCCCCACGGCCGCGAAGGTCCAAGCTGGCCGCGATGATGCCGTAGCGACGGGCGAACCGGCGAGCAACGCCCACCACCGTCGTCCGGTCGGCGCCCTCAGAGTAGCCGTGCATCACCACCAGGAGCGGGAGCGGCCGGTCCAGCCGCGGGTACGCGACGAAAGCGTACAGAGGCTCTGTCCCGTCCAGGGGGTTCCGGTACGCAAGCGTCTCTTCGGCAATGTTCGGTTCGGCCATGCTGCTTGGGTGTCAGGGTCAGCCACAGCCCTTCGGCTTCGTTCAGGGCGCTGAACCTGTCGAAGCACGGGCCGGCCACAGGAAGCCGGGCCACCCCCGCTCAGTCCAGCCCCAGAAGTATCCGGTAGATCTGTTTCTTGCCCACCATTATCTCGCCTTGGACCGAGGAGCCCAGCGGGAGGGTGTAGGGGGCCTTGGTGATGTAGGCCCGCACTTCGTAATTTCGCCCGACGGCGGGCGCGTCAGTGGCGCCCGTTTGCGCCCAGTTCTGCACCATGTACACCCCACCCTCGGCAATGCCGTACTGGCGATAGGGGAAGAGGGCCGAGTACAGATGCACCATCTGCCCCTTCTGCACCCTGACGATGTCACGTTCAGGCACCCTGAGGAAAACCCGCCGGTCCTCACCCGCGGCCACCACTATCACCAGCTCACCCCGGGTGACCGGCTCTCCCAGGCGCTTGGCCACCTGTACGACGCGCCCGGAGACGGGACTGACGATGCGGTAGCGGGAGAGTTCTTCCTTGGTGCGTGCGCTCTGGTTCTCCAGGACTTGCACCTCGGCCTCGATGCGGGCGACGCCCGCCTCGGCCTCGCTGAGGATGGTTGCGGCCATGCCGGCCTTGACCAGTTCGTCCCGGCCCTGGGCCGTCTTGAGGTCGATGGTGGCCAGGGACACGGTGGCCTTGGCGTCGGTCAGGTCCTGGTCACTGGCCAAACCCTTCTCATAGAGGCTCTGCTGACGGGTGAGGCGCTCTTCCGCGGAGGCGAGGCGCGAGCGGGCCCGCTCCAGATCCAACTCGGTCAACCGGTAGGCCTCCGGCAGGGGCGCCACCCGGAGGCGGTCCAGACCCCGCTGGGAGACCGCCAGGTCCGCCCGCTTCAGGACGAGGGCCTCCTCCTGTGCGGCTAACTGGTTGCGGACCGCCACATCGTCCAGCACGACCAGGGACTGCCCCACCTGGACGTCGTCCCCGTCCTCCACCGGGAGTTCGAGCACCACGGCGTCCACCAGCGAGTGCAGGGGCACCTCGTCCCCGGGGCGCACGGTGCCAAACGCGGAAACATGCTCCTGGATGGGAACCAGGCCGGCGACAAAACCACCCGCCACCAGGAGCACCAGCATCACGACAAGCAGGT
>Ga0315282_10009865_pt1 | contig 15105 bp, 26 predicted proteins | sample YL17G07_20_MG_FD_203693 | JGI IMG/M metagenome (GOLD analysis project Ga0315282, IMG submission 203693) | Sediment microbial communities from Yellowstone Lake, YNP, Wyoming, USA - YL17G07_20 | ecosystem: Environmental > Aquatic > Freshwater > Lake > Sediment | place: USA: Wyoming | collected... | reverse complement strand
AGAGATTGCCATAGCGGACATTGCTTTTGAAGCCTGGGGCGGAACTCTTGAAGAGACCTTTATGGCAGCAGCTGACGCCACCATGAATGTCATGGTTGAAGAACTCGACTCCCTCCGGCCCCTGGCAAGAAGGGAATTGAAACTTGAAAACGACGCTCTCGACATGCTCCTCTTCAATTTCTTGCAGGAGCTGATTTACTACAAGGATGCCGAAAAACTGCTATTGAGGGTGAGCCGGATTGAGATCAAAGGGGAAGATCAAAGACATGTTCTTCAAGGAATCGCCGTGGGCGAGGAGCTCGATCCAAGCCGACATAACCTCCGGGTGGATGTCAAAGCCGTGACCCTCCACCGATTCAGCCTTGAAAAGACCGAGCGAGGCTGGCAGGCCTCCGTCATTTTGGACATCTGAAGCGTAGGGCCACGTTGCAACGTGCCCCTGCCGCAAAAGACATGGGCTCTACATCAGTAATCGATTCCTGGCTGTGGCTCTATCCCCCTTCTATGGGCATGCTTCATAAGCAGGTGATCTCCCGGCGGAAGGGTTTGGCCAGAATCTCCAGAACCCGGAAATCGAAGAAGTTATTGCAATGGGAAGGCCAGACCACAATTGCACAATCGGAACCCGCACCCTTCTTTGTCGAGGTTCCCCCCACGGCGATCGTCTTCTCGATCGGGATCGCGCCGCTATCGGCGGCCATAATCGCGCATTCGATCGCCACCTTCATCCCCACTCCGAAAAGGGATCTGAGGGCTTCCGCAAGGACCTCCGTGTGAGAAGCTCCGGAGAATTTACTGCTGAAAGATCGCTCCAGGCCCGAGAGGACATGGCTCTGTTTAACCACTTTAACTCCCAACGATTCCAGTTCTTTCAGGGCCGCCAGATCAAATTTCCATACCCCGGGCTCTGAAAAGCCCGGATGGGAACTTACCGTCACCAGATTCGTCTCCCCGGCCATCTTTCGCGCGAATTTGAGACCCGTCTCTCCACTGGAACTTGCCACCACAACGCTCTTGATGTCTCCTTCTTTCAGGCGATGGTGAACGATTTCGATGATCTTCTCCGTATTCCCGACACCGGGTCGATCAAAATAGAAAATAGGTCGACTCATTCGATTCATAGTACCTCCTTCGGGAAGAAAATAATGGGTGCCCCCCCGATTCCTTCTGGCGATTTTCTACCAACATAACAATAATTCATTTCGGTCGCAACATGGACAGGAAATATTTTCGACGAACCCCCCTTGACAAATGGCGGGCAAGGATTTAATATATACCCAAGTGGGGTACGGTATGGAAACCGAGGGGCCCAAAAACGAAGTTCTGTTAAGGTTGAAGAGGATCGAGGGGCAGCTACGGGGTCTTCAGAGGATGGTGCGACAGGACGCCCCCTGTCCAGAGATCATGACGCAGGTGGCTGCGGTAACATCAGCCGTGAAGAAGGTCGGGATGGTCATCGTTCAGACTTACATGGAGGAATGTCTTAGCAAGACGGAGAAGCTGTCTGGGGCCAAGAGGGGTGAGACCCTGAAAGACCTTCAGCGGGCAATCTCGCGCTATATTGACTGGGCCTGAGTCAATGCGGATTGCAAATTGCGGAATAAGAAGCGCGGAAAGCAGAAAAAACCCTGCCATGGGTGGGGAGATATTTTATAAGTGAAGACAAGGGAATGACAAGAAGGAGCCTCCTTAGGAATGAAGACATGGTAACCGGACTGAGGCTCCCCCAGAAGGGTCCGATTCGAGAAAGGAGGAAAGAAACATGGCATCCGTCTTAAAAGTCACAGGGATGAGTTGTCAGCACTGTGTCATGGCGGTGACCAAGGCGCTCAATCAACTCGACGGGATTCAAAAGGTGGAGGTAGATCTTCCGAAGGGAGAGGTCCGGTTTGAGAATACGAAGGCCCTGGCTCAAGACCAGATTGAGAAAGCAATTGAAAAGGCGGGCTACCAAGTTATTTCGCAAAGGGCATAGAGCAAAGCGCATAGCGTTAATCGATGGAAATCCAAAGAAAAAGGCTCTATGCTCTCTACATCCTGCGCTATGGGATGTTATCGAGGGAGGAAAACATGCCGATCTACGAGTATCGATGCCGAAAGTGCGAAAGGTTTTTTGAGAAAATCCAGAGCGTAAAAGAGCAACGAGAGCTGGTTCAATGTCCCTACTGCGGAGCAGAAAAGGCTGAGAGACTTCTCTCAAAATTTAGTTCCTCGAAAGGTGAAAGGGCGTCCTCCTCCTGTGGCGGAGGCTCCAGCAGGTTCTCCTGAGCTTAATCAATTGCCGGTGGTCCACCGGAAAAAAAGGGGCGACCACGCCGGTCGCCCCTGCAAAAATTCCATCGTTCAATGGAGGGATCTTATTCCGCTTTTTCCTCCCCTTTCTTCTCCTTCTTCTTTTCTCTCTGTTTTTTTCCCTTTCTTCTGGAGGCAACCCTCTTGAGGGCTTCTTTCGCCTTTTTCACGGTCGATTTCTTCTTCTCTTCCGGCGCGGCAATGCCAACGAGCTCAACCAGAGAAAGGGGGGCAGCATCTCCCGCACGCCATCCCACTTTATAGAGCCGGGTATAACCTCCCTGCCGATCTTTCATCCGGGGCGCAATTTCATCAAAGAGTTTCTTGACGGTCCCTTCGTTGCGGAGGACGGCAAAAACCTGTCTGCGGGCGTGAAGGGTCCCCTTCTTCCCCAACGTGATGATCTTATCTGCCCAGCTCCGGAGTTCTTTTGCCTTGGCCGAGGTCGTTCTCACCCGTTCGTGTTCGAGGAGCGATGCGACCATATTTCGAAACATCAACTCCCGATGCTGGGTATGACGACTTAATTTTCTTCCTGCGACACGATGCCTCATCCATTCCTCCTATGCAACCGCCTCCGCACCCATCTCTTTATTTTCCACTGTCTTGGGCGGCCAGTTTTCCAGTTTCATTCCCAGGCTCAGCCCCATTTCGGCCAGAATCTCCTTGATCTCATTGAGGGACTTTCTGCCAAAATTCTTCGTGGCAAGGATTTCTGCCTCTGTCTTCTGAACCAGATCTCCAATCAACTGGATGTTGGCATGTTTCAAGCAGTTCGCGGAGCGGACGGAGAGCTCCAACTCGTCCACGCTCCGAAAGAGATTCTCATTGAACTTCTCGCTCTCTTCCTGTTCCCCGGGCGTCGCTGTCTCCTCCTCTTCTTCAAAGGTAATGAAGATGGAGAGCTGGTCCTTCAGAATCTTGGCCGCATGAGCGATTGCCTCCTCCGGAGTGAGGCTGCCATCCGTCCAGACCTCCAGGGTCAATTTATCGTAATCCGTGATCTGGCCCACGCGAGCATTCGTTACGGTATAATTTACCTTCTTGATCGGAGAAAAGATGGCATCAATGGGAATCGTTCCAATCGGCTGATTCTCTTCCTTGTTTCGCTCAGCAGGGACATAACCCCTGCCGGACTTCACCACCATCTCCATGGAAAGCTTACCGTCCCGGGAAAGAGTGGCAATGAGATGCTCGGGGTTGAGTATTTCAACCGCTTCGGCTGTCATCATATCTCCAGCTTTCAGCACCTTTGGACCTTCTGCCTTGACCCGGATGGTCGTCGGACCCTCCGAGTGGAGTTTCAGCCGCACCTCTTTAAGATTCAGAATGATCTCGGTGACATCTTCCTTGACCCCCGGAACCGTCGAAAACTCATGGAGGACGCCATCGATTTTAACCGAGGCGATCGCTGCCCCTTGCAGCGAAGAGAGCAGAATCCGGCGTAGTGAGTTTCCAATCGTGATACCGAAGCCCCGTTCAAACGGTTCAGCGGTATACCTGCCATAAAAGGGGGTTAAGGTCTCTTTTTCCACTTCTAACCGTTTGGGTCGAATCAGTTCTTTCCAGCTTTTTTGATGCATGTCACTTCGCCTCCCTTGAGGAAAAGGGTTGTTAGTTATTTTGAATAAAGCTCAACGATCAGGTTTTCCTGAATAGGAATCGTAATGTCTTCCCGTGCGGGAAGGGCCTTTACATTCCCTTTCAGCTGCTCCTTATCTAGCTCCAACCATTGCGGAACGCCACGTCGAGCCACCCCTTCTAAGGCCTCCAAGATGCGAACGACCTTCTTGCTCTTCTCCCGAAGCTCAACGACATCTCCTGGCTTCACAAGGTAGGAGGGGATGTTCACTTTCGTTTGATTGACCAGGAAGTGATTATGTCTGACGAGCTGGCGTGCTTCGTTTCTCGAATTCGCAAAACCCAACCGGTAGACCGTATTATCCAATCTTCGTTCCAGAAAAAAGAGAAGGACTTCTCCCGTAATCCCTTTTTGCCGGTCAGCTTTTTGAAAGGTGTTACGGAACTGATTCTCCAGAACCCCGTAGAGCCTCTTGACCTTCTGTTTTTCCCTGAGCTGGGCCCCGTAATCGGAAAACTTCTTCCGTCCCTGGCCATGCTGTCCGGGTGGATAACCTCTCCGGTCGACGGCGCACTTTTCTGTGTAGCACCTCTCCCCTTTGAGAAAAAGCTTGAGGTTTTCCCTTCGACAGAGTCGACAAACCGATTTCGTATACCGTGCCAACGTTCATCCTCCTAGTTTCATTCCATTAAACTTGATTACACAGATTCAAAAAAAAGGATTACACCCATTTAAAACAGGATTGCACTGACTCCAGACCAAAAACCCCAATGAGTAAATTACCCGCTTCACCTGACAACTCTTGTTGCCGAAGTTGATCAATAAACCAACCTTTTCGATCAAATAATAACCTCAATGCGTTCTGATCGATCTTTTCTTGAAAACCAGGTCCCAATCCCCGATGGACTTCAAAAGGGCATCCGGTGCTTTGCTCCGTGATTAAATCTAATTCAGCCATCCGTGTGTTTAATCTGTGTAATCAAGCGCAGCTTTAGACGCGTCTCCGTTTGGGAGGACGGCATCCATTGTGCGGAATGGGAGTGACATCTTTGATGAGGTGTACCTTCAGACCCGCTGCCTGAAGGGATCGCAAAGCGGATTCTCTTCCAGCTCCGGGACCCTTGACATAGACATCGATCGATCGAACCCCGTGTTCCATGGCCTTCTTCGCCGCATCATCCGCCGCCATCTGGGCGGCAAAGGGGGTACTCTTTCGAGAGCCCTTGAAACCCTGGGTGCCTGCGCTGGACCAGGTGATCACATTTCCCTCTTTGTCGGTGATCGTAATAATGGTGTTGTTAAACGTCGCCTGAATATGGGCGATCCCTACCAGGATATTCTTCTTGATCTTCTTCTTTTTCGTCCCTGGCCCTTTGGCCATATGTCCTCCTTATTGCCCCTCTTGGAAAAAAGTCTCACCGTGCCTCCTCAATCCTTTGACGAGGTCTGCGGGTTATTCCTTCTCTTTCTTCTTCCCCATGATCGCCCTTCGCGGGCCTTTTCGCGTTCGGGCATTGGTATGGGTTCTCTGACCGTGAACCGGAAGCGACTTGCGATGGCGAAGTCCCCGGTAGGACCCGATATCCATGAGCCGTTTGATGTGCGTGCCCACTTCGCGGCGGAGATCTCCCTCCACCTTGTATTCCTGCTCCAGGATATCCCTGAGACGAACGACCTCTGCCTCGGAGAGCTTACTCACATGGGTATCTCTGTTGATGCTGGCCTTTTCGAGAATCTTGTTCGCAGAGGGCCTTCCTATCCCGTAGATGTAGGTGAGGGCGATTTCAACCCGCTTATCCTTCGGAAGATCAACTCCTGCAATGCGTGCCACAGTCCTCTCCTTTCAGAAAGTGGAATGTCGAGTGTGGGAAGTGGATTGTTAGAAGCCAGACCACCTTCCACTCGCCACCTCCACCTTTCCGAGATTAACCCTGTCTTTGCTTGTGCTTGGGGTTCTCACAGATAACACGAACAACCCCTTTTCGCTTCACAATCTTGCATTTATCACAAATTCTTTTGACAGAAGCTCTTACTTTCACGGTGTCTACCCTGTTGTTGAAGGAATTTAATCCTGAATTTTACTATCCTTACACCCAATCCGTTGCAGCCCCAAGACCCACTCACAATTCTACGAAACGACAGCGGCTACTTCTCCCGAAAGATGATTCGTCCCCGGCTGAGATCGTAGGGCGACAATTCAACCGTCACCTTGTCCCCGGGGAGGATCTTAATAAAGTGCATCCTCATCTTGCCTGAGATATGGGCGAGCACCTTGTGCCCGTTTTCCAATTCCACCCGGAACATTGCGTTGGGAAGGGTCTCCAGCACCCTCCCTTCGACCTGGATCGCCTCCTCCTTTGGCATATCAATTCCCCTGGCCCTCAAACGGATTTTGCGTCTAATTGACGAGAGATCTGTTGAAAGATTTGATCCTTCCCGCCCATTCCCTGAATGGAGCGAAGAGAGCTTTTACGGCTATAATATTCGATGAGCGGAGCAGTCTGCCTCTCATACTCCTTCAGTCTTACCCGGATGGTCTCCTCCTTATCATCTTCCCGCTGGTAGAGCGTTGCTCCACATCGATCGCAAACCCCCTCCTGCCTGGAAGGCTGGGAAAAGACATGGAACATGGCTCCGCAGTTCTTGCAGGTCCTCCTTCCAGTGAGGCGACGCACGAGCTCCTCCTGGTCAACCTCAATGTTGATGACGTGGTCAATCGTTTTTCCGATTCTTGCCAGGATCGATTGAAGGGCTTCAGCCTGGGAGATCGTCCTTGGAAATCCGTCGAGGATGAAGCCGCAGTTGCAGTCCGATGCCCTCAGCCGTTCGTCAACGATCCCGATGACCACCTCATCGGGTACGAGCTGGCCCTGGTCCATAAAGGCCTTCGCCCTTTTTCCCAGAGGGGTTCCTTCCTTCACCGCTGCCCTGAGCATGTCTCCAGTGGAGATTTGGGGAATGTGGTAACGGTCGGCGATTATCTGTGCCTGGGTTCCTTTTCCCGACCCTGGTGGGCCCAAAAGAATGAGATTCATCAAAAACTCCCCATATTCCAAATTCCAATCACCAAATCCCAAATTCGAAATAATATCCAATCACCAAGCTCCAATGGCCAAGAGATTTTAAGTTTTTTGGGAATTCGTTCATTATTTGGTTATGGGTGCTTGGGATTTGGTGCTTCACTGGCCTTAACCCCGTCTCCCTCTCAATCTTCCCTTCTTCATCAGGCCTTCATAGTGTCTTGTCAGCATATGGGCTTCGATCTGCTGAACCGTATCAAGCGCCACACCGACTACGATGAGAAGGGCTGTCCCTCCGAAATAGAAGGGGACGTTAAACCTCCTGATGAGGATGGTGGGCAAAACGCAGATCACCGAGACATAGATGGCTCCCCCGAGGGTGATTCGGGTGAGAACCTTGTCAATGTACTCCGCCGTTTTCTGTCCCGGCCGGATCCCCGGGATATAACCACCAAATTTCTTCATATTCTCCGCAACATCATTCGGGTTGAACGTGACGGCCGTATAGAAGTAGCAGAAGAAAATGATGAATCCGACATAGAGAAGATTATAGAGGAGAGCGCCAGGTCCCAGGCTGTTCAGGATCGCCTGGACCCAGGGATGCGCTTCGAGCCAGGGCTTCGGCATGAAGTTGGCAATCGTCAGAGGAAACATCAGGATGGATGAGGCGAAGATGGGAGGAATGACCCCCGACGTATTCAACTTGAGGGGAAGATGGGTGCTCTGCCCGCCGTAGACCTTCCGGCCCACGATTCGTTTCGCATATTGAACCGGAAGCCTCCGCTGGCCTGTTTCGACAAAGATGATCACCGCCACCACCACGACCATGAGGATGAGCAGAACGAGGACCGTGATAATGCTCATCTGTCCAACCCTGAAAAGCTCGAAGGTGCTGGCAATGGCATTTGGCATCCTGGCCACAATCCCGGCGAAGATGATCAGGGAGATGCCGTTTCCAATGCCCCTTTCGGTGATCTGTTCTCCAAGCCACATGATAAAAGCTGTCCCGGCCGTCAGGGTGATGACACTCATGATCCGGAAGGACCATCCCGGAGCCATGACGATCATCTCCCCGGCCGCTCCCCTCATATTCTCCAATCCTACGGCGATCCCGAATCCCTGGATCATGCTGAGGATAACCGTTCCGTAGCGCGTATACTGGACGATCTTTTTCCGACCCATCTCCCCTTCCTTCTGAAGGCGTTCGAGATAGGGCACCACCACGGTAAGGAGCTGAAGAATGATGGAGGAGCTGATATAGGGCATGATGCCGAGGGCAAAGACGGAGAGCCTCTCCAGAGCCCCTCCTGAGAACATATCGATGAGGCTGAAGAGGGTCCCCCGTGCCTGGGCAAAAAAGGAGGCCAGGGCATCACCATTAATCCCCGGCGTAGGAATGTGTACCCCGATGCGATACACCGCCAGAAAGGCAAAGGTGATGAGGATCCTTCGCTTCAGCTCCGGTATCTTAAAGATGTTCTGGGCTCCTGAGATCATGAACCGATTACCTCTACCGTTCCCGAGGCGGCTTTCACCTTTTCGATCGCAGCCTCGCTCGCCTGATGGACACGGACGATCAATGGATGCTCGAGTTCTCCATCGGAGAGCAATTTCACCCGATCTCTCTTTTTTCGAACGAGACCGGATCGAATCAGAAGGTCAGGTTCGACAACCGTATCTTTCGGGAAACGGTTGAGATCTCCGATATGAATGATCGCCATCTCTTTCCTGAAAGGACTACGAAACCCCCTCTTGGGGAGGCGTCGCTGGAGGGGCATCTGGCCTCCCTCAAAGCCGGCCTTGGTCCCGCCGCCGGTTCGGGCATTCTGGCCCTTGGCTCCCCGACAGGCTGTCTTGCCATGGCCGGAGCCAATTCCCCTGCCCACCCGTTTCTTTTTCTTTCTAGAACCCCTGGGAGGTTTCAGTTCGTCCAGTCTCATTGTCATTCCCTTTCTATCCTTGCACCACTTCCACCAGATGTTTCACCCGATCGATCATTCCTCGAATCTCGGGACGATCCGGCAGAGTAAGAATCTGATTGAGCCGTCTGAATCCAAGACTCTGGATGGTTTTTTTCTGATCATTCGGTTTGCCGATGGCACTCTTTTTCCATCGGACCGTCATTGTCTTCCCCCGATCTTCCATCTCGAACCTCTCAGCTTTCCTCTGCCTTCTGTTGTCTCTGGTCGAGGACTTCCTCCGGAGCCTTCAGCTGATTGAGCGCCTGCAGGGTAGCCTTGATCAGGTTGTGAGGGTTATTCGATCCCAGAGATTTTGTCAGGATGTTCTGGATCCCTGCTGATTCAGCAATGGCCCTGACTGCAGCGCCTGCAATGACCCCCGTTCCTTCCGAAGCAGGCTTGAGCATGACCCTGCCCGCTCCGTATTTTCCCAGCACTTCAAAGGGAATCGTCTTATTCATGATCGGAATCTTGATCAAGTTCCGCTTGGCGTGTTCGATCCCTTTGCGGATGGCTTCAGGGACCTCATTGGCCTTCCCGAGTCCGCTCCCCACATAGCCCTTTCCGTCTCCCACGACCACCAGGGCGCTGAAGCTGAATCGCCTCCCGCCTTTCACCACCTTGGCGACGCGGTTGATATGGACCACCCGGTCCGTCAATTCCAGTGTGCTTGGATCAATCTTCGGCAACGTTTCTCCCTCCCAATCCCCAGGTGTTAAAAGATCAAACCGCTTGTCCTGGCGGCCTCGGCCAAGGCTTTTATTCTGCCATGATACAGATAGCCATTACGGTCAAACACAACCTTTTGGATCCCTTTCTCAAGACATTTCTTGGCGATGAGCTCTCCCACTTTCTTCGCTGCATCGATGTTTCCGGGATAACGGAGCATCCCCTTGAGTTCGGGGCTGAGTGTGCTGGCACTCGCCAGGGTTTTCCCCGCAGTATCCTCAATGGCTTGCGCATAGATATTCTTCAGACTCCGAAAGACATTGAGACGAGGCCGCTCCATCGTGCCCCCCATCTGGCCCCGGACCCTCGCCTTTCTTTTCAATCGGGCCAATTTCTTCTTGTTCTTCAAGAGACTTCCCTCCCGCCTGTCCCACCCTTCCGCTGGCTTTCTGGCGGAAGAGTTAGGTGCGCATCTTAGGCTTTGGTCTTTCCAACCTTCTTTCGGATTCGTTCTCCGACATAGCGAATCCCTTTCCCTTTATAGGGTTCGGGCAGTTTGATTGAACGAAGCTTAGCCGCAACGGTTCCCACCTGCTGTTTGTTGATTCCCTTAATGGTGATAAGGGTTTGTTTTTCCACCTCGGCCTTAATCCCTTCCGGAAGAGGGTAGATCACCGGATGAGAAAATCCCAGGGAGAGCTTAAGCGCCTTTCCGTCAAGATCCGCCCGGAAGCCAACCCCCACGATCTCGAGCTGTCTCTTAAATCCCTGGGTAACACCGATGACCATGTTGGCGAGAAGGCTGCGGGTCAGGCCATGGAGGCTCCTGGCGATTCGGTCATCGTTGGCGCGGTGAACAGTGAGTTTCCCTTCATCGACGGAGGCCGTTATCCCTGAAGGGAGATCATGCATCACATGACCTCCGGGACCGGTCACTTCCACCCTTGCAGGATCACAGGAGACCTTGACCTCTTTGGGCAATACAATGAGCATCCTTCCAATGCGAGACATAGCCTACCTCAACTTCAAAATCATCTGTTTGGATCATTCGTGTTTTGAACTTTTGAACTTGTTTCGAATTTCGGATTTCGTGCTTTGGATTTCACGTTTCTCTTTTACCAGAGATGGCACAAAATCTCTCCCCCCACATTGGCCTTCCGTGCTGCCTTATCGGTCAGGATTCCCTTTGGGGTCGAGAGGATTGAAAGCCCCAATCCGCTCATGACGGGAGGGATCTTCTCGGTTCCCACGTAGACCCTTCGTCCCGGCCTGCTCACGCGTTTGATGTGGACGATTCCCTTGCGGTTTGCATCATACCTGAGAAAGATGCGTAACATCTCATGGCCGCGGTCTCCTGCGATCACCTTAAAGTTCTTGACAAAACCTTCCTCTTTGAGGATCTTTGCGATCTCCCGTTTCATCTTGGAGGAGGGAATATCAACCTTTTCGAATTTCGCAGTAGACCCGTTACGAATGCGGGTAAACATATCGGCCAATGGATCAGTCATAGACATAAGAGCCCCCGTGCTACCAGCTGGATTTGATCATCCCGGGAATCTCGCCCCGGGAGGCATATTTCCTCAAACAAAGGCGACACATGTTAAACTTTCGATAGTAAGCCCTAGGCCTTCCGCATAGAGGGCATCGATGATACTGCCGCACGCTGAATTTCTGAGGTCTCAGTGCCTTATTCATCAACGATAGTTTCGCCAATTTCTCCTCCGCTCAAACTCAAATCCCAATTACCCAATCCCAATTACCCAGTGTTCAAATCACCTCAATATGTCTTTATCAAACAAGTTTTAAAATTTCGGTCATTATTGGTCATTCATTAATTATGGGTGCTTGGAGTTTGGAATTTCCATCAGTTTCTGAAGGGCATTCCCAGCAGTTTGAGGAGTTCCTTCCCCTCCTCATCGGTCTTGGCCGTGGTCACGATGACAATGTTCATCCCCTTCACCTTGTCAATCTTATCGTAATGGATTTCGGGGAAGATCAACTGCTCCCGGATGCCGAGGGCATAATTCCCTCTCCCGTCAAAAGACTTTCCTGGAAGACCCTTGAAGTCCCTTACCCTCGGGAGGGCCATGTTCACCAGTCGGTTGAAGAATTCGTACATCCTCTCCTTCCGGAGGGTGACCCTACACCCAATCGGCATCCCCGTCCTCAACTTGAATTGGGCGATCGATTTCTTTGCCTTTGTGATCACCGCCTTCTGCCCTGTGATCATCGTCAGTTCCTGGGCGGCGGAATCGAGAATCTTTACGTTCTGGATGGCCTCACCCAATCCCATATTGATCACGATTTTTTCAAGTTTGGGAACCTGCATGGTATTCCGATAATTGAACCGCTTGATCAGCGCTGGAACGACTTTCTCCTGGTAGTTCTCTTTCATTCTGGCCATCGTAACACCTATTTGTCGAGAATTTCCCCACATTTTCTGCAAAAACGGGCCCTTTTGGTCCCCTCCACCAGACGGTGACCCATTCGGATCGGTTTGTTACACCTCTCGCAAAGAAGCATGACATTGGAGATATGGAGAGGAGCCTCTTTTTCGAGGATCCCTCCTTTTTTTTGCTGGCCGTGGGGCCGGGAATGTCTCTTGATGAAATTAATCTTTTCGACGATCACCTTTTCCTTTTCCGGAAGAACTTTCAGGATCCGACCGCTTTTGCCTTTCTCTTTTCCGCGGATCACCATCACCAGATCGTTCTTCTTCACGTGGCATTTCAAGGCAGTCATTTTGAATCCCTTCCCACCTTTCATCTCCCGGCCCGGCTCCTAAAGTACTTCCGGCGCCAAGGAGATAATCTTCATAAACCGCTTGGCCCGAAGTTCTCGGGCGACAGGACCGAAAATCCGGGTCCCGATCGGTTCACCCTGGGGATTGATCAGAACAGCCGAGTTATCATCAAACTTGATAAAGGAGCCGTCGGAACGCTTCACTTCCTTCTTTGTCCGGACGATGACCGCCCGAACCACATCCCCTTTCCTAATCTTCGAATTGGGCAGGGCATCTTTGACGGAAACGACAATAATGTCTCCAAGGGTTGCATATTTACGACGGGAACCGCCAAGAACCTTGATGCATCCCAGCTTCTTGGCCCCCGAGTTATCGGCCGCTTCGAGGATACTGCGCATCTGGATCATTGTAGACTCCTACACTCCTGCCCCTATTTGGTATGCGGAAAGTGGAGAGTAGGCAGTCAGTTGTCTTGCCATGCCACACACCCCGTTCCACTCTCCGCTTTCTATTTTGGTCCGTAGAACGTAGAGAGTGGTCAGTTGTTTTTCCACTTTCGACCTTCCACCTTCGACCTTCCATTTCTAATTAAGCGGCCCGTCCAAGGATTTCCTTGACACGCCATCGTTTCTCTCTGCTCAGGGGACGCGTCTCGATCAACAGGACCTTATCTCCCGTATGGCATTCGTTCTTTTCGTCATGGGCCTTCACCGTGGTCCGCTTGCGGATATATTTTTTGTAGACGGGGTGAAGGACCAGGCGATTGACGATCACGACTACGGTCTTATCCATCTTGTCACTCGTGACAAGACCCGTTAACATCTTCCGTTTTCCTCTTTCTCCCATAGGCCTTATCTTCCTTTACCCTGTTAGAAAGCCCCGCTGCCTGCAGCGCGGATAAAAATGAATTCCCTTTGGAACGAACACCGGGTTCAATGCTCCGTGTGAGCCTCTCCTTTAGAAGGTCGAAGGTCTTCTAACGGGGTTTATCGAGAGCCTTCTCTCTGAGGATGGTCTTCACTCGAGCGAAGTCGCGCTTCACCTGAGGAATTCGCATGACGTTGTCCAGTTGTCCGGTTGCCTGCTGGAAGCGAAGGTTGAAAAGCTCTTCATTCAACTCCCTCTCTTTCACGATCAGTTCCCCTTCGCTAAGGAGGCGAAGATCTTTCGCTTTCATAGATGGCCACCCCTCAGGATAAATTTCGTGGCGATAGGTAATTTATGAGAGGCCAACAGAAAGGCTTCCCTGGCCCGTTCTTCAGGAACCCCCTCCATCTCATAGAGCATTCGGCCGGGCCGGATGACAGCCACCCAGTCTTCAGGAGCTCCTTTCCCTTTTCCCATTCGGGTCTCCGCAGGCTTCTTCGTAATCGGCTTATCCGGGAAGATGCGAATCCAGATGCGGCCGGTCCGCTTGATGAAGCGGGTCATGGCGATACGGGCCGCTTCGATCTGACGGGAGGTCAGCCAGCCGCACTCCATCGCCTGAAGGCCGAAGTCACCGAAATTGAGGCTGTTTCCTCTGGAGGCAACACCCCTCATCTTTCCTTTCTGCTGTTTACGGTACTTTGTCTTTTTTGGCATCAACATAACTTCTATCCTTTGAACAAATCCGAATATCGAAATCCGAAACAAATCCAAAATTCAAAATCTGAATTTCAAAACTCATATACCCCTTCTGCTTCCCTCATTGGTCTTTTGAACATTCGTGCTGGTTTCGAATTTCGTGCTTCGGATTTCGAATTCCCGATTCACGACGCGGCCTGTTCCTCTCCTTCTCGTGTCGGGAAGACCTCTCCCTTGAAGATCCAAACCTTCACCCCGATGATCCCGTAGGTCGTCTTGGCCTCAGCCAGGCCAAAATCGATATCGGCCCGGAGCGTGTGGAGGGGAACCCGGCCTTCCCGATACCATTCCCTTCGGGCCATTTCCGCTCCTCCCAGCCTTCCGCCACATGCGATCTTGATCCCCTTAGCTCCCAACTTCAAAGCCGAACCGACCGCCCTCTTCATCGCTCTCCGGAACCCCACGCGGCGTTCGAGCTGAAGGGCCACATTCTCGGCCACTAACTGGGCATCGATCTCCGCCCGTTTCACCTCCTGGATATTGATGAAGATCTCTTTTTGAGTCATCTTCTGAAGCTCTCTCTTGAGGTTCTCCACCTCCGCGCCCTTCTTGCCGATGATGATCCCGGGCCTGGCCGTATAGATCGTCACCTTTGCCTTCTTGGCCTTGCTGGCAGCGCGCTCAATCTCGATTCTGGAGACCCCGGCGTGGTAGAGCTTCTTCTTCAGGTAATCTCGGATCCGAATATCTTCGATAAGGAGCTGAGGATAATCCTTCTCCGCATACCATCGGGAATCCCAGGTCTTGATGAACCCCAATCGAAAACCAATCGGATGCACTTTCTGTCCCAAGGTTTTTCCTCCCTTATTCTTCGTCCAGGACGAGGGTGATATGGCTGGTTCTCTTCCGGATCATGGTGGCCCGGCCCAGTGCCCTGGGCGTAAATCGTTTCATCATCGGACCCTGATCCACAGTGATCTTCTTCACGAAGAGGTGATCCACATCGATCTTCTTCTGGGTGGCATTGGCAATAGCCGATTTCAACACTTTGGTGATCGTCTTCGCGGCTCCCTTTTTCGTGAAGGCCAGGATGTTCAGACTTTCCTCCGAACCCTTGCCCCGGATCAAGTCAGCCACCAGACGAGCCTTCCTGGGTCCAACCCGCGCAAACCTCAATCTTGCCCTGACTTCCATCTTTCCCTCAGCCTTTACCTGTAAGTGTCATTCTCTCTTAAGGAACCCTATGCGGCCTTACCCTTGACCTTCGTCTTT
>Ga0315282_10009864_pt1 | contig 15109 bp, 13 predicted proteins | sample YL17G07_20_MG_FD_203693 | JGI IMG/M metagenome (GOLD analysis project Ga0315282, IMG submission 203693) | Sediment microbial communities from Yellowstone Lake, YNP, Wyoming, USA - YL17G07_20 | ecosystem: Environmental > Aquatic > Freshwater > Lake > Sediment | place: USA: Wyoming | collected... | reverse complement strand
TGTCCGGACAATACTTTTTCTCATTGTCTGGACTATGGAGCCCCGCTGAAGGTTCAGCCTAGTAATCTGCTTCGTGACGGCGCCAACCGTTCTGCCCTGAGGAAGCTTCTCCACTATCTCCTCGACCGACGCGCCTCCAGAATACAGCTGGGCTATAAGCTGCTTCTCTTCGGCTGTCCAACGCCTACCTCTTGCCACGCGATCACCTCAAAGCCGCCAATACGTCTAGCACGATCTTGCCCAAGGATGTGGCGAGGAGGACCCAGATGATCTTCTGATAGAAGCCTGCGTGTTCGAGACGCTCCTCGAGCACCGCGACCCTGACCTCGAGACTGTTTATCCTCTCGTCCTTGGTCAGCTTCTTAGGCTTCTTCTCGGCGGGACTCGAACCCGCAAACCTCTTCAGGACTATATGGTTGTTTTCTTTCTGCGCCCACCCGTCTTTTCTGCGCAAAACCTGGATGGACTCCTTGACGAATCTGCGGAGCCTCTTCTTCAGCTTGGGATCCAGCGCATCTCTCTGGATGACCTCGATCCTATCGATCATCGAGAAGAGGATCACGTTGTAGTGATAGGCTGAGCCCTGGTCGATGATCTCCTTGGCAAGCACTAGATGCTTTCGCGCCAGGCCCTTGACGCCTAGGTAGAAGCCGGTGCTGTGAACGTGCGTCTCAACGGCTTCTCCAGGCCTGCCGGAGCTCACTTCGCTAGCGTCGTACCAGTAGACATCGATTCGATCGCCGAAGTTCAAGCCCCTGATCGTTTCCTCGATGTCTTCAGCCATTCCCACAGACCTCGTAGTTCGTGATGATCAGGTTGGTGAAGCTCGATCTGTTTCCCCCGCTCTCCGTCCTACTCGCCGTGAGTATTTGACTCGCCTCGCGTATGTGGAAGCCCTCATAGAGTCGGCGGATCGCCGGATGATCGTTATAGGTCAGCAGCCACTTGCCCCTTATCTCACCGAGGATCCTGCGCAGATCACGGTGATCTTGCTCCGAGAAGTTGTGCCGGTAGTAGTCTAAGCCGTAGTAGGGTGGATCGCAGAAGAAGAACGTCTCAGGCGTATCCCAGTTCCTAAAGCATCCGCGGAAGTCGAGGCAGTCGATGTAACAGTTCCTGAGCCGCTGCGTGATCAGCTCAGTCTTTTCCAGAGCGCTCCAGAAGACCTCGGGCGCATGCTTATGCGCCTTCCGTTTGAACCCCCAGCCCCTGTCGAGCGTCCCGCTGAAGCTGCTTCGAAGCACATAGTAGAACCGCGCGGCACGCTCCACCGGATCCTCCGGCGGAGGCTCCTCCAACCATCTCACATAGAGCCTTCGACTGTAAAGTATCCCTCTGAGTCGCTCGACAAACTCGTCTCGACGGTCGCGTACTACGCAGAACAGGTTCACGATCTCGCCGTCTACATCGTTGTACACCTCTACAGGACTAGGCGGCTTGTTGAAGAGAAGATTGGCAGCTCCTCCGAACACCTCCACATAAATATGGTGCTGCGGAATCAACGGCAACAATACCTTGAGCAGATTGAACTTTCCGCCGATGTAGGGGAAGAAGCAGAGCCTAGCCAACACAATGTCGGCATGACCAAGTTGGCGAGCCTGATTTAAAGCGATTCAACGGTTTTAGAAGAATGAGAAAAATGAGAAGAGTTAGAAGAATGAGAAACACTAGAGAAATTAGAAAATAGGAACAAAAAGTGCACGCGACTAAGGTTTCATCTGTAGTTTCTGACTTTTGTTAGCGCGCGCTATAGGTTCAGCGTCGTCTGTCTCATACCGTGGACAATCTGTCTCTTCAGCTTCTGTTCGTCGTATCCAAAGGGACTCAGGATGTTAGCTCCCGCGAGAATGAGCATCTCCGAATACTCTTCTACGTCAAACTGGGTTTCGCTATCGATGAGTTCTGCAACTCTCACACGCTCCATAGGCCTGCTGTTATCAGCGTCCGTCACCACGTACCGCACCGTCTGTCCACCAGACACATCCACTCCCTCCCTCGTCAGCTGCTTTGCAGCGATTGCCTGGAACACGTCATGAGCGTACCTGTCCGGACGCATAGACAGCTGCTTCGCGATGATCAGGTCCCGGATGTCGATTTCGCCTCTTCGCAACTTCTCTGCACAGCCTCTCAAGACTTCTATCGACTCGGGAATCTTCTCCGTGAACGCCTCGGAATCCGAGGCCTTCGCGAGGACGCTGATCATTTCGCGCTGGGCGTTTCTAATGAGGGGCGGAGTATCTCTCCTGACCGCTTCGATGCCTCTCACCTTGATCTTGCCGGATTCGAACACCCCGTAGTATCGGTTGAGGACAGGCACAGCCGCATGCATTCTCGACGGGAGGAACACGATCCATCGATATCGTCCCTCCACGCTAAGCCGTACACCCGTTTCTCCATAGACAGCCTCGCAGAGCTCCGAACACTCTCTAGGGGACGCTCCTTCCTTCTTCAGCCACAGAGAGTCAACGATGCCGTGCACCACTTCGAACCCCCTCTCCTCGGCTATGCGCACGGTCCTAAGGAGAGCGTCTCGGGCGAAGGCGCAGACCGCGATGTGCGCGTCAACCCTACCGAAGCGGGCGTTCCTGTAGCCCAGATAGCCAAAGCACGTCACCAATATCCACTTCAACGCCTTCTGCCTGCGATCATATACTCGCCGTGACTCAGGATCCTTAGCATCGTCTCTAAGACGCTTGTACGCGACGCGCTTCTCGAGGGTCATCTTCAACGACCGCGGAACGATGCCCTCGCGCTTCTCGCAGATGTTGTAGCCGAGCTCAGGAACCCTCAGCTTCGAGTCCGGACAGCACTTGCAGAGCACGGTTTCAGCCGAGATGTTCCGCTTCGCCATCAGCGTCGGATACATAGACGAGAAGTCAACCTCGGTGACCCCGTCATGTATGCCGAGGCTGGGCTCGAAGACGTAGCCTCCCCTGTCAGCCACAATCAGCTCACGTCCCGATTTGAAGTTCTCGGGCTCGCCCTTCTTCCAAGGAATGAGTATGCCATCCTTAGTTGCCTGGTAAAGCTGCAGGGACGACATGATCGAGCCGATCGAGGCTCTAGCTGCCTTATGAAGGGGCACTCTGCACGTCCTCGCAACCTCGATCAGCCCGTCGAGTCCACATGCTGAGTAGATGAACGTGTTCGCCTCATCCACGTGGATTCTGCCATAAAGCCGATGAGTCGGTGCCTTGTAGCAGACTCTGCCGTACGAGAAGAAAGTCGTTCCACGCCTCTTCTCCGCTCTGAGGGGTACACGCTCTCGTCCCATTGCGAGTTTGTTGAGAACCCCGTTCTCCAGTGCCCTGCGGGCAAGATATGGGAAGAGAAACGCGTCTCCGCCATCGGTGAGGATAATATCGGGATCCTTCTCCCCGACGGCCTCGATCATCCTAAGGATCTTCTCGCCTTCATCACCTCCATCGATAACTGTGCATTCCCCATCGCATTCAAGGACGATTGAGCCGATGGGATCCTTGAAGCTTGGAACCTTTCTCTCCGCAGCCACCACCACGCGCAATGACATTATTTTGAGAGGCGGAGTCCTGTAGTCTACGCTCTCCACAGAGTCCAGTAACCTGTAAGCGAGTCTGTTTCCCTGAGCATCGACCTCGAGGAACGCGAGGGGAAAGATTCCTCTATCGTAGAGGTAGCTCTGGGCATCAGGGACGTCCACGTTTCGAAGCCTGATGCTCTCTCCAAAGCCCTGTAGTTGACGAGCAACGTGAGGTATCCCACGATGGTCGGTGACCGTGATCTCCAACACCCTCGACTTCCTGTTGTCCATGAAATCCGCGCATTTCTCGACATAGCGCCACCTGACCACCGAATCGACGGTCATAAGCTGCTCCTCCAGTCTGGAGAGGTCGGCAGCTGCGCCTGAAGCGTAGATCTTTGGGTAGAACCTATCAGAGAGTCTCAACCGTTCGCCACTCTCAGCTATGATCCAGACCGCCATCTCGCCTGGTCCAGAAGGGTAGATGTCGAGCAACCAGCCTCGGAGCGGACTATGGCTGGTTGAGCCTTCTTTCCAGCTTGTCAAGCCTCTCCTTCATCTCCATCAGCTCTTTCTCTTGTTGGAGGAGGATCGATATGACCATCGCCTCCAACAGTACAGGCCTTGCAGCCATCCCGCCTGCAGACGCGTGTAGCCTGCAGGCGTCCATCATGCGGTCGAAGGCCTCGGCGTCGGTCTTTCTCAGAGCTTTCCTGAAGCTCTTCCACTTCTCGATCTCGCCTTCCAGCGCCTGACGATATGAGGGGACCGTTCTGCCCAATCACCGTGCCTCCATGAACATGTCCATAGTGACGGTTTCTGAGGATAGGAGGGTGGTGAAGGGCAACAGCCTCGGATGCTTCTCCGGAACGAAGCACAGTGCACCTCCAGACTCTGTAATCTTCAACACGATGTCCGCGTTCCCGAATAGAATCGACTCCAGAAAGCGGCTTCTTCGAGAGCTGGCGTGTGGAAGATGCGAGGCGACAACGATGACTCGTCTTCTAGACGCAAGATCCGAGAGGTGCCCAATCATCTTCTTGAAGAGGTCTATCCCCTTGCCTCCATGCACATCCTTGTCAAGGAACAGTACGACTACGTCTGAGACGATGACGAGTCTGGCATCATACTTCTTCAGCGCCTCCTCCAGCCTCTCGAAGATCAGGGCGGTCAACTGGTAAGCCGTGAACGCTCTGGAGACGTGTATCCTGTCAAGCACGTTTTCCGGCTCCAAGCCATGATCTTGCGCTATCGCCGATACGCCGTACGGGTCAAAGGTGTTGCCGCCGTCGATGTAGACGACCTGTGAGTCCAGTCCGCCCATCCTCAAGGGTAGCTGACACCGGACGCAGAGGAAGAATGGTAGCTTCCTACAAATCGAGTGCCCATACAAGGCTGCGAAGTCGCCTTTCTGAAGACCTGGAAAAGCCTCGTCTATCCGCTCGAAGCCGAAGGACAGTCTTCTCCCGTTGTTGGTGTGCAACGCGACCACGACCTGAAAGGGCTCACGCTGATCAAACATCCATGTGGGGACAGAACGCCCCTGCGCGCAAGAAAAATCGTCAGGTCGGAAGATAAGCACCCACGTACCTTAGGGGGGAGGGGGGTCAAAACCGCAAATAAGTCATACGTCTGAAATACTATCCAGGGCCTCTTCTACGTTCCTAAACTGCTTGTCGGGCAAGCGCTCGCTAAAAGCGAACCTTGCCTCTAGTCCATTATCTCTACGACTTCTTTTACCCTTATGCATAATGTGCCGCCTGTTTTATACAGGTCCGCAACCGCCTTGAACCTTGAGTCCTTCTTTACTAGTGCTTTAGGCCCGTTGTATTCTTCAGGTGTCAGTCGAGCCCTCCACCTATCATTGACCATGACGACGGCCGATCCTGGATACATCTTCTCGACGGTTATCTCGTACACTTTTCTGCCAGCGGATTTCGCAGCTGATGTTGTAGCATAATGGCCTTGACCTACCTCCGTAACAAGACCTTCTTTAACCATCTTTCCAACAGCAGCCTCTAGAATGTGGAAGGATACGCCTTCATACTCCATATCTGAAGTGATTTGACCTATATCTGCGCCGGAAGGTCCTCTTTCCAAAAGCTTCATGTACAGGGTTCGTGAGGCGCGTTCAACCTCCCTGTCAAACTCCCTCAAAGCTTCGACTTCGGGTCTCTCAATTTCAGGTTCAGCCTTGACCCGCCTTGCTTCCTCCTCCAACGTTTTCAGCTCCATCGCCGTCAGCGGGTCTGGCGCCGGTTTCGAACGCTTCCTGTGGATGGGCTGGAGCTTCAGGTTCATATTTTCAGCGATATTCTTCATCCTCTCGGTTCTTCTCTTGCTGGCGTAGAGGTAGATCATGTCGAGACTTTCGTTCGTCGCTAGGATCGTGACTCTTCCGGGCGCTTTTCTTCCTGTTCTCCCACGCCTCTGAATGTACCTAATCTCGCTTGGTATGGGCTCATAGAATATGACGTGGTCCACCGCCGGGATGTCTAGGCCTTCCTCTGCGATCGAGGTGGCCACCAAGACGTTCAGCTCGCCGTTTTCAAGCATTCTTATCTTTTCAGCCTGCTCCTCCTGCGTCAGGCCTTTGTCCAACGTTTTTGAAGCTTGCCCGACGAACCTGTCAGCCTTCACGCTTGGAATGGTGCCCAGTTCTTCCACCAGATGACTCGCTGTATCTCTGTACTGTGTGAAGGCAAGCATCCTTGAGGAGGGCTTATTCGAGACCCGATCCTTCACGATCTGCGCTAGTAGTTCAGCCTTCGGATGTTCTATAGAACTGTTCTCCACGGAGGCTTTGAGGCTCCTATATTCTGGCTCGTTTACGAGTATGGCGTAGCTGCGTTTCTCTGCCTTCTCCAACTCAACCTTGCCGAGGAACGCTCTTAGCGTATGTACTCCCTGCGTCTCCAAAAGTTCAAGCATGTGAAACAGTGTTAACGCTAGTGACTGGTTTATGATGGCTGTGAAGATTCTACCGGTCTCTTCTTCTATGCTCTCTTCAAGCATGAATCTGAGCTCGTTTCCGGCCTCTATCAGAGTCCTCCTAGCCACATATTTCGGTTTATCCTTGATTATCCCCTTATGGTACAGCCAGTTCAGCCTTTCGTCCAGCATCGACCTGATCCGGGATCTTATCTCCACGTATTCTTTTGGCAAGTTGACCCTCTTCCACTCGATCTCTATGGGTTGGATGTAAGGCTTGACATCAGGGTCTTCCTCGCTCCTGTACTCAACCCGTTCAATGTACAGGTTTCTGCAAACTTCTGAAACCCTGCTCAGGTCCGAGCCGGGCGAAGCCGTCATACCGAGGATCAGCGGATAAGCTGCTTGAGAGACGTAGAGCTGCGCAATGTCCGTGTACGCGTATTCTTTGACGGCTCGATGGCACTCGTCGAAGACGAGTAGACCGTAATTATTGAGCGAGAACCTATGTTCTAATAGGTCGTTTCTGACGACTTGAGGCGTCGAGAATACGACTTTAGCCTCGCCTTTCCATACGATCCCCCTATATTCCGGAGGTGTCTCACCAGTCAGAAGCACGGTGTCCTTCTCTCGAAGCTTGAGTTGTCTCAAGAAGCTGTTCCTGTGCTGCGACACGAGAGGCCTTGTAGGAGCCATAACCAGAACCTTGGCATCCCTATAGTTGTACAGCACGTTAGCTGCGACTATAGCTGAGATAACCGTCTTACCTAACGCCGTTGGCAGGATAACCAGCGTGTTCCTTTCAGAGGCTGCGTCTGCGATACTCTTCTGGTAGAGCCGAAACTCTACGGCATCGGGCCAGATAAAAGGATGCTCTAGGTATTTCGGGCCGTAACTCTCCAACATACGAGCTACAGCTCTAAGACTCCTTCTTCCCTCCTACGTTTCCCAGCCTCAACCTTCGGATTGACCGAGTCAACCATGCCTAAGAGCTTGGGCAACTTCTCATCGCGGAACAGTTCCTTGAATTCTTCAAGTTCCGCGCTCGACCTCAAGACGAGTCCACGCCTCTTCTTAGGATTGCCAGTTTCGTCTACAGGGTTGAGCTCGACTACTAACCGGGCCGGCGAGCTCCTGTAGGGCGGGAGTTTCAGCACGAAGACGCCTGCAACACTCGTCCTTATCCTAGACCAGTCTTTTCCAGTCTTAAGAAAATCGGTGAGTTTCTCCTCGGACAATGGATGTTCCCCGTTTAGATTTCAATCCGCCAAAAAGTTAAGCCTTTCCATCATTACACACGTGCGCGGAACTACATAGGCTAAGCACGATATACAACGACAATAATGAAGGTGCGCGTTTTTTAATCTGATGTTTGAAGTTTGAAAGACTATGAAAACCAAGCACAAAAAATATGGGGAGTAGAGATTGCGGGTGGAAACTCCGTTTAAAGCGGAGATCACATCTGTTCTTTAGAATGGTTTAGAGCCTTGCGAAGCCACTCGTTAAACCAGAAACTCGCCCGTGCGAGTATTGCGGCATCCTTCGCAGTCAGTCCCTGTTATACGGCGGTGAGTATTCGTTTATTAACATCCGCTCAACAAATCGAACGATATTTTCATCCTTCTTTTCAAACGGTATGAATGACAAAGAGAAGTTATCCTTGATAAAGGAGACTGCCCCCTGTCCTGGGTTTAGATCATGCTTCTTAGCAAGCTGTTTTCTAAAAACGCTTTTGGTATAACTTGAGCGCAAATGTTGATATTTGATTCTTTGGCGCAACCCCTTTTTTCCTATAGCGCGACCTACATAAGCTATTTTACCAGTTTCTTTTGAGCGAAAAAAATAAACACCAATGTCTGTAGTGATAGAATCAAGATCGTTTGGATCATGCCGTTTTGAGTTCAGAAGTGTAGCAGCACATTTGAATGCCTTTTCTAAATCACGCTTCGTTTTCGAAAACATAACAGAAGTGTCCTTCCTCAAACCTCTTTCTAGCTTTCCAAAGAACAGATCTATTAAAGATTCTGATCTCGCGCGCAAAATAGCCTGTCCTATTTGAAGATACTGTAAACTCCGCTTAAACCGTAGATTGCGGGTGATATCTCCACTTAGGGTAGGGTTCGATTCCCACCCGGTCCACCACAGATTCTCCAAGCCCCCTTCGCAAATATGCACCTATACTCTTAATATTTGAAATGTAAATAGCTCTTCATGAAGTGTTGCAGGATTGTTCTATCAACCAGTATCTGTAAGGGAAGCGATTGAGAATGTGAATGATACTTGGTATCTACCGGCAGTTCAAAGGCCTTACGACTGGGGTGAGAGAAATAAGAAAGAAGAGTTCATCTACAAACTCTTCGATTCTATAATCCGAGAATACCCTATCGGCACCCTGATAATATGGGAAACGGGTGAGGCGATTCCATTCAGGCCCTTCTTAGAAGATTATGATTCAGAAAAGCTCACAAAAATCATGGATAGAGGCTTGTGGAGTAGAAAGGACAAGCGTCTAATTTACGATGGGCAACAAAGATTGCAGAGCCTCTATTCATGCCTTAAGTTCACATTTCACAACAAAGTCCTCTGCTGTAACCTATTGTTTGACCCAAATTCAGACAAGGAACATCACGGATTCAAGTTCTTCCCAAAACATGAGGAGCCAGAATCAGGTTACATAAAACTGAATGAGGTATTTTCCTGCGATCGAAGGCAACTAGCCGAATTTGAGGAAAGAGTCCTCGAAAGATTGCGAAACTCGAAAAAGGATCTGAGCAAAGAAGAAGAACTCGTAGCAAAGAACAATCTTAAACAGCTCTGGAAACTGTTCGTAGACTACGATACCAAGTTGCTGTCATATTATCCTCTTCAGAAGGATTTGAATGAAAAAGAGGTATTGGATATTTTCAAAAGGATAAACACGACCGGCATGGTATTGACGAAATCGGAGATCCTGTTCTCCGAAATAAAAAGGATTCAGTTTGATTTTGAAGAACAGATCTGGGAAACCAATCTAAGAATCAAGAAAAAGACCAACGGCTTCTCATTCGGTCCCGACAACATACTTCAGGTTCTAAACTTATTGGTAAAAGGAACAGTGAGAGTTGATCCCGAAAGAGTTGATGAATCTGACTTAAAGGAGTTTGTTTCTGTATGGTCTGGGCTTCAGTTTCCTTTGAACTCATTCTTTTATGATTTTCTATATCGAGAGTTCAAGATAACGCATGAAGGAATAATTCGATCCAAACAGGCGATGATCCCTCTAATCGTCTATTTTTATTATATGCGAGTATTGAAAGAGCGCAAATTCAAGGATTTTTCAATTGATTCAATCAACAATATGAAAAAATATCTTATATTCTCGCAATTGCTTTACTGGGATCTCCAAAGCTACATAGATAATTTTCACAAACTCATCAAAAACCAATTTGACAAGGTAGGAAACTGTGATTTTCCATTTCAGAAACTGAAAGACTTTGTAAAGAAGGACACAAGAAGATCAATTAAATTAAAAACTTATGATTTCGACTATGGCTCTCAACGTTGGTTTATGCTGAAAGTACTGACGCCTAACAGAGCATTCTCGTTCGTAGGCGATCCAGATGAGAGGTTCGACCCAGAAATAGACCACATCTTCCCTTGTGCCCTTCAGTCGAAGATACCATATCCTGAGAAGTATTACGGAGCTGTCTGGACGACATGGAACACGCAACCTGTAAAAGGGGAGATCAACAATCTTAAACGAATGGATTCACCGAGGGATTTCTTTAAGAAATACCCCCAATACCTCAAGGACTACGACTTTCTTCCAACCGAAGACCTTAATGATGAAATATGGTTGGACAAAAATGCTAAGAATTTTATCCAAGCCAGGAAGATGAAGATCATTTTGTGGGTAAAGGAGAATTATGGCATAGACATCAGATCTTAAATGTCCAACATACTTGCGTATGCGACGAACAAGAAAAAGGGGTGTGGAGGCTAGCTGGTGATATCTCCACAGCTAAGCATGTAAAGGCTTAGAAAGTATTGTTTCAATATAGCGCGCGCTAAAAAATAGGAGGGCTTGGTATATTCTCGCTCAAACGGCGGCCTCCTCCGGGAGACCAAAACAAGAGATCTCGAGAAAAAAGAAGGGGCTGTGGAGTTTAGCGGGAGATATCTCCACATGTAGGTATATAAAAGCTTATAATACCTACTTTTACGCGTGTGATCATAATAGATGGAATGGTAATGCCTCGTAGAAAGTCACCGAAGAAAAGCAAGCATAGAACTGTTGGCATAGAAGCGATTGTCGAGCCAGGCGTTGGGGCTCTGTATATGAGAAGCCCATGGATGAAAAAGCTTAGTGGACTAGGAAAAAAACGAAAGCTGACTGAGAAAAGACGGCAGAAATAGGTCGCAAATCGCAAACCTTGCCAGCCACATCGTGTGAACCGATAAAAAATAGGGGAGGTGGAGTTTAGCGGGAGATATCTCCACTTTAGGGTAGATCAGCGATAACCCTCATGTTTTCACGCAGACTAATCATTTCAGAGACTACTTCCGCTTTCTGAAAACAGGCATCGCATCAATTTTTTCGTATTCTCCTGGAACAACATCCATTTTGAATAGTTCTCCACCCCAGATGCAATTTTCTCCAACTATTTTGACATCTGGCCATTCATCAGTATTTAATGCTAAACCAAGGTGCGCTTCATCTCTTGGATGTATTAGATTAACATTATATGAAACAAAATTCAAGGTTTTCCCCCCAGAGATAATTCTTGCATTTGATGTTTCTTCACATTCAAGAATTCTTTTTGAACTATCTTCTGGTTTCACAGATACCTTGATGTTCTCTTTTAGTTGGGATGTCAAATTAATAATATTTAAGCTGAAATACGCTTTATTTGGCTCTATGTGTTTAGCCACAATTACAGGCACTTTTTCGTTCTGATATGCAATGTTTGAATGATTTTCAATGGTAATTCTTTGGCGATAGCCTGACCGAGGTATGGCTGCCCATTTCTGTCTAAAAAGCATCACCTGAAAATGACCCATGCCCACTAAAACTTGTAACAAATCACGCACCCCTTTTCCTTCAGGTGCTTCTTTGCGAAAATCAGCGTATTTCTTCTCTCTAACATAAAGAGGTGGCTTGCAATCTTCAATAAGTATTGGTAGAATGAATGGCCTTTTTTCTTCAAACTCTCGGGTGAAAGCCATTTGAAGTTCTCTTTTGACCCAATTGCTTTCTATAGAATTGTTTGATAATACAACACCAAAATAATTTGTCTTCGAGATTCCTTCCTCAATTTTTTCGATTAAACTATCTCCAACCTTCAGTTCACCGACATCAACCCAAGTTGCGATGCCGTGTTTACCTAGTTCACGAGCTAACCAGTTTACAAATGGTTTGTCTTTAGAACTATGACAAACAAATAGGTCGTACATTTCCAAAATAAAAGGAGTTTATCGCAACATTAAGCATTTCGGTCTTCCAAAAAAACAATTAAAAAAGCGGCATAGACTCTGTCTCAGAGTGGTTACGCTGAGGCAACTTCAAAGTCCAAGCTGTCAACGCGTTTATGATTATGGGCAGATGCGTGATCTGTGGAAAAGAAACCGTGAAGGTTCTCTACAAAGACGCCATCGTCAAGACTTACATCTGCTCAGAGCAATGCTTACAGAAATATTTCCAACAGGTAGGCGGCGTCAAATCCGTACAGAAAAAACTCAAAGAAGACGAAGCGTGGCTGGACTAAGAAAAAAGAGAGGAGGAGTGGAGATTTGCGGGAGATATCTCCACATATGGGTATGTAAAAGCTTAGAAAGCGTCTAAAATGATCCGGTGACTATGAGTTTATACGCTCTTGGAATATACTTCAAAAAAGAAGAGGGGTTATTGGAGTCTTCTGCCGCATTTGGGACAGAAGACTGTGCCTGGTGATAGCGGTGTTCCGCAGCCTGGACAGTATGCGGTCGGCGGCGCAGTTGGCGGTGGTGTGGGCGCGTATACTGGTGCTGCTGGTGGGGCTTCCTTCGGTTTTCTGCTCCTCAAGAAGAATATTGCCACGCCGACGATGACGGCGGCTAAGACGCCTATCAGAATGTAAAACATCATGGGATCCAAGCCGAAGATCAACGCCTTCACCGTGTATGATGCGACCGTAGACTCAGCGATGTTTCCGGCCTTATCCTCGGCCCTTATCTTGAACTGCACCGTCGTCCCGCCTGCCTGCGCCGGTATAGTGCCTGTGTACGGGGTGTCGCCGGAGACCATAGCGACGCTCGTCCATGCGGTTCCACCGTCCGTGGAGTACCGAAGTGTGACCGTTTTTATGCCTGACTCAGCCTCAGTAATGTTTGCGATGACTGTGACGATGTCCGTGGGCTGAGGGGTCTGAGGAGTATATTTGACGTTGCTGATCGATGGAGGTGTGAGGTCTACTGGCTGCCAGTCAGGATCTTCATCCCATACCGAGTTGCTTGTAAGCTTGGTCACGCCTGAGCCATCACTGTTCATGACATAGATCTCGGGATCGCCGTCACGGTCACTTTCAAACACGATTTTTTTACCGTCAGGAGACCAAGCGGGAACACCATCGAACGCCGGGTCATTGGTGAGTCTGGTAACGCCTGAGCCATCACTATTCATAACGTAGATCTCGTAGTTTCCGTCACGGTTGCTGATGAAGGCGATCTTCTTTCCGTCGGGAGACCAGTCAGGTTGTTCATCGTCTGCAGAATTATTGGTAAGTCGAGTTGGATTCGATCCGTCGGGATTCATAACATAGATTTCGCCGTTGCCGTCACGGTAACTATTGAACGCTATCTTTGTGCCGTCAGGAGACCAAGCGGGAACACCATCGAACGCCGGGTCATTGGTGAGTCTGGTAACGCCTGAGCCATCACTATTCATAACATAGATTTCGCCGTTGCCGTCACGGTAACTATTGAACGCTATCTTTGTGCCGTCAGGAGACCAAACGGGACAGTGATCGCTTGCAGGGTTGTTGGTGAGTCTGGTCACGCCTGAGCCATCAGCACTCATTACGTAGATCTCCCAGTTGCCGTCACGGTAGCTCATGAAGGCGATTTTTGTGCTGTCAGGAGACCAAGCAGGCCACTCATCGCTTGCTGGGTTGTTTGTCAGTCTAGTCACGCCTGATCCGTCGGGATTCATGGCATAGATCTCATAGTTGCCGTCACGGGTGCTGGAGAAGGCGATCTTGCCGTTTGTTCCTAGGAAGGCAGCTTGGACAGGCTGAGTCGATGGTAATGCTGCGTATGTGCATGAGACTAAGACCATAATCACAGCTGCTGCGACCAGAAGCATGCGCATATGCGTAACATTGTTGAAGAAGCTTTTTCGCCTCTTACATTCGAGAATCAGCTTCAATCCCTCTATTGAAAACCTGATGGAAATATGTGCCGAGTTCAGCCTTTAAAGATTTGTAGCCCTGTCATGCAACTCAATAAAAAGAGGGTGTGGAGTATAGCGGGAGATATCTCCACAGTAGGGTATGTAAAAGCTTATAATGCCACGTTTTGCGTATATATGCTCTAGCCTCATCTGCGTTAACGGAAGATTTTGCCGCCATTCAAAAAAGGAATACCCTCATGATTCTTGATGACGCTTTGGTTTTTTTGAGAAACGACGTGTTTCCTGTCAGACCAAAACCAGGGCTCTTCAATCAATACAATGACAGGAATTTAAGGGTAGATTTGCCTAACGCCGACAATATCAGAAGGGAGAATCTGGAGAATTACTTGAAAAGTTTCTCGAAGCGACCTTATGTTCTTGTGGTAGGTGAAGCTCCAGGGCCTTGGGGAGCCCGTTTTTCTGGTGTGCCATTCACGACAGAAAAACAACTGTGTGAAGGAAAGCTTCCATTTACAGGCAAACGATCCAGCAAAAACGGTTCACCACATCCCAGAGAGAAGGGGCAAGGACGAACTGCAATAACCTTTTGGAAAGTCATGTCGCCCTATCACCCAAAATTCTTTGCTTGGGACTGCGTTCCGTTTCACCCTCACAGGTCAGATGATATTCTGTCCATCCGAAAGCCTAAACGGACGGAGATACGCGAGTACTCCGGGCTTCTGTCCACGATTCATGAACTGATCAAGCCAAAGAGAATTGTTGCGGTTGGAAGAACCGCAGAGTGGGCACTGGACAGCATAGGCATCGAGTCAGTCTACGTGCGTCACCCGTCCAGAAGTGGGGCAAAACGATTTGAAGATGGTATTAGGAAAATCCTCAGTGGTCTGTAAGACGCCTTTGTGCGAACAAATCGCTTTACAAAAGATAGGGAATGCAGCGCCTTATCTGAAAACGCAAAAAAAGAGGGGTTTGCGGGGTTACTTATTCGGGTGACATCTCCAGCGTAGGGAACATTTCGGCAAATGTATCCGCAATCAGCATATTCTCATACATAAAAACCAGGAACTTAGTGCCTAAAACAGAAAAAAGAGGGGGGAGAGTGTGTTGAGTAGTAGGTCAAATTCACCCCGTGGGGTTCGTGTCCCGCCGGGCCCGCCACACACACCCCAAGAATGAAATGTTTGAATCAAGGTCCGGTAACTTCGTGAACTATCCTCAAGAACTCCTCATCTGAGAGAACGCTCTTCCTCTTCTCAGACTTCCTCTTAACCTTGAGAAGGATCTTCTTAACGTCTTCTGTAGACGCTTCTATA
>Ga0315282_10009863_pt1 | contig 15109 bp, 10 predicted proteins | sample YL17G07_20_MG_FD_203693 | JGI IMG/M metagenome (GOLD analysis project Ga0315282, IMG submission 203693) | Sediment microbial communities from Yellowstone Lake, YNP, Wyoming, USA - YL17G07_20 | ecosystem: Environmental > Aquatic > Freshwater > Lake > Sediment | place: USA: Wyoming | collected... | reverse complement strand
CGAGGATGCGGCCGTAAGAGGCGAGTTGCCCGTCGAGGTATTTCTTCTTCTCGACCGCCAGGCGGAAAGTGTCGCCGGGCCGGGTGTCGGTGTAGAAGTCGAGGTCCCATCCGAAGATGTCGGCCAGGCGCAAGGCCAGTTCGGGTGCTTCGCCAGCCTCGATGACGGCGTTAAAAAGCGAATCTTCGACGCTGCCGAAGACGCCAGCCGTTTCCGTGGTGACGGGGATGGGAGTGACCTCGGCGCGAAGAGTTCCCTGGAGAGGCGTGATCCGCAGGAGTTGCTCGGCATCGATCTGGTAGCTCACCTCGTGGAGCCCATCCGCGACCGAGCGGCCTACCGTCAGCAGGTTGCCCGCGCGGAGACGCCGGAAATCGAACACCGGCTGAGCAGATTGTACGAGGCCGAACACCGTCGTGGCGTCCAAACCCATTTGCTGGAGGCTGTCGCTGAAGTTGAGGCCAGGGCGGATAATGGTTTTGGTGAATACGACCATATGCGCGGCTACCCAGCGAGCCGCCTGGCTGGCCCGCTGCTCCTCCCGGCGCAGGTTTCGCTCCGCCGAGCGCCGCATGCGGATTGAAACGCCCAGCAGGGCCGCACCTGCTACGGCGACGGCCAGGGTCACGAGAACGGGTCGGCGGCCCAGCATGCTCCACATACCACGGTCTGCGCGGCCGTGATCGGTCTCCATGAGACAAGAACATAACCTAGAGCGGCCCTTTTGCCCAAGTCAAATCTGCCCCGCCTCCGAAGGTTGAGGGAGTGGGGTGTCACGCCGGTGAGGGGCAGCCAGGTAAGCTGCCCATCTGGCATCGCCGCGCATCAAGTGCAGAGGGGCACAAGACCCACCTGCCGAATCCCAGGTTCTGCGTTCCTTGACAAGCTGTGCAGGTATCCCCAACAATGGCGGCTCGTATTTCGCAGCTGTCAGCAGTCGGCAGTTGGCGATGGGCGGGAGCTTAGCGAGATGGTGGAAGAGGAATGTAGCGCTGCCCTTCAGGGCGGCATGCCAGGCTCGGCTTACGGCTGGTGGCCAAAAGCATGCTGGGCTAAAGCCCAGCGCTAAAGCCCGGCGCTGCGGCTGAAAGCTAACAACGAAAGGTCGAATTCATGCGCTGGAGCCAACTGTTCATTCCCACGTTGCGCGAAGTGCCGGCGGAAGCCGAAGTCCCAAGCCATCAGCTCCTGCTGCGGGCAGGCTACGTCCGTCAGGTGGCGGCGGGCGTCTATGCTTACCTCTACCTTGCGCAAAGGTCGTTCCTGAAGATCGCGCAAATCATCCGCGAGGAGATGAATCGCATCGGGGGCCAGGAATTCTACCTGCCGGCGTTGAACCCCGCAGAACTGTGGCGCGAGAGCGGTCGGTATGACCTTTTCGGCGAGACGATGTTCAAGTTCAAGGACCGCACCCAGCACGACATGTGCCTGGGCGTGACGCACGAAGAGGAGATGACCAATATCGCGCGGGGTGAACTGCGGTCTTACAAGCAGCTTCCCCAGATCTGGTACCAGATCCAAGAAAAATTCCGCGATGAGCCGCGGCCCAAGTCCGGCCTGCTGCGCCTGCGGCAGTTCATCATGAAAGACTCCTATTCGTTCGATCTGGATGACGCGGGCCTGGACGTGAGCTACCGCAAGCACTACGACGCCTACTGCCGGATCTTCGAGCGATGCGGATTGAAGTACGTGGCGGTGGAGGCTTATTCGGGTGCGATGGGCGGAACGGTCTCGCACGAGTTCATGGTACCCACAGAAGCCGGCGAAGATTCCATTGCCGTGTGCGCGTGTGGCTATGCGGCCAACCGGGAGAAGGCGGAAGCGCGCGCCACGCCGGTCGAGGACTTGCCCGGCGAGGCTGCACCCGAGCCCTTGGCGACGCCGGGGATCAAAACCATCGACGACCTGGTCCAGTTCACGGGCGAAAGCCCGGCGCGCCTGATGAAAACCCTGGTGTACATCGTGGAGAGCAAGCCCGTCGTGCTTCTCGTGCGCGGCGATCACACCCTGAGCGAGACGAAGCTCGCCACCACCCTCGGGACAGACGTGTTCCGTCCCGCCACCCCTGAGGAAGCTTTCGCCCTGCACGGGGCGCATATCGGTTCACTCGGCCCCGTAGACGTGAAAGGGGCGCGGATGCTCGCGGACCGCGCGCTCGAAGGGCGGAGGAACCTCATCACCGGCGCGAACCGTGACGACTACCACCTGCGCAACGTCACCCCCGGCCGGGATTTCACTCCCGAGTACGCGGACCTGCGGGTGGTTTCCACCGGTGACCTGTGTATCCAGTGCGGCAGACCCCTGCGCGTGAGTGTGGCGGTCGAGCTGGGTCACGTCTTCAAGCTGGGGCGGCGTTACTCGGAGGCCATGCACGCCACGGTGCTCGACGCGAACGGCCAGGAAGTGCCGCTGGTGATGGGGTCTTACGGCATTGGCCTGGAGCGCATCTTGAGCGCCGCGGCCGAACAGAACCACGATGAAGACGGTATGTTCCTGCCCTCCAGCATCGCTCCCTTTGAGGTCATCCTGACGGCGGCCAATATGGATGATGAGCAGGTTCTATCTGCCGCGGAGAAGCTCTACAAGGAGATGCGTGCAAAGTCCATCGACCTGCTCTTCGACGATCGCGCCGAGAGGCCGGGTGTGAAGTTCAAGGACGCCGACCTGATCGGCGCTCCTTACCGCGTGACCGTGGGCAAACGGAAGCTGGAACGGGGCCAGGTGGAAATCTTCCAGCGCTCGACAAAGCAAATCCAGGATGTTAAGCTGGAGGCTGTTGTGCCATCCCTGTTGGAGAGGCGTCACGGCTAGTGCCGTTCCAACTTGATGCGCCTGGGCTGCAAGAGGGGTTGTGCCAGAGTGGGGGCGCGCGGGGCAATGCCCCGAATGTTGGCAAAGGGGCGTTGCGGAAGTCGCCCGAAGTAGTTGGAACGGCACGAACGCCAGGCGCAAGGGTGCAAGACAGGGGGAACCCATGCAGCGGTCGGACTCAGGCAAGGCCACCCTCAAGGCAGTTCTGGCTCTGCTGTTCCTTGGGGCGGTGGTGTACGCCGGCTTCAAGATCATCCCTGTGTACGTCGACAGCTTCGAGCTCCAGGACTACATCCGGCAGCAGAATCCCTTTTGGGTGACCCAGCGCGCCTCGGCCGAAGGAATACGGAACACCATCGTGGCGAAAGCCAGGGAGTTGGACCTTCCGGTGAGTCCCAACCAGGTGAAGGTTGATGCCGGCGGCGGCAGGGTTGCGGTCGCGCTTGACTACACCGTCTCTGTGGATCTGAAGGTCTATACCCTGGAGCTCCGCTTCACACCTTCGGCTGAGAACCGGCAGTTATAACCCGTGCCCGCCAGCCCATCGCCCGCAAGTCGCAAGTCCTCAGGCCCCCGGGGTGTTGCCAGATCGGCGAGGCGCCGGGGTCTCGCGTGGCGGAAGAAAGCCCTCCTTGCCACCGGCGTGCTCATCTTCCTGTTGGGCATCGGCATCTTCGTTTACTACTACGTGCGCTTTGCGCGGCTCATCGACGCCCGTCTGAGCGGGGACGTCTTTGCCAACGCCTCGCTGGTTTTTGCCGCTCCGACGGAGGTGAGAGTCGGTCAGCCGGGGAGCGCGGCGGAGTTCGCCTCACGGCTGCGCAAGGCCCTGTACGCGGAGGGGAAGAGCGGGTCTGAGGTAGGGACTTACAGACTCGTAGGCAACCGGCTGGAGATCTATCCAGGTCCCTTGTCGTTCTTCCAGGGCGAGGATTCTCGGCCGGGGCCCACCGCCTTGGTGTTTCGCGACGGGCACCTGGTTTCCATCACCACCCTTAACCGACCAGCCGCGCTGGAAAGCTGCCGACTCGAGCCGGAACTCATCACCACACTTTTTGACCGCGATCGGGGCAAGAGGCGCCTGGTGCGCTACCAGGACCTGCCCCAGGCGTTGATTGACGCCATTCTGGCGACGGAGGACCACCGCTTCTTTTCTCACCACGGGGTCAACCTATTCCGCATCATCTCGGCATCCATCTCCGGCCTGCGCGCGGACGAGCGCATCCGGGGCACCAGCACCCTGACCATGCAGTTGGCCCGCAATTTCTTCTTGACGCGGGAACGGACCCTGGAGCGGAAGGCAGCGGAGATTTTCCTGGCCCTGCTGCTCGAGCAGCGGTTGAGCAAGGAACAAATCTTCGAGCTCTACGCGAACCAGATCTACCTGGGCCAGCGCGGCAGTTTTTCCATCTACGGGGTGGGGGAAGCCGCGAGCGCTTACTTCAACAAAGATGTGGGCAGCCTCACGCTGCCCGAGGCTGCGCTGCTGGCAGGAATCATCCGCGGCCCTAATCTCGATTCGCCCTATAAGTACCCGGAGCGCGCGCTCGAGCGGCGGGATCACGTGCTGCGGCGGATGTTGGAGGTCGGCTTCATCACCCCGGTCCAGGCGGAGCGGGCCTCTGCCGCGCCCTTGGGACTTGCCCAGCAGAACGTGGAAGCGAGCCAGGCGCCCTTCTTCATCGACATGGTGCGGGACCAATTGCTGGCGCAGTTCCCCGAGCGCGACCTGCTTTCGCAAAGCTACCGCATCTACACCACTCTCGATCTCGACCTGCAAGCTGCCGCCTCTTACGCCGTGCGGGCCGGCATGACGGAGGTGGATCAGGAACTGAACAAACGCCAACGCGCGAAGAAGACGCCCGCCGACTATCTGCAACCGCAGGTAGCCCTCCTCGCGCTGGACCCGGCCTCGGGCGCCCTGCGGGCCCTAGTGGGCGGGCGCAATTACGCCTGGAGCCAATTGAACCACGTGCTGGCGCGACGCCAGCCGGGTTCATCCTTCAAGCCTTTTGTTTACGCCGCGGCTTTAAGCTCCGGCGTGGATGAATCCCAACCGCTGGTCACGCCCGCCACCGTGCTGGTGGATGAACCGACCACCTTCCAATTTGGTGACCAACCCTACGAGCCTGAGAACTACAAGAAGGAATATTATGGCGCCGTTTCGCTGCGGCAGGCGCTGGCGCATTCCTTGAATGTAGCCACGGTACGGCTGGCGGAAATGGTGGGGTATGACAAGGTGAGGAAGCTGGCGGTAGCGGCCGGCATCAACCGGGAACTGCTAGCCACGCCGGCGCTGGCGTTGGGCGCCTACGTGGCCACGCCGCTCGAGATTACGGGCGCTTACACGATCTTTGCGAACCGTGGCCAGTACGTTGGGCCCCGATTCATCCTGGCGGTGAACGACGCTGCGGGTCGCACTCTGTGGCGTAGCCCGGTCGAGACGCGTCCGGTGCTTGATCCGCGCGTGAGCTATCTCATGGTCAGCCTGATGCAGAGCGTCGTCGACAGCGGCACCGGAGCCGGCGTTCGCAGCCGCGGCTTCACGCTGCCGGCAGCAGGGAAAACCGGCACTTCTCACGACGGCTGGTTTGCCGGATTTACCTCGAACCTGCTCGCGGTGGTCTGGGTGGGCTACGACGACGATCGAGAACTCAGGCTGTCTGGCGCCGCCTCGGCCCTGCCGGTTTGGACCGAGTTCATGAAGCGTGCGACCCAGGTACCCGCTTACCAGGACACGCAGCCCTTCAGCGCACCCGAGGGGATTGTGACCGTCCCGATTGACTCGCGCACGAACCTGGTCGCCAGCGCCGAGTCGCCCGTGACACGAAACGAGGTCTTCATTGCCGGAACGGAGCCCGCCGCGGGCGGCCGCGGCGGAGGGGCTTCCGGAATCCTGAGTCGAATCTTCCAATCCGGCGCAACTCCGACGACGCCTGCGTCTGCCACAACAGCACTCCTGCCGCTGCCCGCCGGCGCGCCGCCGCCCTCGGTCGGCGGTGGAAATCCGCCATCGGCGAGTGTCCAGACCGAACCTCTGCCCGAAAAGAAAAAGCAAGGCGGAGTGGTTCGGAAGTTTCTCTCCATATTCAAAGGCAAGGACTCGGCGCCGCTGCCCCAGCCACCTCCTCCTAAGAAGGCCGAGCCGTAGGGAAAGAACGTTCGCAAACGCGTTCGGGACCGGCTATACTCCCTGTCAAAGTGAGGGGGAAGTATGAGACCAACACTCCACGTTCTAATGCTAGGAGGGGTAGCAGGTTGCTTGCTTGGCTTGGTCGCCGGAGGGCTAGCCGCCGGCCAGCAGACCGGGGAGCAACAATCCCAACCCACTCTCCCCACTCCCGTACCTCCTCCCGGGGCCAAGACTCCAGAGCCTGCCAAGCGTGAGTTCACGCTGGAAGACCGCGCCGACCTCTTCATGGCGAGGAAGGCCTATGCCGACGCGGTGGACTACTATCATCGTGCCCTGGCGGCGAAGGGGCGAACCAACGCGGCGCTATGGAACAAGCTGGGCATCGCTCAGCAGCAGCAAATGAACTACCGCGAGGCGCGCAAGGCTTACAAGGAGGCGATCCGGCGTGACAAGGATTTTTCTGAGCCTTGGAACAATCTGGGCACCACCTACTATCTGGAGGACAAACCCAAGAAATCCCTCAAGTATTACCGGCAGGCTATCAAGCTGAACCCTTCAGCCGCCTCGTTCCACTTGAACCTGGGGACGGCGTACTATCGCCAGAAGAAGGTCATCCTGGCCATCGAGGAATACCGCACGGCACTCATGCTTGACCCGAACGTCCTCACGGACCGCTCGACCCTGGGCACGGTCATGCAGCCGCGCGGCCTCACCGACGTGAAATTCTATTTCTACATGGCCAAGGTTTATGCTTCGCTGGGTCGCGCGGAGGAGGCTGTTCGGTATCTGCGGCGCTCCTTCGAAGACGGTTTCGACGACCTGAAGCTGCTGGATGACGACCCGGACTTCAAGAAGCTCAGCGAGTTTCCCGCTTACCTTGAGCTGAGAAAGAACCTGCCTAAGGCCATCAAGGAGTGATGCGGCCCGCCATTACTCCGACCTGACGCGCCAGCCCCCGTGGTGGAGCGGCACCCATCCCTGGCACTGGGGAGGTGGCCCCGGCGTCGGTGCTATAATGAGGGGTGGCGGGCGGCATGAGAAAGGCGTTCGGATTACTGATTCTGCTGCTTGCGGCGTGTGAGCTCCGAGGAGTAGCTTCGCCCCGCACTATCCTGGTGCTTCCTTTCGAAAATCAAAGCGCGCGCCCGGACCTGAACTGGATTTCTGAGAGTTTTGCGGAGATGCTCTCCTCCCGCTTATCCGCTGCCGACCGGTACGTCCTCAACAGAGGGGAGCGAAATGCGGCTTACGAACAGTTGGAAATTCCGCCGGGAACGCCGCTGACGCTGGCGAGCATCTACAAGGTCGCCGAGACGCTGGGCGTGGACTGGGCCGTCACGGGGAATTTCGCGGTCGAGGGCGAGCGCCTGACGGCGCGCGCTCAATTGCTGGATGTGCATCGCTTGCAGCTTGCGCCTGCCCTGGAAGCCACCGGCGAGCTTGCGGACCTGGTTGACCTCCAGGGCCGGCTGGCCTGGCGCTTGCTGGCCACACAGGAGGCGGGCTTCACGGTAGGCAAGGAAGAGGACTTTGCCCGCCAGTTCCCGGAAGTCCGGCTGGACGCTTTCGAGAACTACATTCGTGGCCTGCTGGCGACGGAGGCGGAAAGCCGCGTGCGATTCCTCGGGGAAGCTAACCGCCTGGATCCGGCGGATCATCGCGCCGCCCGGGAGTTGGGGCGGCACTACTTTGAGCAGAAGGATTACGAGAGTTCGGCCCGTTGGCTACGGGAACTCGACCAGAATGATCCCAACTACCTGGAATCGCTCTTTCTGCTCGGGGTCGATGAGTTCTTCCTGGGCCGCGACGCGGCGGCCGAGCGAGCTTTTGGGCAGCTCTCTCACGAGATTCCGCTGAACGAAGTCTGGAACAACCTGGGATTCATGCAGGCGCGCCGCGGACGATACCAGGAAGCCGTCACCAGTTTTGCACGCGCCTACCAGGGCGACTCGACCGACCCGGTCTTTTGTTTCAACCTCGGAGCCTGCTTGTGGTACTTGAAGAGGTACAAGGAAGCGGCGCAGTACCTGGAGGAGGCCGCCCGCCTGGCTGGCGATGATCCTGAGACCCACACGCTGCTGGCGGTCGTGCTCGGCAGCCTGGGCAACGCGGAAGGGAAGCAGCGCGAGTTCCGCTGGCTGGCCGAACACGAAGGGAATTCTCTTTCCGAGATTGGGCCCGACCTGCTGCCGCATCTTCGTCTGAAGAAGAATTACGATGGCCGTGCCTATCGCTTGCTTTCCTTGGCCGTGCGCAATGCGCTGGAGAAAAGTCTCGAGGGTGAGCCGGCCGAAAGGCGCGGGGAGGTGCACGTTTCCCGGGGAAAAGAGTTCTTGGCGAGAGGGCGTCTGAGCGAGGCCGAGCACGAACTGGTGGAAGCCGTGTCGCTGCTCCCCGGCGCGAGCGAGGCACATCTGGCCCTCGCCCAGGTTTACGAAGCGCAGGGCCGGCGCCAGCAAGCGGCGGCGGAGCTGGAAACCTCGCTCCAACTCAGGGACACGGTTACGGCGCACCTCCACCTGGCGCGCGTTTACCTTTCTCTGGACCGGCCGGAAGCTGCCCGCACTCACAGCCGGGCGGCGCTGAGCCTGGATCCTGACAATCACGAGGCGCAAGAGCTGATGGAGAAGATCCCCCAGCTCGCGCCCGCAGCGGGGAAAAAACCTTGAACTCACACTCTACCAAATCCGCTTTGGTCCTGGGAACCGCCCTCCTGCTGGGGGGAGTCGCGCTGTGCGCCCCCGCGCCGGAAAGCCGGCCGCGCGTGGTCGTCCTGAGCCTCGACCAGATGGTTCACCAGGTAAGCGCCGAATACATCATTCGCGGGATCAAATTGGCCAATGACACGCAGGCCGACGCCGTGGTGCTGGAGCTGAACACCCCGGGGGGGTTGTCGAACTCCATGCGTGAGATTGTGCAGGCCATCTTTGATTCGCGCGTTCCCGTCATCACCTACGTTGCGCCCAGCGGCAGCAGTGCGGCTTCGGCAGGGTTTTTCATTCTGTTGGCCGGCGATGCGGCCGTCATGGCTCCCGGAACGACGAGCGGTGCCGCGCATCCTGTAATTATCGGAGGCGTTCAGATCGGCAAGACCATGGAAGAGAAGATCGAGAACGATGCCGCCTCGTATATCCGCAGCATCGCGGACAAGCGCGGCCGCAACTCGAAACTGGCCGAAGAAGGCGTCCGACAGAGCCGGTCCTTCACGGAGAAGGAAGCGCTGGAAGGGCACCTCATCGATGCCATCGCCTCTACGCCGGACGATATCCTTACCAAGCTGGATGGCAAGACGGTGCAGCGGGTCAACGACACCACTCTGACCCTGCACCTGGCCGGTGGCGTGCTCGAACGTCATCTTATGGGCCGGCGCGAGCGACTCTTCGCCTGGATTGCCGACCCGAATATCGCTTTCCTGTTGGGGGCACTCGGTCTGGCCTGTCTCTACCTCGAATTCACCCACCCGGGAATGATCGCGCCGGGAGTCGTGGGAGCAGTGTCGCTCGTCCTGGCGTTGTACGCTTTCAACCTGCTCCCCATCAACATTCTGGGCGTGCTGCTGATCCTGCTGGCAATCGGCTTGTTCATTCTGGAGGCAAACGTTACTTCGCACGGGGCGCTGGCGGCCGGCGGCATCGTGGCCATGGTGATCGGCGCGATGATCCTCGTGGATTCGCCCTGGCCGGAGGCACGCATCCGGCTCTCGACGGCGTTGAGTGTGACCCTGCCCCTGGCGGTCGTCATCATCATCCTGATGAGATTCGCCCTGGCAGCACAGCGGCGCAAGGTGGTGACCGGTGAGGCGGGCATGATTGCTTCCATCGGAGTTGCCCAGACCGATCTCGACCCGGAAGGAAAGGTCATGATCCGCGGAGAGATCTGGGATGCCCGTGCCTCCGGGAAGGTTCTGAAAGGCACGCGCGTACGGGTGCGAGGACTCGACGGGTTGATCCTTCTGGTTGAGACCAAGCCCGATTCCGGCTAGACTGGGGCCGGGCCGCGCAGGCCTTCTGGGTTGTCGAAGGTCGCGCGGCAGGAGCAAACCAGTAACGGCCGGCGCAAAGGCCGGCGTCATTCCATCCTGAGCGACACAGAAGGGAGCACAACATGGGCACAGGCACGATATTTGCGGCGGTCATCGTCTTTTTCTGGATCGTTGCTTGCTTGAACGTGATGCGGGAGTATGAGCGGGCCGTCGTATTCCGCCTGGGACGCCTCCAGAAGCCGGACAAGGGTCCCGGGCTCATCTTTATCCTTTGGCCCATCGACAAGATGGTGAGGGTCCCCCTGCGTGTCGTGGCCTGGGAAATCCCGCCACAGGACGTCATCAGTCGAGATAACGTCTCGCTGAAAGTCACTGCGGTGCTTTACTACCGCGTGATCAGCGCGCAGCAGGCCTTCGTTGAGCTGGAGAGCTATCGCTACGCCGTCGAGCAGTTAGCGCAAACGACCTTGCGGTCGGTGCTGGGCGAAGTGGAGCTTGATGACCTGCTCTCTCAGCGCGAAAAACTCAATCTGCGGTTGCAGACCATCCTGGATGAACACACCGCGGCCTGGGGCGTCAAGGTGACGAAAGTGGAAGTGAAGGCGGTGGACTTGCCGGAGGAAATGCGGCGCGCCATCGCCCGTCAGGCCGAGGCCGAGCGCGAGCGCCGCGCCAAAATCATCCACGCTGACGGCGAATACCAGGCGGCGGAAAAGCTGGCCCAGGCAGCGGGGAGAATTGCCCAAGAACCGGTGGCCATCACCCTGCGCTACCTCCAGACGCTGACGGAAATCGGCACGGAGAAGAACACCACTATCGTCTTTCCGTTGCCGGTGGAGCTGCTCTCGATGATCATGGGAAAACGGGCCGGCACGACCGGCACGCTTCCGCCTGCCCCCGCAACGAAATGAGGCGGAGTGGTGAGGCCAAGCGGCTTGTGAAGGAGAACTATGGCCGATAGTGGTGAAAGAAAACCTGATGAGAAGGGCCTCTCGGCCCGGTACTTGGTGCTCGTGTTCCTGATGGGCGTGGCGGCGTGCGCGGTCTTCTTCTCCCTGGGTTTTCTTGTCGGGTACAACGAACGGCCTTCCAGGACGGCCGGGACTACCGAGCAGGTGATGCCCTCCGGCGTGATCCCACCCACGGTCAACCTGCCTTTGGAGACTGTCCAGCCCACCGGTAAAGAAGCGACGCCGGCAGAGGGCCGTGCTCCTGCCCCGCCGCAGGAGGTCACGCCCTCGGAGGCGGGCAAAGCATCGGAGCCGCTCGCCACACCCCCGGCTGAGTCTGGTGCGCAGATGCGGCCCTCGACCTCCGCCAAGTCCGGGGGGGCGGCGACACCTGCTTCGGCACCGCCGCGGGTTCCACCCGGCGTGGAAGTCGGCAGCGCTTTCACCGTGCAGGTGGCCGCGTCGCGTAACCAGCAGGATGCCGAAAAGCTGGTGAAGGAGCTGAAATCACGCGGCTTTGCCGTTTTCGTGGTCACGCCGGAGTTTGCCCATGCCAACGATAACCTCTTCCGGGTCCAGGTGGGGCCTTTCGCTACGCGCGAAGCGGCGGAAAAGGTTCGAGCCAAGATTGCTAAGGAGGGATTCAAGCCGTTCATCAAACATTGAAGATTGAAGAACGCGACCGGCGGCAACCGGCGTTGGCCGCAGATAGCAATGGTCAGCCCTGAGCGACCGAGGCCACGAGCCACGGACAACTGACAACGGACAACTTCTTATCGAGGAGACCTTTCGAGATCAGCTTTCTCACTAACCGAGTCGGAAAACCCACCGCTTGCTTTGTGGCGAGTGCTCTGAGTGGTTTCTTCCTCTTTGCCTGCTTTCCCCGTCTTGGCTGGGCTTTCCTGGTCTGGGTGGCCTGCGCGCCACTGCTGGTTGCCTTGCTGCGCGAGCCGCGCCTGGGCCGCGCTTTCCTGTTGGCGTACACCGCGGGCGCCATTTTCCTGGCCGGGAGTTGCTACTGGTTCGTCGCTGTCATGGAGGGCTACGGAGGCATGGGGCCGGTGCTGGCGTTCGGCGCCATGGTGCTCTTCGTCGTGGTCTTCTCTGCCTTCTTTGGCGTCTTCGGCCTGGTCGAGTCTTGGGTGGCGCGCGGCTCGCCCGTCGCAGCACTCCTCCTCAGCCCCTTCTTATGGGTGGCGATGGAAATCGCTCGGACCTACTTGATCACGGGCTTTCCGTGGAATCTGCTCGGCTATGCCATGCAACCAACGGGCTTGCGGCAGCTGGCTTCGTTCACGGCTGTCTATGGTCTCTCCTTTCTGGCCGCCGCGACCAGCGCCCTGGTGGTCTCGGTATGGCTCACGCCCCGGCGGGAATCCGCCTGGGCCGCGCTGGCAAGTTGGTGCGTGGTGCTCGTCGCGGCGAACTGGGTCTTGGCTCCGCCGCCTGCTCCGGCGGGCGCAAGGCAAGCCTGCCTTGTCCAGCCGAACATACCGATGGATGTGGACAGCATCGTGAAGTGGGCGCCCTGGCGAGACCCCGCGCCACTCCAAGGCCTGGTCGCCATGAGTGTTGCGGGTGTGGCGCGGGAAGGAAAATCCGACGCCCCGCCCCTGATCGTTTGGCCGGAGAATCCAGCGCCGTTCTATTTTGAGCGCGACCCCGTCTTCCGTGGCGCCGTGGAGCGGATGGCGCGCCAGAGCCGGGCCTACGTGGTGGTCGGCAGCGTGAATTACGCTGACCCGGAAAACACCCAGCCGAAGAACAGCGCCATGGTGCTCGACCCCGAAGGGCGTGTGCTGCTCATGTATGATAAAATTCATCTGGTGCCCTTCGGCGAGTATGTGCCGGTCTGGGCCTTTCCCAGCCTGGTGGGCAAGATCACGCACGAAGCGGGCAACTTCGTTCCCGGAACCAGTTACCACGCGGCCCAGATGCGGGATGGTGCCCTTGGCGTCTTCATTTGTTACGAGGCCATTTTCCCGCAATTGGTGCGGCGGCTCGCGCCTGACGGTCCCGGCGTGCTGGTGAACATTTCGAACGACGCCTGGTTTGGGGATTCCTCGGCGGCAGCCCAACATCTGGAGATGGCTTGCCTGCGGGCGATCGAGAATCGCCGTTTCCTGCTGCGGGCCACCAACAACGGCATCACGGGGGTCATTGACCCTTACGGGCGCGTGATCGGCCGCTTGCCGCGACACCGGTCGGCCGTGCTGATCGGCCGCTTCGACTATCTCGCGGGGCGAACGTTCTACAAGGCCTACGGCGATGTCTTTGCGTGGCTTTGCGTGGCGATAGCGGTTCTCATTGCCGGAGTCCAGGTAAGAGTAGGCAGAAAGCAGTCGGCAGAAGCTAAAGGGAACTCAAAAGGCAAGAATCAACAATAGGAACGACCAACAACCGACGACCAGCAACGGACAGTTGGCCGAAAGGAGCAATCGTGATCGAGGAACTGGAAAGGCAATTCGAGGAACTGAAGCATCGCGCCTCCGAACTCCGGAGTTTTCTTTGACGCCCCCCAACGACGCCGCGAACTCGAAGTCGTCGAAAAGCAGATAGCCCAGCCGGACTTCTGGCAGGACCAGGAAACGTCCCAGAGAATTCTCTCCACCCGCAAGCGCCTGGCAGAGCAGATCGAGACGGACGATCGCCTGGCGCGGAAGCTGGCCGATCTCGAGGCCTATCTGGAGCTGGCGCGTGAAGGGGAGGACGTGAGGGGCGAACTGCGCGCGGAACTGGAGGCGCTGCGGGCCGAGATCGAGCGCCGTGAGACTGCGACGCTGCTTCCCGGCGAGCACGCGCGCTTGAACGCCATCGTCACCATTCATCCGGGCGCGGGGGGAACCGAGTCGCAGGACTGGGCGGAAATGCTGCTGCGCATGTACCGGCGCTGGGCGGAGCGCCACGGCTTCAAATTCCAACTCATGGAGTACCAGGCGGGTGAGGAGGCGGGGCTGAAGTCCGCCACGTTCACCGTGACCGGCGACTATGCCTACGGCCTGCTCAGCTCGGAGATCGGCGTGCACCGCCTGGTGCGCATCTCCCCCTTCGACGCCGCGGCGCGCCGCCACACCTCGTTCGCTTCGGTCTTCGTCAGCCCGGAGATCGACGAGACGATCCACATCGAGCTGAAGCCGGAGGAGCTGAGAATTGAGACCTACCGCTCGACGGGCAAGGGCGGGCAGCACGTTAACACGACCGACTCGGCCGTCCGCATCACGCACATCCCCAGCGGCACCGTGGCGCAATGCCAGAACGAGCGCTCGCAGCACCGCAACAAAGAGATGGCCATGAAATTCCTCCGCTCGAAACTCTACGAGTTGGAGCTGCTGAAGCGCCGCAAGGCCTCCCAGAAGCTCGAAGACTCGAAGATGGAAATCGACTTCGGCAGCCAGATCCGCTCCTACGTTCTGCACCCGTATCGGTTGGTGAAAGACCTGCGGACCAGAGTGGAAGTGGGTGACGCCGACCGCGTGCTCGACGGCGACCTCGACCCGTTCATCCAGGCCTATCTGGTCTCCCGCCGCGCCGTCGCGAAGTAATCCCACCCAGCGGCGACAGCGCCGCAGCTTGGCTGGGTGCCGCGGCCGAAGCGGCGTGGTGGGAGAAGACCTGTTCGTGGTGGTGGCGGCAGGGCGGACCGCGACTACACGGCCAAGTGGTGATGGGGCTATTTGCCACACAATCAGGCCAAATCCGTGTTGCGAGCAACCCTAACCAATGGAAAATGAAGGGGTTAGAAAATCGTCTCACTGTTCTCACTGTTCTCATTTTTCTCCTCGGGATGGCGAGGAGGCAGGCGGGGCCGTGCCGGTGGAGCCTTTTCAGAGCCTAGATGGCAAGGCTAGGAGGCGGCAGCCCATGGGCAAGGGACGAAGTCCTTCTGTTTTCAATCGGCAATCAACAATCATCAATCGACAATTCTCCGTCCCAAACTCCTCGCCTCGAAATGCGAAACTGGAAAATCGAAAATCACAGAGCCCAAATCGAAAATCTAAAATCGCCTAGGCTTCCCGCCGCCGCCGAGGTCGCAGATATCAAGAAGCGATGCCAGCGTCACCAGCGGGGATCTCTAGCTAAGTTCATCGGAGAAATTCCATAAATTGCTGAGCGAGGGGTAGCTCCTCGTTGGCTCACTAGCAACTTATTGCTGGAAAATGCTATGCTGCAAGCCAGCCATTCAACATGTTGCGCATACATGAGCAATGTGAGGAGGGCCCTGTGACAGCTAGT